>Ga0307517_10000843_pt1 | contig 52616 bp, 43 predicted proteins | sample 23_EM_MG_FD_194515 | JGI IMG/M metagenome (GOLD analysis project Ga0307517, IMG submission 194515) | Populus trichocarpa ectomycorrhiza microbial communities from riparian zone in the Pacific Northwest, United States - 23_EM | ecosystem: Host-associated > Plants > Roots > Unclassified | place... | reverse complement strand
CACCGCCCCCCCCCCCCCCCCATCGCACCACGTCCCACTCTGTTTCCACATTTTTGGAAATCCATTTCTCTCTCTTTTTTTTTGTTTTTTGCGTGGGGAGGGAGGGAGGGACATGGCTACTGCGCGGCCAAGGGAAGGCAGGGGGAAACAGAGAATTGAAACAACTGGAAATTTATGGGTTTATGAATGAGTATGAAGGGGAGCAGGGAAGGGGGGAAACTGCTTAGGATTTGGTACACAATTTACATGAGAGATTTCACTCGGCTTATACCGTATGCTTTATATTGCTGTACGATACCGTGACTGTGCAAGTATCGTGCCGCATCATACCAGAACATCTCGCACAATCTCCATTGCGGTCTTATGGCTCCTGTGTGGTGGTGGTGGTGGTGGTGATGGTGGTGCGGTGCGGTAGCCAAAAAAAATATCCTACTGTCGTTGTTTTATGCGCATCCTCCTTCCGAGTGGTGGTTCGCAAATCAGCCCTTCGCAAAACTAGACCAACCAACCCTCCTCCACCATACCACTGCCACACCCATCCTAACCACCCCACAACATACATCCCTTCGACTCAACAGCTACTGCCCTGCTGCTACTGCTACTGCACTGTCTTTACACATCCAACACAAACCCACTTCACCCAAGACGTCAGCATAGAGCCTTCTTCCGCTTTGCTTTGCTCTAGTCGCCATAAGGGGAAAGGGGGAAGAGAGAAAAAGAAAGGCTGTTCTTCTGGTTCCTATCCACCCCCGCTGTTGCCGCTCCTGCCGCGCTCTGTGAACCGGAATTCAATCGATTGCGGCTCCGGCCTAGAAATGCTCGGCCTTGCTGCGGCGGCGACTAGATACTGCTGCCCCCAATATCGCCCTCGTGGCAGTCTCTTCCTCTCCAGGGAATCCACCTGATGGTGCCGGAGCAGATCTTTCAAGTATCTCCGCGAGCTGTACCCTAACTTCATCCTAAGACCCCGCCCCCCCCTCCCCCCATTCTCTCGATCCTGCTACCCCCCCGCCATCATTGATACCCACCCCGCCCCCCCCCCTCTCCCGTCCTGTGGCCCCACTTTCCTCCTCCGCTGCTGTCGCTACTGCTGCTGCTCGGGCATAACCCTTTCGTCCCACGATAGTTCGCCACCTCCGCCTCATTTTGCCCCGGTCCCCGCTATAGTTTGTGGGTGACGAATTATCCTTCCTTACCCGGCTGTCTTTTGTCACTGGGAGTTTTTAACTTTCAAAGTCCTCTCTGCTAACCAATGCTTGAGGGGGGGGGGGCATATATGAAGAAGGCTAGGAATTATTGAGAAAAAGACCCCAAAGCAAAGAAAAGAAAAGAAAAAACACATTGAATAGAAGGACCCTCGTGAGCAACACAAAACCACTTAAATCAATCACAGATATTACTGCTGCCCCAGTTACCGCTTTTGTATATGTATAAAAATCACTAAGGTAATTGTCCCTTCCCGTGTTTTATGTACCATTTATGATTCGCTACTTCTATTTATTTTTCTGCATTATGGAGTTCTCATGATAGCCTTCCTCCTGCTCTCTTTGGTTCAGATTTGATAGTGAAGATAATTACTCATGCTAAAAGGCAGTCTCTCTGGGTCTTTCTCCCCCATACTTCCTCACGAGGGCCCAAGCCGTACCCAACATCTACTACCACCAAACAACTCTCCCCCAATCCCTTTTTTCCTTATTGAAAAAGAAAAACAATGATGGCATCACATACCTCCAACGGCATGGAGATAGACCAGTTTCCACACCCAGCTTCGACGAACAGCTCTCGTCGCTTCGAAAATCTGCCCTCCATCGGAGCCGTGTTTAAGGATCTTCCTTTACTCAACAATAACTCCGTCCCGGGATTCTTCGTCACTGGCTCGGAGTCAGAGCCAAGGGTTCCCGGGGCGCTTCCGCCGAAAAAATGGGGCCCTTCCGACTCTGATCGGCGGCATTACAACAACGCCTCTAAACAGCAGCATACCCAACTACATAGTTACAGCCGACATCACAATCACCCCTACTTTCAACAGCCCGAGAATTCTCGTGGTCATTCACAACATTTACCACTAAGTAGTGGAGTGGGTAAAATTAGCAGAAGAAGCGGGGGATCAGAGGTCTCCTCGCAACACCTCTACTCGCCTAAGCCCATTGACCGTGGCAGCGCCCGTGAGCCAGAGTATTCATGGGGAGCTGACCGACCAACAACATCCGTCTCAAGTCCGGGCCTGCCTAGTGCACCTACGTCAGGACACGTACAGCAACAACTTGAAGAACCGCAACGTCAACGGCGACAACAACCACTACCGCCTCCACCTCCACCACCTATACTGTCACCCATCAGTTCCTGGGCCAACAGTAATAGGCCAGAACCTTCTGGGTCGCCGCAATTGAGTCCTACCATCACAGATGGATATTCGCAGGAATATAACGTTAATGACTCGGACACTGGGAATGGGGGATATTCCGAAAATGGCGATTCGCAGTCGGACCTCACCAATAGTGTTCATGGGGACTCCTATAGTCATACTGGGAGCATTGGGCCGCCCTATGTAAGGCAATTTTCTTGCGCAAAATGCAAAGCAATTTTCAAATGCGACTCACTTCGTAGGTAAGAATTAACGCATTTCATTCGAATGTGCCAACGATCAATATCATCTGCTCCCCATCCCCATTCTCCCCACCTCCCCCCCAACGTGGCAGCTGCAGTCAGCCGGGTAAGGGGAGGAAAAAAATCATGAGACGAAAGGAAAAGAAAGAAAGAAAGAAAGAAAGAAAGAAAGGATAGAGGCTTGGGCAATGTGCGATGTTATGAGTGAAGAGACTTTTCTTTTTCTTTCGCCCTTCTCGTTTTTTACTGGTCGAAATGCTTCGGGTTCTTGTTTGTCTCCTGTTTTTCGTGACTGATAGTTTCTAGGAAGCACGAGATGAAACACACGAAGCCCTTTAAATGTCTAGTTTTAGGTTGTAAGAGGACTGCAGGATTTAGCTCCATTAATGACATGAATCGCCACATGAACTCCGTTCATAGGAGGCATATATCAGGCCCTGCCGTGGGATATGACTGTCAATACGATCACTGCCGGGACAACGGGAAGATCTTCTTCAGATTGGATAACTTTAGGAACCACCTAAAGAAAAAACATGGACCCAAGGGATCACAGGAGGGATTGGAAGAATTTTTGAAGAGGTGTGTCTTTTGCCCCCCCCCTCTCTTCTTATTTTATTTTACTTTTCTGCATTTTTGTATGAATTTTTTTTACACTTTGGTACAAATACCTTGACACCCCGCTGGGGATATCGTCACTCGGGGAGGGATTTCAATAATTCCCTTCCCTTTTCCTTCCTCTCGTCATTCCCCAAACAAACAAACAAATCAAGAGAGAGCAGGAAGTAACGTCTGTGGGGAGCGGCTTTTTCTCTTTTCCCTTTCACAATAAAGAGCGGAAACCGAATGCCGAAGGACACAATCCGCGGATTTAATAGCCCCTCATTCCCCTCTGTCGAATCAATTTATGGATACACGCTCAGAACCTGGGCTTTCTGATGTACCAAGCACCCCGATAGCCACGGACAGTCCCGGTCTTCCCCCTATCTCCCCCACTTTCCGGAGGGCCCCGCGTGAAACTTTCCAGACTGCTACGCAACCCCCGGTCCCGGGTTTCCCCTCTATATCGGAGTCTGGTTTCGGACATGGAAAGCTGGTTCCGCTTGCTCCCAAGAACCTTGTACCCGAAGCTTTGGATGCCGGAGGTGACGATCGCATGGACTTGGATTTTGAGGAGCCCATCACCCGAGTTTACAAACTGAACGGTATCAAGCCAAGTGAAGGGCCAAGTGGTAATTCTACTGCCAATCCGGGAGCAAAGGACCGGGAGCCTGGAGGTACTATTAGATCAATGGAAAGGAAACGGAGGATAAGTGATATCGATAGAATGATTGAAAAACTAACCTCGGAGAAGGATAAGCTGGTATACGAGGAACGGGTCGAATCCGATAGAGGCAGCTATCCCACCCAATCCCAGAGGGCGCCCCAGGACCCCCAGGCCGTTGTTTCAGGACCTAACGGGCCCATCTCTAAGAGGATTGCCTTAGGAAGGATTGAGGAAAGCGACCCAGACCATGACATGCGCGGAGGCAACGAACCGGGTGTTCTGCCCAATTCTGAGAGGTCAAGCGCCAGTCACGCACTTCGTGGCTATATCCAGCAGGCAACTACTCAGGATCCATGGCCAGCAGGAAGGTGGCTCAATCACAACACTGACCTCCACAGCCCAGATGCAGCAGATAAAGACCGCGCCAGCGCACTATCCCCCCAGGGGACCATGACAGTTTCTTCCCCAACGGGGACCACCGCAGCCACGGAGGTATCACAGCAGCCACATCTAGCTGAGGGTCGCCTTCGGCTCTCGCCGCCCTTGGCCATGGGATTACGAGCCCAGCGTGGTGCGATACCCAATAAGCAGGCAGGCACCAAGTATGCCGAGAATGCCGCTCAGCTGAGGCTTGGACCTGGACCCAGTTCGGGATTGCAAAAAGGCCCTGCGACCTGTCTAGTCTGTGCAAAGACATTTCACAGGCCGTCCGAGTTAAAGTAAGAGCACTACCATAATAGCTAACAGTAATGAGGGGAGGATTATAGTCTGTGCATATATAGAAATCATGCCTGGGTGACCCTGCCGGGCCATCCGGGGGACCGCCCCGGCGCAGTAAGGCAATGCTGACGTTTTCCTAGGAAACATATGAAACGCCACTCACGCCCGTTTGCCTGTACCTTCCGGGGATGTGGGAAATCATTCGGTTCGAAAAACGACTGGAAGCGTCACGAGAACAGTCAACACTTTCAACTCGAGTTGTGGAAATGCGGGGTCATCGCTCCCAAGTCTACCGGTCTCTGTGGTAAACTTTCGTTTCGGAGGGAGTCTCATATCACGCACTTGAAGAACGCGCACAACATTATTGATAAGCAAGAAATTCAAAAATGGACCAACGAAGCACACATTGGCCGCAACAACTTCAAGACATTCTGGTGCGGATTCTGCCCTAAGGAGAGGGGCGGGATTATAATAAAGGGCTGTGTTGTGCAGTTAAAGAAAAAGGGATTGGATGGCTGGGACGAACGGTTCGATCACCTGGGGAAGCATTTTGAGGAGGGGAACCATATCAAGGATTACATGTTTCATGAAGACGATGTGTTTGGGGATCTGCATTCTACAGAGGAGGAGGAGGAGGAGGAGGAGGAGGCAGAGGACATCAGAGAGGAGGAAGACGATGACATGGGCGAACGACCCATCATCGAATCCACGGCGCCGCCTGAAGAGGAAAAGACAGAGAAGTTACAGCCTTCCCAACTCACCACCACACAAAAAGACGAGAAGGGCAACAAGAAGGACAAAAGATGGTATTGCGTAAGTTACGGAGAAAAAAGATCACATACAACTCACTCACTTCTGCAAACTTCTAACGTTTTGCCTTGATTACTATAGTGTAACAGTGGGCGGTGTTCTGACCCTGGCCCGTATACCGTGGGCCTAACGGATTCGTGTATTCAGTGCTGCCACGAACGATGTTCGGCATGCTCGATTGAAGAGAGGGGGTGAAGGAGCCCGGCGATCATCTATCACTCGATTCATTTTAATGGGGTTTCATGTTTTTATTCTCATATCATTTTTCCTGTAGTTGCCATCATTACCATTCTTATCTGCCCCAGCCTTCTTTTTTTTTTTTCCACCCGTTTACTTTTTCCTCCCTATGACCTTTTCGCTTAGGCGAGGAAGGGGGGTAATTCGAAGCAACGGTTGTTGTACAGTTAGATTTTCTTTCTTTCTCCTTTTTCTCTTTTTTGTAGTGGCGACAGGTTAGAGAGAGGTCATTCGATTGGAGTTTTTTATTCCTGAGAAAGTGATGCGAAGCAAGGAAGAGGGGGGTAAGCGGGGGCAAGTGGGAAGATGAAAACAGGGGGAAGAGGAGAATGGTATGATAAGGGGAGTGGAGGAGGAGGGGGAGGAGAACTGGATAATCACATAACATCACTCGGACGTTAGTGTTCAGAAAAATGCACACAAGCTCGCTCTCTCACTCACTAACTAGCATACTAACACCACGTATCCTCGCTCACTTTTATTCCCTACCCACCCACTCACTCATGCGTCCTTATAATCCCTACCTACCTGACCACATACATACTCCCTCCTAGTCAGTAGGGCTAACGGCTAGCGATTGGGGGAAGATGGGGGGTTGAGTGTGAGAAAAAAAAAAGAAAGAAAAGCTCCTGATAGATGCAAGGACAGCCCTGAAAAAAAGAACGAAGAGAGGAAGAAGGGGGGCTTTCCTTGATGCTAACCCTCTCCCCAAGCCCCAATCCGTCTCTATTTTAATTCCCAAAACACGTCGTACCCGTGGACGAACGTGCTCCTCCTCAACGATAAGGATCGAAAGGTGCAGAAGCGTGCGCATATCATAGCGTACGGGAAAAAATGTTTTTTATTTTATTTTTTTATACACTACCCCATTTTTCATCGGCGTATTGTTATTGTTATCGTTATTATTATTATTATCATCATCATCATCATCATTATCATAACCAGTAGAAAAAATATAAATAAAAAAAATCGTAATAATCCCTTTCGTCCGCGAGCAAGCGCCCAAAAAGGGTTTCCTCTCTTTTTTTTTTTTTTTCCTTTGGAGTTGAGAAAGCAACGGACGCGCGTGGTTTGGACGGAGTATCCATTTCCTTAATTGGAAAAACAAAATCACCCAAGAGTTTCGAATGAATGAAAGAAAGAAAGAAAGAAAGAAAGAAAAAACTGCGGGTCTTTTTTTTATTTCTTGGAGATTCCTTGGACGACCGACTGACCGAACCGGCACGGTACGGTAACGATACGATACTTTCGAGTGCAGTGAAGTGAATTAGTGAATTCCGTTCAAGTCAAGTCAAGTTAGATGGAGAGAGAGGTTCGATAACTTTTTATTATTTTTTTTGAGTTTTTTGGAGTGTTTCACATCCGTTTTTATTTTTCTTCTCCCCCCTTCTTTTTTCCTTTTCTTTTTTGCCGATTTTTTTTTTTCCTTCTTTCTTTCTCGGTTGCCAAACTAGATCACGGTAAAGCTATCTGCAGGATGGGGTGGTGGATTGATTGATGGATTGATGGATTGATGGATGGATGGATGGATGGGGGAGGATGGAACGAATGGATATGTACCTTATTTGTTTGTTGGAAAAATAAAATAAAAAATTTTAGGGTAAAAAAAAAAAACGGTGAGAATTGAAATTTCATATAATCCGATAATAACTATAACTCGTAACGATATCGCACAAGTTTCGCGGGTTTAACGGTGTGGTGCAGGAAGGAAGGAAGAGTAACCGTAACTGTACCTCACTGCACTCACTCGCTCACTCACTCACCTCCCATCGTCCCATCATTTCCAGGTGCGTAGCTGCGCACCCTAGCTTTTCTCCCACCCACCATCACACCTAATTAACTAACTACGGTAACTAGCCCCCCTTCCCCATCATCATCATCATCATCACCATCATCAACACGCCCAACCCAACCCTGTGGCTCGCGCAACGTGTGCGTTGTACTGTTCCCCTTCGCACACTCACTCACTCACTCACTCAACTCACTCACTCACTCACTTCCTGTACTTCGCACATTTACCTTTCTTTTCTTTTCCCTCTCCCTCTCTCCCATTTCCCCTTGTTAGGTTAGGGAAAGGGAAATAGAGCCATCCATCACTCACGCTCATGCCGAGAAGGGGGGGCTTTCCCACCCCCCATCTGACGCATTACGTTTTGGATGATCATACAAATCAAAATATATATATATATATATATATATAAACAGTAGGAAGGGGTGCACTGTATGTAGGGGGGCATTGCGCGCACACACACACAGACAGACAGACAGGTAGATAGGTTAGATAGATAGCTAAGATATCATACCGGTAGATAGATAGGTAGGCAGTGGGTAGGGTAGGGTAAGGTAGGTAGGTAGGTAGGTAAGGTAGGCGGGCAGGTAGGTAGACAGGGCATAGCCACGTAAACGTTTTTCTCTTGCTTGCTTTGCTTCGCTTTCATGCCCGTCTTTCTATTTCGATTCTAACTGTGGAGAAAGGGGAGAAGCCTGGGGGAGGGGAGGAGGAGGAGGAGGGGGGTGAGTAAGTAAATAAGTGAGTGAGTGGATGAAAGTGAGAGGCACGTAAGGAAAGGGAAGGGAAGGGAAGGGCAGGGAAGGGCAGGGCAGGGAAGGACAGGCCGAGTCTTGGCCCCGCCCCGTTCTTTGGCTGGAGCGGGGTGGAAGGAGGCTTATGCGGGATCGGTAGGTGGCTTATCGATAGAAAGTAAAATCAAAAGCAAAAAAAAAAAAAAAAAAAAAAAGACAAAGTGCAAGACCAAGTGAGGCGAGGTGATAGGTAGAAGTACCGGGTGAGAACTTGTGAACCCACCATTTTTCCAAACAGGCGAGCGATGAGAAAAAGCCAAACAAGCATGTTAATCAGACGAAAAAGTCCTATCTTGGGGAGAGAGATTCGCTAGCGCAGCATATCATAATATCGTCATCTACCGTACCATTCATACCTAATCCCCCCGCCTCCTTTCCAATCAGGAAAAGTGAAATAATGAAAATACGGGGTATTGTGGGATTCAGTGGTATATGGTTGAGGCTCTTTCATATTATTTTTGTTATTATTATTATTTCCCTTTTTTTTTCCCAAATACCGCGGTGCTAACCGAGCGCCTAAAGTGATCCCATCCAAGCGGTTGGCCAGTGAAACGTCTGAGCTCGATCTTGTTCCGATGCCGTGCAGCAATCGAAGGTGCGTCTGTCCTGTCTCTTTCTCTATCCTGTTCCTCAGGGAAGTTCCTGTGTGCGCGCTTTGTTGTGGGTGATCTTTTGTCCAAGGGTTCCTTTTCCTCGTGGGTGGGTGGATGGATGGATGGGACAGAGACAGAGGGGAGGAGGAGGAGCGAGATCCGCCTGCTGTTGCCTAGGCTACTTTTGATGTGCCTGAACTTTTTTTTTTTTGTTCCATCTGATTGGGAGTTGGAGAGTGGTGGTGGTGGTGGTGTCTGCGGGTAGCTATGGTTAGGTAGGGGTGAGTGCGGCGCGATACTACTCAATGTCATGGCTGAAGTGGGATACCATGGGAGATACTACCGGTAGTAGAGGGAAGGTATCGCACGAATCAGAGGCGCATGGGAGGCGGACCTTTAGGCCTGCTAATTCGTGGGGTTCTAGATGTTTTTTGAACTTCCTTTTGGGTCTGGTTCTCCCTCTTGCAATAATTACGTTGAAGATGGGGCTGTTTTTTCTTTTCTTCTTCTTCTGGTTGTGAACCTATTTTATTTCTTTGTGTTGGGCTCTGGTGAAGGGGCAGTTTCTTCCTCCTATGGCGGGGCGGCATTCGGTGGAGGCGGGGCCGCCTCCCAAACAAAATCCCTTCCAATTCTCGTTTTTCTTCGACACAATAATATATCGTTTACGAAAAGGGCTAATCTGTTTGTGCGGTATTCATAGAAACGGGAGATCCCCTGGGATTCCAGATGAGATTGAATTGGATTTTGGGGTAAATTTTACTGCCCCCTTCATGTTGCCCTATGTTTCAATATGGGGTCGACTCAACACCGTGATCAGGATTTGGATGGTTGTGATGATGGTGATGACGATGAGTATGGGGAACTTTTTTTTTCTTTCACAGTGATACGTGATCAATAATCTCCATCCTATAGCAATGAGTTGTGCTGGAGAAGAAATTAAAAGGAAAGAAAGGAATCGACATGACTGTTGTGTTGTGCTGACCGCAAAAGATCTCACGAACACATCTACTTCCAGTTGCCGGCTGGCAGACACGCAATGACATCGTGATGGGTGAAGGTGTGTCCTGGACAATGCTTTCGACGCAGTCGGGGGAAGAAAAAGCAAATAAATGTACACACAGCACCGCACCTAAAGAAGTGGTGTTTCATTGCGCACGAATTCCACCAAGAGGAAAAAAGGAAAACTTGCAAAAGGGCTTGCGGTGCAAATGTTCTTCTCTGGGGAAAGACTTTTAGGTGCCGTATTGCATTTTGACGGCGAGCTCCCGAGCGAATCATCCTGCATGGAAACCCTGGCAATGACCTCTGCGAGTCTGCTTCGGGTGAAGAAGGACGCTCACTCGAGCTAAGCAGTATGTACTGTGCTACTATCGATAATACTCAGTACATTGGAAGGAGGCTCAACCAAGGTTATCCATTCTCCACCCCCCCCCCCCCCCACCTATCCATCTGCAAGTTGTTCCACAGGACCAGAAGCTATCGGCCAACAAGCATTTGGGGCGGTGTCAACAAGCAAGAAGGAAGACGGGATTATTGTGCGCCAATCTCATCCCCCCCCCCTTCAAGCCGGCAGAGCATGTTGTTAGGATCCCTTACTCGCATTTTGTGCACATCCACCCACCCGCCGGTGCGGTACTAGGTGGGTAGAACTGACAGGTACAAAAAAGGCTGTCGGGCCCCCTTCCTGTTTCCTTCTCACGGATCACTTTTTACTCCCTACCCCCACGTTGCCCTTCTCTCCGCGCCCTCCGCTCCTCTCACTCGGCCACCCCTCCACTCTCCCACCATATACTTGACATCTTCCACCACATCCTCTGCTCAGCCAGAGGCTCCTGCTGCGCAATTGCCAGAAGAACCGTCCTGTCTTAGTATATATAGGACTGCTGCCTAGATTTCCTATCATCTCCTGGATTTCCTCCTGGCTTGGAAATCAGACTGTCGAATACATTTTGCTGCTGTCGCATTTGCCCGCTATAGTAAGGTTTCCGCCTATAGCAAATCCGGGGCACCATATAAGCTTCAGGGCTATCGTTTTTTTCGGACAGAACCTTTCAATTACACTTTAACATTTCTTCACCTTAAGTTTCGACTAAACCCTTTTGAAAGGTGTGTATAATATTTTTTTGTTCCTGCGGTATAATACTCCGCGAGCTCGGTCCGTTCGCCTTCTTCTTTTTTTTTTAGCCTTACTCCATTTTCCTTCCCCTGCTTTGATCTGTTGCACAAGGTTATCGTTTCTTTATGCTTCTCTGCATTGAGGGACGAGGCGAGCAATGGAACTATCGTCTGTTTGGTTGGCCTTAGAATTGTCGTAGAAGCTGACGGATGGCCTGATAGGAGTTTACTGAAACACTACAAATAGCACCGCCTCATCGGTGCTGTTTTATCATTCGTCTCTGCCTTTTTAGGGCGACTCAAGCAAGAGAGTAAATAAAAACAGCCCTCTTCATCACTCAAGGCGAACATGTCTCCCTATTCCCAATGGCCGTCGTATTCTTCTCTGGTTCAACCAGAACTAGTTCGAGAAGTCGAGATATTAGCAGGACTGCAGCTACCCCCAGCTAATAGCTCGTCCGCCCCATCGAACTCAATCGAGCGCTACGTGGGTGACGCTATATCCACGGGTGCTATAGTTACTCACGACACCCGGAACCTGAGCACTCACCGGCCACTAGGGTTGCAAGGCGATATCGCCTACAGCAACCAGGGAAGCAAGTACCAACACTCCCTGCCAGAGTCCTTGAGTAGTGGGAACAACGGTTCCTACTATCATTTCCAATCGCCGACCGAGTCTTCGAGCGGATCTCTTGAGGAAGACGGACATCGTCGCCAGAGCTCCCTTTCCCCTAGTCCGGAATTATTTATGTCGCGAGCTAGCGATTTGGATGGGCGAGTGGACCCAAGCCTGGCACCGAGCGGTTATGTGTGTCCAAAGTTAGTTCATATTTCGAGCGGGGACGTCCAGAGCCAAGAGGGGCATACCGACTTCATGGACGAAGAGGAGAATGATTACGGATGCCAGCAAACCATGCCCATGATGTTTCATTCCTACTGCGATCGACCATACTATTATGACCAGCCCCCTCCTCCAATGGAGCCGTATACACAGCAACACGACCATTCGCCGAAGCACGATCATTCCTGCTCCTCAGGGCAGGTCTCCAGACAGAATTCGCCTACCAGGGCGTTGAAGCTGAAGACAAGCAAGAACCGCCGGAATAAATGCCCCCCAGGTATGATGAAACCGTTTGCCGCAAGCCCCGGCGAGGGCGAGAAACCCCGGAAAGCCCGGGGTGGGGAGAAGCCCCGGGGCCGGGGCGCCGGTAAAAAGCCCAAGGAGAGAAAAGTGTGCCGGGAGCACCCCGGAAAAGTGTTTAATCACGCCTCCGACTTTAAGTATGAACCCCCCCCCCCTACAGCCTTCTTTCACTATCCGGCAACGGGCTAACCACAGCTCACTTGACCACCAGAAAACACATGAACCAGCAGCACCTTCGACCATTCCTCTGTGTATTCTACTTCGCGGGCTGCGAGCAAACATTCGGCAGCAAAAACGAGTGGAAGCGTCACGTAAACAGCCAACATCTCCAATTATCCTACTGGCATTGCGACGATGCTTTGTGCGCCGACAGGAAGGCCATCTTCAACCGAAAAGACCTTTTCGGTCAGCACCTCAAACGTATGCACCCGGCTCCAGAGGGCAACAAATCTTCCATGACAAGCTACATGGAAGAAGTGATCGATCGCTGCCGCATCGAGCGTCGAGCGCCGCCACAGGAGAGCAGGTGCGGCTACTGCAAGCACCAGTTTTCGGGGGACCAAGGCTGGGAACAGAGGATGGAACATGTCGGCCAGCACTACGAAAAGAACAACTACAAGGATATCTCACGCGACCGCTGGGTCCCAGATGAGGGTCTTATCGCGTGGGCTTCGAAACATGGAATTATCGATCATACCGGTAATGGGGTTTATACCATTGTTTCCACGGGAAAGGACGCTATCGTGAAGGCCGGGGTTGAGCAGAAAAAGCTGGCGAGGGTTGGATATACGGATGGTGGTGACGATGATGAACTTGATTATGATGCTGAGGGCGATGATGAAGATTACAACACGCATATTTGAACAAGTATCCCTGTTATCCCCTCATAAAAGTTCTTCGAATCACGTATTGAGAAGGAATTGCTGAAAAATATCTTGCCTGGTCTCCCAAATTGGCTCACCCTCTTCCTTGCTTCCTTGCCCCCTCGCTTCTTTCATCTCGCATCTTTGCTTTCTGCTTTTTTGACGGCCGATTTCAGATTTTCTCTATTTCTTATTTCCGTCATTCTTCTCCGGTATATATGGTTCCTTGGTTATAGACGGATGTTTTTTTCGGGTTCCTCACTTCATTTCCCCCTGGCCCACAAAGAAGGGCGGGGCTTGTTTAGGTTGGGCTGGGTCAGGTCGGTTGTTTGGGTCTGGTTTTGGGGTCTGGTTTTTCTCTTTCTTTCTTTTTCTTCTCTTTTTTTTTTTTTTTTTTTTTTCCTAGCTCTGAGAGAGAGAGAAAAAAAAAGGGTGCAGGGTGTCTGGAGAAATGGGAAAGGATTTTTTTGATTTTCGAGACCTTTTTATTTATTTACTCATTTCTACCTCACTACAGACCTCTGGATAGGTTTACTTGAAGTCAAACCGGGTCTAAAGAGGTTAAACTTTTTGTTTTATTTTTTTTATAAAAAAAAAAAACTCCCCGCCACCATAGCGTGATTCCTACAAGTACTGTCCGCTCTACTTTGTACTAGTATGATAGTTTGTGAGGTCAATCGCTCATCCTGTGTCACTCGCCGCGCTTTCGCATGCAACCCTGAGGAAAGCGAGACACGGTAATCGGGAGTTTACCGACCCCTTGTCTCAATACGCCAACTCCACAACCAACACATTGATCCGGATGCGAGCGGGGCAAGGTAGTGTGGCAGTGAGGGTTAGTTTATGTCAACAATACTCGAGCTCTGTATGATACCAGTACTCGTACATTATCTACCCCCACCTCCCCGGAAGCCCATCCATTGGTAAGCACAGGTCAAACCCGAAACTGGGCAGAAGAGCCTCCTTCCATGTCTCATGCCCAAGCCCCCAACGATACATAAAATACCAAAGCAAGCAAGCAACCATCCAGGGGCCTTGCAACCGTCCACCCCACTCCGGTTAGCAGCCCCCTCCTCCAAGAAGGCGCCCCCCCACAGTGGCGATGTAAAATAAAATAAAATAAAATAAAAGAAAAAAAGAAAGGACCCTGAAGGAAGGGAGGAAGGGAGGAAGGGAGGAACGAACGAACGAACAGATTGAGAGACCGACATACGGTAGATAATCCCGCGATAGGCCTGAGGCACCGAAAGGCACACAAAAGCCCCAGGGTCCGCAGTCCGAGTCGCAACCTGTCGGAACAAGGTTTTGGCTGTGTATGGTTATGGTATGGTATGGGTTTATGTATGGTAACCGTGCTACATATATATATATGAATGAAAATGGAATGGGAACAAGTTTTTGTGATGTGAGATGGTGGTGGTGGTGGTGGTGGTGGTGGAAAGGGGAAAAGGTTGTATGCGCGCCTAGCTAGCTAGCTAGATATAGCTAGATGGATAGATAGATAGATAGATAGCTACCGGACGGTAGGTAGCTATTATATTATTATTATTATTGTATAGCTTGCGCCAATATTCAGGCATTCCCTTTTTTTTCCTTCTCTTTCCCCTTCCTTCCTCCTCCCTCTCCTCTCCTCTCTCCTCTCTGTTCCTCTCTTTTTTTTTTTTTGCGGCGTTGTCGGCACAGCCTTCTATGTATATGTATATGTATATGTATATGTATGTATGTGTGTATGTATGTAATGTGTAGGGTGCGGTTCTGTACCCCGCTCGGGCTGTACTGTGATCCCCCCTTGTGAAACGTGGTACATAATTGCTCTGGAGAAAGTAACCACGAGTGAGAATTCGTGAAGCGTAAAGTGTGTGTGTGTGCTAATAGGATTTGGAAAACTGTTCTCTTCTGTTTTTTTATTTATTTTGTTTTCTTCTTCTTCTTCGTGTGATGCACGGATAGCTTGGCGTGGGTGTAGGGTAGGGTTTGTTCGTTGTTGTTGTTGTTGTTGTTGCTGTTGGTGCTTGTAGAGTCACCCATCAGCATCCCCCGGAAGGTACTCGTACTGTACATACGTGCATGCTGTATCCTGTCATGTATAGTACTTTATTTTTCCTTCGCGCCCTTTTTTGATTTTTTTTTTATTATTGAAAAATGAAATAAAAAGGGATCGGAGGTGGAGTACTATGGGTGATGGTGGAGATGGAGGTGGAGGAGGTGGTGGAGGAAATATGATCGGGGGAAGGTTGAAGGCTTTGGAAGGTTATGCCCGGGGGGGGTTTTTTTTGACAGGAAGGGTGGTGTGTGTGGATGGGTGTGGGTGTGGGGGAGGGGGGGGTTTGAAATTGCACTGCAGGGAGAGTTGTTCGTGGAATGTTCTGAGAGCCTTGCGGTGGTGGTTTAATTGATTGTGTGTGTTTTTGATCCTGCAGGCGGGGTGGCTGGTTGTGCCCCGGGCGGCCGCTGGCCGGAAGGAGGGGGGGAGACGCGGTGAAGTGGGTGCTTTCGCTGCAGGAGGTCGTTGAAGGTACTGGTTAGATTGTTGTTTTTATCGGAATTTTCGCGGATGGGGTTGTAGTACTAGTACCCCTGTCTGCTCTCCTACCCTTGTATCTCTCTCGAGGTATGAGAGTCCACGCGTAGGACTTGAGGCTCTTAACGCTTGTGCTCGAGTACTCGAGTACGGTACTTATCCCGGTCGTGGACTTGGCTTATGTCATACTGTGTCGGAGTGATGTCTCATGATTATTTCACCACCCGAGCTAATTCATCTGGAATAGGTGGATATGGGGGAACCAAATAGCGGATATGCCGCAATAATGTCTTGCTAAACAGGGGCCCTGGCCTGAGAGCAAGATTAATCACTGAAAGGACAACGGGGCGAAAAATTAGATACACTACGTCTCACTCGGGGTCGTCATTTCTCGTTAAGGGGCGGGTAACGTCTAATTCCTCATAGACACAGGCTTTGGATCACTCTCAGCCTTTAGGTCTAGAGTCGCAAGAGCAGCAAGACTTACCGCGCCCTCAACTTCCCATTAGATCTTCTCCGAATCATCACCTCGTCATTACCTTAACTTAGTGCCTTGCTCAGATACCATTGACTTCTCCAGCGCAGGCATCCGTGATAGTAGAGGGAGCCAGCATGCCCGCCGTTGCCCACCCGCTACGCCAAACTCGGAGTTAATTAGGGCACAGTCAACCTCCATAGTTGGTGTCAATCCCCACAAGTGCAGAAGCCTCCTCCACCACTCCAGGACAGCAAGTCCGTTGTGAATCACATGTCTCGCATGCATCCCATGCTAATCCCGCCAACTTCTATGAAGTTCCCCGAAGCTGCACGCTTGGAAATCAATCATACTGAAGGCCCCACCACCATTGCACTAGGGGTTCTTGCCGTAGGCATTCCGAGGCAGGCCGTCGATGACATAGGCCATTCCGGGGTCCGCATCATGGCCCAGGCATGGCAGCAAAGGCCCCACTACAAATCCCGGGCGGTGCGCGAACTGTGGGCAGTGCGCATTATTATTCAAATCTGCGACAATGACGGCACTTGGTGGGGAAGATCGCGGCTGAATCTCCCCCCACTGCGTGGTCATCGCAGGCGCCGCCTGGCGGACGTTTTTAGCGGGAGTAGGCGGCCATGGGTGCGAGAAACGGGAAGAACTTACCATAGCGGCGGTAGTGCCACGTTTAGCTTCCTCTTACAGTAATCAACTCCGAGACACCCGTTGGACCGGCGATGGACGGAAGCAGCCGCTGGTGTAGCCTAGTCTGTGCTTGGGTCGAGTGATAGGGCGAGGATGGCTGAGAGAAATTGCATATTGGCAAAACAAATCTTCGACTATCATGGTAATCACCAAAGAGTGAAGGCAGGAGGGCAACAACTGATGGCCGAGCGTTAGTGGGCTTTCAAAAAAAAAAAGATCAAAAAAAAAGATCAAAAAAAACCCCCCCAGTGAACCGTTGCTCTCTTTAGACATCGCCAGTCAGGAACATTTTGGCCAGCGAACAGGATCCATGAAGGAAAAGTAGGGACAGCGGTTTCTGAGTTCATGGTAGATTGCCATGCGAGTTAGCACGGCCATTTCGGATCTAGGATTCGTGCTCCTCCTCGGTCGACTCCCCTGAGTCGAGATTTCTTTAGGACTCCTTTCTCGAAGATCTTCTGAAACCTTCCTAGCAGGTTTTAGAAGGTGCTTAGTTGGCTTCGGTGCGATTAGCGGTATATAGAGGAAGTGGGGACGGTTACCTTGTAGTTTACATGAAAAGGGTAGAGTCCGAAGAATGGCTGCAGGCGTGTTTGCCAAGGGAGGGGGGTCGAACTTGAGCCCCACTATCCCGAACTGTAGAAAAAAACTCAAAGGATATGTCCACAACAGCAGGCGATCTAGTAAAACAGGTCAGCTTCTTGTATAAAAAGAGTTTCAGAATTCGCGAGGTTTATACGGGACAGTAGGATGTGACAACACTGCGATGCTCTAAGTTGCGCTACAGCCCCGATATTTAGGGGCCCTTCCGGCAGCGATGATACCCCCTTCGTGAAGCCTGTCCCAGAGAGTTCTTTCTTGATTAGTATTATCGCCATGTCATCTGGGGAAATTCTATAATTCATGTTGGGGTTTGTGTTCCTAGCTTCGATCCAGTGGTCATGAGTGATTCTCCGTGACTGGATGCCTCACCCTTCATGTGCATAAACCCATTTGTATGATAGGCATCGCTTCCTTCCCCTTTCTACCTCTTTCCTTGTTTCCCTTTCCTTTCTCTGACCAATAGCAAACATCCAAACCTTAACCTAACCACCGTCCACCCCACCCTCCGCTCTTGTGATACCCCTCAATGATTCAACCCGCCTGTGGAGGCCTTACGAGTGACATCACGGGTAACCAATAGACTTTGTTACCGTTCTAGTGATAACTCGTTAAATTCACCACGGGATTACGCAAGAGAAATCACCGTACTAAACCACAATAGGCTTGGTTAAAAGAATACAGAATGCCGGCTGATAAGATCCAGCAAGCCCAGATCGCCCAAGCTATACCGCATGTAGAAGGAAGGCACTATTCCTTCCCGGGGCGTTTTGTCTCTGATCACGGAGGTCGGAAGCCTTCAGGCGTTAGTGGACTCAACGAATTTTTACGATATTGAAGTGGCTTAGGCTATTGTCGGGGAAGCTGGTTCTAGCCGTAGTTGGGTTTTCTACGCCAACTAAATTAATCCACTTCGGCCCTCGGTAGTCTACTGAGGAAGCACCGGATCATAGCCCGGGACTCGGCTGCCCTTCTCACTGGATCTCGCAAATCCTACTAGTGTGTGCTTGCGCTATACGGTACCATAAAAATTGGGAAAACACAGAATATGCTAGCAAGGGTAAGAAAGGGCCGGCGGAAGAGAAATTGCTTCAAGGGGTAATAATACTTTTCGTGATCACCACCCCAAGCCCCAGAATTTCGTCTCTTTTGGCAGTTTAATTTCCTCTAAAAGGTATCATATCACGATTTGCCACACTTTGTTTACCCTTGCTAGCGTATTCTGTGTCTTCTCAATTTTTACGGTATTGGAACCTAGTGCCCTAATACCATGCTCTTATGGATAAGTCCCCGCTAGTATGATATTAGACACCATACTCACGTCGCCGGATTGCTCTATCACTTCCAATTATGGAATCGCTCAATCCTCGGATATTTTAGCCAATAAAATCCACAAAACAATCACTATTGCATCAATGGTGAAATGGGAAAAGACTCCTTAAAACAAGACCATGACTCTAGTTACATGTATTATAGTGCTCGAGAATCTGAGGAAGCTTATGAGTAAATTTCAAATACTATCCATCAAAGTTATTATTACCACCATGAATGGTACATTTATTAAATTTCTTGTGAAAGTTGTGGCAATGCTGTATCAACCAAGGTCCTACCATTAACGTGAACCCTAATAGCTACCGCAAAACTAAGTTCCGCATGCCAATTTAGGGGTAAAACCACAGCTCTCTTTAGAATTGGAATACGATTGGCAGACCTAGGACCCTGTGGCATCGTGAACTCTCTTGCACTTATGATTTTTGGCTGGTTGGTCAGGCGGTTGGCCTCTCACTCAGGTGGTCTGCCAGAGTCTGAACGAAGGTACTGTAGTCTTGGTTCTTGGGGTTCTGAGCCATCTGAGCTAGGACGTAACTATTGCTTCCCAACAAATTATATTGGCCAAAATACCCGAGGATGAGCGATTCCATAATAGGAAGTGACAGAGCAACCCGGCGACGTGAGTACAAGTCAGAATTGGGATAATCGAGAATGACGCTAGGACGCCCAGACCTTCCCCCTTTGGATTAATAGTAGAAAACGCGGCAAAAAGACTCTTTTAGCCCTCAGTTAAGATAGATATCATGGAAAGAAAAGTACAATGGCCCTACTAGGGAGGGAAGCGCCGGCGCCCTAACGGGGTTCCCGGTTGTTCCGGTTTTTACGGTGAATTGTTTCAGCAACTCAGTTCTACCAAATGTCTCGGCCCCGAGCAGCCGGTATCATAGGGTAATGAGGGTTTCCCTGATTTACTACTGCAGATAAAGGTGTGACTTGAAATTCTACATGCAAGCCCATGCTGTCATGTCTGCCCCCCCCCCTCCCCCGCCTTGGCGTCTTGGAACTATAATACCGTAAAATCTCGTAAAATCCACTATCCCCGACAGGCCTCTAACCTCCGTGCTTAGAGGCAAAAAACGCCTAAGAGGATTACCGCCAATGTTTTTCGCACACTGTAAAGCCCGGGTATGCTGAGTGTGCGGATTTCATCAAGCAGTATTCGAAATTCCGCTGACCTGTCAGACCAAACCTATCGCGGGCCGAGGGAGGGAGGGAGGGACTAGTAGAGATACCGTAGTTAGTGGATCATACGAGATTTTGCGGTAAGAAGTTTGTGGTTTGTGGTTATGATTACAATGAGGAAAGCTTGAATTCCACGCAGTAAGCACCCCTGCCCGGGGTAGGATTACCCGGATGTTGTACGACGTACCGGTACGGTATACTGCAGTTCGGTTACTCGAGTACCGGTACAGATTCCAGCTTTTCGCGGATGCACGACACAACTAGAAGATATGATACTCAACTACAGCTATTTTTCGCTCAGTAAAACCACTCGGATATTGTGATAAACGCACCCAGGTTTGGGGGGAAATGGGTGCTCACGGGACCGGTAATTTTCTCGAAATAAATGCCTTTTTCAAATGAAACCACAATATAAATTTTGGGCGGATGGGACGGATTTCCAGGCCCTTCTGCACAATGAGGCCCACTGCAGGAGATTCCCATGTGCATCAAGGCACGAGTGGTGGAATATACCGGTAGACTCCCAGATCCTCAGCTACCTGGACATATAATTCGGTCGGAATTTATGAGGGGATTAATACAGTGGGCCTAAGATGGTCATACCCATTCTCTCCCACCCCCACCCCCCCCCCCATTTTGGCGTGGCTCTGCCATGCTGCGACAAGGTAGGGTACTGTACAACCGGCGATCAAAGAGCGAAGAAGAATTGACCTGATCGACGAAATGGCAGCACCAAGATTAACGGGGCAAAGCTCCGTGCAAGCTGACTCAATGAGAATTGTATTTACTTTTGGGATATTATAGGTGTGAACTGTGTTAAATGTTCGCGATAGCGGTCCTCCGAAACAAAGGACAACTGCGAGTCACATTCTGGGACGCGGTGCAGCGCCGTAATAATATACGGCACAGCACCATGAATACAGGATAGGGTCGTCCGCAACCCAATGGTTCGACATGTAGATCAGGCGTTTTGCCTATGGCACGATCAGGTGGGAAAACGATCACAAATCTAGCTCAGCCTTACCGGCAGCCGGTGCCTGAAACCGCAAATCGTGCGCATCTCTTGGTGTCGCTTAGGTAGCTGTGCCTCAAATTAGTGAACAGGAAACTCAGGGTCGCGTTCACTTCGTTATCTTTTGTTCTTTTTCTTTTCCGCGCACCTACCGATGCACTGCCGCGATTGGGACCAAACTCTCTGTAAACACATCTAACCACATGGTGGGCAGAACGAGGGGTGTGTGTTCTTTAAGTTACTGCAAGGCACAAAGACGACGGTAACTACGCACATTTGCCTTTTCTCTGAAGGTACATTCCAGAACACCCGATACTTTGGCAGCTGGAGATAAAAAGTGAGAACACAAAGTACGAAGTGCGCTCCATGGCGGAGGGGGGGGGGGAAAGAGATGGAACGAAAAAGAAGCCCCACTCCTCCCCACCCCCGGTCGCTTCCATGACGAGCACCTTGTGATGGTAAGGGGGAGGGCGAAAAAGCGTTCATTCTGGTCTTGAAACATTTCCTCGACCCAATTCCCTCTGCTGTGCGCCGGAGGCTGAGTAATGGATTCATCGGAGGGGAAATAAAATTAAGGCCCTACAATAGAAATATTATATCTTTTTTCCCACTTTTTTTTCTCCCTACGGTGCTTTATCGCAACTGAAACGTTTCACCGTTGCACTTTTTGTGATTAGAAATTTTTTTGCGGATCACCGGATAGATTTCTGTTTTCAGTAAGGCAACCGGCTATATGAATACTGTTTTTTTTTGTGCGCTGCTGTGTCAAAGGGATTCGAGCTCTGGCAGGAGTTAAATTTGCAAGAACGACAGTTTTTTTTTTTTGCGCAGCTGCGCTCCGAACAGGGGCTAACGTTAAATTATGTATCGTTGTCTCTCTTTTTTTTTAATCCCTGGACGTGCCTCAGCACTGCGCTCGAGTACACCCTTGAGCTAAGGCAAGGTGCAATGAGGTCATGTGTGAGCACTCGCCTAAGTTTCCCGATCAGAAGAGGCACATCATCTCTCTCTCACTAAACTCGAGCGGTAGGTAAGATGAGATACTAGATTCTCCACCGTGCTCGTAATGAAGCTTGACGATGTTGGCCAGGTTTTGGGGCCTTTGCTGGTGCATGTACTGCATAACTTAAGGCTCAATCATTAGTCAATTGACTCACCAGGGGTAGGTTCTGTCCACGAGACACTTGGAATTATCATCACCGCATTGTCTTCCCAAGGCCCCATGAGAGTGTTGCGGACCGTGCGCGATGCGCCGTTTGTGCGTGTATCGTATCAAGAAAGATGTGTTTGTTGCAGAGCCTTGCGCTGCCTATACGACCCCACTGTTGTGTCCGACGAACTCAATCCTGGAATAGGGCTGGGGCTGTGGAAAAGAACAGATTTCAGGAACAAAGTTCAATAATGATCACGACCATTGAGGCCCAAATTTTTGTAACTCTGTTCGCACCAGCATATCTGATCAGCCCTAAAATCAAGCCCTAACCAGGCCTCAAAGAGCAAAAAAAGGGTTTTTATCTCATAATATTGTTATGATACAGCTACCTGTAATCTTACTGTAACTATGCCATACTAGCGCATGGTCTCCCATGGACCAACCGCCTCGGTCGATTAATTGCAGATTGTGTTGTTGTCTGCCGGTGAAAAGTGGAGATCAGCTCATCACTTTTCCACCAACAATTGCTCGATCGCTTGGAAAACACGAATCCTAAGCCTCATACTGTGCATAAATTTACTTCCGATTGAGGGTTTACGGTCAACTTTAGTTCGTGTAGTACAAGCACATGGAATTGAGATTAATCTCCTATTAGTGAGTTGGCAGATGCAGGTCCAGTGGTTGGGACGGAGGCGAACCAGTGAGCGATCACCCAAGTTAGAAACATTTTTGAAACAAGCATGTTTTTTATTGGGCCACTTGCGGTTTGAGTGAGGCTAGAATATTCTGCCCAGGGCAAGAGGTCAAGGTTGGTGCAATAGTGCACTAAGGATTAGGTATGATTTTTTTCTTATCGAGGGAGTCGCCTGCTGTTGACGGATGCATGCTGGAACATGCTTCTATGGTTTGGCGTTTTGGGCACATGGTACGGTACGTACTATATTGCTAGACCTTAGGAACTACGGTAGTGATTACGTGTTGCAAGGTACCTTTGCATACCCTACCGTATCGCGTGACCCAACTTAGTACTGTAGTAGGAGCGGCACAGTCCGCTACTTTTACCTCAAGAAAAGAGTCGATCGTTCCTAAACAGCCCGAGCGCAACTATCAATTCCCGAAACACCACCGTCGTCTAGTACAGTAGGGCGCACCAATCCCAGGAGGGTCAAATCACAGAAGCACTTTACAGCTCCCAGACTCACACCGGGGGCTGCAGCTGGAGAAGAACTGAGTCCGGAATATCCGTTTCGGGTTTTAATGAAGCCGTGTAGTACGGTACTAAGGTTCAAGCCTGGGAGCCAAATACTTCTTTTTTTCGCAAGTAGCATCCTATTATTGAAGTCGCATGCTGGTAGAGTACCAGAACTGGGTTCGAGCCCCGAAGCGCCCATGGTACAAGCGGCTGGTACCAGTGAAATGATCGTGCCATGCATTCCAGAAATAGCTTTTTTTCTTTTCTTTCCAAACAAAAAAGGCTATTATTTTGAGCCCCCCTTTTCTGAGTCTCCTCCGCCGTATCCCATCCTTTACGCTATGGCCTACGGGTATCTAAATGCCTAGAGGCATAGCATTCAAGTTTATTGTTCTTTTTTTCTTTCGAGGAGGGAAACGGAGCATTGTGTCTAAAGGGGGCCAGGCACTAACGCGCTGATAGCACAAATGTATCTATCAAACTATCAATAGTAACAAAAACCGCCACACCGCAATTTTTTTTTTTACCACTGTGATGTAGGTCTTTGTTTCAGGCTATGACGCTGTACTAGTGCACCTTTGTATTCCCGCCATGGTCTTTTTTTCTCGAGTTATGCTCGCAATGCGGTAAGCGTCCGAAATTTCACGGTTGTCAACATATCCTACTGCAGTCTGCTAGTGGGTGTGGCGCGTTTTATGTCCTCTATTTAGGCTTAGCCCACTAACCAAGGGATAGGGTTTTTCCCCTTCCTGTGGAAATGATTTCTTTTGATGAAAGCGTGAGATGAAAATGAAGGTGGATGGGGAGGCGTTGGTCACTTGGGCTTTTTTTTTGGGGGGGGGGGGCGGTGATGGGCGGAAGAGTTCCCGTCTGCCGGGTTTCATGTCAATGCAGATGAAGTTGAGTGAGAGAGAGAGGGAGGGAGAGAGGAGAAGAAGGCATTCTATGGCCGGTGAAAGTGGTAAGTGGTAGGTTGTATTAATGAGAAAAAAGGAAGGATTCAGGGTTCATTAGAAGTGATATGGCAATTCCCTATTGGGATCGGCGCAACTATTATTGAAAGCTCTCAAAAGGATCTCCATCATAATGCATTTTTTCTACCAATCTACCTCGCTCGGAGAGCTAGGGCACTATGGGTATAGTTTCCCCAAGCCAATGTACCCAGTACCTCATTTTACGCCCTCTGCTATGGCACCATACAGTGCTTGCATGACAATATAAAATGGATGGTACTTATCATGCGTTACTATTACAATACCGTAGTTCAATTCGTTTACCACTTGGGCGTCGCCCGTGAAGCGCCAATAACTAATTCCATCAATTGGCTTAGCACTTGACCTCATGCATCACGGATGAAGCGTCGTATCTGGCTGAAACCGAGGTGTCCGTGCCGTGCCCAAGGGGGATCGGATCCGGTAACCCAACCACGGCTCGAGCCTATAATGCTGACGGCGTCTGTGAATAACCTTGCGGTTCTCGGGGACGGATCGAGATCTGGTTGGATAGTCCCAAGGGCAAAGGCTTCCGACATCCCAAAATATGTGGCGTACGGAATTTGCCTTAGATGTGCATGCCATAGCCTACTGCTACGAGGACAGAACTCGGTATCTCCTGCTGGCTTATTAGAAGCTCCGACAGAGGTGTCTAGGTTTCTTCTGGTAAACTAGTGGGAGATGCTCCAGGCAGCTGCTACGCTCGTGTAGTCTACCGGTAGGCATGGGCCTTTCGAGTCGAACTACCCTAAGCTAATATAATAAGAGTACAGTTGTTACAAGGCTTGACAACAAGACTATACTCGCAGTTGGCAAGAAGTACCCGATAACAGTGATTCACAAAATATATGGCAAAGAATCCGTGCGTATCCGAGTGCCGTCCATACGGATTCACTGCCCCCAACATCGGGTACTTCTTGCATGCTAGGAGTGCTGCCCGCCAACGCTAGAATCGCCAGACGTAACTTGAGAGATAGGATGTGCGAAGAGGTATTTCTCCTGAGTGTCGGAAGAGGTGAAATGTTGCTTTCACTTGTATCTCTAGAATATTGACCTCGGTAGGAATAACTCGAGATGGTACTGTGGAGGGCAGTACATAGTGCCCCTGGAGTGACATCCTTTGTACCAGATCGATTCTGATCATTAACTCGGAGTAACCCAACTCGCGCCGTCCGCTTTCGTTTGCACGGAGGTCCCGTGAGCATGTATTCTTTTCATGTTGGTTGGCAAAGTCTCTCTCGGTCATTCTTTAGCGATCCCGGGACACAGGCGGCTTAACTTACGATTACGGCATAACGCCGATTCCTCACTGACAGGATCACCACGTACTCCCAAAGCCTGTGGGACCGAATCGCGTGCATATGCTGGATACAAAGCGTTTCCTTTTTGCAATTGTAGGAGTTCCTAGATGTTCAAGCTACCTCATAGGCTCTCGCAGGAGCGCGTATCTATTCTATGGAATCATGTCATGAGACCAATATGCAGGGTACGAAATGCCGGCGGTCGGGTACAGTACATGAATCATGGTCAGTAGGGAAATCGATTGGTGAGTATTATGGATGAGGAGGAGGAGGATGCGCGGTGAACAATTGAGTGCTTGCGAAGGTTAAGATTACTCTCTGCAGGTTTTCATGTCAGATAAAAGAAGAGGCCGTGCGGGAAGGATCACGATTACTGTAGGGTAACCCGCAGTATTTCTGTTGTACTCGAGTACGGTACGGTACTTGTAGTGTGCTCTGCAGGTTGGAACCTGCCCCGCTAGTTCGTCTCAACCCCCCCCCACTTTGCTTTGCTTTGACTTTGTCGCGAAACGCGATCAGCATGAAACCATGTTTCACAGGTCTGCCGATCATCAGCGAGTATCCCGCGTGATTGGAGGTCAGGGTTCACACACACCGGGAAAAGGTATCACGAATTTTCCATGGGGACACAAGTAACAAGTGGGGGGTATCCGAACACAGGGATTAGAAAAAAAATACATGGCCAACCATACGCCTGGATCTGAGCGCCCATACTGAGTTGGTACTCTCCTTCGGATTCCTCTTGCTTGTTACCTACCGTATAGAGAGATTAGACTACGCGAGCACACTACCGTACCCAGCTGTAGGCTTTACCCTCTAGCCCTAATGACTGTCTACCGAGATGGCTTGGGTGCTTTTCCAGTAATAGCAGTCCGTCCTGCAAACCTGCCGCATGGGTGGGGGGGGGGGGGGATTGCAGTTTTTTTGTTTTTTTTAACGATACAGTCCCAGAGTTCCCCTCAGCTCTTCCCAATTGACCAAACTTGCCCTGCTTGAACTGAGAGAGAGCTTTCTAGGCGGCTGTAGGATAATTTATTTTGCAAGCGCTGGAACCGACATTTCCTCGAGATTCCACCCTCAGGCAATTACATCCGAGATTGCGTCCACATTCACGACGCATGTTTTGATGACTTGCGATGCATCAATCGTAAATCGAGGTGACCGTAGATCTCCGCGAGTGACCGTAGATGACGAGTAGTAGCAAGCTCCTGCACTAGCGAGCTAGGGAAGGTTTCATGGAAATTTTTAACCCTTTTTTTATGAAGGGGAGGTTACGTTTTCTTTTCCACAACCGTCTTGTAAGTCGTTGTCTTAGCTGCTGTGCGAATACGGCAACCCGTTCAAGTAGTGTTTCTGTAAATAAACACATATATCGCGGCTTCTGTTTGGCGCACCAAGCCCGGCCGGGGAAGATATCTCAAGACAGCCGGCCTTGCATGATTACAATAGCTTGTACCCTGGCATGATCCTTCATTGTGCGACCGCTGTGCGCTGACTGTTATTTTGAATCACGTCTCCTTTAGTGTCGGATGCGGGATTGGATGGTAGGTGCCCGGTGGCTTCACCAACTTTCTTCCATGGCCCTGCCTCCCCCTGCCGGCCGCTCCCGAAGGTGGATGGTAATTGTATTTCGGTGTTTTTTTAAGGCTGCAGAAGTGGCTTTCAGGGCAAGCATTAGCTGCTCCGGCCGTTGGCTGCGAGAACTTACGAACCCCCTTATGGCTAGTGTGGCGGGAGCCATGCCGGTAGTTTTTCCATGGGCTAGCATCTCTAATTCCGCAGATGGGGGGATGTGATTTATTCCCGCCTCTGCACACATCAATGATGGGAGTGAAATGGGGGATTTTGTAGATGAGCGATTATTTTTCGCACAACCGCCTGAGAAAGATGGAGAAGGGGGAAAAAAGAAAAAGGAGAAAAAGGAAGAAAGCGTGGAAGTGTTCTTAATGGGTGGTTGTGATTAACTCTATTTTACTTAAAGGTAGGTACACCCTAATAATTAGAACAGTGGGGTAATCTGTGGAATAATAGTTGTATTTTCAGTTCCTTTATTGTCGATACATGTACAATAGAGGGCTTTAGTAAATAGCACCGTAGTTTATGCAGAGGTCCAAAGTCGGTGCAACAACTGGCACATGGGCGTTCCTGAACAGTGTTCGCGGAAAGAGAAGGTTTTTGGTACCTGCTGCGGTTGTGGTACAGTGCTTGGCACCCTATGCCGGGACCAAATGGGTGTGCTAGTGTATCGATGACTTCAAGCCTCCTATTCTTGAGGTTAGAGAACTTAGCTGATAAGGGCGCCCTTACGAGAGAAAGAACATCGCACTGAATGGTATCCCATGGACCGATGAGACATGCAGATTCCGCACCTTCCATTAACGGAAGGTGGTGCCTATTACTAAACAACCGACTGATATCAAAATCTGCAGAAAAAGCAACCGCTCTACCTATTAAAGAAAAAAAAAATCGTGAAAGACAACTTTGCTAACTATGACACTGTATGAAAATCATGAAAACAATTTTGTACTTTGCATAATGGTAGTTCACAAGAGCTGCACCAGACACCTGTAACACTGACTTTCATCAAAGCAAGGTGTCTTGCCCGCTCGCTTGCTGGGCCCCGGGGTGGGTTTTTGGGATCACCGTTAGCCTGTTTGTAGCGGCAGTACCAGCAGCGTCGGCGGAACTCTGGTCGGTGCTGCTCCTGGTGCTCACTAAGGACTCGGTTTCGGAGGTGGAACGGGGGAAGAGTAGTGTGTTCAGTAACATGGCTGCGGTAGTGGGGAACCCGAGGCATGAGAAGTGGGTTTCCAATTGACCAGCCTTCCTGAATCAGGGAGCGGGCAAGAAGTAAGCGAAACTCCTTATAAGATTGGTCTGGGGTTAGGTGCTTGTTGATAATATAGCAATTGGAGACCGTAGTATCAAGAGCCCAAAACCAGAGCGGAAGCCAAGTTCTTCGGCTTTTCTGATGAGTAGGATAATTACTGCGAAGTTGATCGGCTATGTCAACTCCACCCATAAATTGATTGTAGTCATCAATCATTTCCGGTATTGGGAGGAGTTTTTGATGCTCAAATTCACCAAAAGGTTTCCGAGCAGAAATAGCATTTGTACTACTCTTTTTAGGCCTTCGACGGTTAGCCAGTACCAGTTGCCGGAGATCATGGATAGTAGTGAGAAAAAGGACCGTATTGTTATCCTGCCAGAGTGCTGAGCAGACCCCATTCACTATGGTACCACTTAAGTGATTCCATTCTAAAATCCTTCGTGCAACTGACTTGTCCAAGGCTAACTCAGCTGGAAAGTCATGTCTTCCAGGCCGTGTAGTGCCAGCTGCGCCAATCCCATGGTCCCGTAAATGCTGAAATAAAGGAATACTACTGAAATAGTTGTCCATATATATATTGAACTGAAACCTATGAAAAGGAAGTTGGAAAATAAGATGGCATACAGCCTGGCTTGTGGGTGTGAAGCCTTTAGACCTGGCTTTGCGTTCGGGTTCAGAGAGTGGTAAATTACTCGAGTTGAATAATTCCAGGGAACGCTCCGGGGTCAGATTGGCAAAGGCAGCAGTTTCTTTGGTAAAATCACTTTCCTCATTCTTTGTCTCGCCAGAATAAAATAGGAAAGAATATGTGTATCCCTTCTCGCAAAGGGCATATATCTTATATCCTTGATCGATAGGTTTACTAGGCATTTTTATTGTATGGAGAGATCATCCCTTGAAAAGAACCATCATCTCATCAAATGCAACATTGGATCCTGGTAGGTAGAGCTTTTGAAAACACCTTCGCAGATATGAGGCTAGCGGTTCCATCTTGCGCCACCAGTCAGCCCGCTGGTAGGTTTCATCTGGCGGAGATAGGTGAAAATAGCGCTTGATCTGCAGATAACGATTGCAGGACATCTTTTCGAATTCTGAATGTTTGACCCCCTGGCCCCCAGACCAATAGTCTTCAATTCCCGGATATTGATACACTCCCATCAGTATTTGCAATCCAACAAACACTTTCAATTCTCCACAGCTCATTGGATTCCATGGCCGCTCCTCTACAGCTGTCTCCCCACTACCCTCTACACCTAGTGTCTTTTCTCTATCCAACTCTGGAGTATCCTGTACAGGCTGGAAAGGAAGCCGCTTCAGTTCTGCATATCGATTTGTATTTGTTACGATCGATTCAAGTATTGAATTACCGAAGAAGAGTCCAAACAAGTCGAGTGGTGAATGGAGCTGCTTGGCTGGTAGCAAGGGGCGGGCATTATGTACTGGAAATGGGCTCTGGAAATAGTCGAATTGCGGTGGGATGGGAAGCTTCTCTGCAAGCTCCTTATCGGAAGGTTTAAGGACTTTGGTACGGGAGACTTGTAGCTTTGACTTTACTGACTCGGAAGTGGAGGATGTAGGAACCGCTTTAGCTGTTGTAGTTCGCCTTCTTTTAGCTACTATGGCTTCGTTCTCAAGAGACGTAAAAGGAGCTCGTTTGGAAGGCATCTCAGGTGACAATAATGTTTTGAACTTGAATCTCGTCTTCGGCAAAGCACTATTATCCTTCATACCCAGCAAAAGCTGCCTTCGTTGAGGTTGAGCTTTGCTGATTAATTACTGTCTTGCCCTGGATACATATACTAAATCCGGAAGGTGCGGAATCTGCATGTCTCATCGGTCCATGGGATACGTTCGTTCTGTGGGTTCTAGTTTATGAGCATAAATTGTTCTTTGGAGCACTGGCTTAGCGTAAGTTATTGTACTACCACCATCTGGGCAGTGTCTTTTCTGGTCGACCCCCCGGTTGCCTCATCGACATCAAACCTTGGCCTCGGGCAAACGCTACGAGGCGCGCCAGGCTCTCTCGTCTTTTGCAAAGATGCGCTCTCCAAGTATGAGCACTTTCAAAAAGAACGGCTTGGATCTCCTTGTTCTCATTCACCCATGGTCGATGCTCCGCGTGGGCGTTTTTTTTGCACCCCTCTCAGTGCGAAGGAACCTGGGTAACTTAGCCCTGGGGACGCCCTCTGCACTTGGGCACCTGGGGAGGAGGGGATCGCACGGGGAAGTGAGCATCCCGTATACCGGTATGGTAACATAGGGAGCTTGGCCATTTTTCCGTGCGATCCCACCGAAATTCGGGCAGTCTGCTTGTCTTTAAAAGGACCCCCTCCCCCCCCCCCGAATTCGACTCTAGAAACCCCGCCACCAAGAGAAAAGCATCCCCATAATCCTTTCATAAAAGATAAACGGTTATAAATTGGTCTTTGAGCTTCCAAAATACTCGATATTCCTCAGTTTACTTCCGGAAACAAAAACACGAATTACTTTGTTATAAATTGGTCTTGGAGCTTTCGAGATACTCGATATTCCTCAGTTTACTCCCGGAAACGAAACGCGAATTACTTCACATCCTCGGGCTCCCCTCTCTCCCGACTACCCTCCCGATATCCTTCAGAATCTGTGCCTTTGCCATGTCTGACAAAATTGCCTATTCTGAGCTCTCCCGTAGAGCCATAGCTAAACTGGACGTTGCTTTCGGCACTACCGGGCAACAGGGGAACGCAGGAAACACTTCACACACGGCACCGGGCCTTGCGGACTACAAGCCCCTTGCGGACTACAAGGACCAATCGCCCGAGAACGATGGAGCATCCTTCTACGGCCGCTGTCAATCTGGGGGGGGATCGAGGGGGTGAATTTCCACCTTCCTAGGAGTTGGTGGTTGATGGTGGGTATGATATCTCGAATGACATAGAAGGTTCTCTAGCTCACCCATGATTGAAAATAGGTCGCGGTTCCGGTTCTTCAGTTTGTCATGTTTGTTTCTGGGTTACGAATTTGGGGGGGTGTTTTCTATCGGTTCTTGTGATGGTTTCGTTATTTCATATATCTGGTGCTTGTTTGGGGGTTTAAATTGGGACTGGTCGAAAAGGGGTGATTGGAGGGCTTGGGAGTTCGGTAAAGGGTCTATTGCGGGTTATTTTCTCTTTCCCCGTTGGGGTTTTTTCCTTCTGTTTTTCTTCTTTATTTCTCCTCTCTTTTCTGGGGTGGTTCGTTTTTGACTTTCCAATCTTAATTCCCTTTTATTTTTAACCGGATGGGGGAGTGTGGGACTGGGAGGGAAAAAAAAACTCTTCATAGAGATAGATTTCTTATTGTTTTAGGAAGGGAAGGGAATAAGCTTAACTCCGTAAGCGTTGGATTTTCTAAATTATTTGTCTCTTTGATTTTCGTAATTTTGGTTACCGCCTTTCTATGAACTTAGCATTCTCACAATGCGCATACCGTACCTAACCGGCGGGGTGGGGGGGGGAGGCAAAGAAGCTCTGCCTCAAACCACTAGTACTGAGCCTAGTACTTGAGAAATTAATGTTTTGTTCCGTCCTTGTTTCCATTATGATCGACTTTGGGGCGTTACTTCTGCTCGAGTATTAGGGTGGTGTGTTTGGGGTTGGAGTACGGTGGTGGGAAAAGCACTGAGAGACGCACTGCTCGGACTACGACTCCGCGTCACAAAGGTGCAGCCCAAAAGCATGGAGAATCTAAGGCCAGGGTAGCGGTCTCGGGGATAAAAGACACAAGCATTGAGGGAAAGAAGGGGAAAAAGAAAAAAAAAGAGATTGCGTGTGCTTACGCCTCAAGCTAAAGGAAAAAAGCTGGTCGTGAAAATTTTCGGGCTTCAGCTCTCTCCGCTCTCTGCTCTCTTTTTCCTCTCTTTTACAAGATCATGTCTGACCAGGGCTCCAGGCTATAATATGGTCTCTCAAACAGGAGGGAGGAAATTTGGTCAATCTGGCACGATAGAAGGAGGAAAAAAGCAAAAGCAAAAGCGCATTTTTGATCAAGGTGGGAATGCACCCTTGCCCTCAGATCATGAGGACGATGACGGTTGTCTAAGCAAATTTACTGGAAAGCGCACAATGGGGGCAGAGGAAACAATTAGGATCCTTTTCTCCTCACCCCCCATCGCACATCAACTTACCCACGTTTTCTCGGTCAACGCCTAATGCCCTGTCGTCGCAAGGGGCGTGGGAAGGGTCGAAATTGGGAAGCTTAAATGCCACGTGGGTTTTCCACTTGCCGACCCACCATGAGTGGGTGCCACTATGGTTCGGTAGGCCCAGTGGGTGGAAGGGTGAAGGAAGAAAAAGAAAAGAAAACCTCGCCCCCCCAAGAAAGAAAGGGGAGGGGGGAAGGTGGAGGGAGGAAACGGTGAGGTGTCGGCAGAATGGGTGTTCGGGAAACGGCACTATTTACCAGGTTTCCCCCTGCAGAGATTGATCTTGAATATCATATTTCTTAATGCTGTAACTTCTTAGCTGACTTTCCCCGGTGGGGCCAGTCTTGCCCACAGTGCTTGCAAATTGGATAACACATCTTGGCAGACTTTCTTCGCCTGTGCTGTGTGGGTGAGTGGGTGGGTGGAGGGGGATGAGAGCGCCCTCTGTATCGTGGTTGGCGGGCGGTGAGAGAAACTAGGCACATGTGCCTTGTACTGCGATAGCCTTGCCTTCTTCTACACAGAGGTTTATCTATTAGTTCTGCACACTTGTCTAACACATTTTCCTCCCCTTCCTGACCTTCAGCCCACGTTCTGTGCTCTGTGCATGGTGTCCCTAGCGACCCGCCCCCGAGCCGGAGGTGTGCTCCGTCAAATCGGAGGTGCCAAACCCAGTGTCGGTAGGTTTCAGCCACTCCGATCTCGGGATTGGAGCGGTTGCGTGGGGAAAGAAAAAACACACATGCTATCTCCCAATGAAATTGTCCCCTCTCAAATGCTCGATGACGCCCAGCTGTGGCAAGACCAAGACTATGAACGAAACTTTTAGTATTATTTAATACCAATCTCCCCGTTTCCACATATAATGGCACTGTGTGAAACCTAGTTCTTCCGGGGGGTTATTTCTTCCCTGGTGCTCTATACGAATCTTCCTGGCTAGGGCGGGTCACGCATAGGTGGGAACTTGCGGATTAGTGTTTTATAACTCGAGCGGGATTCTGACGACTCGGGAGAATGTTTTGAAACAAATAACAGTAGCCGAGACATTTCGTGTGTTTCCCCAGCTATATGTACCGTCCGAGGCAGCCTAAACCTTGCCTAGGCTCCCCGTTAGTGAATCTAGAAGCTTACCACTTTTGGGCTCTCTCCTCTCCCCCCTTTCTTTTTTTCTCCACATTTGCTTATCCGTTGCTAGTTAAATCCTAATTGTAAATTGCCGGCATAAGTTCCCTTTACGCGTGGGGAGATCGGTCTGAATCGAGAAGACAAGCTGAACCAACTAGAGTGAAACCCACATGTTCAGCATCCTCTTGATCCATTAACCAACCATAAACATTGACTTAACAGCCGTTGTCAAAGCAGCAAATCAGATGTTCCATGATACTTCTCTAAGTCCCTCCGGACTAAGATCTTCAAACTTCTACCAACCTCTTTCAAACATCACCCCCCGGTAACTTTCTGTGGTTGATATTGAATTCTCTTAGCTCCCCTAATTGCCCTGTGCCTGGGTCGGAGCCCCCCGTGTTTGGTCTGGGAGGCTTATGTGAGGGGAACTTTGCCTTGAGGGCGGGGAGCCGGCCACCCTTGCATCGTAGATAGAGTAAGCTTCTTAGTATCGTACAGTCGCACCCCACTATCAGGTAACTTTTTATGCGGGATGCCTCGCTGCAGTGTAACTCTTTATGCGGGAGACCTCGCTATTACGAACGGATCCCCTGGGAAATTGCACCCCAGCTCCCATAAAAAAGGCCTTCGCTATGAGGAATTTCTTCCAAAGCCTCGCTACAAGGAACAAAAATCCTGAATTCTTGGTGTTCCTCATAGCGGGGTGGGACTGTAGCACGAAGTAAGGAGTCTGCTGGCTGGCCCGCCTTAGGCAACAAGTACCCAAGCATCTAGAGAGGGAACCAGGGACCTTCCAAGGATATTCTAGGAATCTCTCAGGGGTATTTCGCCTTCCCTCAACCTGGCCTTTACCTCCCGCTGCTTTTCGGGTATCGGTACTTCTTACCTACGATGAGTAATCGTAGTGGTTAGGCCTGCATGAGTGAGACATGTCTGAGAAAAACGAGTGCCACGGGGGTGGCCTGCAGGACTGAGCTTCCTAGATGGTACCTGGTGGGGAGTCCGATCCCTGTGCAGGTTGTCCACGGCCTAATCACCGAGCACCTGTCAAAGTCGTGTCGCACGCGGTACGACGCAGAGATCGATTTTTAGGCTATTGATCCTCGTATTATCCAGAATTTGTGCATAACCGGGCTGCTGGGAAAGCGAATTTCAGGAACTGCAAGCCGATAGGGACGAGTGATATACAATGACTTGGAGGTCAAAAATAATTTTCCCCGCTCGAAGCGCAACGAAGTTAAGTTGTGTTTAGAGCTAAGAGCATTTAAGAATGAAACCCTGCCACCAGACCAAGTGGTCCTACGCGCCTTGGATACACCGGGTAAATACGGTTAGATTTTTTTCGCAATATGTGCTTTGTGTGCCTGTGCCGGGGCTGGTATGATAGGGATATTGGGGCTTTACAGGGAGGTGGTTCTTTCTAGATTCTTGCTTCCATAGATGGTTCAGCTCTCAAAAATAGTATGAGACATTTCGGAGTGGAATTAGAGGTGTGCAGCTCTTCCGAATAGTTGGGTTTGCTTGCATCCTTTTCTTTTCTTTTTTCTTCAGTTTTTTTCTAGGAGATTTTTCCGGGAAAACCCCGGCCGAGAGAAAACCGCTCGTTGGCCTGTAGTGTTTGATTCAGAAGAGCGGTACTAGGGAGGTTTTCCATCCTTGACCCGGAGCGAGCCAGCATTGTTTCAATCCGCAAGAGCCAAGTTCATGCTGCTGGAGGAATTACTAGGATGCCTTCAGTGAAGGGTCCGAACTGGGTTAATCTTTAATGCTCGCTCGGAAGGGCTGTCAGTATCGGGCCCTCTTTCCTATTTGTTGTTTCCTTTTTTCTTATCATTCTTCGATTAAGTTAGACGTGCGGTTGTTTCACCCCCCAATGTCTCCCGGGACTGTATCACGTCAGCAGACTTCGTGTCCCACCATGCCGATCCACAGAAAATAACACCCGTTTTGGGAATGCACAACATACCTTGATGCATCTAGTTCGTCCCAAATTGTCTGGGCATTAGGACCCCTTTTCCGGGGACAAGATATCTATCACCTTACACTGCAGAATTAGTTAAAGGTTACAGTAGTGCCTTGCATCTCTCGAGTCTCTTGGCTTCCATTCTGCGAGGTATGGGACGTTTCGTACAGGTTGATCACATGGGAGATTGGTGGACCACCGGACAAAGTCTCTTCCCTGAGGGGACCTGCATTCATGGATGGGATTGGTCGAGTGACTAGGCATGATTGTTGTTCGTAATATAGTGCTATAGTTAATACGGTTGCCGCCATCCTACTAAGTGAGCAGGGATACCACCGTGTCACTCAACAGCGCTTCCCTTATGCGGTTGGTTAGGTCTCAGAGCATTGGGGGCCTGGCTCGAGGCACTTGCTTGGGGGGTGGGCTGAAGTCTTGCACCTACGTAGGGAAATTAAACAGTAGGCCGATCTGTAAAAGAGTACCCAATAGCATTACTCCTCGATTGGCTTGGAGATTGCTCAGGTTGCCACTACCCACGGTCTTGGCTCGGCCTCGCCGGTAAGAATGTGTAGTAAGAATTCGATTAACTGAAAATCACTCTGGATGTGGGAGTTGGCCTTGCTGGTAAGGTCCGGCATGTGTTAGGCGTTTCCCTCAAAGTTGGGTTTGGAGGGTCGGCCTTCGCAGAGGTTTCGCCGCTCCCGGGGCAAGAGGGAGAAAATTGAGCCCTTTTCCTCAAGGCCCGTGTGTGTGTTTTCTCGGAACATCATACTAAAGTGTTTTCTGCTAGGCGGTGGGATCTCAAGCTGATGTACTTAGTGTTAAATTATTAGAAATTAGTGATAAGTTGAAGTAAGTAGGATTGGAAAACCTCCCTTACTCATACTTTGTATTAAAACTGGTCAAATAATTTCGACATTTTTGACTAGGGCTAAAGTATAATTGGTATTCTAACGCAAACACATTTCATTCCGAGTCTACACTACTAGGCTTATGTGTTGGGTTGAAGACATCTCTTCGAAGGCCAGTACTTCAGGGCTGGCGTCTACTACGAAAATTGAGGGTTTCTTGGTCCTTAAAACAAGACAAGGGTCTGCTCTGTTATCCCTACGACCGGGGCGATGAAAATAGGGTTATCTTGTTTTTTAATTTCTTTCCTTTGTTGTTGGTGTCTTCTGGTGGTGCTTTCCCTTCTGCCTGCCTTTCTTAATTGTGAAGGAGGATGTGCGGTTGGTCCCGGACCAGAGGGACTGTGGGATTGGGGGCATTGGACAGAGATGGGATGAGTTTCTTTTGTTAGTGCTTTGGTCCTTTACGCCATAACCCAGGTTGAATGCGGATGAGCCCCGGTCTTGTACCTAAATCAATCCATGGACTTAACAAAACAAAAAAAGCAAACACATATCATTTGTAGTTTTACTGAATCTGTTCAAATCACTTTCTCTCTTCTATATAGTTCTATTCGAGAATACCTACAGTATCTCATATTCTAAATATTCTGTTCTTAATTCCCTATACTTTTATTTTAGCTCCTAGTTAACTATTTCTACTATAATAGGATAGAGTTTTCTTAAAAGATTCATTAATAACCCATATTATTCCTTTTTCTCGCTCGTGATGAGAATAAGCCCTGAGGCAACGGGTGCAGTCACGATCCCCCGCAAAATCAACTATGATACGACGATAACCACAATAGTGATTGGTCTGGGGCCCCGTAGGGCCGAAGGGGCGACTTCCAAGAGCCCTGAACTGGACAGGACGGCAAAATAGGGTCCGCTCTCATCCTGGAAACCCGGGGTATCGGCCATTGCTAAGGGCGACGGGACCTATAACTTAAGACAAATTAGCGTCGGGGACTATGGGCGGGGCACTGCCGGATAAAAAAATTTGTGCCATTCAATAACTTCATGTGCTATGCAGAAGTAATAAAAGAAGTGCGTTATTCTATTCTAACCACTGGAGGGAATGGGCCCTTGTATGGATAGTGTCCCTCCCAATATCCCATGATTGGCCAAAGTCAAAAATACATCGGAAATATGGGAGACCCCGAAAATACCCGTGAGGCGCGAAATCTGCTCTTGTGATTTTTGATCGCTTCTCGTGCGCAAGAACCTACTATAAGGAAACTTGAAGTCTTCCACGCGATCAATCATTGTAATACTACAACCCCAGCACCCGTGATAACCGCGAATTTGCATTTCCCTCTCCGTCTCCATCGATCGGAACCAAGTTACGGCAGAAGGGAAAAGAAAGTGACTGGCAAGGAAGAATACCAAAGGAGAAGGAAGCAATAAGGTAGTAAACATAATACAGATGCATAAAAATGAGGAGTGCGGAAACTATAGGAAACGGGTGGGTGATCTCTGGTGACTTTCAATACCTAGGAGGGCTAGAATGAGACATTTTCCCCCGGGGGGACGGTGGGGCCAGAGTCCTTGGTGGTGAGTCGTAGTGTAGGTTGGGACAAGAACCGGACGGACTGCTCCATTGATTACAATTACCATAAGTGTGTTGGGGTGGAGTGATCTAGTACCGGTAGTAGGACCTGGTGGTCACGTATTTCTGTATATAAGCCTCGGCCCTAACTAGGAAATACATCAAGCAACTCTTCCACCACCACCGATTCCGGCGGCATTAACTTGAGCTGTTGTGGTACCGTAAGAACTATCATAGAACAATTGAACCCCGCGCTAAGACGTCCGAAATCCCCTCTCTCTTGGATAGGGAGGGGGATCCCACAGCGAAAACTAACCAACCCCCTCAGCCCCAACTTAAGACAAAAAAAAGGAGAGAGTGCCAGTCCTTACCAGCAAAGGCGACTCCAACGCCCTAGCGTGAAGTTCAATTATCCCGGTTCTTACGGTATTGTGATGGCTGAGTGTTGTGGGCAATTGCAGTTGAGCCAGCTGTCTAGGACTTATTCTCCCCACGAGAATATCAAGTATATTAAACAAGCTATTCTGCTCTCTTTTCCTTTTCTCTATTGGGTTATAGATCGTATTATCAAGCTTACTGCTTCTGCTTATGATCACTCATCCTACCTAGTACTAACTTTACCCTTGCCTAGCCATTTTCCAAGTATTCTGTCAAACCTGCTTAATATGTCCATTTTTTTCAAAGTCAACCTTCTCCAGCCTATTATCCTTGATCATTGCTAACCAAGCAACTTCAGACAATAGATGACATTCACTAATATTTTATTCTAAAGGCAACAAATCCCATCCAGCTCTCTTAGTTAATCATTATCACGATCTATTACCGTAAAAACTCAAATAGAAGAAAAATGTGCTATGTAGGACGTTGTAGTTGCCTCCCCTAGGAAGGCGTGGTGTATATTTCTTTTGATTTGTCTCAACTGAAGGCTGAGTTTGCTGTGTTTTCCCCTCGCGTAGCTGAGAAGGGAAATTCCAACGCCCTAGCACATTTTTCTTTTATTTGAATTTTTACGGTAACGTTTCCTCCCGCGTCATGGTTGTTTGCATAAGTATGCAATTAGATCTTCCCTTATCAACTTGATCCGTCGTGGTGTAATGGTTAGCATCAGCCGCTCTCATGAGCATGCTCCGGCTAGATCCGGGTTCAATTCCCGGCGACGGAAGACTTTTTTACTATTTTTTTTACATTTCATTCTGGTCAATTTCATAGCCATCCTTGGAACGAAGCCCTTTATGCGACACCTCTAATTCAACTACGGGTGGAAGCAAGCATAGTAATTATTCCGCCTTTTTACCTATTAACATGGGTATCGAGTGGCAATATGGACGGCAACGATGAATTCCAAAGAGCAACTCTACGCCTATCTAAGCACTGCGTAGGAGAAGTGGGAGGACAATTTTCATAATCGTTCACTCGCGTGGTGATATGATGGTATTCGCTTCAGGCTTTATTAGAGTTCCAGGAAAAAGCGAAGTGGGATCCACTCTACAACGCTAATAAACCCTCTTTGAAATCTTGACCAGGATAAGCCCATCGGAAGGATCACCTTCGTTGTTGATAAGGTTCACAAGGCGATAGCCCTCCTGTAGTCTATCAAGACGGATACAAGCCCATGCTGCCAGGTCATCCCTTCCAAACTCCTCATCGTGGATTTTGAACCTATTATTATGGAGTAAGCATCTACAAAGAAGATAAAGGGAGGGGATTTCTACCTAACGAATGTCAACTTGTCAACTATCCCCGCGATACCCTTAAATTCCAACTTCTCATTCCATGTGCATTCAATCCCCCGCTTAGCCTTAGTTTTCTTCTTCAGTCCGGTGGCTGCCTCAGTGTGCACCTCTATCTTAACGTACGGTTCAAATCTCTTTGGGGAATCGCTCTTTTCAGGCAACGGGATGTTGGCGGCAGCGATGACTTGGACAGTAAGGTCTAGGTTCTTCTTCTCCTCGTGGATTCCTATACCCCCGGGTCGGTAGCTTTCGGGCTTTAGCACGTATCCGCCTTCTCCGGCGAACATGCCCTCGTTCAACATCATTCCTTCATCACACTTTTGCCAATTGAGCGCTACGAGCTGCACTCCGCGGTGCCAGAATTCGGTAGGGTCCGCGTTTGAGGACGAAAAACGGAGGCCAAAGGGGTAGACTCGCATCAGGTAGTTTTTGTTGTGGTGAAAAATGGACTCTGCGTGCTGGGCGTGGAGGTTCGCGAATACTTTTTCTGAAAAGCTGTAGACATGGTTTGGGATCTTGGAGGTGGGCTCATCAGTGAAGGGTTGGGCTGCATGAGCTGGGAAATGGTGAGATGAACAGTATACTCCGAGTGCTGCCAGTGCTCGGGTAACCTTTGCCTTCGGGGGCTTCTGTTTGTTGGCCTTTTTGGCCATTTCCTCCAGCTCAGAGTCCGATGAATCTGATGATGAAGAACCTGCAACTGCTGGAGGTGGGTCTCTTGGTGCGGTTGTGTCGATAGGTGGGGCTTTTGGTGGTGGTGGGAGATATTTTGCCTAGGGGGTTAGTTTAACTTTGATGCGAGTGGGGGAGCAAAGTATACCTTGACAAGAATCTTCCTCCTCAACTCCAACGGGCTCGGGAGGTTTTCCACATCCTCGGGCTCAATACCCTGAACCAGCATATCACCCCACTGCTCCCTCATGATTTTCACAATCTTCTCTTGCTGTTTAGGCCCCGCATGGCACTCCAGACTGATGATCACAGGCCCCTCTCCAGCACCTCCCTGCCCCAAGCTACCTTCGTCGGAGAACGCATGCTTCGCAACGGCCTTGCAAACATCTTTAAAAGAAATCTCCTTGGTGAGTGTGTACCCATGGAACACCTCTGGCTCTCCATCATCCCCATCCCAAACATCAATCTCAATACATCTGCACCCCCGACGCAGAACGTTGATGTACCCCTCGGTTGTCGAGGACCCGTAAAGTTGGTGACCAGTGAGGTATGTATTATGCGAGCTGGAAATGAAATACTCATTCAAAGGCCTACTCCAATCCTTCCTGGGATCTGCTACTGCCAGAACCGAATTCGCAGGAGCAGCATGATAAGAAACAAACTCATCGAACGTAATATCCTGACCACCACTCAACAACTTCTCAGCCGACGCGGCTTGGGAAGCGTGGCCGAAGACCTTGTGCGCCCATTTTTGCACCCTGGTTTCCTTCGCTTGCTCATCTGCGGAAGGCGCATCGTGGGTGACAACCCTTTGCGTGTCGGATAGGTAACTCTTGAAGGCAGAGACGGGTAGTGTGGAGCAACCCCTCGGGCACAAGCTCGTATATACCTTTTGTAATTCACCTAGGATTATCTTCGAATTAATTTTCTTCGGTTTGGCCGTCAAGGCCTGAGTGGTGGTTCCTCCTCCAGCAGCAGAGTCTGAAGTTGTTGCGGTAGCCATTTAGTCCTTTTGTTTGTTGGGTTTACAATAAATTGAGCGAGAGACAGAGCGGGGTATTATCTTATCGACCCCCCCCCCCTAAGTGGCACAGGTGGAGTGCCCCGCAGCCAACATTACGACTGTGGTACATCATTTGCTTGGTATTGGGGGCCTGGTAGACTAACTCGGTTGACAAAAAAAGCTACCTATGGCAGGCAATACCCTCTTGTCTAATAAGTTTCCTTTTAATATTGCTGGCAACAGCACTACCCCAATTCAGAATGATTGACAATAATAATTCCATAAAACAGTTAACTTAGTGGTAGAAGATCCTGAAATATCTCTATTGTGCAATTTTTGAAAATCTTTGCAAAGCAGTGAAGTTATGATAAGGGGAAAATCAGAAAGAGTTAATACGAACATAAGCCTAATTAACAAATTCAGATGCTTTCTTTTTGAGTTTTATCTGCTATCCAAATTCTGTTCAGCAGACTTATTTAAAACTCTCAAAAGGGTAGTAGAGCACATTCTATCCCCATAGTCCCTCAGGGTGATGCGCACAAGAAAACCAGTTAAGAAAATACCAAATCCAGCCGGGAAAATCACGGGATCTGGTAAATATCCTTCCCTAACTGGAAATAAAGTACGAGAGGTTTCAAACTGAGACCTGCTCCACCGGTTTTCTTGGGCACACTGGGGGACCAAGGGAGAGCCTTGTTGACGGGGAAAATAATAATTATACTAACCTATATCTTGAAAATTTATTATCTCTTTTGCCATACTTTACCACTCAATAGATTTAACCTATATCACCAAAAAGGAGAAAGAAAAAATCCTGAAAATTAGACTTATACAAGTTCAAATATCGCATCTTCCCAACATCCTATTTTCTCTAGGTTCTTGTTATTATTAAATAATTATGATATTTCACTGAGAGACTATCTTCATGGTCTAGTTTCAGGTACTTTTTGGCTCAGTCCTTATCCCAATTCCCACGTTGGCATCACACCAAACTTGCGGTATGGCGCTGGGTTTTTGCCAATGGGCACAAGCATTTCCCAGACATGGCCGCCCAGCCAGCCCCTGATGAACCAAAGCATCGCAGGATGAGGTATGATAACTGTTCACTGGAAGACACCAGTTAGGTACTGAACAGTGCATATAGCGTAAATTTTTACCGAATTAAGCCAAACGTGAGTGAAATTCCGTTGCGAATGAAAGGAAATGGAAACTCCACGGTGTTGTCCGAGCGATCGTGATACCAAGTATCTTCCACCCATCTAGGAGCATCCCCGTTTTTTACCCATGCGCTTTTCCTTTTATTCCCCCCCCCCTCCCCTCCCCTCCCCGCGAGACCGGAAACTAGGCAACAGGGAAGGCCAGCAGGCGGCAACGACAGGAAGGCTTCCTTCCTGCTCTCCCCCCCATCCGTCCGGACAGTTCCATCATTCCACCCACACACTATTAATAACCCCACGCAAAGGAAAGGAAAGCGAGTTTGCAACAACCGGCGAACCACAAAATTCTCCACCTCCACCGCCGATCGAAAGGGTGGAAAAAAGGAATGAAACAAAAGAAAAGGAAAAAGAAAGAAAAAAAAAGCCTACTTCGAACTGGAGAAAAACTGGAGAACCGGCACGAGCTCAGAGGGGAGGTGAGGAAGAAAAGAAAAAAGGAAAAAACTTCCCGATCGCTTTCCCCACATATTGTGATACGGTATCATACTCGAGCACACACGGGTAACCTTCCCCCATCGTCGCACACATCGTAGCGGAAGTAAGGAAACCGTAGAAGCACTCACTGCATTAACAATCACTCGCGACATCAATTCCCAGAATGTGACGGCGAGGCGTCCGGTGGGCGACAAAAGTAGGCAGATAACTTTGCTTCCTCTTGGTTACTTCGCCTCCACCCCCGACCCTGCCCTGCCTGCCCCCACTCAGACTTCCACATTCACACCGTTTCAAACAAGGCTTTCCCTTCATTATTCAATTCAGCCTTGATCCGAACAGCGACCGTGTTATTATACTTACTTACACTAACCATACGGTAACTGGAGCACAACGCCTCCAGTTTTTGTGACGCGGCGACCCCCGTGATACCCTATGGTACGGTACGAAAAGAGCAGAACAGATAAGCCCTATGCGACAAATGCACAGAAGCCTGAATAGATGATGTATCAGGGATGGAGGAGGAGGAAAAGAATGCGGGATCCAATCAGACCTGATAACTGGGACAAGGTACTGTACTGCACCAAGGATGAACTCCGTTGTTCCTAGCAAGGGGAGAGAGACAGAGATAGGCAGCAGAACTAAAGTTGAAACAACATATTGAACTGCCCGCCCCGGAATTCCCCGGTGGTAACGTTTTGGTAGAAGGCTCCTCGATGGGCATGCTGAGTCAATGCTACAAACACTTGCGCCATATGCAATGTCATTGTAATCCCCAGCTATTGTGAGTTAGACCTCGCCTTCAGCTGCATGTGATCATAATGGAAAGGAAAAGTTGAGTTGAGTGGTGGAGATGATTACTCGCAACGCACCCGAAAACCAGACCGATTGTAATTCGCTTCCCGATTTATTCCATACGGTATTCTCTAAAAAAAACACCCCCTTTTCGCCCTCCCCCACCTTTGCCAAAGCATCTCTACACTTTGTTCCTGTCCCTTCCGTTAACACAGATCGAAATCAGAAAGAAAAAAGGAAAAAGGAAAAAAAGGAGAAATCAGTAGAAATCAGCAAGCGAAATGAATAGAAATAGAGTGGAAAGGAAATCGTAACGAAATTGAAATTTATATATTTCATTATAAGGGAAAAACATAAGGAATTAAGAAAAATCGTGACAATATCAACAACCGAAAATTGGAAGTAGAAAGCAAAAAAAAAGCAACAATAAACAAGAAATAAACCCCAAAACAAAAACAATCATACTCGCCATATAGTATAAACAACAGTAGTGATAATAATAATGATTATAACAATAAGGAGTGATCGCGCCTTGCCCCCCAACCCCTTACCAAAAAAAAAGGTTTATGAGAATAAAACCAAACTCCAAAACCGACGTAAAATAAAAATAAAACCCAGGATATAAACGCAAAGCGAGTGCGTTTTTTTTTTCTTTTTTTTCTTTTGGTCAGGGAAACGAGCGGTCTACCCTCAATGGGAATGTATAGAGACAACAAAATCAGTAGAAAAACATCAACATAACTCCAAAGGTTAGAAGAAAGCAAACACTCAGACCGGAAAGTAATAGAAAAGGAGGAGAGAAGGAAATCAGAAACGGAAGGAGGATAAAAAGGCAGGAGAAAGGAGCAAATCAACAGTCCCTTTAAGGGAACCGCAGGTCATCAAACTCAAAAATGGACTCGGGGCCTGGAATCATCATTGCCAAACTGCTATTGCTGAAGATTCCTGAAGTATCTTTGGTCGAAGCGGGACCCGGGAGATTGCCGAAGATTGTATTGACGGTTTCCCCGCGCGCTGAAGGTTGCACGCCCTGTCTGCCTTGTTGTAACAAGTGCATCAATGGTAGCTCCATGCTGTCCTGCTCTCCAGTCGTATTATTTTGACGATTTAGGGCGTCTGCTAGAGGCATTGAACCACCGGAGACAGAATATTGAACCCCGAAATTATGAGACAAATCGAAGACGCCACCAGGCTCGTACCAATTGTCAGACTGCTCCCATGCGGTGCTGTCAAAAGCTGTTTGGTGTTGTGTAGGAATGTCTAACACACCTGATGCCCTGTCTCGAGTGTCTACCGCTGGCGCTGGGCCGTTTTCCGCGACGGCACCCCCCGAGTTGGATACCTGTGAGATGGGTTCCTCCTCGCCTTCGCGAGCGCGAGTGGATTGTTTATCAAAACTCTCCCGCGGATTATCCGCCTTTGAAACATCGGTCGCCTGTAACACTTCTGGAGAGTATTCCCCGTCGTCTACTGCTACTTCGACTTCTTTTATCCACTTCCGTAATTCCGCCATGTCGGGAGAGGAAGTGTTGAAAGACCCCTTCTTTTTCTTCTCATCTGTCCCAGTTTGGGAGAAGTGCTGCCTCCTCAGATGCGCTGCGGCATTGTAGTCCTGTCCATACCTCTTCCCGGATTGACACGCTTTACATTTGCCCAAAAATTGACCATCCTTGGAGATATCCTTGACAACGAACATCTTGCGAACCTGGGCATGTTCACGCTCCATATGACGGCGGAGCTCGTGGTCACCCCGAAAGCCATCAGGACTCTCATTGCACTGCTTGCAGAAGACCCTTGGATGCGGGGGTCGGGTGTAACTAGGCTTTGTGGCAGATACTTGTACTGCGGCGTATTGGGGGCCAGACTTGCCCGGTTTAGATGCTGCCAACACTCGACCACCAGCAGGGAGGTTCCCTGTTGTTCCCATCCCATCACCAGATTCGGGTTGACTTGTTTTATCGGCAGCGGTAGTATTCTGGCGGGTGGCGGGGGATCCCGAGTCCTCCGTGCGCGGGGCCTGATATCTTTGCCCTTCCTTTTCTAGCATTCTAGGTCCTGTAGCGATCGTGGTGGAAGCCCCCTCACTTTGAGCAGCAGTCATGGGCTCTGCGTCCTCCTTCACCCGCTTGGGCTTCCGTGGCTTCACGCTCTCCGATGCGGTCGACTGGTTTCTTTGCATCTCGTGCGCAACCTCGATGGCCGATGTCTGATCAAGATCTTCCACGCTGGTGCTCGGAGGCCTCTTCAGGATATGTTGGCCTGCGGCTTTGTCTGGTGACGATGAGAGTTCTGCTTCGCCTGCGAAGAGCCCAAGCATCGCGCCCATACCCCCTTTGCCGCAGAAAGAGTCATAATCCCCACCACCACCACCGCTCCCAGTTGCCGAGTTTCCGGTGGATGACGAGAGCCTGAGCATCGTTGCTCCGTGTGTCAAACTGGCGTTACTCGTCTCGCGGCTCATGGGAGCCCAGGAATTTTGTGTGTAGGAGAAGTGATCGGTGGGAGACGTAGACTCCCCTTGAGAAGATAAGCAGGAGCTACGACTCCTATAGGATGCATCCGAATAGCTTCGGGAATGGCGAGTCATTGGATGCGAGCTCTCGCAACCTGCGGTATAGCACCCAGAGGGGGAGCTGGATAGCTGGGGTTGCATACGAGGTGCGCACACGCCCAACGAGCGGTCTACGCTGTAAGTGTAGTCCCCACCCACCGAATCGTCGCAGAAGCCCGTAGCAGTGGTACCGACGGAATGCCGTAGTAGTGTGAATGGCTCCGACCTAGATTGCTGACTGAGATAATCGGCTAGGGCTAGGCTTCCGTTGTCGTCCACCCCGAAGGCCACGGATTGAATATCCTCAAGAGACGAGGGTTTCTGGGGCAGCGTGATCTCGTGGTAGTCAGGACGAGAGGTTACTGAAGTCGAGACTTGAAACTGCTGGGGAGATCGGCCGGACATGAGGGCAAAAGTCTTCTGCGCAGTGGGAGCGGTTCCCAAATATGAAGATGTCTGTGTTATCACACTTCCTCTCAGCATACAAATACAGGTTCCCAGAGCACAGCAATCCCGATCTCCGGAGAGGCAAATGTTTACCGAATTAGAACGAGACATTCGCTGGCTCTTGGAGGGAGGAGCCGATAATTGAGACCCTCCGGGGCATGAACCTATCTTGTGGTTGACAGTTCTCACATCACTACCGACTGATTCACCCTGGAATGGGAAAGCACTGTGACCCGCAGTCACTTCCCTAGAAAAGCGATTCGCACATTCATGGGGCGAGAGATCCGGGTGTTCCTCCTGGAACTTGGCGAAGCCGAGAAGATAGCTTTTTAAATCGCTGGGCGGAACTCCTGCTTCTCGGGGGGTGCCTAAAGGCGGAGCTGCCATCGATAACCTTTATCTCGATTTTGCCAAATCTCTTGGTGAAAGATACAGCAAGCGCCACCGTTTTGACAAACTAAATATCCCTTCTCAATGCCCTCCTCTCTTCCTTCTCCTGATCCCTCTGTACCTTCTTTGATTTTCCTTTCCCAGCTGCCTTCTCAGTCGCTGACACTAACAGGCCCGTAGTAACTGTAAAAAGAAGAATAGAAAAGAGAAAAAAAAGATGCAGATGACTTCGGACAATTATAGCACGGTCTACCTATATCTTCTGTAATCCGTTCGCTTATCGTCAGTAAAGTTCAGATGGTCTGCCCGCCGGGAGTTGGTAAATGGGAAGGATGGCGAGCCGGTGACGACCCGATTGTGCGGACGAGGCGGAATCGGACCCCGCAAATATAGGGAACGGAAGAGGCGAACAGAAAAGCGTACCGTTTTCCAGTATTTAGTAACCACAGCACAAACCTCGACACCAACAATATTCAACCGAGAAAAAAGTAAAATTAAAATAACAAATATATGAAGAAAAAAAGATGAGTCGGAAAGTGAGTTGGGCTTGAGCGTTGTCCGTTGGAGCTTGGTCGATGGTTGATTAAGCTGGGACTGAGCAGAAGTTATGACGAGAGATGCAGCAACCGGAAGAGGCAGCCCTTTTGAACTTGGAACTGGAGCAGGCTACTCTGTGGAAGGAGGAGGAAGGAATTTTGTACCACCAAACGCGTACTTTTTGTGCGTAGAAATTCTCAAGTAGATTCAAGTAGTGGAACGAATGGCAAAATCGAGGCGAACGCTACTGTGTTCCGTTGTGATTGGCCCGGTGCGCTGGGCAACCCTGAAGAAGAAGAGAAAGAGTACGGTAAGAGTGAGGGAAGGGGTGGGGGGGGGGTAGGAAGAACGTTCCGGGGGGGAGGCTCGTGAAGCGACCCATCATTTTTGTTTTATTCATTTGCAATAAAAGTGTTGAATTATTCGACTGGCTAGAAGATGGGAAAGAAGGAATGAGAGGAAAAATCGAAGGTGTGTGTGAGGGTATAGATATTGACAAGGGGGGGGGGTTCCCATCACGCAGATACACAGTTGCATAATACGATAGGCACTATACTATGAAGTCGCCCCAACATGGCTCTAGAGCAGCAGAGAGAAGCAGCATTAGAATGGATATCATCATGGCATACCATGTATATGTGTACAATACTTTCCCACCGCGCCGACGTGCAACTACGGTACGACTTTACAAGCAGAGGGCGATTTTGCGACGATATGGGTAGTGCAGCAATACTGTATGTATCATCCAGAGAGAATTGTAACTAGCACTCGAGTAATGAAGCGGAGGCCGCCGTTAAACGGGAGACCAGGGACAGGAGGAAATGGTAGTGGTGGGCTCAGCGGATTACGGTAGTGCGCACCCCGCTTGTGCGCGCCTTGTAATGGGGAGTCTTGGGGGCACAGCGGCCAGTGTCCAGTGTCCAGTGAATGAGTGGGTACCGCACTAGCAGTGAACAATCGGGGTGAAAGGTACCGTACGCTACCCCAATTGATCACCAGTACTTGTACTTGGCAGCCCAGGAGGTGGTGCTTCCCGGTCTATTGTCGATATCTGCGACTCCCCCAACAACGAGCCTCCAACAACATCCCCCCTGCAACCTCTACCGAAAAGGTAGTGTGCGCATACCTGAGCGTGAGGAGATGCTAGTTGCCGGGAACTGGTATTCTTGTGCCCAAACCGCAGGACATCAGCACCCACGGAAACAGAAACTGTAAGAGAAAGTGCGAATATTCGTTGAGTAGCTAGAGCATCGTCAGGCCAGTATACAATGTGGAAGTGGAGGAGAGCCGACCGCCAAATGCAAAGCTTGAGAGATAGAGTACTCCGTCGTCCGACGAGTACCCTACAGTAGTCACAATACCGCCAATAGCGAGCACTGTGCTAGCAGCGCTTTCTGCTACATTGCGATTCTACTGGTGCTTGATGTCACGACAAGGCTGCCACCAATGCTTCCACAAATCCCGTCAGTTTCGCTTTTGCTCACCCTTCATCCCTGCCACTACCGGATGTGCAATGCACCAAATACCTATCGTTACCACACATGGGAGACCTAGTATCCCCATAATCACACTGTATCCGCAACCCTACCAGTGCCGCCAGAAGACGGAGAGTTCAAGAGAGGCGCACGGTTGGGTGCTGGTGAACGTGAGTACCGGTACTTCCAGACGGATCTCGAGGAACCCCGGACTCTTAATCCAGGAAAAAACCGCCCGACCCAAAAGATTCATTCCATCACAGAATCCCGATCGTTACGATCAAACAAACGAGTCCAGTACAGCCGGGAAAAACAAAAGAAAGTGAGTGGTTGCCCTATCATCATTGAACTCTCACTTTGCGCACAACCTCACCCATCCTCCGCTTGACTCGAGTATGTACCCGTATGTGTGCACACCCGACGACCCACACTTGCCTTCCCAGAACGTGAGTTTCCTTTTTCCGCAGCGCATCGCAGTGTCAGATGTTGCGATTGATGGCGATGCATATTATGAGCATCGCACATTATGAAATAAACAGGTGCCGAAGACAGGCTCCAATCAACTGCGGGTAGCTAATAATTTGGACACTTTCTTGGCCACCGGTGTCGTCTGGTGGTGGTAGTGTGGTAATATCTGGTTCCCTCCCCCAACCGTTTTAGGAAACCGAAAAGACTAGTGGAGAATAATTAGGTAAAACATTTTCATCCATATTTGGGCAAACACAATGGATCCCGCTAGGGGAAATTCATTGAAACTATTACTTATTTCTTACCTTTGGTGAGGGAACTCTGTGAGAGAGCCAAGAATTATCCAAAAAAAAGAAGAAAGACTATTATTTCTAAGCGAGCCCTCTCTTTTGAAAATTGCCATGGCCTGTGTGTGCTCTTGATGAAAGGTGTTATATTATTATTATTATTATTCCCCTTTTGCAAATATCCAAACCCTACTAAAACCTATTCCATCTAACTAATGTGTATTAAAATATTTATATTAAATCAGTGGTAGTTATTTTAAATATTGGGATAAGGAAGGAAGATGTTCTATTAAAAGACTTTTAAGTTAAGCTTTAATAAAGTAAATTGTTGTAGTATGTAAACTATAGTAAATATGATATTTAATTAAAAAAAACCTACCAATCTTCTCATATTATTATATAGCAAATAGGATCTGAGGTGTAAAATAAAGCTACATTATTTTCATTCTTATACTATTAGTAACTTGCTTTGTTCCTTCTTGATTCAAATTAACTATTTCTGTTTCTTCTCTCATACTGATTTCTTAATGCATACTGACAAACCTTGAATAATTTGGTCTTTTTGCTACTTCAGAATAAATATTTTAAAAAGAAATAAGTATTATCCTCCAGAGATGAAGATAACTCTAATCTGTGATGTAGTTTACTAAAAAGATCAAAAATTATTCTAAGTATGACATACTAAACTGCATTCAGGTTTGAGAATAATTGAAAGCTTTGTAATTTGCTAAGAATCTCTGGTCTTATCAAGGATGCTAAGTGATTTGAACTTTTTAAAATCTGAGGATTAGTTTTCCTAACACCTATTAACTGTTGTCAAATCTGATTTTAGCATTCTGCAATAATTTTTAACTATTTTAAACCACTCAAAATATAATAGCAGGAACTTTGAGATTATTTAGTTTTATTTCAATTTAATTTTATTATTATAATTATTTGAGTTTTATAACACTTTTTATTTTACTACTAGTAGGGCTATTACTCAAAACGTAAAGGCCAAAGGTATAATCTATTGTATATGGATAATACAGTACAAGTATCACTTGTGTTGTATAGAATTCTAAGCAACCAGGTATAGTGAAAGAGCAGATTGATAGATATTCTGATTCTTAATTCTTCTAAGGAATGTAAGTGGTAGCAACCATATTTATATAAAAGTGTGTACCTAGATTTAAAAGAAAAATAGGAAGAACCATATAAGAGATATAAGTGTAAATATGTTTGATCCTGAAATCCTGCTAAGTAAATCCTAAAAAATTCATGTAAGTGGATAAGGATACTAGTAGGAGGTAATTATTAAAAATATTATGACCAACAATAGTTCATAAGAGATGCATAAAATCCTGAACACCAGATAGGAAAGTATATGTTAAATTTCAAATATTATCCTGAAATAAAGAATAAAATACAATAATATATATATTAGCTATAGTAATGTAAGAATTATACAGGCAGAGCCAACTACAAATTAAGTAAAAGAATACATAGTAGTGTCATGAAATATATGTAGAAAATATACCTACAATTTCAACAGCCATACTTCACCTTCTATTACCTTTCTATTACAATTACTAATAGTACTAATAATACTTCTATTCTAATCATTCTTACTAGTTTTCTTTTAATTTACCCTGTCTTTTCATCGTCTAATAGTTTGCTATCTTATAAAAGAATATCTCATTTTTTTATAATATTTCTATATTCTATTTTCTGTTTTCCAAAATGCCAGAGTCTTATTTAAAGAAAATAGCTGCACCTTTTTGGGTAAACTGTATTCTTATTTTATTCCTCTAAATATTATTAGAACTTTAGTTTTCATCTTAAACCCTTCTTTCAACTTTACCTTTCTCTTCATTTTTCCCTTGGGCTCTGATATTGACTCTATAGTGCTATTCAGCCACCAGCAGCTCACCCAAAGAGGGGTGACGATCATATTTATTTCTAGTGGTAGACGCACACCTTCTTTCCAAATTCTCTTGTTTAATTTATCCTCCGTGTAGTTATGACTGGTACTGGTCCTCGTACCAACGCAATGCTAAAAAGCTAGAAAGTCTCCCAACGGATTAAGGGGTGTGGGACCTTTTGAATGGTCTGCCTTGGCCAAAGATAGTATCCAAAAAGTATTCTCACAAGACACGAGGAGCCCTTCCGTCCCCCCCCCCCCCTGAATTGATGCTCCTTGAGTAATACCCCCTCCCCCACCCCCCCATCCAAACAACTGGGTTTTTGTGGTTTCGTTGCCAACACACCCTTGCTTTCGCCAAGCTAGAAAAGAAGCAACTAAACAGTCATTTTCGAACGTTCCGTGGCTCTGGGTTTCCGAGTGTCTGGATATTCCATTCGAAAAGCCTGAAGAGAAATCCCGAAAGGGTAAATAATCTTATATGACCACGGAGGATTTGTTGGCCCACCAGTTCCCCCCTTTTCTCATCCCTCGCTCTGTATCCCCTTAGCAGTGCTCAACTACCAGTATCCTTTTTCGCAAGGGCATCGAAAAAAAAAAGAAGAATCCTCCCAATACCCGAGCCCCCGGGAAACCAGGGCACCGGTATCCCCTTACCGGTATCTGGGACATGTTGAAGAATCCCATTCCGTGAGTTGGGGGGGGGGGGGGGGGGGGGGGGGGGGGGGGGGGGGGGGGGGGGGGGGGGGGGGGGGGGGGGGGGGGGGGGGGGGGGGGGGGGGGGGGGGG
>Ga0307517_10000842_pt1 | contig 52639 bp, 40 predicted proteins | sample 23_EM_MG_FD_194515 | JGI IMG/M metagenome (GOLD analysis project Ga0307517, IMG submission 194515) | Populus trichocarpa ectomycorrhiza microbial communities from riparian zone in the Pacific Northwest, United States - 23_EM | ecosystem: Host-associated > Plants > Roots > Unclassified | place... | reverse complement strand
GCTGGTTCGCGTTGGTTCGAGGCAACCAATGAGAGATGCGATCTGAGGCCGAATCCCACCCTTCAATTGGACCGGAAATAGCAAATCCTGGTGCGGACTTAGCGAATTTCCTCAATTTTTTCGGTATGTCTTTAATCCCTGTTTTCGGGTACTTCATGAGGGGGACGAGTACAACTCTCACCTTGACGATTTCTTTTTTGCCCACCAAATACCCCTGTTCGTCACCACCCAAGTTTCTTCGCGACTACGGTGAAGAACGCACCCTATCAAATCGCCCTAGTCCACACAGGTATGGAATGACCATCTGGCCTAGTGCCAAGAGACTTTTTCTATCTCGATACATCACGAGTTAGCGAGCTGGTTAACAAAATAAACAACACCAATTAATGAGATCTATCATATCAAGCAGAAAGCCAACCTCTCAGCAGCTATACCATATCTGGAAGATGCTATTCCTCCTCGGGGCATTTTGTTTCTCATTACAAAGGCTCAAAGGTCATTTACTCGCTAGATCCACAATCGGCGGTCAGGCCCTCGCCTTCGCAATCCGAGACAAAAGCGCCGCGAGAAGGAATAATATTTTCCGAGCGCAGTATCCCATGGTTCTCCGGGTGCTGCGCACAAGATATCTGGCCAAGGAAATGACGGGATCTAGGAGGTATTTTTCCTTAATCGGAAAAGATCAATGGCATCCGGAGAGTATTCTTCCTTAACTAGAAATAGATTCCTTGGAATTTCAAGCTGAGACATATTCCATCGATCACTTGTCCGCAGCGACCGACCAAGGGATAACGAGTCGCTTATTTACGCAGAGCCCCGTTGGATCCCATTAACTGGTATCTGTAATTCCGTTGCATTCGAGCGGTTTAAAGAGCGGTTTCTATTGAGATCCCAGATGGAGCATCTAACGAGTAACTCAAATATTGTATTGGATTGAACTTTTTTTTTTGGCTGAAGTGTGCTAGGGTCCTCGCTCGGTCGCCCGTTTCAATTGGTCCAGCAAAACCTCTTGACCCAACTGCATGTTCTAGTCAACGCAAGTACTCATGCGTATTTCGGCACATCCTTGCGGCGTGTTCCCATTCGGCAGGAGCCGTGCGCAAATTTCTATTTGACAGCGCATGTGGAGCTTTTTGTTGTCAATTCGTCCCAACGTTTCCGACCACAATTGGCCCGTTCCTGCAGTGGGGGCGGAGTGTAAAGTGAGGGAGAGGCTGGAGCAGCCTTCATATATATTACTCGAGAGGGAGACATCCTTCTTTTTGAAGCAGTCATAGCCTTCCCATTCACCATCATCGCTCGTTTACTTTTTTGTTTGACAAAATACATTGAAGATGCAGGTCCTCTTCACCCACAAGTCAGTTCAGGATTCCGGGGTTCTTGGAGAGAATGTGCTGGGCATTAAAATTACCAATGATCTCTCTACCTCATTGACACTGAGCATCCAGCCGTTTACGGTTAATTGCGACATCAAAATTCCTGCTTCGACTCCTCCTCTCCTTTCTGCTCTGCCGTCACCGATACTACCACCCTCGCTTCCGGAAGTGGGCACGGGAGATAAAGTGGAGGAGCCTGAGACGGCAGCACCCCCCCCGGCAGCGTCTGCCACTTCGACAGCAACTCAAACCAGCCTTCCGGCACGCATAGTCGCGTCGACACCTCCTCCCGTCTCGCTACTCGATACATATAAAGTCCACCAACTCGACCGGATATTTACTGCCGATAGGTTCTACAAGTACCTTCTATCATCACCTTCCACATCCGCATATATTACTACCGACGACCAGTTCCTGTTAGCATTGCACGGAATCACCGGGGTGGAGGACTGCAACGCAGATTTGGTGGTTGAGGCATACGATGGGATGAACGATCTGCGGAGGGGCATGATGATGGAGGTTATCAAAGTCGTCGAAGAGGGACTGGAGAGGGATGAAAACGAGAGGCTGGATGAATGGATTAAGATCGAGGTGCCCAAGATTTTAGATGAGTTTATGTAAAGGGTTAGCCTGGAGCGAGGTGGGAGAATTGTTTTTTATATTTTATATTGGAGTTTTGGGTTAGCACGGGGCGTTACTATTGGGGTTTCTCTTCTTCCGTTGTGACTTAAGTTAGACGATGACTTAGAATACATGAACTACTTATCACTTATTTGGGGATTTTGTTGGTTCCTGGGCCTGCGAGATATAATGGGGTCAAGGAGCCAAATGTTCCATGAGCTCTCGTCCGGGAGGGGGTTCGGGGCTCAGTAAAACGCATTATTTTCTCTCACAGATGTCGGGCTGGACTGAAAGGGTTTACAGTCTAAGGCATTTTGACTACTCGAGTATGATACGGTACCCGGATAGCATGTTACTTGTAGCATAAATAACCGAACATCAGCGTGCAACGGCTCGCTCTTCTTTGCCAACACTTAACTCAATAAGTGACTACGGTGAAAAGCGCCTAGCGGTGGACCCTTCGGTGGAACGGGAATTCAGTGGCAACCGATCGGAGTTGAGCCAATATTTTCCAAGACACCCCCGGGAAAGTGAAATGACACCTCCAGACAGCGAGGAGTATGGTTATTGGGGTGAAAATGATTTAAACTCTCTACTTTATTTTTACTGTGAAATTTGGCCTTAAGCAAAGAAAACTGAGTCTTGTGCTCATCACTTTGTTCTTGTCTGTTAGCACCATGTCTTAGTCATCCGAAACTCGTCGTTTCACTCCCAAAATTTTGGCTTTTTAATCTTGAACTACTTTTTCTTGCGGCCGTTGATTAAAATAAATAAAATCGCTGGCCTGTCCTCCAGGAAATTAGCTTCAACTCAGTGGTCATCTTTTTTTCACAAAATTCCTTGTTGTGGTTGACTAGTCCGGGATCACATTTGGCCTATTTTGAGGACCCAGCTTGGGTCCATTTGCACTATACTGTACCAAAACCACAACCAAATAAATATTTTAAAATAAAATAAATATTCAATCTTAATTAATATAATTAATACCTTGTGTGTCACCTGATTTATTGAGATTTTGCTGTGGTAATGATAGTGGGTTCGGGAGTGAGGGGGCGGGGCTGCTGTCTTAGGTTGTGGAACGTTCCAGTGCCAAAAGTCCGGTTACTTTGCAATATGTGGAAGCGGACGCATTTTTATCCGCCCAATCTGGTTTAAGATCCTATGGGGCATAGATATGCACAGCCATCATGTTAGACGCTAGCAACTTCAAAAAGCGGCAAAGAATCTGTTGGAGGGGTCTGGCTGACTTTGGAATATGCGGGAGAGTCTGAGAGATTGTTTAGATGGTTGCTGATGATTTGGGAGATTGAGGTAGAATATTTCACAGTTTATGAAAGATATTAGATCGACATGTCTTTCCTTTGTTTATCACGGGAGTGTACAGAGGATAGGGGTATGGAGGGGATAGAGAAAAAGGTGTGGTGACCGGTGGAAGGATCCGGAAGTGCTACTTATGTTTTACTTATACGCCGGTCTCTACCGTGAGTTTTTTGGTTTAGTTAAGGCGAATTTCAAGAGCGTGAGCGAAGTGTCTAAGTTCCATGTGAATTCTCTTTCTATCGTCTGTCATACCACTGTGCCATTCATAGCCTGCCAACGTTAAAAGAATCGTCTCTCACACGGGATGCTCTCTTACAAAGTTGCCCCGTGAAGTGGTGTAGGTTCTCCTCGAGAGTGTTTCCCCGTGAGGGGGAGTCGTGCAGAAATACCGGCCTTTACCCAAGGTAGTTATAAATTATCGCCCGCAATAATAGATTTCGGCTTAGCCATACACTTAGCCTGGATACTTGGATCCGCACCTTCCTCTCAAGTTGGTAATATCCATCGTGGGCTTAGCAAGGGTGGACCAGGTCTCATGTTTACAGCCCTTCACTCGGAACACAGTGCAAAACGACAAGAGTTTGCTAGGAACAATGTTCTCAAGTCGACATATTGTACCGCCTTGCATCCAATCTCAATTCTCACGTCAAGCAGCAACTTGTCACTTGGGAGGTAACTTAGGTGCAAACCCCTGACTAATTGCTCTGGGATTATGTTGTTTATGGCAATTGTCTCGCTTCATCTCCGGGTGTAGTAATCATGGGAAAGTTCGTAGGGTTCGCCGGACTACAAGAGGACAGGCTCGCGCACCCAGAGTGGATTTATCTTGTGTGTTGGGATAGATATTGATAGTCAGCGTTGGTTGGTCTAAATTTCCATCGCTTTCGAACGATGCCTATCTGTCCGCCTAGCGAAGGGGCTGGATATGTACCCTGGGAATGAAAGAATCGCTTAGAGGCGTAGAGGGCCGGAGCTGCAGCGATGCGCATTGCGTATTGTAGGTTGGTTGCTGCCTGACGGTTCTGAGACAGGAGAAAAATTCTACATTTATAACCTTATAAATCCTTCTGTGCTCTAGTGTGCTCACACACATCCGTACTTCTGTGCTCCTCCATATGTGAGGTTGATACCTGCCCGCCCCGGATTCCTTATACTGCAGTGTTCTACTGCTGGGTTATATACTATCAGGATATCCATCAGCATGGGTGAGGTATATGATCTGAATTAGAGAGTTGCTATTTTTGAGTAAGGAAAGAGGGCGTGGGAGCTGCTGCTGTTGAGCAGGTGGGGAATTGACGGTATAGTTATCGGGGATTTCTACATCGGCACACTCATTCCACTGGTTTAGTGTTCGGAATCGATATGGATGGAACTGGTATGATGAGATATCATGTTGCAGTTCTACGGCATAGGCAGTTTTTTACAGTAGGGCATAGTCCTCCATATTGCTAAAATCTACTCTCTTGATTTAGACCCCATATTGATGTAGAGGGGGAGGGTGTGTGACCTTTACCTAGAGTAGGCAACGTAACCTTTGATGGTCTAGCTTGATACAAGAATATAGGATCGTGGGAAATTGGTCAAACACTTTCTCACTGTTTATGAGATGCTGGTTGAGACCGCACCGTCTAGTTTAATCACATATTATAAGTTTAATTTTTTAGAAATAGACAATTAGATAAACGGCCTTTAAGCCATATACTAGACAGTATATTAGCTAAACATGCTACTATTCTATTTTCTTTACACACCTTGGCCAGAAATTACGATTTCCAACCTTTCCACTGCCCAAATTACTCAACGCTCTTGCCAAGTTAAATATTCTCAGCAAATCACAAAGCTTAGTCTGCCTGGCTACAAATTCGACTGTTTCAGACACCCCAAGGGATAAGTGAATTATGGAATCGGCACTGGGACGTGTACCCTATGCGTGTGAAATCTAACTTTTCAAATATTGTGTTAACCCTAGCCCAATTATTACCATTAAGGGCCAGTTTGTCAAAAATGGGACCGTTCCGTTCCGGGACCGTTTCGGCTATGAAAAATGCTGTTCTCGGTTTTGAAACGGAAGGGAAAGGACCATTTGTAAGGGGGAACGGAACGGAACCGGTGTATCCAAACAGGCCCTAAGCTTTCATAGAAAATCAGCATGACCCTTGAACGAGCCCTGTTCCTACCCTACTATTCTCCTCTTGGGCCGCGCCTAAGACAGGAGCTCTCTCTCCCTTCTCCTCATGAACTCCGTCTCGTTCCATTCAACTCCACCCAACTCCCGAATTGAGAAAAAGACACCTTTTATCAAGAAAAAATGGGTTCTTTACCGAACCGCCGGCAGGCTCAAGACATGGAAATCAATGAGGAAGAGCAGGAGGCCCCTCAACGGAGAGTGATCTCTCATGGCCCCAACCGCATTATCGGAGCTAGCGGTGCTGCATGGATCAAGCCTAGGTCGAGCCAGGTATTGTACATCCCTCTACCGCGTTGTTTATTCTTCAACACTATGGAGCTGAATGACTTACTTTGCATGTTTTATATCTACCATCTAGCCCCCTGATCCTTCCTTCGACACCGTTCGCCACCAGAGAATCACCCATGCGCTTTTGGCAGAGATGGAGAGAGAAGATCTCATTCCTACTCCAGCTCCGGATGGTATCACTAATCCCAAGGAGTTGTGGGAACATGAGGGTATTGAATCGTGGAAGCGTATTGAGCGCAATAGGATTGTAGATCCTCCGAACCTCCTCAGTCCCTCCCCCCCCCCACCCCCGAGAATTAATCCATCTATGAATAGCTCTATCCGGAGAGGTTATCCCTTGTTGACGAAACATTGTTCATGACTCCCCGCAAGGTTCCTCCCATACTCCTCCATCTGCAGATATAAGGATATACTGACCCCGAACGACACAACCTAGCGTGCCATTATTCCCACCTACCTCCGCACCCGCATCGCGGGTATGTACCTTGCGGCCAGCGATGGGAACATGGATTATATTGACGACAAGGAGGTTACCACCATGGAAGGCTCTGGAAAGCTGCGATTATTTCGTGTTGGGGGCGACCGCCCTGGGAAACCCCAACATAGGTTGGATTTGTGGAAACCGGATTTCCCCTAAATGGCGGCATTTGTGTTAGGAGGTTCCTGGATGGATGGGTAATTAATTGTTTTTTTTTGACCCACCTTAAAAACAACACCTAGGGGGTTTGCCTGTATGGAGAAATTGTTGTATGATCAATCAAATGTGCTATCCCTAGTCGGTTGGAAGTTTGGTGATGTGCGTGGAGACGTGATGTGGAAAATGTTAGGAAGTCACTTTTAACTCCTCCAAACGGGTGAACCCTTTCAATACCATGCTCTTGGCGTGAAACCCTTCCGGATACGATTGACCGAGAAATACACCATCCAAAAAATGAAACCTATTCGGAGGACTACCTTGCAACCGGCCCACAATAAACAATCTCCCTCTATCGCTCAGTTTATGTTAAAAAATCTTGGAGAGAATTCAGAGGAATACCAGCAGGACTCAAGTAATTCTTGATTTTTTATCTGATTTTTAAATTACGTTTGCATCACTTGGTGCATAAAAGGGGAGGGGAAACGAAACTGTGTGCGTTGGTATATATTTTGTGGTTCCTCAAAACATGAAACCTTGGAAATGTACGTTTTCGCCAAGAATGGTATTCTAAAGGCACCCCCCCACTGTTTTCCATGGTATTTGAAAGGTTTTCTCGCTCTAGTTTGCTCTTGGGACTCTGGCGTTGGGCGGTCATCGTGGCGGGCCTTGCCTTTTTTCTACCCTAGATACTGTACCTACTCTGTAGAAGGAAAGAGGTACGGACAAACAACTGTCACAATCAAGAAATCACAACGAGAGAGGAAAACCACACCGGTCACGATCAATTCAAATCTGCTAAGCTACTTTTCAAACCTCTCATTAGGGGGATTTCGCAATCCGCTTTTTCCAATCAGCCTATTGTCCCAGTAAACAAGCCCGTCGCGGCGGTGGCGATCCCGAATTCTGGATTGCGGGATCCCCCTGTTCAGAGGCAACCCAGAGAACCACAAAGAAGAGAAAAAAATCCAACCACAAAGAAAGCCCAACCTTACTGGCTGCTAACCCCCTGCTTCCTAAAACTAGGCAACAGCCACCCCCGCAAAAAAGGTTACGCCTTCCCAAGCAAAGATCATGAACCGCTATACCAGGGACTTGTACTCGAGCATACCTGATGCAGATACAAGTACAAGTACGAGTAGAAATGTCATATGCGTTAGCGCTTCTTGGCTCTTGGCGAAAAACCATAACTCGAGAAAATAGGGTGTTAGAGTCATTTGGCAACTCAAATTTCGAGTCGCCACCCCACACAAATTGCCTCCGTGCACCCCAAGAAACTAGAAATTTCAACTCTGAATTTGAAAAAAACAAATAGTTGCCAAATGACTCTAATAAATTCACAAACTAGTTAAAGAGCTGCAAAGTAAGTAAAGCCAAATTTTATTCGTAATAGTACTGAGCGCGGGTTTTAGAAAATCAAGGCATTTGGCGCCAACTTGGCTAAAGTGCTTGTCTATCCGGGGTTCTGTTTAGTGAGTACCGTAGCGAGTATCGTAAAAACTCTTACGATTGGCTATCTAAGCAGAGACCGGAATTTTTCACGCACCAATTTGATAGCTCATATTAATGGATGCCCGAGAGGGAAGATTACCGTAGCTGAAGAAACCTTGTCGACACGAGATCAAGAGTCTTGCATTACAGGGATGTGAGCACTGCCGATAATGATTGGGCTACGTAGCGTATGACACGATACAAACTGGAATAATTGAGAGCGCCGCTTTGACGCTGGACTTACCTCTCCTAGTAAGGCCTGTTGTCTCAGGGATCTTTTTCGCTGTGTTTCCCCCCCTTAATCGAAACGGGGGGATTCTGGATGTCCTAGCGCCATTCTCAATTATTCCAACGCCAGGGCCATAAATTATTATAACATCCGCCTCTTTCTTCAAGTGTTAGAGATCCTCTCTAGCCCCGGGTGAAGTCATATTCTCACTCCCCACAATCACTCTCTACTCACATACACCCTCAATAGCCCAGATGTGGCCTCAGTTTACTTATGACGCCGGCTCGTTCAACAATACCGGTGATTACTCCAACAATATTGGTTCGGACAACAATTATAATTCACTCAATCATAATAGACTTATCGGCCAGAGCAACTCTAATGCGGGAAATACGACCAATTCGCACAATACCACCATCAACCTCAAGGTAGACCACGAGGGGCTTCAAATTCTGCAGTTGCTATCGCCACTCGAACCGCAGCAACGGCACCAAAGTGTGAGGACCCACCGAGTGGACAGCGTCGGAACCTGGGTGCTAGAGACAAGGGAGTTCGGACAATGGTGCGCGGCGGAAGATTCGGTTGGGCAAGTGTTCTTTTGTTACGGGAATCCGGGGGTGGGGAAAACTTATGTCAGGTAGGGAGAACTCAGGAGCAAGACAACGCAAACGCCGCTGACAACCAGAAAATAACAGTTCCATAGTTATTGATTACCTGTGCGATCAGGCTGTAGATGCAAAAGTTGCCGTGGTAGGACTATACTGCGATTTCCTTGCCCAGCAGGAACAGACCACAGCAAATATTTTGGGCGTCATGCTCAAGCAACTTGCAAGCAAAGGAGAGATCCCCGAGCATACACGTGAGGCCTTTAGGAAGGCAGGGCAAGGGTTTGGTATTCGGGGCCTCAAACTTCCGGACATGATATATATACTAAAGAAAACAATTGAATCAATACCCCGGCTGTTTATATGCATCGATGCCTTAGACGAATGCACCCCTGTGCACCGACGGGAGCTCTTAATGTCACTGCAAGAAATTGTTCGGGAGTTCCCACGTGCGCGAGTATTCCTTACTGGAAGACCCTACATCGGCGACGAGATTGTGAGATGTTTTACCAAGATCCTCGGGATGCCTCTCGGTCCTACCCATGCGGATATTATGAGTTATCTAGTGATGAGGTTGGAACGTGATATGTATCCTAGGGCAATGAATGACGAATTGCGGGCGGATATTCTGAGAATCATCCCTGCGAAGGCCGCAGAAGTGTAAGAAAGAATATCAAATGCATTCCCAAGACATGTCAGTGGCCTAATTCGCTGACGGTGTCTTGTCTAGTTTCCTTCTGGTTTCTCTATATACGGATGCAATCCTGGGCGAGATTACTCTCACTCGGAGAAGAAAGAAGATTGGTGGAATGACCAAGGGAGAGAGTCTGGGAGATGCATACACGGAAACCCTAGCACGGATACAGGCACAGCCCAAAAGTAGATCGAAACTCGGGATGGATGTTCTAATGTGGGTTTCACATGCGGAGCGGCCATTACATGTCGATGAGTTATGCCACGCCTTGGGGGTAGAAGGATCTACAGACTTGGATACTGGGAATATTCTTGGGATAGAAACACTATTAGCATGCTCTCTGGGGCTCGTCACGGTCCAGGAGTCCTCATCTACGGTCCGGCTTGTCCACCCAATTCTGCAAGAATACCTCTCCAACAACACCATCTTGTTCCCTAACCCTCACTCCATACTGGCGGAGGTTTGCTTAACTTACCTCAACTTTCCGCATGTGAGGCTCTTTCGGCCTACCCTTGGTTCCGTTCCACCGACCGCCCCTTTCGTCGTATATGCTTCTTGTCGCTGGGGCACACATGCTAGATTGGAAACCACAGCGATTGTAACAAACCTTGCATTAAAGCTACTCGATAGATACGAGGAGCACATATCTTCGAAGGCACTCTTATTGCATGATGTGAAAGTTGAAGAACAGCCATTTGCTGGAGATGGCGCCCCTATAGGATTTACCGGGTTTCACGGCGCCGCTTACTTCGGGTACGTTGAGGTAGCAATTGCTATTTTAGAAACGGATAAGGGTGATGTTCAGGCAACCGATTTCCATGGTAATACAGCGATTGCTTGGGCTTCGAGGAGGGGGCATGAGGAGATGGTGAGGATGCTGCTGGAACGGGGCCACGCCAATTCCTACACACCTAGCATCGAATATACCTCAACGCTGTTCTTGTAGAGTGCTGAGAGTGGGCATGAAGGGGTGATGAGGATACTGCTGGAACGGAACGACATCAATCCCGACAAACAGGATAGGCAGGGTCGAACACCGCTCTCGTGGGTTTCCGGGAGCGGGCACGAGACAGTTGTGAAGCTACTGCTTGCCCGGGAGGATGTTAATCCTGACAAGCCGGATAAGTGGTGTCGAACACCACTCTCGTGGGCTTCCATGAGTGGGCATGAGGGGGTTGTAAGGACGCTGCTTGCACGGAACGATGTCAATCCTGACAAACCGGACAAGTGGTGTCGAACGCCACTCTCACGGGCTTCAGGGGCTAGGAACGGGGGAGTCGTAGGGCTGCTGCTTGAACGGAGGGATATCATTCCTGACAAACTGGAGAAGTGGTATCTAACACCGCTCTTGCGGGCTTCCAGCGCTGGGCACGAGGGAGTTGTAAGGATGCTGCTTGAAAGCAGCAATGCCAATCCCGAGGAGCCAGATTAGTGGTGCGGAACTCTTCTCTCCCGGGCTTGCGGGAATGGGCACGGGGGGATCGCGAGATAGAACCAGCAGGGAACGTCATCAATCCCCACAGCCCATATTTTTTCCGTCAAACACCACCACGGTGGGCTTCTAGGTTGAGGCCTGAGGGGGTGGTAAGGATACTACGAAAACCGAGCGACACCAATCCCTCCAAACCCGATAGGCAGCCCCAAATTCTGCCCTGGTGGACATCGTGGTGTCTTGCCGATACCCAACAACCTCAATCCGAAAGAGGCGGATAACCGAAAAACACGGGTTTGACTCCCAAATATGTGGTAGGCCTACAATCAACGGAGCCACCTTCTCCCTAGCTGCTCGAGCTATCCGAATCTCCTCTGAGAAATGACCCCAGTTTAATATCCAACGCAAGCCCAACTCTTCACCCTCCGTCCACCAGGCATACCTCTCCGCAGTCCAACAAACATAGCAAAACCAAATTCTTCACCCACAGCACTCTCCATTTTATATAGACTACCAAATTACTGCAGGCGTCAAACCATTGTATCATTTGCCTTTAATCTCTCATTATCTGGCTTGTTCTTCTAAACCACTCTGGACTTTCCCTTACTTGCTCTGCTATTTAAACAATTTTCTCTATATGCGTGGCCGCTGTTCTCTCTATATGCTGCCTCTTGTATTGCCTTCTGCTTCTCATTCTCATTGCGTTGAGTTATCTAAGGTCTATCTACGACTCGCCTCGTATCAGTTTGCATTATATCATGTCATACCGGTAAATATTTTCTGGTAGTATAATTAAAAATAGAAGGAATCTAGAAGGATATCAATAAAGCATAACTAAATTATTCCAAAATGCCTTGTGATGGCCAAGCTCACCCTCATCCATAATATGCAACTACCTATAATATAACCCATCGCCCCTATACCCCCTGCCCTATGCGTCCGCCATCCTCCCACACCATCTTAGGGCTCTCCAAACCCCTATACCCCTCGGCGCCAAGCATGACCTCTGTCTCATCAGCGGTTCCAAAAGCCGTATGCATCGTCCCATCTCCCCGATCGAGAATTCCAAACCTCAGCCTCGTCTTCTCCAACGCGTCGGGGAACGGATCGCCACCGAGACAGACCCCCTCGTGGTCCTCGACAAGCTTATCAAGCGTTGGATTTCTTGTCGTCACAAGGACTCTTGAAAACAGGGTATCGGAGGCCATCCCGTTATGGTAGATAGAATGCATGCCGATGAATACAGATACCAGAGCTACAAGGATGCTGATAGCGTATCCGATCCAGAGAATCTTGCGATTATAATAAAACCGATTCTCGTAACGCCATTTCTTGCACCCGACAGTTGTATTCAAGCTGATCTCGAGGTCTGGAGCGCTAAGGAAAGTTAAGACCATGTCCGAGACCAACTTTTCGACTGCGCCTTTGGGGTCGTCTACAGCTAGGAGGGTAGTCTTGTTAACCAGGGGGTTGTCGATTTTGTATCTAAATGTGTCTGAGGATCCGTGCTTATAGCCGTATTGGTAGTTGAGTATACCCCGGATGGCGCTTCCAAAACCGTAGTAAAGTGCGTTCTCAAAATAGTTTGGATGTCCAGGACCCATTTTCGGTGGCTTGAATACCGGCCTTTTATCTGACGTTTTGACTATAGTAGATTGAATATCACTAGTAAAGTTGAAGGTCACGTTCCAGGACGCTTTGAATAGCTCGCAACTTAACCAGTGGGGTTCCAGGACGGTTTTCCAATTGCTGTTGTTGGAGACTATGGATTCTTCTACCACAGGGATGTTCGTGTCGACGACGTACCCGACTCTTAAGGTTGGCTCGTCCGTGAAATAGCCCTGCATATTGCCTGAGCCGTTCATGTAGGGTGGTTGAATGGCGGCATATTCATCTCCGTCGGATACAGCATTTACTGTTATGGTTCCCCGGGGCGCGAATTTGGAGTCCGTGAGATCCCAGTCCATTGTATCAAAAGCTTTTCTCGCCTCATCGGTGCTTTTCTCCTGGCATTCATACCAGGGGGCGTCGAAAATTACATTCCAGGTACAGTTATACCCTTTGCAAGGCGAGGAAACAGGACGGGCGCTCCCTAAACATTCTACTAATCTGTAGGCTCGTACCATTTCGAAGCTTGTACCATCGTAGTACAGCAGGCCACCTGGACCCTCGGAGCTGTTGAAGTACACCAGATCGCGCCTCAGGTCTCCGTATATTGGTCCTTTAGCAATGACATCAATTTGTGCTGATGTGTTGAAAGTTGGTATGGTACAATCAGCTTCTGATACCATATATGCCAATCGCGTGGTAAGTGCTCCTGGGGATACAACAGCGGCGAGGGGCATAATCCTAGCAGTGTCTTCAGCGTGATACCTTTTAAATAACACTGGATGAATAGCCTTCAACGGACCATGTTACCAGAGCCATGACCATTGCAACTTTGGCTCTAACTAGAACGTCTTTAGAATAGAAGCGTGTAGGATTGTCGGTCAATGCAAATAAGTTATCAATCCCCTTTAGTGTAATATCCTTAGCTCTTAGTGTATACCAAACTCGCTGCCTATAATCCTCAGCACCGCGCTCCCTCATTCCACCGCTACCACAAACTCGTGAGATCTACAAACCTGTATGCTAGCGTTATACTCCCGACCAACGCAGCTTTAGTGAGAAATGCAAGCGCGATCCCGAACAAAGCTACTGTCAATTGATCCTCAGCATCCTTTCCATCCAACAAAAGATAGAACCAGTGATGGAGCAGAGATCCCAACAACCCCAGGAGGAATAATCCTACTATCGCACTCGGAATGGGCCAGTGTAGTTTCATTCCCCGCAATCGGCCCCTGTGAATTCGTCCCGTCAGTCGGGACGTATTGGAAGCGTTCGTCCTCGTTGAAGCAATTGATCTTGCATCACTGACAACTATTCCAGTCTTAAGGTCACCGGGCAGATCGGCGGCGAACATCTTTCTTAGTAGTGCACTCTCCGTAGGCACAACGCCAGTGGTCACGGATGGGGATGAATCGTTTTTACCCCCATCCCTTTGAGGTCGGTAGGGCTGGTAGGGGTCCATGTCCTTTCTTTCGCAGGGGGTTCGATTTCTCTCTCGGCGGTTCTGATTGTGCCTTTTCGCAGCGATATTCGGGGTATAGAAGGAAGTTATGGAGTAGAGTGAGGAGGCACTGTTGCTACTTGTGGGTGGGAATTATTTAAAGCTAATAAAACCCTGCCAGTTCATCCCCTTCTGTTACTGGGTGATCAGATACTACCAGAAGAACCCAAATACTACTACGATAGGTGGGCTGTGCACTCCTACTAGAGTGCTATTCTAGGAGGCACGCCTGACACCGAAGTCAGTCTTACGGAGGTACAGCACCTAAGTTTTGTATGTTGCACAGGAGATAAGGGCAGCAAGCCCCGCTTGTGGAACATACAAAACTTAGGCGCTGTACCTCCGTAGCTGGCTGATTGCCAAGCTCTGTGAAGGCGGTGCTCAAAAATCTTGGATGGAGCAAAACGGGACAAGAATGCACCGTGCTCTGGTCATGTTACCCAGGCTAAGAAAAGAAGAAGAAGAAAAGATTCAAGAGCTGGTGGGGGGACGGTATCTAGGGTATTATATTCAGCAAATCCTACTCGATTACCCACTGATTGGGCGAGTTAGCTATGTTTCATTACCCCCCTTACCTACAGTACGGTACACCAACACTTTTCCCTTCAAGCACATCCCCACTTTGTAATAATTTTCAGGTGCAATTTAATCTCAGCAGGAAAACAAAGAAGATTCTAATCGCCTGCGCATGGTAGAGCGGGGCTAAATTGGGCACCTTCAAGTGCTTTTCCAGCACCTGCAGTATGGTGGCACTAAGTTAGAGTTGTTAAGAGCTATCGTCCGATACCCTACTTTTACCCAGCTCTTTTGTAAAACTACCATAAAATCTCAGGTATAACGAACTCGCCTGGACTGGTGGTGAAGCAGTTTTCAGAGCTTTGAATGGCCCAAGAGGACGTCGGAAAAACGCTGTGTTATTTTATCTTGCCTTATTCACAAGCTTTCTGTCAATCGGAGGGTCTGATTTCGCTGCGTTGCCAGCCCAGGCGGTTCGTTATACCGGATATTTTACGGTAGGTTGCACTGGGCGGTCGGCAACCCGCAAGTGACAGGTCAGAAGCACAGTCCTGCGAATCCCGACTACCGTACTCGCAATGTCGAACCTAAAAAAAGGGCAGCTAGTGCACACCGCCAAAAGTTGGCACTTTTTCTCGAATTTGGGTGGTACAGGTGCCACCGAAAAGGTGGGTGTACGCAAGCGATTTTAACATCAAAAACAGCCAATTTCACACACTTATTCCAGCACCAGCATCTGAATTAAAAATAAGATGGCTTCATAGAATGTTCAGAAAATGTCTAGGCTACTTGTCATCTATTGAAAACTCAGCTGAATTTAAATTCTCTTAGGAAGTAGTATGATATGTAGCAAGAGGAAATTAAATTTGCCTCAAAATCGCGCCAAGACCTTCATTTTTGGGGAGAAAACTGTGTCTTGGCAGAATTTCAAAGTTCAACTGCATACCGCTCCTCAGGGAATTTAAATTAATTTGAGATTTTAATAGAAGTTGAGTAGCCTATAGCTTTCTAAACATTCTATGAAGTTATCTCATTTTTAATTCTGGTGCAGGTGCTGGAATAAGTGTGTGAAAATGGCCGTTTTTGGTTAAAATCGCGCCTGTGCACTCACTTTTTCGGTGGCACATGTATGATATGCAATTGCAGTCGTTTAAAAACCCTTCGACATTGTGAGTACCAATCTACCGTAGTATGCTTTAGGGTAAAGGTATACTGGGTTCGGCGGTGAGGGGGCCGAGTTTCGAACCTATGTGGTAGAAGGCACTAAATGTTCGGTTACTTTTGTTGAAAGACAATACCGTAAAAACTCGAATAATCGATTCGTGTGCTATGTCGTTGAGAATTTCCTACTTTAGAAAAGGGGCGAAAAACACAGCAAAAGAGCGGCTCGCCCCCTCTGAGGGACATAAAAAACAAAAAAACATCAGACTTTACCAGAGGGGGCAACTCTGACTACACAGCACACCACCCGATTATTCCAGCTTTTACAGTACCTTATGAATTTCCTTTTAAAGCTCGATAGAGTGTTTTGTTAGCTAGGGGACACCAAATAGGAACTGTGCTGCAAGGGTAGAAATATGTTGTGAGCTCGATTCTAAGCGCTTCCCCTAGCACTATGCTCCATTAATATAGTATCTAGCTACGCTACTGTTCGCTTAATTCTCATACCCCAACGTGTACCTGTGGCTGTCTGGCGGGTGAAAATGTACCATCCCCAGTGATCCTCGGTTACATGGTGCATTTTCACCGTGACAACACTGCCACAGATAGATGTTAGGGTACGAGAATTAAGTGAACAGGAGTGTATGACAAGTGGTGTAAATTTCCAGCGGGATCATCCGTAATGGCGAAGCCCACCTGTAGGGTAAATTATAGCCGGGTGCAACTGTATTATTATGCAATTGGTTGGGTCGGGTAAAGTGACGCTTTCCCTGCTCTGCTATTGACGTTTCTTTCTCCTGGGGCGATTAGGTTATGTCACCTCGCCCGTTTTCGGGTTGTACAAGGGATTTCTCTCTCAAAACCTGCTATGCAGGGTCAGGGTGCGCCCACCTTTGCGGCACTTCTTACTCGTACCTCCGCGTTTATTATTATTCTATTTTTTGGTATTTGTAGTACCCGTTCTTACTGGCGGAATAGGTTACGGTATGGTGCACTCCACGGTCGGGCTCGACAACTGTCAACCGGCACAGTACTGCACTCCCCACCAAAAATACCCGACGACTAACCTCAACCAATTTACAACGGAAATCATTCCAATGGCAAAATGAGCGATCGCAAAGAAGAAGAAAAGGGGGGAGAGGGGTGGATGGGGGAACTAGAGTTGGAGCTCGGGAAGCATGAAGCTATTGTTAATGGTGGTAGATAGCGTTGTGTGGTTGTGAGGATGTTTGGCGGGGGTATGCGTAGCAAGCCCCTACTGAGAAGTGCACCATAACTTATTTTGCGCGGGAGTACAGAGCAGAATTATTGTGGGGGTATTAGTCATGCCCGAACCTATGTCCATATAAAATCCGGAATAATTCAACCTCTCCCGTAGACGCTGGGGCTTCCTTGACTGTGAGTTCCACCACTCTTTTATTTTCCCCACGTTAAGCTGGGAACGAGGTGATCAGTTTCCGCAGTTGTCCTGCCCAGGGTTCCGAATGGTCGGCGGAAGACTGGACTGGATTAGCTAGTCTGGTCAGGAGTCGAGTCTAGTCTAATGGTAGATATTAGGACGACTGGAGAGTGAGGATTATCGGAGCGGACTTGGCCACGATTGGTCCGACCAGCCCTGACAAGCACTAACTTAGGATATGCACAGCCCTTTGACAGATTTACTATTTTTATCACAATATATTTTTTACTTCAAATAAAACTTTTCATAACTGAACTCATTGTTTCCATGGATTATGCGGTAGAGTCGGGATAGAGATTGTGTCTCTCTTAGGCGTGGCGAAAGTAGGTTCTCAATCTCAAGTATAGCAGGCGTCACAGTCCATCAGAACAAGCCCCCCATCCGAACTGATGCTGATTGGTGGGTTTTGTATGAGGAGGTGAGGGTTGTCGTCCAGGTAACCATACAATACGTTCGGTGATTCTAGTGTCGGCGTGGGTTAGGGAGGTTGATACTGTAGTTTGAGCAGTCGTTAGGCTCTTTTCGCACACAAATAATTCTCATATGATACATACCTCCGCAGGTCGTTTATGTTAGCTCCGTTAACTCTACGATAATATTATGTTGAGATATGGCTACCCACTTAGGTCATGTCTTTAGAGCCTGTCTATGTTTGCGATTAGGTCTATCATTGGTTGTGCGGGAGTGGGCTTGGCAAGGATGATTCTCCTTAAATTGTCTTCTCTCTTGTACGACTAGAATACAACGAACATCTCACCTCACATACGATAAGTCCACACACCCAACAGCTTAATCTAAAATTTCCCCTCCAACACCGCTCATGGCACGTTTGGCGAAAATGGCACCGTTCAGTTGGGCCACCGTTTTGGCTGTGAAAATGTCCTTCTCCCCATTTCGAAACGGAATGAAAAGGATCATTTGTATGGGGGAACGGAACAGAACCGTTGCATCCAAACAGGCCCTTAATTTGCAATACCCACAACTCCACACCAACACCAGCAAACTCCTCCTTTCTTCGCTTAACCCAGCCTTTTCTTCCACTGTGAGGAACCAACCATACTCAATAACCCGCCCTGTCCGCTGTGTGAGCAATAAAGGGTGGAACATGTCTTAGTACGCCCCCAATGATGGCAGCTGCTTCAATTCTACGAAATCTTCTAATTCTAGGTGGAACAGTAGCACTATCCCCGATGATCGATCTCGACTCTTAACAATGTTATCACCCCTGGAGCACGGCTTACAGCATGGGGACATCCAAGCGCGCCGTGTCGAAGGGGTCGGGGAATGGCTCATCCAAAGTGAGGAATTCAGAAAATGGAGCGGATTGGAAGGTGGAGGTGTTGAGGCAGTTCTGTTTTGCTATGGGGGTCCGGGTGTTGGAAAAACATTTATCAGGTAAGAGGAGTTATTCGCGGGAGATAGAAGAGAGCTCGTGCTAACGAGCTGTCATGATAGTTCACTAGTAGTGGACAGGTTGCGTGATCTAGCCAGGGGACAAAACACCACCGTTGGATATTTTTACTTCGACTTCACGGCCCGAAAGGAGCTATCTGCCGCTGATATACTAAGATCTTTATTGAAGCAGATGATCAATGAAATGGAAATCGTTCCTGGGGAAATATTGAAGGGCTTGCGAGAGCAGAGAAGGGCCGATGGACATGAAACCGAGCTCGTTAAAATCGTTCAAATGCTACAACTCATCGCATCCTCACAGCGCACATTTTTGTGCATTGACGCCCTTGGCGAATGTGGTGGGGTTCAGCGGGCCAAGGTTCTTGAGTCATTGAAACAAATCCTTGACAAGTCCCCGGGCACCCGAATATTCGTGACAGGGGGATCCTCTATTGGGGTTGAGATAGAAGAGCATCTCTCTGGACGAGTGGCAAGTGTATCCGCAGACCCCAGAAAAGACGATATTATCACATACATTCGCGCTAGACTAGCCAAGGACAAAACCGCAGATGCCATGGATGAGTGTTTGGAAGCAGATATTCTGGAGAAAACTCAGGGAAATATATCTGGAATGTGAGTGGAGTCAACGGTACCGGGAATCCAGCCTCTCGTTATCCGCTAATAAATTTACTCAGGTTTCTACTCGAATCCCTACGCATCGAAGCAATCCTGCAAGGATCGACAGTATCCAAGAGACGAGAAAGGCTCATCGGAATGACAAATGGGTTGGGGTTGGAAGATGAATATGGTGCGGCGATAGAACGGATAAAGGCACAGGGTGGTGATAAATCCAGACTCGGAATTGAAGCTTTGATGTGGATCACTTATGCGGAGCGGCCGTTGAGGGCCGTTGAGCTCTGCCATGCCCTAGCTGTCGAGCTAGGCTCCAGTGATTTCAATGCCGACAACGTCCCTTCAATGGCCGCAGTGGTTGGCTGTTGTCAAGGGATTATCACCGTGGATAAGGAGGGGTCGTGTGTCAGACTAATCCATTCTACGCTCCAAGAGTATCTTTCCCACAATCCGGATATTTTTGGTAGACCTCAATCGGCAATAGGGGAGTCGTGCTTGACCTACCTGAATTCCGGACATGTCAAATCCCTTTCAGCTGACTCCTCTACCGAGGCTAAGGAAATACCCTTTCTGGAGTACAGTTCTCTAAACTGGGGAGTCCATGCGAAAAGGGAACTCTCGGACCGGTCTATGTCACTTGCGCTCCAGATGTTTCAAGAGTATGATGGCCACATATCTGCCAAATTTCTTTTAGATCAACCAAGGTATCAATCTGTGCATTCCAGTACAGGTTCGCAGTTTAGTGGAGTAGACTGTGCATCTTACTTTGGAATTGTGGAGCTTGTAGCTGCCTTGATCGAGATGCGCTCTTGGGGTACCAAGAAAAGACGTTTTGGGGGATATACTCCGCTGATATGGGCTGCTCAAAATGGACATGAGGAAGTGGTGAAATTACTACTTGAGCGGGGACGGGCGAGACCCGACAAAGGAGACCAGGATGACGAAACACCGATCTCGCATGCGGCTCGCAACGGACATGCGGGAGTGGTGCAAATACTGCTCGCCCTGGAGAATGTCAACCCTAATAGCCCAGGTCATTGCGGAAAGCCACCGCTCTCACATGCAGCTCAGAATGGGCACGATGAAGTGGTGAGAGTGCTACTCAAACACAAAGATATCAACCCCGGCCAACCACAGTATGACGGCCAAACACCGCTAGCACATGCCGCCCGGGCGGGCCATGCGGGAGTTGTCAAAGCGCTGCTAACGAGCAAGAAAGTCATCCCCGACAGGCTTGACCAAAACATGAGACCGCTTTCATATGCAGCTCAGAATGGGCATGAGGAGGTGGTGGAGATGCTGCTCCGTCAGCCAGCGGTCTGCCCTGACAAACCAGGTGGTCACTACGGCAGAACAGCGCTCTCATATGCTGCTGAGAAGGGACATGAGGCCGTAGTGAAAAGACTACTCGGGCGGAAAGAGGTCAACCCAGACAAGCTAGATACGGGCGGGCGTACACCGCTCTCATATGCTGCATGGTGTGGACGCGAGGAGGTGGTCAAGATTCTACTCAGGTGCGAAGGGGTCAACCCTGACAAGCCTTCTTATGACGGTCAAACGCCGCTCTCATATGCGGCTCAGAAAGGACATGAGGGAGTGGTGAAAATATTGCTCGGGCGGGAGGAGGTCATTCCCGACAAGCCAGATAACAACGCCAAAACACCACTCATATATGCAGCTCTGGAAGGACATCTGGGAATGGTGAAACTTCTACTCGGGCGGGAAGATGTGGATCCTAACATGGCAGATCATACCGGCCAAACGCCCCTCGCATATTCAGCTATTAATGGGCATGCCGAGATGGTAAAGATTTTGCTCAGACGGGAAGGGGTTGACCCAGACAAACCAAGTAATTACGGCAGTACACCACTCTCGAATGCTGCCTCGTATGGGCACGAGGGAATTGTGAAAGCACTACTCGAGCGCGAAGAGGTCAATCCCGACAGCCAAGATAATGGCGGGAAAACACCCCTACAGCATGCCGCCTCCAACGGGCATGAGGGACTGGTGAAAATACTACTCGGAAGAGAAGACGTCAACCCAGACGGGCAAGATAATGAAGGGCAAACACCCCTCATGGCTGCTGCTAAGTGGGGGCATGAGGGTGTCGTGAAGATGCTTCTCGGGCGGCCAGAGGTAACCCCTGACAAGCCTGATGATCGCGGCAAAACGCCTCTCATGTCTGCATATGCGAAGGGCCATAAGAGCGTGATAGCGCTTCTGGAGCCTGCGGAAGAGGTCAAACCAAACCCGAAGTAGGAGGGTCCGGGAAACCGCATGGCGGCACAGTACAGAGAGGGGAATGCGCATATATTCTGTTACCAACCCCTCGTCTCGCTTTGCAAGGTGGAAAGTTCTTAGGGTAGGTTGACAAAGCATAGTAGTCTCCGATTGGTGAGGTCAACTAGTTCTATTTTTCCCAGAAGGTTCAGTTAATAACTTCCTGTTTTCCTTTATTGTACTTAATCTTCCTCTAGGCGTAATTTCTTGCATACCCTTTTATTTTCCTGCGCCATTTCTTTCCCGTTCCTTAACTCTCCCCTCACCATCTTTCGTGTAATACAGATAACCTTAATACATTACTTTTTTTTCATGGGGAGGGCAGTATACAGAGGTGAAAATATTTTCCATGTGATCGAGAGCAACTCCATAGAGACCGTATCTGGGGTGTGTGGATGTTTACCACATATGACACTGCCAGATACAATTCAATAAATGACTTTCCGGATCCCCGCCAGCCGCCTTGCTATAGACGTTGGTGTGCTAGGCAAGGGAGGCCAACCAAGCACTGTTTTCACACCCTATGACCCACGCAACTCTTTCGCGAGCTATTTGATAGCATGAAACATTCCAGTTGAGGGTACTCTAATACGACTTGTCCTGTAACTTGGTAACTTTAAGCCACAACAGGACTCTTTTCCAACTGTGTGGCGAATGTATAAGTGGAAAGGTGAGGCGTCTTTCAACCCCAAGAGTGGTTTATGAGGGGGGAATTGGGTAAACAACAGCGCGGCAGGTCTGTTGAAATTCACGAAGGTTCCATATGCAAGAGATAGTTGGAACACTGATGGGAAATGGCTGAGAGGTATTCGGTTTGAAAACGGTTGCACGATGGACTAGTATGGTATGATATCAGAAGAGTGACGATATGTTTGGTTGAGACGTTAGCTTAAAGAGGAACATTTAGGATGTTTTAGGAATTGGCACTAGGGAAGACTAGAGGTTAGTGGGTAAGGTTTACCAGGAGTTGGAACGCATAAGGGTCACACTATGATGGTTAGGAAACGGACGGTGGCACCAGGACTGCGAAGGATCGCAGAAGATGGAAGAAGTGGTGTTAGAGGATGAGACAAAAGGAATGAAACTAGGGGGAAAGAAGTTTCGGAAAACTTCTGAGGAGTTGGATGCTATGCGAAGATAGGAGAGAATAGCGGAGGGTGTTGTGGGAGAAGGGTTCTTTCTGTAAAGTCAAGATTGTGTATATATAGGACACGTCCGGAGACGCAGAAAAGAATAAGGACTCCAAGATACTCTCGACTCATCATAGCCAAACTTGTTTAAGGTGTGCGTCTGCTGGAGAATTTCAATGGGGAGAGGCTGTGTTCTGGAGTTTCTTGGACTTCTTGGATTTTTCGTATCTTTTGTTCTCTCGTTTTTTTTTTCAAATATGAGATGACGGAATATACTAACTCGTCTGGGCCTACTTAGTTAGAATTAATTAAGTGTCATGATTTGGTAGACTATGATGCTAACGAAATTTCACCCGGGTATTGCTAACGCATATTTTTAGGATTCTATGATCTGCGCGCGGCGAGAATAGGTCTTAAGCCAACGGGTGCAACTATAATTCCCCACAACACCCAGGCATCATATGGCCGCAGCTCGAGTCGATCTCGGAGTCAAAATCAAATATCCCATTACCCAATCACGTGCTCCTAGGGGGGCGGGGGTATACAGGCCCAAGTAAAGTCATTATAGTTGTGGTTGTAATCCTAATTATTATTGTGGTTATAATCACAGTTGAATCCGCTTGTGGTTACACCCAATATGATAGAATTTATTCTGACTTGCTAGTATGGAGTCTGAATTCGATACCCAGCATTGAAGACTTTTGCTACATTGAGGCTCATCGCGAGTGATATTTCATGATCCTTGATTCTCCTATACGTCTACTCCATTTGTGCGAAACTCCAACCATCAGAGGCGAGCTCTTCTGTAGAGGTTTCGACTGGGACAAATTTATTATCTGCGGACTATGGGGGAACCAGATGTCAGATACCAGGCCGTGATTCATAGGACTGAGGTGCTAAACGAGAAAACGCTGTGCGGGGTTAGTCTGTGTCGATCATAGCCAGAAGATCAGATTCACAAGATATAATCTTGATGAGCGAAAGAAGGTCGTTGGCACCGTCTCCCATTTTATGCAGCTTTGTTGATTGCAAAAAATGTTCGAAATGTTCGTGAGCCTTTTTTCAAGTGCTCTAGGTGCTGCCATTTGTGGGTGGCTGGCTCGATGGCGGGGCGAATGGTAGTGGGCAGGGATCTCTGTAGTTTCATATGGCGTTTACATATAATACAAAAGGTAGGTTGTGACAATATTGGTTCAGAATCCTGAGCTCTCTCCCCTCATACAGAAGTGGAAAAAATGTCCTAATTTCTACCGAGAAAGTCTCGTGAATCCGGTATTAATTGTATATTTCTCTCGAATGAGTTGTGAGTACTGTACTGAAAATCCGCCATTACGGGTGTAAAATTCTGGGGTGTAGACGACCTTCCTCGCCAAGGTTGTTCAGTCACGAAACCAGATAAAGTAGGCCACGGTCAGCCGAAACACATGGTGACAACGAAACGAGTGGCAACTAAGCTAGCTTTTGCTTACTAAGGGTACTTTTTACTTAGGCTGTTTCGCGCCACCGTGGCCTACGTTAAGTCTTGGTGAAGCTTGGTCAGCAAAATCTGGCGGGATAGCGCTACACACCCCCGACGCAGAAAGATAATATATTATTATGACGCAAAGTTGCTCGAGTATTGCCAAACGTCTAACAGCCTCAGTGACTTCCCGTATGATATTTAATTTAAGAAGAATTGAGAATTGACTATGCTTTTGCGTTGTGATTCTTGTGAAGTAGGCCGTTAAGGCCGAAGTAGTCCTATTATATAGCCGAAGTGGAAACTCCTCAGAGGAGGAGGATATGGGGGATTTGTTTTTCCACGGCGGTTAGAACCTGTTCTCACGGACATATCCCTTCAGATTTCCTGTTACTGGACCTCATTAGTAATTCTTCAGGTTCCACAACGAGCTTTTACTTTTGCAGGTTAGCAAGAGTATCCGAACTTTTGGCGTTGCGACGTTATACCACCTAGAACCGGAGACCCACCCCCTCACTCCCGAATTAAAAATCAAAGGGATCGAGAATGATAGATAAAACATATGATACCATAGCTAAGTTATTCCAAAACCCATATGCAACTATGTATAATACAACCTATCGCCCCTATATCCCCTGCCCTATGCGTCCGTAGTCCTCCCGCACCATCTTTGGGCTCTCTAAACCCCTAAACCCCTCACCGCCAATCATGACCTCTGTCTCATCTGCTGTTCCAAAAGCCGTATGCGTCGTCCCGTCTCCCCGATCAAGAATTCCAAACCTCAGCCTCGTCTTCTCCAACTCCTCCGGGAACGGATCGCCACCGAGACAAACCCCTTCGTGGTCCTTGACAAGCTTATCAAGCGTCGGATTTCTTGTCGTCACAAGGACCCTTGAAAACAGGGTATCGGAGGCAATCCCGTTGCGGTAGATAGAATGCATGCCGATGAGTACAGATACCAGAGCTACAATGATGCTGATAGCGTACCCGATCCAGAGACTCTTGCGATCATAATGGAAGCGATTCTCGAAACGCCGTTTCTTGCACTCGACAGTTGTATCCAAGCCTATCTCGAGGAATGGAGTGCTAAGGAAAGTTAAGACCATGTCCACGACCAACTTTTCGATTTTGCCTTTGGGGTCGGCTACAGCGAGGCGCGTAGTGCCGTTAATCAGGGGGTTGTAGTTTGGGTATCTGGTTGTGTCTGAGGAGCCTCTCTTATGGCCGAAGCCATCTCTGAGTCTATTCCGGATGAGCCTTCCGAAACTGTTGTAAAGTGCGTTCTCACGATAGTCTGGATGTCCAGGACCCATTTTCGGTGGCTCGAATACCCGCCTTTTATCTGACGTTTTGACTATAGTAGATTGAATCTCACTAGTGAAGTTGAAGGTCACGTTCCAGGACGCTTTGAATAAGTCGCAACTTAACCAGTGGGGTTCAAAGACGGTTTTCCAGGTGCCGTTGTTCGAGTCTGCGGATCCTTCCACCACGGGGATGTTCGTGTCGACGACGTACCCGACTCTTAGGGTTGGCTCGTCCGTGAAATAGCCCTGCAGATTGCCTGAGCCATTCCTGTAGGGCGGTTGAATGGCTGCATATTCATCTCCGTCGGATACAACATATAATGTTATGGGGCCCTGGGGCGCCCAGTGTTTGTTGCTGATATCGATCCAGTCCATTGTATCTAATGCTTTTCTCGCCTCATCGACGCTTTTCTCCCGGCATTCGTACCAGGGTGCGTCGAAAATTACGTTCCAGGTACAGTTATACCCTTTGCAAGGCGAGGAAATAGGACGGGCAGTCCCTAAACAGTCTACTAATTTGCCGGTTCGTGTCATTTGGAAGCCAATACCATCGAGGTATAGAAGTCTATCTGGGCCCTCGGATCTGTTGAAGTACACCAGTTCGTACCCGCCTATTCCGTATTTTGGTCTCTCAGGAATGGCATCATTTTGTGCTGAGGTGTTCAAAGTTGGTATGGTACAATTAACTTCTGATACCATATATGCCAATCGCGTGGTAAGTGCTCCGGGGGAAATGACAGCGGCGAGGGGCATAATCCTAGCGTTGTCTTCAGCGTGATCCCTTTTAAATAACAGTGGATGAATAGCCTTCAACGGACCATGTTACCAGAGCCATGACCATTGCAACTTTGGCTCTAACTAGAACGTCTTTGGAATAGAAGCGTGTAGGATTGTCGGTCAATGAAAATAAGTTATCAATCCCTTTTAGTGTAATATCCTTAGCCCTTAGTGTATACCAAACTCGCTGCCTATAATCCTCAGCACCGCGCTCTCTCATTCCACCGCTACCACAAACTCGTGAGATCTACAAACCTGTATGCCAGAGTTATACTCCCGACCAACGCAGCTTTAGTGAGAAATGCAAGCGCCGTCCCGAACCAAGTCACTGTAAATTGATCCTCAGCATCCTCTCCATCCAACTTAAGATAGAACCAGTGATGGAGCAGAGATCCCAACAACCCCAGGAGGAATAATCCTACTATCCCACTCGGAATAGACCAGTGTAGTTTCATTCCCCGCAATCTGCCCCTGTGAATTCGTCCCCGCGGTTGAGAAGTATTGGAGGCGTTCGTCCTCGTTGAAGCAACTGACCATGCATCACTGAAAACCTTTCCAGTCTTACTGTCACCAGGGGAATCGGCAGCAAACATCTTTGTTGGTAGTAAACGTTCCGTAGGCGTAACGCCAGTGGTCGCGGGTGGGCAGGAATCATTTTTACCCCCATCCCTTTGAGGTCGGTAGGGCTCGTAAGGGTCCATGTCCTTTCTTTCACAGGGGGTTCGATTTCTCTCTCAGAGGTTTTGATGGTTCCTTTTCGCAGGGATATTCCATGTATAGAAGGAAGTTATGGAGTAGAGTGAGGAGGCACTGTTGCTACTTGTGGGTAAGAATTATTCAACGCTGATAAAACCCTGCCAGTCCATCCCCTTCTGTTACTGGCTGTTCAGATACAAGTACTACCAGAAGAACACAAATGCTACTACAACAGCTGGGCTGTGTGCACTCCCACTAGAGTGCCAGCCAAGGAGGCCCGCTTGACAACGAATTCGGTCTCAGCTCGCTGACGGCTAAGCCCTGTGAAGGCGGGGCCCAAAAGTCGAGGATGGAACAAAAAACGACAAGAATGCACTATTCTCTCGTCATGATACCCTCCCGGGCTACGAAAAATAAAAATAAACTCAAGAGCTGGTGGGGGAATGATATCCGGGGTAGAGTCTTCGGCAAATACTACTCGATTACCCACTGATTGGTCGAGTTATCTATGCTTTTCATTACCCCCTTCCTACAGTACTTGGGTGTGGGGGTGGGTGGTCGGGGGGAAGGTGGTGTTGGGCCAACCGCTTTTTTTCCGGTCGCTTTTTGCTCCATGCTAGTACACCAACATTTTTCCCTTAAAGCACATCTCCACTTCGTAATAATTCTCTTTAATTTAATCTCAGCAGAAAAACAAAGAAGATTCCAATCTTGATATCCCATCGCCTGCGCATGGTACAGCGGGGCTAAATTGGGCACCTTCAAGTGCTTTTACAGCACCTGCAGCATGGTGGCGCTAAGTTAGAGTTTCTAAGAGCCATCGTACGATACCCCACTTTTGCCCAGCTCTTTTGTTAACTACCATAAAACCTCAGGTATAACGAACACGCCTGGACTGGTGGTGAAGCAGTTTTCAGAGCTTTGAATGGCCCAAGAGGATGTCAAAAAACGCGCGGTTATTTTATCTGGTCTTGTTGGCAAGCTCTTCTTCAATCGGAGGATCCGATTTTATCTGCATGACGAGCCCAGCCGTGTTCGTCATACCTGAGATTTTACCGTAGGTTGCACTGGGCGGTCGGCAACCTGCAGGTGACAGGTCAGAAGCACCGGCATGCGAACCTCGACTACTCGCAATGTTGAAGGGTTTTTAGAAAAAAGAGTGCCATTGCATACCGCCAAAAGTTGGCACATTTTCTCGAATTTGGGTGGTATGAAATAGGAGTCTTTTTAAAAACCCTTCGACATTGCGAGTATCATACCAATTTCCCGTAAGTTAGATGCGTTAAGGTAAAAGTACAGTGGGTTCGGAAGTGAGGGGGGCGAAGTCTCGATGCTATGAGGTAGAAGGTGCCCAATGTCCAGTTACTTTTGCTATAGGACAATACCTTCTGGCTTACATTTTAAATCTTGATACAGTGTTTTGTTAGCTAGGGGACACCAAATAGGAAGTCTGCGGCAATGGTAAATATATATTCTGAACTCGATTCTAAGCGCTTCCCGTAGCAGTATGTTCCGTTAATTCAGTAAGAACTCGAATAATTGGACCCGAGGCTAAGACGTCCGAAATGCCCTCCCTTGGAGGGCGAGCGCACAGCGAAAACTAATCCCCTGAAATGTGCTTAGGACAAAATAAAAGGAAAAAAGAGCCAGACCTTACCACCAAAGGCAACTCCAACCTCCTAGCATCGGGTCCAATTATTCGAGTTAGGGTATTGTACCTCGCTAGAGACGGGGGCCATTTGTATGGGGCCAGGTGTTGTAAACTCCCAAAGGGTTCTTTCGTAATAGCGAGATTTCCCCTATATAAGGGGTCGATTATAGCGGGGTGCGACCGTATCATCATGCAATTCGTTGGATCGATGATAGTCGCACTTTCGCTACTGGCTATTATTGACGCTTCTTTCCTTCTTTCTCTACGAGACTAACCGTGCCAAGGTTCATGGCGATTATGTAACTGCGCGCAGCTCCAAAATCTTGCAGGATGCCTACGGTGTGCCTAAAAGCGCAACGGAAGTTACCCGCACAACGTAACTTTCGGTTTGTATGTGAATTGAAGAATTATGAACAGCTATCAAACATTCTCTGATGCTTTAAGCATCCCTCCGGCTTTCTCACACATGGTTTTAAGTCTTTGCAAATAGGGCTCCTATTTTTTTTCCCCGTCTTTTACAACTTTTATTTTGATGGGGTGGGACTTTGGTTTGGATTAATTCAATCATAATTTCATTACTGCCAATAGGGGCCTTGCCAATCACGGCTTTAACACCTGCGGCATTACGCTTGAAAGTTCCGTTGAGCTGGTGTCTTCCGTTGAGCTGTTATGCACTCTCCTGAGAGTGCCGATGATTGCGAGCAATTGAGCAATCGAGGGTTGTGACGGATCCAGAACCTTGGCACGGTTAGTTTATGTCCCCTCGGCCGTTATTGGGTTGTGAAAGGGATTTCTCTCACAAAACCTTGCTATGCAGGGAAGGCATGCGCACACCTTTGCTGCACTTCTTACCTTCGCGTTTATAGTTTTATTTTTTGGTATTGGTATTGTACCCTAACAAAATTAGCCATACTGGTACTTGTACGAGGCTGGCGACAAAAATGATGAGCAGTGTAATGGTTTTCCACCGGGAATAGCCATAGTCACAACCTTCTAGCCACTGATTTAGTGAAGCAATTTAGGCTGAATCTTCACCCATTTGCACAACAATTCTCTACATTTTACTTTCCAACCACCTAGAACTCTGTATCTAGATTGGTTGAGGGATGGTTAAGAGAGTAAAAGTTGGTACATTGGTCTTGGCGCAATTTCTGACTATTTTGTATGGGAAATGGCAAGGCTTGGCGCTGTTTTCAACTTCAACTTTACAATATTGCAGGCCAAAGTGTCCAATAATTCTTTAATTATCTGTAATTGCCCGGATATTGGAAATAATTCTGGACCAGGATATCGAATTTGGAAATTTTTCGCACTCCCGGAATATGTTGAATGAAAAGCGTGGAGTAGCATGGTTTGGGTTGATACATGCCATTCGGCTCACAATTTTTGTCGCTACCCTCATACGCTCATATCTAATATGTTTCCCTACCCCTCGACAGCAACCAATAGAAAGACCTACTATCATTTCAATATTTCTCTCTCAGTTATAAAGAAAATTGTAGAACTTAAAAATAAAGTATAGATAGAATTTAGTGTATGGAAACATGATTCTGGTAAAACAAAAAGTCAATAGACATAAAACACCATCTGTGAGCTAGTAAGTTATAAGGGGTAGTTTTTAGTCTTATTTTAGATAGGAAAATCAATTTTCTCTTAAGAAGACCAATAAATCTATCTTATATATCTAGAAACTGAAATTGAAGTATATCTTAAAATAGTGATTTGGATAGCAATTGAAGATTAAGGTATGATATGATAAATTATTTGCATACAATATTGATATAATATAGAAAAGTAAAAATAAACAACCTAGTACAAAATGTAATTATAATTAATAGAGGAGAAAGAACAAAGATGTTTGACAAAACAAGTATAACATATCAAGCTGTTTATAAAGGCTTCAGAATTTTAGAATATACCAATAGCTGTTATCATATTCAGGCTTAATAGTCCAATTTAGATATCATGAACATTGTTTAAAATATATTATATCATACAGCATAATATTATTATTATATTCTTTGAAAAATGATTTCAAAAATTAAGTTTTAAATTAATTATACTAACTAAATGTCAGGCTTTATATGACAAATAGTGATTAAGCAAGGAAGATTTCATAATACTAATACTTATTACACAGAAGGTATGTGATTTCACATTACAATATCACTTGAGACACAGTATCTCACATTACTGGACACTGGCGTGTCATTATTATATAATGATTGATTGATTGATTTTAGTGTGCGTTACAGGGTGGGGTGGGGTGGGTATTCAGGCGCCAAGCCCCGCTCTAGCACAGGGCTGGGGGGGGGGAATCTTTTGGGTAATCCCGGGGCCACCCCTATCCTGGGACAACATCCATGCTTTCAGTGGACAGGACCCGGTTTGTTACCACAGAATTTTTAAGAGAGACTGGTCCGTGGTAGGTCTGGGGCAGGGGCCTAAGTGGGGACAGGGGCAGTGACTGCTGAAAAAAAGCCCCTGTCTCCAGCCATTGAGCCGGGCAGGGTGCGGAAAAGGGCCAAGGGCCCCTGTTTTCCGAAGCCCCGTCCACCCCGTAACAAACCCTAATTGATTTATCATTGGTTAAAATATGTTGCACTGAAGAGTCAGGGGAGTGGGCTAATAGATTTCACATGATGGCTGGTTATGGGTAATAGGGGTTGAATGATGGGAGGTGATCAGTCACTAGGGTTAGGGTGGTGGGAAGTGGCTCATATAAGACTTTGCATTCTGCTAAAGGGATAGGCATGAACCATCTCCTTTACATCTTCGGAGATTGAAATCCCAACAGCACTATAAATCATCGTAATAGTCGTGCACCCAAGACTCTTCTGCGACGATAGATACTGCCGAGAGGGTGATATTAAGCCATCTTGCCGCTTGTTCTGCGGTGTGTTGGCCTCGCCTCCTTGGGGTTCTCATTCTCGATAGTTGTTGACATCTGCACATGAAGTTGGGCTCTCTGTCTTAACCCACACTTGATTCGGAACTCGTGTAGCATTTTGAATGCTCGCAAAGATTCTCACTCTGTTCATGGTCTCTGCTATAGTGCCGGACTCTTGGTTGAAGTAGGCTCTGTCTTGCTTGGCTAGTAATGTAATTTACGGGGATGCAGCTCACCACAGGTATGCGGCTCACCCACATCAACCATTGGAAAATCAAATCTACATTTGATTATTATAACAAATAAATGAGATATCACCCTGAGAATCAAGCTACAGGTACTTGCAAGTCTTATACAACATGTCCAAGCAATTGCGCTCGCTAACGCAATCTCTAGTACAAGAACTAGCAGTGGCAAACCCACAGAATCCAGACCATTGGGTAGCCCTCGTGTGCCATGTTTTTGCAAACACACAAGTGGGTCCCGACACTGCTTGGACCCCGCATTACCCGATTTCTGGAACGGTATTGTGGAGAATCTAGCAACAAACATTTGCAGGTTGCCAATTTTGGATGCTCTGACCAACATAGCAGTGTCACGTTACAAATCCCAGATCGTCGCGATATCACTACAGGTTGACAATGCAAACCAAGCTCTCTGTCTTACGATTGGAGAAAATGGAAATATCACAAATGGCGTACTCGATTATCTCCAGAAGATTTGGCAACTGTTGCAAACACTCTCCGATCCCTATGACTAGCAGCGGATAATTAACTCCGATGAGTGCGACCTACAATCACCAGACATGACAATGGGAGTTGCACTAGGTCTCAAGATCTATATCCTTCGGATCATATATCTATTCGCTCTCGGGAAGCACATGAAGGCTCATGAAGCTAGCTAACAAGTGACTTCATGGCCTAGGGCACTTCATGAAGGTGTGCGTTCATCGTCGTGAGGACGAAAACCTAACCGGGTTTGGGTTGAAACTGGATTCCGGAGTAGTTTTGTTGTTGACTACGCTTTGGCAGGAACCTATGTTACATCATGATGATAATCAGGAAACCCATCTTATGGAAGATGAATGGGCCAGGGTATATACCCATAGCATGAGAGCTAATGAGTATTACCCTAGCGGGAATAGCTTGCATAATTATGTGCGAGGTACATGCCACCATGGGGAGAGCATATATCCGAACTCAAGCTTCCTGAGTAGGGACTTCCCGCAGGCATCTGGGAGACTACTCAGGAACCACAAAGAGTTCACGTTTCAAGCTATGGCTAACTGATTGGAACGATGATTAGAGAACAAGTTCTCCACTCTTACTAATGCATACGCATCATGCATTGATAGATGAATATCGCACTTGATCACTACATATTCATGATACTATTGGTATGTCGGCATTTAGACTGCATATTCCATTATAGTCTATCGGGATGCAGAGATCGAAGACTGACTACTGGTGGAGTGGGGACATCCTCAGAAGAAATAGCAGTTGGGAGATTCTCAGAGTCGAGCTGGGCAAGATTCAGGGTCAAACAATGTTCGCACTTTGTTCTGACAAACTGAATTTATAGAAAGATACTTCTTTACTAGAAAAGTCAAAGTAATGCTGTAATCATTATCATGAGATATTAATGAAATATATGCAATTATATCTCAGTTGTTGCTGTAACCACCATGTCTGGGTATAGCCGGGGACAGCAACCAGGTAGAGAAGGATGCGATATTATCACGGGGAAATATACCCATGAATGGAATTAGAAAATTCAACATTTGATCTCTTCATGCATGCCGTTCTACCTCTTTAACCACCTCGCAACAATCCCCGCTCTGGTAGCCTAGCTAAGGTAGTTTACAACTACCCGACTCGGCCTGGTTTTGCGATGGCTGGGCTGCCAAGGCTGGCCCACTTTATTCCAAGTCCATAGGAAACCCTGAACAACGATGTAAGGGTTCAATTATGGCAAGATTGGTTGTTCAGGATTTTTCGTTTTAGGCTCGAGCAAGATACTGTTTCTGAATAAAATGGCCCCCAATTTTCCGAAGCCCTAAGAATACATTAAGGTACTAGCTGACAGGCAAAATCTATGAAAAACAGAAACCCAAACTACAATAAACCCCAAAGAACTCGTTCGCCGATAGCGATCCCATCGTGTGTATCGTTGTTCCGCTGTCGGAGGCATTGGCTGGAATGTCGCTGCCCTTGTCGTGGCGAATCGTTGCCACCGGTATATCCCGCAATGACAATGAGGGCGCCGGGGCCCTTGTTGAGGGGTGGTGGGTGGGCAACAAAGTGCGCGAGCTGTAGCGAGCTTGATGGTGTGCTTGTCAGGGGGATAGGTGGAAATATATATATGTAGAGGGTACTCGGGCCTACCTGCAGGACCCGCAATGTTCGGTCGAGCTAGGAGATCGGCTATACCTTTTTCCACCCCCTCCGGCGGCGTCGCTTGCCGCTTCAGGTTGCCCCCGAAAGGCTTACCTAAATTGGCCATGGGTTGTCCCAACCCGCCATTAAGAAAGGCGAGAGAGACATCTCCACTAAGCACAGGAGTAACGCCCAAGTTATCAGAGCTCAACATCGGCAAACTAAAACTCCTCTCGTCGTGGCTGAGATCCAGCGAATGAGCTCTGCTTGTACTGTACTGATCCGGGATCCAGAACCTAGGTTGAAGGAGCTTCCCCTGAGCAAGAACACTAACAGAAGGAAGCTAAGAATTCAGTGGAGGGGACAAGCGGCGCATGAAGATGAGTCCAGATCCCGGTATATGTGTAAGGAGCTGGTGATGCCGGAGATGAAATAGCAGCCAAGAACTAGAAGATGGAGGAGAAGACGATGAAGACTGCGCCAGTTGCCGGTAAAAACAGCCTGAAGAAGTATTAATGAATTCCATCCCGGATCTTCCTCCTCTCCTCTGAGAAGAACAAGGGTTCTTTGCATAAGATTCATCCTCCACCTCGCTCCCCATAGGTTATCTGTGTTGAAAAATTCCCCAGGGCCCTATATCTCAGACATAGTTGAGAGATGGATGGCTGATGGTAGAGGATAATCGTGTTCGGAGACTGTTGGCGGACTGAGGAGTAAGGTATCAGGAGAGCGATGGTGTGTGAGTTATATCCAGTTAGATGGAGGAGGAATGTTTGAGATGTTTAGGAATTCACGCTAGTGAATACCGAAGGGGTTTCTAGGGGTTGAAACTGAGGGGCATCATACCATGCTGAGTGAGGAACAGGAGAAGCTGTCGGAATTATAAGGGATTGAGGGAGAAATGTAAAATAATGTAGGAAGAAGAAACCGGACTTGAGGATTAAGGGATAGCCTTGGGGAAGAAGTTCGAAGGAGCTTTTTGGGAAAGGGAGAAGGTCATAGAAAAGTAGAGGAGGCAGTGGATAGTTTTGAGGAAGAAAGGTTTTTTGTAAAGTCAAGTTTTTGTATATATAGGACACCACCGATAGCACTGAAATAATAAGGACCCCAAGTTACTCTCCACCAAGATAGCCTATTTTTTTTTTTTGGAATCCACAGCGCCCGATATCGCTCTTTTTATAGTACTAATTCCCAGTACTGGGCAGTTGGATGAACCGTTCGGAGGTGTGATAGTAGCTAGGAAGATTATCGCCAACCACGAAAGCTTGATATCCCACCTGAAGGGTTCGAGGTTGGTTCTGCTGCAGGTGGTTGCTGAATCCAGGATGGTAGAAGTAACTGCTTCCATCCCATTCGCAGTTAGGCCCACGGTGAGAAAGAGTCATGGAAGGGAATGAAGAGATGGCGAAACTTACTAATCATCGGTAGGTTCGTCATCCTTAAACACTGAATCATCCACCCACCAAGTTTGCTCAGAATCAGCGATTCTAATGAGCTGAAAAATCTCGTTACAAATAGCCTCTCCCCAGATGTGGCGTGGTTGAAGAAGGGGCAGAGACGCTCTGTCTGGGCTAACTATATTCACACCCTCGAGTTAGTTCCTACCTACAGCTTTCGAGCAAAGCGAAGGGCGTTTGCACGGATGGATGACTCACTATTGGGTATTGTAACTCTCTTGCAGCGCTTGATATTTTTGAAACGACAATCGGGCCACATTTCTACCTGCCAGATGATGTCGCCCTCACCGCAGTCAATGGTCAAGCAATATAATTCCACAACTTCGCCTGGGTTGTTGTCGAGGGCAGCCATATTGTGGGTGTGGCAGTCGCAAAGGATATCAGCGACCTCTTTAAGGGTTTCCAGAACCGTTTCTTCTGAAGTAGTAAGAGCTGCGAGTATTTGATCGGCGGACATTGTGAAATATTGACGTGATGTAGCGGTGGTGGAGCCTCTGTGTGGATTATAGGCAAAGGGTGGGCGGATTGAGACGGAGGAGGGGAAGGAAAAGAGAAGGAAGAGAGGAGGCAGAAAAAAGAAGCCCGTGCACTACCGCAACAAGGGCATAGCGAAAAACCCTACCAACTTTGATGTTTGCCACTCGGCTTTTGGTGTATCGTTGGCCGCCCCTCTGAGTTTTTTCTTTGCCTTTCTATGCTAAGGGCATGCCGATAAATCTAAAGAAAAAAAAGGAAGCGAAGAAAGAGTGAGCGGGAGGGCTAATAGTTTCTTCCAACTCCCCCTAAACCTGCCATGTGCTAAGGAGAACTTCCATAAGAGCGCCACAGGTTCTCACGAAGTGAACTGAAAATTGGATACCATAACGCACGATGCCCACGTCTAATGCGGGGGGTAAATAGGGCGAATGTACCGCATTCCAGGGTAGTTGCTGAAAATGGTGGAAGCGGAGGGAATTGTTCGCGGGGATGGTTTGATACATCGGAGTGGAACGGCTCAAGCGGATACAAGGTTTGGATTCTGCGGTGAAAGAGCCCATGATTGATTGGTTTGAATGTCTTGGAAAGGAAATTAAGAGGCAAAATAGGGCAGGATAATAACGGGAAGAAGAAGAAAAATCAAGGCAAGTAAAGGACAAGTGGTAAAGAACAAACAGGAGAGCGGCTTTCAAGGCTTAAATGCCCCCCCGCCGGCGCACTCGGGTACCGTAGCCAAAGAGTGTCGGTATTTTCAACTGCAGTTGTTGAGAGATGATCCATTAAACTGAGGTAGGCGAGAATTGCTTGGGCTTCCTGCTCGCTATTCAGTATGTGGGGTGTAGGTGGAGATGGGTATTCCACATCATGGCCTGCCTCACCACGATAAGGTATACCTCTACCGTTCCTATTCCTTTTCGATAGCTAGTCAACTTAATCAACAATCTTCCGCAGAACAAAAACGTTTAATTCCTGACAGCAGCGAATTCAGCGATAACGAGTGATGAAAGATGACCGCAACAAGTTGTCCAATAATCCGATCGTTCCGTACTTAGTGAGAGTATGGTGAAGAGATCCAACACGGGCAGATATGAGCAAAGGCAAAACCTCTCCTAAAAGTTCTGAGTCGCTAGTTAGGCTTGTAAATAGTAGATCGAGAATTGGTGTTGTTAGAGTCACACTACCTCTAGTTCTTACCCAAACAAAACCTTAACGTCAACGCTGGTAGCACTAGATCGTTATGGAGGAACAATTAGGGGCCGGGAGAAACCTACAGATGGCGGTAGATATTTTTACGGGAGATTCTATTCCTCCCATTCCCGCATCTTCCAATATCTGGGAATCTCTCCCTCCGCTGATCAAGAGTTCTCTCGCTTGGTGCCACATTGGAAAGGAAAAGGTTGGGACAAAATAATCGGATGCACCGACACGCAGGAAGAAGGGGTTTCTGGGTCTTTGGCGCGGCGTTCGGAGTACGGGAGAGAAGGAAAACTTTTGCTTTCGTTTCCCATGCTCACCCCTCCACATAGCAATACCGGAGGCCTAGGATTTTTGCGATCAAAGGAGGATGTTCTCTTTTATTTCTGCCGTATAATAAGATTAGTGTGTCGCTGAATTGACGGTTGAGCACTTGCTAGAATAGCCGCCGACCATCAAGGTGCCCGACTTCGCCTTCCGTACTTCTCTTCCCCTCACACACGCGCACCCTCCACCCCTCTCTCGCTCCACCGCCTTCTGCTATCAGAGCACTCCTAGATGGGGGCTCTGCTTCTGCATGAGGTAGGCCGACCAACGTTGTATAATGTCGTAGATTGAGCCAGAAGGGAACATATTGTCAGAGAGCGCGAGTTCCGGACACCACCATACCCGCCACGATCTCTCCTTACAGCGCAAATAGTGATTGCGCTCTTCCCCTTTCCTTTTGCTTCCTTTGAAAATGTCTCTAGACTCCCGAGTGATCTAAGGCCCTGCTCCGCTGGCGCAATCTAGTGCACGTCCCAGAAAAAACAAGGCATTTCCAAGGAAGACCTGCGCTGCGCAACACCACAGACTTTCCCCAGAATATTCTCTGATTAATTAATCTCTTCCTCCTGCTATGTCTCTCAGTCCCTAGCCGACTGCTGGTAATTAACCCTGTGCCTTTTTCGTGTGATCGGGGGAAGTATTTTAATCGTATAAGGCCGAATTGAGTTCGATGAACGTGTACTATAAAGCAATGGTGAGCCAAACAGATCAAAAAACACTGCGACACACGCCCCGGCCGAGTTCAGTTGAGGTGATGAGCAGCTCAAGCGGGGACAAACGACCATTAATTTCAAGCACTGTACAAAGGCTGTCAATATAGCCAGTGCGGTCACCAGATCGCACTCGATTTTCTCCCCCCCCCCCTGATGTTGAAAATAATAGACGCGGAGGTAGTAATCCAAGGTGAGGGCCTTACGCAGCGAGGCGGAACGACTCAAGCGAAGACACAGTGTTTGTACCAAGCGGCAAAGGAGCTCGCGATCGATGCTCTTGAGGCTCAAGAAATAAAAATGGTGTGTGAGGAAAATTCTGAAGAAGCAAGAGGTGAGGCGAGGAAATGGCCGGAAGGGAGAAAGACAAACTCGGAGGAAAATTTTCATAGCCTCCGCGTCTCTTCACTAGTGCATATAGATACCACCGTAGAATCAGAGTAACGTTAATGGCATATCCCGCATCAAGCGAGGCTACTCCCGAAACCCACCGTAGAATGTCTTCGGGTGCCCACGAACAATATCTTCCCCTGTCGCTGCAATGCTGTTTCCCCATATCACTCATTTGTCTTGGGCTGCGCTCTTTCATGCGGTTAGGCTGTTTTGGTTGGATCTCAATTATTCCGCAGATATGTCGCTCAGGGCGGCTATCTTTGTACAGTCCGAGTTTGGAGGCATATACCGGTGTGAGCGCGATGCGTCGTGGGCTGAAGAATGGAAACGGGCTTCTTCTCATGAAGGATGAGGATAGTCATGTTCTCTGTTTGTTCGGCTATTATGACCTTTCCTTCGGTTTATCCTGAATTATCGAAGTCGTCCGGGTCAATGTTAGAAAGTGCTACCGTTCTCATCGCCTGCATCTGAGCTTATTCCAGCATATATTGGTGGCCTCTAATATAAAGGGAGAGATCGAGGGCGAAGTATTGGGCGGGGGTAGATAGAGACATACGGAAGTAGTTGATTACTGGTAAAGAGTGTTATTTTCCATATTCTTCTTTCACTAAATGGAGCTAGAGCCACAGTACTTATACCTATAGAATGGCGGCTTAAATAGCAGTAATATTAATTCACTAGGTATGATCTGTGCGTACCTCCGACAGCATTGAAGCGATCCCTGGGACAACCCGTAGAGCAAATGTTAAATTACTAGAGGAGGCTCCTCTCGTGCTCTTTGAACAAACTTTAATAATCTCACCCTTTAAAGCTAAACTAAGGTACGCGAGAAAAGCCGGGAGAAAGCCCTCTATTGCCTCTATTGTCTAGTCATTGAACTCCCACATCACACCGGGCTTCTAGATACATCGAGAATTCTCCAAGTACGTTTACACAAGACTAGAAACTTCGCCTTACATGATCCGCTATAAGGAAAAAGAAATGACATGATGATAAAAGAAACACAGAGAAGCGGAGAAACTCAAAACAGAAATCCGTATCCAGACTGAAAGTGCCAGTAATCCCATCGGCAGACCATACGCAACATAGTGCCGGAAGGCATAGGAAAATAGGAGGAGCTGCACGGTGGTTAGTTGGCGAAATAATTAGTTGAAGAATTAGCAGGCTTCATACCAGATCAATTTTTTGGTCTCACTTTTGTTGCGGTTTCTAGTAGTCCGTCTCGCGAAACTGGAGGCAATAGTATTTGGTATACTCAGCAGGCATCCCCGGTGAATGCTCACACTCACACTCCTTATCGTAGTACTCCCCGTCAGTGTCGGTTTCATACTGCGGTGCGAGCTCGTAATCATTTTGGTGGTTAGCACTCAGTTCACGGTTGGCCTGCCCAGGGGCTTCGGGGGAAGAGGCAGCATCGCTGCCAGCCGTATGGCCTTGATGCCCGTTCTCGATTTCTCCGGGGTTAATATCCGGTCTGTAGCTGTCGGTACCTTCTTCCGGCTGCGGGCTTTTGTCGTCCCAACGAGGTTAGATACCCGAAACAGAACAGGGGAAATAAGGAGGGGAATGAAGTGACCAAGAAACTCACAAAACATCGGTAGGTTGATTATCCTTAAGCACCTCTTCGTCCAACCACCACAACGCGTCCTCTGGCCTCGGATGCCTAATCATATCAACTATCTCATTGCAGGAGAACTCCCCCCACACCAGACGCGGTTGGAGAAACTTGGCAGGCGGCCCGTCCGGAGGACCTAGAATTTCTCAAACCTCAAATGAGTGCCCCGCGCGCCTCAAGTGATCCGAGAATAAACTCACTATTCGGCAGATCGACCCTCTTGCAGCGCGTGACACTTCTCAAAACACAGGTGGGGAAGATTTCAATCTCCCAGGCAATATCATCCTGGCAGCAAGGCACCGTCAAAGTATACCACGGGAGATCGACACCGCGGGGGAGGCTGTCTGCAGTCACCACGTGAGAGTGGTATGGGCAAAGAAGATCTGCGACCTCTGTGAGGGCATAAACGACCCTGGCCCGGACCTCGCCAAGGCATAATTTTTGAATTTGACAATCGGGGAGCATTTTTGTGGAAGCGTGGTGTTGATTGGAAGAAGGATGAAAGAAGATGGTTGGTTGAGTTGATGGAGGTGGGAAGGGAAAGAGACGATATGAGGGAAGAAAGGTTCTGACTGGTCATCGTGCTGGACGCGGGTGCAGGAGCTTCTAAGGAAGTAGGGCGCATAGAATGGTTGGGCGGATGTATTCTATAGCTACAAGTAGGGCTCATGCGTGATGGGGAAATAAATCCTAGGCGAGAATGCCCTACATCTCTAATGCCCCAAGCCACTCCCCTCCGAACCTCTTAGAAAGAAGGGAAAAAAATTGATCAAAGGATATGATATGTCACCTCGCCTCCAGCTATTCCACAGCGTTATAAAACTTGCTTTAATGCAGCATAACATCCAAGAAGCAGCACGAGTCTTCTATGGATACTCGCGACATCTCACTTGATGTTGCACTCGCTAGTCTGGTAAGCGGGTCCCCTCTAACGGATAGGTTCTTAGACAATCTCAAAAATTCCAGCACACCATACGGCAATCTCCCAAGACCCATTGCTATTGGTTAACCCTGCTATTCAATTCGCCGGGTTGATAGAACAGTGATTCCGCGAGAATACAATACTAGTGACGAGAACCTTGTACCATACATAGTAGGATCCTTTCTGGTCCCGGGAAGAAAGTTGGGAAGCGTAAGATGCACTACGCCTGATTCCTAGAGGTGAACCCAAGAAGCCGGAAGAGCATAGCTAGTAGGAGGGCCAGGCATGGGAAAAAATAAACTTGGGTACAATAAACCCTTAGGATGTGACTTCTACCCACTATCTCCCGCTTGAGATTATGTGGTAAAACACAGCCAAAAATTATCCTTTGTTTCCTAGACACATTTTTCAAACGGCAACGGAGAGACATCGAGTGAGAAGATATGAACACCTGAAGAAGGGCTTCAGTGGTTTGTAGATATATACATTATTGAATTCAGTTCACCTTGTTTTCACACAGCCAATTGGTGACCCAAATATCGCTTTTCTCACACTCATTTTTTTTCTGACTCTCCCCGGTCGCAGTTCTCTTGTTCGCTTAGCTGTAATTCCGTACAAAATTGAATGGTGAGTTTCTCGAGACCACGTTGCCCCCCTTCCATGATCTCATCCCTCAACCCTTTCCCTTCGGTTGCGCCCCCACCGTACCTTGCGGTTGCTTGCCACAGCAACTTACCCACAACGGTTCACCTATCACAACACGGCCAGGGCACAACTCGAATTCCTCTCAAAATGTCATCCTCTGAAACACCCCCTCCGACTCCACAGGAAGCTCAAGAAGCTCTCAATGTGATTGCGGACCTCCTTTGCCCGGCACACAAACACCGAATCACCGCCCCGGGCATTGATCTTCGCAAGCAGGCACGTTATAGCATGGTGATCGACTGCCCCCAAGAGGACGGCACCATCTGGCAAGTGGGGATGTCCGCCGACTTTCGTGTCAAGGTAATCGGGCGCTGCAAAGTTCTATCCACATCCGACTGTAAGTTCTTATGTCAGCAGAGACCTGACACCCCATTACGAAATGCCGGTGGGGCACTTACTAACCTGAAAATGAATATAGCACTCCCGGGCCACGCGAATATAACCACTCTTGTACCTCTGTGTGCCTGGGAGGGGCTCCAGTGCGATGACATCCTCTGGCTTCTTAGCATTGGACATCTCAAAGAGGGGTGGTGGGAGGACAACCCGTCGCGCTTGAGCGATCAGCGTAAGGATCATAGGTAAGGCTTTCGTTTCCATATTTACTTCATTTCCCTCCTCCCCCCCTTTAGTTAGCCAACTGCCGGATGGAGCGAAAAGGAAACGACTGCGATTAAGTGCCTACTAATGGAAATCCTAAAAATAGGCAATCACCTCACAATGCTGTATTTAGGGCACTTGGATCCCACAATTATGTGGCCTATTCCCTTCCCTCCACTACACTCCCTATCGCCAAACCCGGAAATAAGGATAAGCGCGGGCAGGATGAGAAACAGGATGGAGAGGGAACCGAGTCCCAAGATAACGTCGTACCGCCTGTAAAGAGAACCTGGGGATATCAGGCAGAGAGCCGTTGGACCCCTTCGGCCTTCCGCTGAACCTGGCTGTTGACTCATGCGGTTGACTACTCGGTCAAGTCTCCCCCTCCTTCCGATATCCATTCGTTTACATAGATATCCGAGGGTTCCTTGGTTTGCTATATAGCTAAAGTTTCAATTTATCATGATCCCCCCCTTTCCCGCTTCCCTTCAACCATTTTTTCATGAGGCAAGTGTGAAGCGATTCGAGACTTGGACACATCTCCCGGCACACTGGGAGAACACCCGTGACAGGTCTTGATTCTCTACATAACTGCCCGATTGACTGAGCCTAGAATTTAACTCCCAATTCCCTACCTTCCGTCCCCTCTCTCATATCCCATTTTCCCGTTGCCTCCGACCCTCCTCCACCCCCGGCTGTACCGCCCGACAAGTTTATGAAAAACGGAGCTACAATCAGTCGGTTTCTTTGGCTAACTTACACTGTAGATCAAGGAGTAGTAGCGGGGTGTTTGTAATGTGCCTCTGGTCTTGCGGAACATTTGAAGCCACGGTCTCCCATTCGCCCATCAGATGAGGTACATGTGGGAAAGGTGGAGGGCGTCGGCGGTATCCCCGCGATCGCCACTGTTTGTGTTGAAACCGCTAGGGGCTCACTGGGGGCTCGCTCGCCATCGAAGATCCACCGTTCTAACCCGGATGACTACGATCTTGAGACCGGAAGTCTGAAGGCTTAGCCATGGATGAGATAAGAGAAGGTTGAGAAGAAGTAAAGGAATTCGTTATATATGACGACATTCAGGCGAAAGGAAGATTTTCTATCAACGGGACACAATATGCTCAGACCTTAAACAGCGTCCGCTGTGAGTTATCCAGCTTCCCGATCAAAAAAGTTCCCAGTTACAAACTCTATCCCTTTTTGTTTTTCCCCCCTCCCCGACTCACTCCCTACCTTGATCAGAATCCAGAGTTTTCTGTTTGTTGGCTGCCCCCCCCATAACTCCATACATTACCCTCCTCCGCCGAGATGTCTAGAGCCTTCATCTGGGAGTGGGTATATCGCAGGCCAAGTTACTAGAAATTTCTGTATCTCCCGGGTGGAGGCTGGGAGGGGTAGCCCAGGTCCGGCGAAGGGAAAGGGGTTTCCCCGGAATACCTGGCGGAGGCAATTTCGGGGGTGGTTAATTGTTACCGGTAACTAAGTTAATTCTGCCGCGCATTCAGTTTGGGTTTAGAATGTCCTTCACTGCCCCTTTGCCGACGATAAGTTGGTGGCGCTTTAAAAAACCGGCCTTCATTAAAATTCTAGGAATACTTGCTATATCTGAGGCCATGTCCCCATAAAACAATAGTTGCAAACAAAGCGCTAGCGCATGAAGATGAGGCAAAAAACACAGAAAAAAGAAGATTCTAGCCCTTTCGCGAGACGAGAACTTGATTAACCGCCCCTTCGCGTCAAAAGAGTCAGTACCACGCTGAATTTTAGTGCACAGTTAAACGAAAAAACCCGCCAAAGGGTCAGCGTACCTAACTGTGTCGATACCGAAAAATAATCATCGACAACTCTCCCTCACTCAAGTGCATCTAAACCACGTAAAGTATTAGAGTACAGTATCACTGTCTTCGTTAGGTGTCTTACCATTAAGTTTTTCCGCCACTTTCAACAGTGCCACAATTTCTTCATTTGCCTCCTCGGCCGCGCAGGTGAGTGGTGTATTCCCATATCCGTCGCCCAAATTGATGTCCGTGTCGTTGTGTTGAAGCAACGCCTTGACCACGTCAATATGGGCGTACGCTGCCGCGTTGAAGAGCGCAGTGTGGCCTTCCTCGTCTTGGGTGTTAGGGTCTACATCTTTCCTTTCCAGCAAGAACTTCCTTACCTCGGTATAGCCAAAAACGGACGCACTCAGTAACGGAGTTCGGCCCTTCCAGCCGGGAACATCGGGACGAATACTCTCGCATGCGAGTAGTAGCTTCACCACCCCATCACATCCCAGTATCGCCGCCTGGCTAATGGCCGTGTGGCTTATTGAGCTCGACGCATTTGGGTTTACACCCGGGTGCCCTAACAGTAGACGAACAACTTTCCACCTTTCTCTCACAAGTAGCGAACAATAGTGGTGTTTGCCCATTGTGGTCTGCGGCATCCGGCCGGATGCTTCCCCGGGCGAGAAGTAATTCCACTATCGGCCAATTTCCAGACTCTGCGGCGTATGAGATCGGTGTTCGGCCATTGTAGTCTGGCATCCCCAGGTTGATGTCCTCTCTACCTAATAAGATTTCCACAACCAGTGTTCCCAACCGTCCCGTCCGTACGCTAGTGCCCTGGTGTCCTATAGTCCCGTCCGTCCCGGGCAGGGTGGGTAAGGACGGCCGGGCACGGCGTCCGGCTTTTTTTAAACACTGCAGGACTGTAGGTTGACGGGCGGGCCCTGCAGTCTTTTTTGGAAATGGTAACTTCCGGTAGGTACCCACCGTCCTGAGTAAGGACGGGCGTCACCTCTAGGTTACCTGCCGTCCTGCATAATGACGGGCGTCCCTTGTAGGTCAAGGAAGTGGAATGGGATCAGGGTGTTCAGAACCAGGATCGGATATCACCGGGAGCATTGGTTGATTGATAGCGAAATTTGATACATAATAGTAGAGCCTAAGCTTCTCTTCATTAGAATAAAAATGTTTCACACCTTGATAACACTTACCTAATGCTCATGAAATTCGAAAATGAAACATAAACAAAGACACCCATAGGGCCCGGCAGTCGGTCCCGGGCATAGGTCAGGACGGACTGCAACTGGGCGTCCGTCCCGTCCGAAGGTCTCAAACTTGGCGTCCGTCCCCTCCTAGGCAAAAGACGGACGGACTGGACGCTTGGGAACACTGCTCACTACGATGCTAGCCAGGAGCGGACCACCCGCGCCTAGCAATAGTAAGGCATCCCTAGAAAGCCGGGCGGAACGCAAGCAAGGGGGAAAGAGAGGAAGGGGAGCAGAAAAGAGAAAAGCCTTCACAAAACACTAGAACGAGCAGAAGACTATAGTGAGTTAACACAAATGAGAGCAGGTAGGTAGGTTTTCAACAGGCTTGACGTCTCGAATGGGGCTTTGCTAGTTATACCCTGCTATGGTGTAGGTCTATTCCGTGAACTCTCGTACTTATGAGTAACCTAATTTATTCTTCAGGTTTTAGTATGTGTCTTAGTTGATGTGCGCCTCGTATCCACCGGTGTGTGTGACTGTGAGTACTAGGAGAACAGTCTCATGTGATGTCCGACCACGAATAAACGATTAAATTCGAAACCCACCGGGCAACACCTTGATTCCACTCAATAACTACCACTCCCTCGAGTTCTCGCAACTTGATAAATCATCTCTCCACACCTTATTCTCAATATCGCAAACCGGCATCACTCTCTTCTATACCAGCCACTACTACCATAAATGATGGAATCTGAAAACCATCAGAAAACGGACATTGGTCAAACTCTCTCGCAGCATCTCAACCAAGACCAGGCTCACTCTCTCTTATCAGAGTTTAGGAGGAGTGCAGTGCATCTGGAAGTAATAGAAGGGGATTGTTGTCTTACGGAAGGGTTAGAGGATGATGAAGCTCGGCATTTCTGAGAAAAAAGGTTGTTCATGGGTGCCATGAGATTGCAAGGCGCATAAGTTTGCTCTTGCTAGGCTGATAATTGTGCAATCTTTTCCTGGGTAGTACCAGAATGCTTTGCAAATATTGATCACTTTCACAACATCAATCACAAATCACTTGACTTTCTCTACTATTAATCAGACAAAAGATTGATTGTCAAAATTATATCTGTTGCTCTACACTCAGTCTATTCCAAAATTTAATAGAGGTATGGCTGAAGGATGAGCTTCACAATACAGGTGGAACAACATATCGGGGTATAGGCTGCTGGAAGGATGGAAATAAAGTATTTCAACCTTGGTCATCAAATCCTTTTGAAACTGATTGGCCAACTCATGTCATTGAGCATGGTGTTTCGCAATGCAGGTGCTGGAACATATCAAGGAATAGGTTATTGAAAAGATACAGATGAAGTATTTAAACCTTGGTTATCACATCCTTTTGAAACAGACTGGCCAACTCATGTGATTGAGTATGGTGTTTCGCAATACAGGTGCTGGAACATATCAAGGAATAGGTAATTGAAAAGATAGAGATGAAGTATTTAAACCTTGGTCATCTCATCCTTTTGAAACTGATAGGCCAACTCATGTCATTGAGTATGGTGTTTCACAATCCACTATTCGCTTGAGGGCTGATGCCAATGGGTGGCTTACCAACTTCACTTGTTCGGGGAAAATTGTCTTTCTATTTTCAATCTCTGAGAAAACCAGAATCATACTAATCATGCAATCAGATATTTGCACTAACACCAATCCACACATTACCAGTGGCTATAATAATTATAATAGAATAAAACCTAAATTTGCCAGTATGAAGACAATCGAAATTGCAAAACTCGTGCTGAAATATGTTCCCAAGGGCTTTGTTTTCTAAATATCTTTGTCCCCCAGTCTGGACAAGATGAAATACTTTTGCTTAAGTTTTAACTACTTGAGATCAGAAAGGGTTTGCAGATTAGGTCAGGTTAGCGGTTTGCTATTTATCTTTACTCAACCTGTTGTAGTTAGAAGATATTTTGAAGAATAATAGTAACAACCTTGTACTGTTTCTGGTACTGCATCTTCCTCAAGCTATAGCTAATCTTATATACCAGTATATCTTTCTTTATCTAAACTTGTACTACTCTATAAAATTAATACAAGTACACTTTCTAGTAAATATTAGTTACAATTATGATGCCAAGTGAGTATAAGACTTTGCAACTCTCTACGGGACAATTTTTTAAGTAATAACTTGAAGAATGTAGGTTATGCAAGACCCGTGGAGATGGAGTAAGTGTAATGCCACATGCACAAAGTACAGTCATCTATTGAGCGGTGGGGTGTATATTAAATTTTATCTCAAATTATAAACAGAAGCAACTATAGGATGAGTGGGGAAGAGGAGTGAAGGAGCTAGGCATGAAGGTTATGGCACTACCATTAACGGCAATACATCTGGCCATAATAATAGGGAGCTTAGCGAGCTCCTTGTCGATTGCTTGAACTATAATCTGAGTCCATTCCTCATATAAAGCAGATTTCATCGGTGTTTGAGTAGTAATTCTTTCTTCACCTCTGCGGCTTTGAATTCTGCTCTTGATGATTGTCTATGTTCAGATATGTTCTATCCGATTTAAATCTGGTGAGGCCAATTAAGCTTGAAAATTACTTTCTTTTGGGATTCTCTAGTAATCAAATGTTATGAATGTGAAGGAGTGTTATCCGTCATAAGCCCAAAGCCAGGGTTGCTCTGTAGCTGAAGAAGGCATTGAGGCCACAGAGGAGGATGAGCAACAGCCTTAATATAGTGCCAAGAGTCTACTCCTTTCCCATTCCCTCTCTTATATCTTTAAATCTTATACTTCTTACAATGCCAAGTTTGAGCAATTCGTTCCTTCAGCATATTCGCTGACTTGTTAGTATGGCGCTGAAGCCTATATAGGCAACCTGTTGTGTGAGTTTTAATTGTTCCCACTCATCAGAGGTCTTCCATGGGTCGTTAAGCTCATTTTCTTCCGTAAGATGGTCTGCTGCCAGCATTGCGATAGCACTAGCGGCTTCCTCTCTTTTCTCATCAGTCACAGTAACCAACATATGAAAAGGGCCCTTTTAGTCTTTTCCTGTCATCTCCCAACACATAACAGATACTCCCTTCTTCTTCATTGCGCCAACACAGTCTTCCTGCCAGCGCTCTGTAATATCTCTCCCAACAAGTTGTAGCTACACAAACCCCCACCTCAATTGACATTTCATCCGTAAAGCCATAATTGCCCCACTCCTCCTTTATACAGTTTTCCCTTTCCAGAGAGTAACTCACCCTTCGAAGCTTGTTTTTGTGCCTTGAGAATAAATTCAGACTCTTCTCGGTAAGATCTAATACCCGTCTGTTTTAATGCCTTCCAAACCATTGTGTCAGAAACATGTGAGAGTCCAGACTCATGACAGATATCTACCAACGTCATCCGACAAGTTGTAAAGTCTCGTTTTCTATACCCTACAACCAGTCCGTTTCAATTTCTGATAAAGCTGGTGGACGACCAGAACACTTCTTTGAATCGATGCTCTCTGCAGAAATAAGGTTCAGAAACAAGAACCCTATAACCTACCTTATTGGATCCTTATCTGAACTGATTCCCAAAGTGCCAGACGCCCAAGAGTCTACTTCACAGATGGTAGTGCTTGTGGTATGGTTTGAACTACCCTGCTGCTGTTGACCTGGGATGCTTGGATCCTCCGTGGGCTTCGCTGCCAGGACTGGGGCTCCGATGATCGCGTTTTGTTGGTTTCCCACTTCGTCTTCTATTTACTGTGGACCCCAGGCTCCAACCCTTTTGGCCTGGAGGCTCTGCACTCGCTAGCCCTTGGATTAACTTTCTCTTTGTTTCAAAAATCTGGGAATCCTGGCTCCCATATCTTCTCCTACTACTGGAGCTTCAGGTTCAATGCTGCTTCTCCCCAGGAGTCCTGTACTTCGTAACCTTATTTCTCCTCTATGTTTCGGGGACTCTGGCTCAACATTCCTTCTACCCACAAGCCCTGGAAATACTTGCTCTGTGTCTCCAACTCTTGGAGCACCTTGCTCGCTCACACCTCCAACCATATGTCCCAGGATTCCCCCTACCACTTCTTCTTCTGAGATCCCTAGCCTACTTTCACATCCACTCAAAAGCCCGAGAAGCGGTAAAGGTGTTTCCTTTTGCCATGGTGCTACTAGGAGCGTTACAGTTTTGACAGCTTGAAGGTTGATATCACTTGCAGTAGAGGTTGCTACTCCAGTACGTACTCGTATCGCATCATGATGATATGGTAAGCTGAGTATACAGATTGTAATAATTGCAGCACCCCTTCTCCGTGTTATTCATTTACCTAAACTATAGTTAACTTCACCCCTTTTATTTACAATTAGTGTTTAATCTGATAACACACCACTTTTAAAATCCAGACTAGCCATTGTAGTAGATAGCAATTCATACAGCCAGATGGGAACGTGATGCAAGAAAAGTGCTTCTCAGTTGTAGTCTAACCCGGTCGGTTGCTGCCAAGCATCGCTTGCACCTGTATAACCTAATTTTCCTTTTCCAATTACTTAAAAAATTGTCGAGTATAGCTATCTTATATCTTAAACTCAATCTCACAATATATATTTTCTTGTCTCTGCTAACTTAAAGCATCTCAAAGATAATTCAACTCTGATTATGTAATACCATTTCTGAATCTTGCTATCAACTTCCTCATACTTTGATATATCTTGCACTTTTATCTTCTCTTATACAACTAAAACTGATTGTGAGTCAGTTTTGAGATTCTTTTGTGGGATCTCTATAGCCTATTAATTTTCGTATAATATTATATATTATAATTTTATCATAAAATTATCATACCGCTAACATTATAACCCTAAGATATATCTTAAGAATGCAATCAAAAGAATTCTATAGTCACAATTTGCGCACCGGATTCACCATGCAATTTATAACAGAATGTCTGAATAAAGTTTGAACCAAAAGTCACAACTGTAATTGATTCTTCTACCCCTGCCTTAACATAATTGCAGCAGCATACGAAAATAAATACCCAACATAAAATAAGTAGTACGAAAATTACAGTGTGGAGTATTTCTCGCAAGAAATCTGATGTTGGAAATACAGTTTGGTTTCCACCTTCTGAAGAAGCTGATCTGTAAACAACCCCCTTTGGAGTAAGATACGGGAAGACTGCTAACCAAAAGTGTGCTGGGATACAATAGTTGGAGACCAAAAGATCAGGTATTTGATACGGGTGAATCCAATAAGCTATCGAGTAGATGGGTATTTTGGAGGAGGGTGGAGAGTCCATCACCCGAGGTCCTACTTACCATAATCCAAATTATTTACCACCCTTAGATTTCTCCAACATTCGTATTTCAGACTTGATCTTTGCACTTTGCCATTGACATGCGAACATTACTGATGGATCACATGATATCTCATATGATAAGTATGTTGGAAGTAGCTATACTTGCCCTAGCTGTCAACTCTTCAATAAATAAATAAAATGATAAGCTAAGTATTGTATAGGGTATGCTGAGTGGAATAGAAATCTCCGACGTTCAGTGTTATATTTGTTCAATGATCAGAAGGCAGCACAATCTAATCTTGGTGCCTAATACTTGGCAAGTGCGAGGAGGTTGCAAGGTACGCTTACCGACGAGGTCAACCAGGGATTGGTAGGAGTTCCAGTTCTTGATTCTTCTAAGCCAGGTGCGTGGTAGCACCTTATTTATAAAAAAGTGCACACCTATATACTCACGAGAAATATAGGGAAAACAATGTAAGAAATATATGTTCGAACATGTTGGACCCTGAAATCCAGCTAAGTAAATGCCAAATAATGTGCGTGAAAATATAAGTGTGTGGAGCGATTATTACAAATATCATGACCAACAATAGTGCATAAGCGATGCATAAATATGCATAAAATGATCAACAACTTATTGGAAGGCACATGGTAAATCCCCCTATATTATCCTGAAATAAACAATAAAACACCACAATTTATATCTTAGCTGTAGTAATGTATGCAGTGGACAGGGGTAGCTGAAATACAAACTAAGTAAATGAATACCTAGTAGTATGATGAATATACCTAGGAAATATACAGAAAGAGTTCAACAATACCTGAGATTGGTAGCACTTATGCCGGTAATCTCAATGACCAAGAGTTTACCTTAGTAGAATCTGTAGTTATTGAGAAAAGGAGTCCACATGCCAAAGCTCAATCACTTACACAATTGGACCAGATGAATACCTTGTTGAGGTCCATGTCCGATAGACAGAGCAGGAGGTAGAGGGCGCAATCCTAACCGAGTCCTGCATTCAGACGCATCCTCTACGTGCAGTAAGGTAACTGAGCAGGGCCTAAAGTGTGAGAATTGATAACATAGTTAATATGATCAATAAGAGCCCAGGGTGAAAGATATTGCATGAACATTGTAAGCAGAAGACCATGTCCAATGTAGAACTCAGTTCCAGGAGGATTGAAGTTGCTGTTAGAGAAGTTAGGTGATTGAAGCAATGGACTCCAAAGTACAAAGTGTTGGCCCGAAGTTTGAGGCTGAGAATGCTTAGAGTTCATTACAGGGCGGGGCGGGCGGGTTTTCACTTGCCAGGCCCTGCTCTTCCAACTACAGGGGGCGATCATTGTGAGCGCAATCCCCGACAAGCTCTCACCCCAGGCAGGTCCACGCTCATTCCCTGCACGAGGCCCCGCTTCTCCCTCTCTGTTTTAACTGCGAGCTATCTGGGAAATAGGTGAGGCCAGGGGCAGTGGGTGGGAAACCTGAAAGATCACGCCCCACAACAGGCTGCCCAGCGGGGAGGGCCAGGGTATTGTGCCAGGGGCCTGTGTTTTGAACACCCTCGGATGGCCCTGTAACGAACACTTAGTATGCCTAGGGAGATTGTTAAGCAAAAATCAACTCGAATCATGGTAGTAGTTTAGCGAGAGATATTGAAAAGTTGTCACAGGCCAGAAGGGGTCAGAGGATCCCATAAGTTTAGGTGGAGATTATCAAACTAAAGGAGGGATGAGAGGGATGAGAGGGATGAGTGGAGGAGACCAACTAAAGGGATAAAGCATATGAGAGTTAAGAAGAATATGGCGACTGTGCCAATCATTACAGGTTAATTGGAACTTCAATAAGTAAAAAGGTTGTATTTATGAGGGTAGTGATATGTCAGGACCAGAAAGGTAGCAAAGGGTCCAAAGGTGATACAGGCATAATAACCGATGGGAGGGTAAACACAATTTGTAGTCAGATATGTTTTTGTTGCCAATCTTACAGGTATAACAAAAAGGTTCAGTTCCCCAAGATAGCAAAAGGATTTTGTAACAGGTTTCTTCCTGTCTAACGAAAGTACAATAGGACCGGCGATAGACCTGCTAGCGCTGGTGCTAAGGGAGGCTTCAAGGGACCGGGGGTAAGAGATAATAGTTGAAGGACAAATAGGACTCAGAGATTGCCGTTCAACCAAGTGTATTCTTAGACTGAAGGTCTGTCGAAGTCTGCTGTCTCCTGCTAGCCAGGAGACTGGTTTAAATACAAAACCCAAGAGCAATAGCCTTCCTGCAATCACGATCATTA
>Ga0307517_10000841_pt1 | contig 52763 bp, 51 predicted proteins | sample 23_EM_MG_FD_194515 | JGI IMG/M metagenome (GOLD analysis project Ga0307517, IMG submission 194515) | Populus trichocarpa ectomycorrhiza microbial communities from riparian zone in the Pacific Northwest, United States - 23_EM | ecosystem: Host-associated > Plants > Roots > Unclassified | place... | reverse complement strand
CGCTTAGCGTTTTGCACGGTCGGCAACCCTTTTTCCTCGTCAACACGCGGTCGCTAGTCTCGGGCTATCGGTGAAGTAGTTGCCCTGGTGGCCCTGCTCTCTGGTATTGCACTCTCTCCTGAGTTGCAGGTTCGGTACGGTCGGCATTCGAAAAACTGTGACCCTGTTTCGGTCCTCCGCGTTCGTACTTCTCGGTCTTTGGCGAGCCTTCCCTCTCCCGCTTCCCACGCGTTAGATCCGCTTGCACCGTACTGCTACGCCCCTCCTTAGCTGGCACCTTACTGCCTCCGCGGCTGGCACCCTACTGCCCCTCACGATAGCTGGCACCTCCACTGCTGAGTGGCTCTCCTCGCTGGGTGACTCCCCTCGTCCTCCTCCCGCTCCCGCGATTTACTCTACGGTCGCACACCTCGCGTGTAGGTTACGCTGGGTCATGGTATAGCACTACCTCCTTGGCCCATGCTAAAGTCCGAAGCGTCGCCGATACAACGGGCTCTCCGCCCGTGTCGAACGCCTTCCCCGCAGCCGAGTTGGCTAGGGGTTATTGTTCAGGCATCCGGCAACAGTAGTTCTATCCTCCCTTTCCGTCGGCACTTGGTGCCGTAAGATTCTTTTCTTTTGTTTTGGGGGGCCCGCCGAAGGGTTTGTGTCTTTTCCTGTTTCTGCTTCTATACTTGTTTTTCCTTACGTGTCTGGAGGAAGGTATTGCTCCGTCTTGCCTTCGTCTTAGGTGCTATTAGGGGGAGGGGTGGGCTCTGGTTGCGGGGGGATTGATTTTTCCCATGAGGGGGTGAAGCGGGTCGTTGGATTGTTTATAGTTTTGTTCACGCCATAGCTAGCGCTCCACGCGGTTTCTTGTACTTTAACAACGAATACATGAATAAAAAAAAAAGAAAAAGCCCTCTATTTCCTTTCATCTTTCTCGTCCGCTCCACCTCCAGCGATTGAAATCTCAACACCATGGGAAATCATCGTGAGAGTGTCCTCCGCCTCTGATTTACCCCGCCCGTGGCAACTGCTCGGGGGTTTATCACGCCTTCATCTCTTTCCTATTCTGGGGCCTTTGGCCTCCCCTCCCGGGGGTTGTGGATTCCTTTCTGGTTCCGCTCGTCTTCGTTCGCGTTGACGTTCCTACCCTTTACCCCGCACTTCGTGACGCGTCTCGCTTAGCGTCTTGCACGGTCGGCAACCCTTTTTCCTCGTCAACACGCGGTCGCTAGTCTCAGGCTATCCGTGAAGTAGTTGCCCTGGTGGCCCTGCTTTCTGGTATCGCACTCTCTCCTGAGCTGCTCGGTCGGTACGGTCAGCATTCGAAAAATCGTGACCCTGTTTCGGTCCTCCGCGTTCGTACTTCTTGGTCTTTGGCGAGCCCTCCCTCTCCCGCTTCCCACGCGTTGGATCCGCTTGCACCGTACTGCTACGTCCTTCTTTAGCTGGCACCTTATCTGCCTCCTCGGCTGGCACCCTACTGCCCCCCACGATAGCTGGCACCTTCACTGCTGAGTGGCCCTCCCCGCCGGGTGACTCCCCTCGTCCTCCTCCCGCTCCCGCGATTTACTCTACGGTCGCAATCCTCGCATTAGGTTACGCTGTGTCATGGTATAGCACTACCTCCTTGGCCCATGCTAGAGTCCGAAGCGATGCCGCCCCCTGGCTTTTGCCTTATTGGGATATAGCCTGCCCCTGTAGCCGTTCGGTTTGGGGTTCGATTTGTTTCGTTTAAGGTTGAGCAATGGTAGTTTTACTTCTTCCCTTTTTTCGGCACTTGTGCCGTGAGAATCCTTTCTTTTGTTTTGGGTGGCCCGCCGAAGGGTTTGTGTCTTTCCCTGGTTTCTTTTCTATACTTGTCTTTCCTTACGTGTCTGGAGGAGGGTATTGCTCCGTCTTGCTTTCGTCTTAGGTGCTATGAGGGGGGAGGATGGGCTCTGGGTTAGAGGGGTTTGATTTTTCCCATGAGGGGGTGAAGCGGGTCGTTGGATTGTTTACAGGTTTTGTTTCGGTCATAGCTAGCGCTCCATACTGTTTCTTGTACCTTAATCAACGAATACATGATAAAAAAAAAAAAGAGAAAAAAAAAAAAGAAAAAAAAGAAAAGCCCCCTATTTCCTTTCATCTTTCTCGTCCACTCCACCTCCAGGGATTGAAATCTCAACACCATGAGAAATCATCGTGAGAGTGTCCTCTGCCTCTGATCTCCCCCACCCGTGGCAACTGCTCAGGGGGTTATCACGCCTTCATCCCTTTCCTCTCTCGGGGGCCCTTGGCCTCCCCTCACAGGGGTTATGGATTCCTCTCTGGTTCTGTTCGTCTTGGTTGAGCACGCTCGCGTTGATGTTCCTACCCTTTGCCCCACACTTCGCGACGCGTCTCGCTTAGCGTTTGCACGGTCGGCGACCCTCCCTCCTCCAGCAACACACGGTCGCTAGTTTCAGACTATCGGTGAAGTAGTTGCCCTGGTGGCCCTGCTCTCTCGTATTGCACTATCTCCTGAGTTGCAGGATCGGTACGGTTGGCATTCGAAAAACTGTGACCACGTGTCCGTCCTCCGTGTTCGTACTTCTCAGCTGTTTGGCGAGCCTTCCTCCTCCCGCTTCCCAAGCGGCAGATCCGCTTGCACCGTACTGCTACATCCCAGCTTGCAACTTACTGCCTCCTCCTCCTTCCCTCTCCTTGGGTTTCCCTCTCGTCAGGGATCCTCACCGGTAGTGACGCTCTCTCTCCTGTAACAAGGAACAACGTGAGGGAAGCGGTAATTTTGTCCGAGCGGCCCTTGGTCTATCCGTTGTGGCTGGCAACCCCTCTGCTGAGTGGTTCTCCTCACGGGGTGGCTCCCCTCACCTTCTTCACCCGCTACGCGATTTACTCTACGGTCGCAACTCGTGATGGTTACAGTATTCCTTGGTATAGCACTACCTTCTTAGATGTTCTTAAAGTCTGTCGCGCGCCAATTACCGGGCACTCCGCCTGTGTCACGTCTTGCCCCTCAGCAGTTAGGTTTGGGGAATTCCCTTAGGCACTCCGGCAATAGTAGTTTTATCCTTCCGCTCCGTCGGCCCTGGGCCGTAAGATTCTTTTCTTTTGTTTTGGGGAGCCTGCTGAAGGGGTTCTTTGCTCCTGTACATCTTTATGTTGGTTTTCTTGGTGTTTGGCTTTCCTATGCTTTCCTTCCCATGAGTTTAGGCTGCTGGCTGGTGTGCGGTTGGGCCCATACCATAGGGTCTTGGGAGTACGGTTTTTGGTCTTCATGTTTGATTGCTTTCCTATGGGTGGGAGATATTTGTTTGTCGCATGACGAGGTGAAGCGGGCCGTTGGATTGTTTTTGTAGTTTTGTTTTCGCCATAGCTTGCGCTCCATGCGATTTCTTGTACCTTAACAACGAATATATGATATAAAAAATAAAAAAAAGTAAAAAAAAGCCCCCTATTTCCTTGGTTCTTTACGCTACCTGGTATTTTTTTCACGACTTCTGTACTTCAGAATATAACGTCTTCTATTCTGATATCCAAGATCCACCCCAAGAACCCACGAACCTGAACCGTGATCTGCCATTACGCGATCAGCCTTGACCTGAGATTGTCAGCTCTGAACCCTCATGCTAAATGACTGTCATCGTTTAGGACCTTCCTCTCGTTGTGTGCCTTGGACTAACATCCAGTGCCAAGATCCCGTTACACAAGGTAGTGTCCAACGAGGATCCAACCCACACAACAACATGTCTCGGCATGTTGAACTTCCGACCGCCTTGACCGAATTGTCGGCCGTCACTAACGATGAATTTGATCAACTACCCGAAGCTTGAATTAGACAGCTGCTCCGCATGGCGCGCGATCTGGCTACTTCACTCAACGGGCTCCCCGCACTCGCTTCCATTTCCAGACAAGGCACCCCTGCACTGCTCGAACAAAACCCTCGCTTCCAACAGCTACAACAACGCATTCAAAATCTCACCAACGAAAGGGAAGCGCTTGCCGAAGAACGAGATGCACTTACCGAAGAACGCGATGCTTTGCTTACAGAGGGACAAGGATTGGAGGCAAGGTACAGAGCCATCGAGACTGACCTAGAGCGCGACAGAGCCACCATAGTTACCCTTAACACCGGGTTGACCAACACGAACACTGTCCTGGCAACTGCAACTGCTGCACTTGCAAACGCAGGGAGACCTGCCCCGCTAGCAGGCGAACACCCCCTAAATCAGAATCGATCCCCAAGCCACAGGAGTTCGACAGATCCCAAGACCAAATTCGCCCGTTCATTGGACAATTACATACCAAGTTCCGCGGAGATGCCCACAAATTTGTGGATGTCCAACAACGGTTGGCATATGCTGTTTGGTTCCTGAAAGGGAAAGCTTACGAACAAATCCTTCGACTCATTGATGAAGGAAACATAAATATGGCTAGTGTGGAAGCCCTGATCACCCTACTTGAGAACGCCTTCTGTGACTCTGATAGGGTGTAACGACCCTACAGATAGGTAGCTACAGTGGACTAGACTCAAGCCCGTATGGTATACCAAGTGGTAACCATATTGAGGATAGGCTAGTATACTTAGTATACTACCGGTAGACATGAGTTGGTACAAGTGTCTACAAAGTGACTTGGTGATATAGGGTTAGACAGGGTAACCTAGGTAGGCCAAAGTTACCCTACTAGGCAGGGTAACCTTCGGAGGGTATGATCGCATAAAGCTAAGGACCCATAGTAAACGTTGCACGGGTCTCCGGGGCAACATTATATGTGGTCGTGCGGACTCCCGAAGCAAATAAAGGCATGGAAGGGTGAAGTTACCCTACCTTAGAAACATGATTACCCTACCTTGAGACCCCAGTTACCCTACTAAGGTACCCCAGTTACCCTACCTTCACCGACAAAGTCATCTGCGGACTTAGGGGGGAGTTATCCCACTATAGTGGGGCTCTTAGATGTTCAAAGGGCCGCTTCGTATGGCACGAAATGGGCTACTGACGGAGCAGGAGTGGTCCAAACCTCCTGTAACTTTCAGGGGATATTCCTAACACCCCCCTGCGGCCCCAGCGTTGGTACGGCGCGACAGCACTGTACGGCTGTGTAGTTGTGTGCTTCCTAGTAAAGTAAGATCCATAGGAACGCTCCCACATCACCGTATGAGTTGTGGCTGTCCAACCGACCAGAAGCTGTTGGCAGGATATATAAGGGGTGTGAGGGTGACCGCCTCCTGGGGCGCCACCTGGATAACACCTGGGAACCACCTACGGGCATACTTTGACCTCCGGGTAGTTGTATGGTTAACAGTAGAGGGCTTGGGGCTGACCGGGGAAGCTGCAAGGCTTCCAGGACAACCACCCCAAAGCCAGTCCCGGGCTACCCCGTGAACTGTAGCATTACCATGGGTTATTAGTGGACTCTAGAGGTGTGAGTCTTGTCATGATTTAAGAAGGTTCCGCATGGTTGACTGTGGGTAGCGCCCATGCAGTCAAGCAGCAGGAGATTTCTTATCGAAGGAGCATGCAGTCAGGTTTAGAAGCTTAGTATAGCCAAGTAGATTTGCCGATGGACTGCGTAGCTTGTATAGACGAAACCACCGCTGGGCCAGTGAGTCCCAATGGATATTATCTCTACGGTAGGCATGTCAGTCGGCCACTGATATGCTACTGATAGGAAAGAGTTTTCGCTCATGCAGATGTAGTTGGAGAGACATCACCGGAAGCACTTCCTATTTGTGGAGATAGTTAATATCCGAGCGGTCCGACTGCCTCCGAGTGTTAGCTCACTCTAAGTAGGTGAGTTGGACAGCCCTGAGCTGAGCAGTGTCCTTGCAAAAGGTCAGAATGGTTGACAGGTGTCCTCTGGCTTTACATTATTCTACTTAACTAAAGCGAGAGACACCCTATTCTGATAACCAACGATCCTCGCGAGAACTTATTCAGTGAAGCTTTCAGGCTTAACAATATTAAGTTTTACCGCTTGATTCTACTTTGAATTATCTTTATCTTTATTTTGATCCTTACTTCTACTTTGAGTCTTAAGTGCGGTCGCAATCTTAGGATCCGTCTTCCTACAGAGGGCCCCCGTTAGATAGGGCCTGTACCGCCGAACGGAATCTACAAAGCCTGCGTCAAAAGAACAGTAACCTCTCTGACTACTTAGTGGATTTCCAAAGATATGCTGCCGAGGTATCTTGGAACGATGCTGCTAAGCGAACCTCATTGTGCGAAGGATTATGGGCCGAACTCAAGGATGCTCAGCTAACCCTGGACACCCCCAACGAACTTGATCAATATATCATATTGCTCAAAGGTGTGGATAACAAGATCCGTGCCCGCGCAGCGCAACGAAAGGGGTCATCTTTCATATGGAGATCACCTACCACGACCACGACCACAATACCAAAACCGGCTGCCCCTCCTACGACTACCACCACCACTACAGGTACTCAAGCGGGCCCCAGGGACCTTTTGGCTGGACGATGTCCCGCCCTATCACAAGCGCAACGTGAAGATTGCATGCGACACGGCCAATGCTTCCACTGCGGAAGAGCAAACGACATGGCTCGACAATGCCCGAACAGGCAAAGTTACCTAAGAGCCAACGCTGCTGCTATTCGTGCCCCTCCACCGGCAGTTCCTGAAAACTCTCGTCCAGAGCCTGAGCACTCAGAAAACTAATCGTCCCATGTACAGTCCAAGGCACTGTCATGGGCCAAGAATCACCTTCGTCGTTACTTTCTTTATCCGGTTTATCTCTTGACGACAGGGAGAATGGGGTTGAAGCTAATTATCTGGTAATGGCATGTACGATTGTTGACAACTATAACGAGATTAGGTCCCATGCTCTCATAGACTCAGGGGCAACTGGATACGCATTCATCGACAGGGCGTTCGCCGAGCGCCATAACTTCCCTTTGTTTGAACTTAAAGAACCACCACTTTTGACGGGCATCGACGGACGGCCTGTAAGTTCTGGAGCAATTACTCACACTACCAAGATCGGGTTGGCGATTAACAACCACTACGAAATAATTGGTGCTTTTGTGACCACACTTGAGGGATACCATCTAACACTTGGTATACCTTGATTAAAATACCACGATGTCAAGGTTGACTTCGCTTCTAACTCCCTTATCCTTGAATCTGAATATTGTCTGAAGAACTGCGTTAACGATGTTACAATGGCCTATGGAATCGAGGAAAAATTGCCACACCTCCTACGGGCTTATGCCCCACAGTGTGCTCTTGGACATAAGGTCCTCTACAAGGACGAGGTACTGCAGATACTTCTGAAACACTACCATGAATTTCTCCCTTTATTTCTTGAGAAAACAGAGGATCAACTACTACCCCACGGGAGGTTTGATCATGAAATACCACTGCGCCCGGGATTCGTCCCTCCTTTTGGACTACTATATGGTCTTAGCCCCCTGGAGTTATCAGCCTTATATGAATGGCTAGACGAAAACCTGGATATCCGCGGAGCTTACAACTTAATCCACATGAGAGCAGGTAAAGAGTGGAAAACAGCTTTCCGCACACAATACGGGCTTTTTGAATCCCTCGTCATGCCCTTTAGACTTACCAATGTCCCAGCTATCTTTCAAGCGTACATTAACGACGCGCTACGCCCATTTCTGGATTGGTTTGTACAGCATACGTTGACGATATCTTGATATACTCTGAGAACGAGGAACAACATATCAAATATGTCAAACAAATCCTGAAAGCCTTAAGGAAGGGTAGACTTCAGGTAAAACCTCAGAAATGCGAGTTTCATACCAACAATGTCAAATATCTTGGCTTCATCATTACCAGGGAAGGCTTACGAATGGATCCTGTGAAAATCACCTCGATTATTGAGTGGCCTGTTCCTAAGAAGTTACGCGATGTACGCTCCTTTTTAGGATTTGACAATTTTTATCGACATTTCATCCGAGACTACTCACATCTCACCAGGCCACTAACCCAATTAACCAAAAAGGGTACACCATTCATATAGTCAGATCAGTGTCAAGCCACATTCGAAAGATTGAAGGAAGCCTTCAAGTTCACTACGCTCCCATCCTGATCCATTTTGACTTCGACAAGGAGATAGTGGTGGAAACCGATGCTTCCGATATCGCCTCTGCCGGCATACTATCTCAACCTGGACCTGATGGCCTCTTGCATCCAATTGCATTCTTTTCAAAGAAACACACTTCGGCTGAATGTAACTACGTTATTTACGACCAAGAGTTGATAGCTGTGGTACGCACTTTCGAAGAATGGTGAGCTTACTTGGTCTCTCCAGACCTGTCACGGTACCATCGGATCACCAGAACCTGCGATGCTTTACCACAAAAAGGTTACTCAATCAACGACAAGCCAGATGGTTGGAATTCCTATCGCAATTCAACTATACGATTGAATTTGTACCTGGTAAGGCACATGGAAAGGCCGATGCGTTGACAAGGATGGCGGGGCAAACAGAAGAAGAGGCATTGGAGGACGAGACGCATAGGACGCAAGTGGTTCTCAAGTTCCCGTCTCTGGGTTGGTTGGCGTATATTCTGCTTCACTTTGGAGCGTACCCCTTGAATGAGCTATGGACAGAAGCCTATCAAGCTGACCCTCTTCCAAACCAGCTACTCACGATGCTGAAATAAGGAGTATGACATAGCCGCCTGATTTTCCTAGCCGAGTGTACCAAGGATGGTGATCGACTACGGTATCGAGATCCCCTTTATGTTCCCGCTCACAAACCTTTGAAACTGGCCATCATTCAGGAAAATCATGACGCTCCTGCTGCTGGTCACCCCGGCAGATCCAAAACACATGAATTAATCACCTGACGATACCATTGGCCGAGCATGCTAAAAGAGATTGCATGATATGTGGCCAATTGTCATATCTGCCAACGAAGTCGAACGAGTCGTCATGCTCCGTTTGGTATCCTTCGCCCTCTGTCTATTGCCTATCGACCATGGCAAGATATCTCAATGGACTTTGTACCCGGTCTACCCTGGAGTAACGGTAACCATGCGATTTGGGTAGTGGTAGATAGGCTAACCAAGATGCGCCATCTTGTCCCTTGTCGTACTACTATCGATGCCCCCTCTCTTGCCGACCTATTCTGGGATAACATCTAGAAACACCATGGGTTACCACTGACCCTTATATCTGATCGAGGACCGCAGTTTGCTGCCGAGTTCTGGGGAACCATCTGTCGCAGACTGAAAATTGACTGACGTCTATCTACTGCATTCCATCCTGAAACTGACGGTCAAACAGAATGAGTTAATAGTATGATGGAACAGTACCTAAGGTCGTATGTTAACTACCAACAGGATGACTGGTATCAATGGTTACCAATAGTGGAATTTATGAGTAACAATCATGCATCCGAGACTACTGGCAGCTCTCCCTTCTTCGCCAACTACGGCTATGATCCTCGTATGAACTTTCTTGACGAACAAACTCTCCTGACTGATGCCCAAGAGGCGCGATCTTTCGTTGTCACTATGACAGAACTTCATGCACACCTTCGAACCGAAATGGGTTATGCGCAAGAAAGGCAACAGGAAAATGCTGACTGACGCAGACTTCCAGCTCCGGCCTTCCAAGTCGTTGATAAAGTTTGGCTGAATGCTAAGAACATTAGGACACGCTGACCTTCACGGAAATTGGACAACAAACGTCATAGACCATATGAGGTCAAAGAAAGAATCGGAACACATGCTTACTATCTGGATCTGCCGAATACTATGAAGATACATAACGTCTTCCACATGTCACTGTTGGACCTAGCAGCCGATGACCCACGAGAAGGACAGATAATCTCACCACCTCCACCTGTGGAAGTTGAAGGAGAAGATGCGTGGCAGGTTCTGGAGGTTTTAGATTCCAAGTTCGTCAGGAACCGATTACGATATCTGGTGAAATGGGAGGGCTACAAGGAAACGACATGGGAACCGGCAGAATCAATCACCGAGTTGAGGGCGGTTGATGAATTCCATGAACGGTACCCACTTAAGCCTGGACCATTACTGGGGAATCCGGAATAGGCCTCAGGGCACTCCGGCCCTGGGGAGGGCCCTGCTCTCACAGTTCCCTGGTGTGATACATCTTAGGATAACTTTGGTGTTATTTCCTTTGTTACACGGTTGCTATGAGGGATTTCCTTTGTAAAGGTTACGACAAATTGTTTGGTTCCCTTGGTTATGCGGATAAGCGACTCATACTGGGGTATGAGTTGGGTGGCAAAAGCTGTGCTAGGATTTCCTTCTATATAAGGGGGCTCCGCTAGTTATTTCCTTGGTTCTTTAAGCTACCTGGTATTTCTTTCACGACTCCTGTACTTCAGAATATAACGTCTTCTATTCTGATATCCAAGATCCATGCCAAGAACCCACGAACCCTGACCCTGATCTGCCGTTACGCGATCAGCCTTGACCTGAGATTGTCATCTCCGAACCCTCATGCCAAATGCATGTCATCGTTTAGGACCTTCCTCTCATTATGTGCCTTGGACTAACGTCAAGTGCCAAGATCCCGTTACAAATGTGTGCCCAACAGTACTTCCACAAGCGAAGGATGAGAAGATTGCTTTTCCTTCAACACCTTCGGCTGCCACTTTCTCAGGATAATGGCCCTAAGAGAGGGCCCTTAAGAGAAGGTGGAAGGCTGGACTTGGATAGTCTTAGAGAGGAAGAGTGGAGACACCAATTCCGGTATATTTTACCTTAATATCACTTTGTACATACTTAGTATAAAGAGAAAGAAATAGTGGAGTTGAGAATATAACCTGTACTTACTTGGTAAAGATTTATGCGAAGTGAGGTTAAGGAACTGGTGGATATTTTTGACTTGCCAATCGAATTTGAGCTGATAATCAAATTACAAAAGATACCCGCACTGCTTTGTGTATGCTAATGGCACCATTAGCATATCTGAATTGACTGTGTCACTATCTGACCGCCCATACAAAATTCAGACCCAAATGTTCAGGTTCTTTATGCCTCTTGTATATCACTTTTGTGGCTTAATTGCCTCTAGGTATATATATGTCAACAGTCACAAATTTTAACATTGCAAATTTGTTTTCACATGACTAATCAGTGATTAGTCATCTCCTTGTTATATTTTACAACTATGCAGTCACTTGACTCACAGTATCTCACATGACTACGCAATAGTAAGTTATCGTTATGTTCTGCTTGGTTGATTGTCAATGACTCACAATGGAGACATCAGATGATGTAATGACTTATGCATATGACTCATATTACGAGTAATGTGTTTCACATATGTGATTTGGTTGAGCACATAACTTGTTTTATGAGTGTTGTTGGATAAAGGATGTTCAGTACCTAACTCAAGAGAGTCAGCTGATGAATTTTACACTATGACTTGCTATGAGTCATAGGGGTGGCAGGACGCAAGGTGATGAGTCACCAGGGGTCAGGTTGAGGAAGGCATACTTATATAAGGGGCTATGAACAAGCATGTAAGTAGGTTCTTTCCACAACAATTTAAGTAATACAAGACTTGGGCACTTGGGCATGGGCCCTGCCCTTTGCCAATGACCTTCCCATGGTGCAAAATATATCTCTTTCTACTTTACTGTTACCTACAATCATGGCTTGAATGCAACTCCCTTGTTCTCTTGAGATTGGATATTGTATCTGTTGATATTATTGTGATAAATCATACGATAGGGAGACTATTGTGATGGTTACTCATACCACATGCTTGAAATGATTAGTCATTTCCCATTGGCAAGCACTATAAGAAGTGGGTTTGTTAAACCAATAACTGAGGGGTTTGTGTCTTAAAGAATATTGAGGTATTTAGTAAGAAGGTGGATTAGAAGTTGCAAAAGGCAGATGCAAGGAATGCGAATTCTGAAGAGACAATCTGAGTCAAAGAATTACAAAAGAGGATGTCAACTATGCAGCCTTTTCCAAGAGACTGCTATTGGAATATGCAACTGGCTTTTGGCCATATACAGGAAATTGAAGTTCAAGACACTTCTCAATAGTGATAACGAAACTATAGAAGCTGGCAATCAATCCACCCATTATGGGAATATTGTCATAGAGAGTATTATGATAGAATAAGGCGATCTTAATGATACTAGTAGGTTTATTGAGCTCTATGAAATCAGGAATAATACCTCAGCACTTGATATTGGTATTTACTTCTCTTCTCTGCAGTTCTTGTATGTTTACTAAAAATACTAGAATCAAAGGCAATCATGGAAATCAACAATAAACGTGGAACAATGGTGGTGGGCACAGGCAAACATTCCAAGAAATGGAATCAGAACCTGCAAAAGGACTTTGATAAAGTTCTCTAGTATTTCTGAGAGTCTAGTAGCCAAGCTCAAAAACGGTTTGAAAGCAATACTTAGAATGATTGGAAGTTGTGCAAATAAGATGCCTAGCAAGGTCTGGAGCCTTCCCAAAAGGATGTTCAGAGTCCAACACGGGAAAGGCAAGCCTGGCTAAGAATCATCAATGCATAGGAGGCAGTGGAGATTTTAGGAAACTTGTGGCTGCAAGGCAATGGTGATAAATAGTATAGTGGAAATATGTAATGTTAGATATCAGACAAACTAGCACTAGCTACCAACTATAACACTGGATTTGTATCGGGATAGTTTGAGATGCGAGATAGTGGAGGATTTCCTACGTTTTCCTTGCCTCTTTCCTTTTTCTGTCTCTCTGTTTTTTGACGACTTTGTCTCTATAAGAGACCATCTTGTTCGAGTTTCTTTTCCAATATCGTTCATTATCGTTCATTATCACTATCATTCATTTGGTCTCTTTTTCTTTCTTCTTTAAAATAAGAATCAAGTCTTGTGTCATTTACCTTGTTGCCCTTGTATTGGAGTGAATATATTGACCGTCCGAGTGCGCCCTACGATATTTTAAGAGATGGCATTTTAGTGGACTTGGTGAGAGGATGTGGCTGGGGCTTGTAGTTAGCCTTTCTATAATACCCACAGAGGGTCAATGTGAGGGGATTGGTGCTTTTATTTTATGGCACCTTGGTTCTTGTAGTAGTTTCATGATATCTGCGAGATTGAAGACTTTCATCCCAACACCCATCTTTTAAATGCAATTCCAACGCAATCGACTCGAAGAACATGAAGCGCTTGTATTCCCGCAGTGCGTATTAAGACCATTTCGTTACCCGACAAAATCTGCATGTTTACACCTTCAGACAGGTGACCGAACTAATCACTGAGGATCGTGACGAAGAAAACGGAAATGGGATCAAAATCTGCCGAGTTGAAGCGAGTTTCCACCACCCTGCTAAGCCACAAATCCTAACGAGCATGAAAATTTAATGAAGTATGTCAAGCTCTCATACAAAGATAGGGACTTTTGAATGACACTAGCATCGCGGGTGGAAATTCCTGTAAATCCTTTCGTGATTCTCTAGGCGGTCATAGGGTAACCTTTTTTTTTTGCGGAAACTTTTGAGCTCGGGGGTTATGGCCGTGGGAGCTACCGTAGTGGGTTTGAAGTGCACCATATTTGGGGTTTATGGGGGATTTATAGTCTTAGCCGTACCCGTGACCAAAGTGGGCAGGTGATGAGCGGGGGTATTTGGTAGATTTGGTAGGCAGAAGAGAAAATCAAGGTTAGGGGTCACAAAAAGTTACTTGTGATTGATTCCTGTTCGTCACCAGCCCAGTTTTGTGGGTACTCGAGTACGAGTATGGTGGAGACTGAAATTCACTGAATTGTCCAGTAAAAGCCCGCTGTCAGATTATCAGCGGAAATCAGCCGGTCTGAAGATTCAAGTTTGGCAAGTTGCCACAAGAACTCAACAAGTGGACCTTGTGTGAGGAGGTTGGAGTTGCTTGTTGTTTCCCTTGGTGGGGTCTGGTATTCCCCCCCCTGCTTGTCTCGGAAAAAGTAGATTGGTTGTGCTTTTCGCCTCTCCCAGGAGGAAATTTTGGACTACGGTATGCAGCAAATAGTCCAAGTTTTCGCGGCAACGGAATTGCGAATACCTTTGGACTAGGTCCAACACATCAAGCGGGCTGAGTTTATACCGTTTCAAGAATTGGCTAATCCTTCTTAGGAGCTTTTGTTTCTGAGTTTGGAGATTACGGGGCCGTCAAGGATGGCGGAATTCAAGACAGAAAGCGCCACGCTCGGGGTGAAAAAAAGAAGGCAAGCCCCATAACAGAAACGAGCTTCCTCTCCTCCTCGCAAGACTCTCTATCATACCCACGCCCACGGGAGTATTGCCGTATTAAGAGAAGCGCTCATCACGTTCATCCGCGCCCCGCTATCCCGGATCTCGGTAATCTGGATATCTCGCCCTCCTGTATGAACTTCCGCGAGTTCCAAATTCCCTTGCATTGGAGCCTGTCCTCTCTCCCCGGTTCACTCCCTGTGCTGGGCGGATTCGCAGGATTCGGCCGTTGGACGGTTGGAGTAGCAGCAGGGGGTGCGAATGCACTTAGGGGATGAGCATACCGGTAGGTGGGGCGAATTCGAGTTTGACTGGTCAAATTTTGGTGAGTGTAACAATGCCACTCTTGGTTGTCTTTGGGTATTATCATAGGAAAAAGTTAATTAGGCGAAGGCAAATAATTCCTACTCCGGAATGGCTGGTATAAATCATTTGATTAGCCGCCAGAAACTTGATGGTATTCTGCTCTCTCACTGGCCAATTGGCCGGGAACTAATGAGAATAGGTTCGCCCCACTCACCCTTGACATCCTGTTTTTAATACTGTGCGCTGAAGGCTTATCCAAAAGCAAGGTAAAACCCCGCCCCCAGAGCTTGTCACAGAGTTTGTTCCTTGTACCACGTGCAAGGGGTAGTCAAGCCGGGAGTGAAAACGGTGTAACGGTGCTACAGGGGACAACTTTGTTCACTCTCTCCAGCGAATCCCATCTTAAACCTAGACACCCTCTCGAGGGAGAAGTGGGTTTGATTGGCTTGAGTCAATAGTGCCCGCCACACTGATCAATAGCTTGAAATGGGATAATACTGCAAAGGGAAGAAAAGGATGGGCTGTATTTTTTTCTACTCGAGTATATATAAAAAAAAACCCCCCTTTTTCTCTGCAAACCGGCGTTCCCTCCATCCATCGCTCTTTTGTCGTCAATCCTTTGATTTTCACCACCGGCTTCTGGTCTTGAAGACGGGGTGCGGTGATACATTCTTTTATCCGTCCCATTTGTTCTTTCATCGTCATTCTTTATCAAACATCTTTCGTCATGAAGATTATCTTTTTCCTACTCTTGGCTAGCAGTGTGAGCGCTCAATCACGGACGAAGCCCGTGGTGATGCCGTTTGCACTACGTTACGGTCAACATACCTTCGGGGCGTGGTACGGTGTTCCCGTAGTTGTAGGGAGCACACAGTTCAACCTTTCTTTGTCTACAGCGTTGAGTAGGACTTGGATCCCGGGCGCTGCATTGTGCGCTCGTGATTCCAACGTGACAGCGTGCACCGCTGCTATCGGTGGGACTTGGAGTGGGGATATCGGCACGGGAACAAAGGTGGAGGACGAATTGTTGGCGGGGGTATACAATAAGACGTTGTCTGAAAAGTTGAACATCAACGGAAAACTCCTTTCTCAGGAGGGAGTCGGAAGCACTATCGCCGAGAGCATCACTCTGAAGTCAAATACAGGGGTTTTTAAAATGGATTCCCAGAGTGTTGGTGTGGTGAAGGAGGCGGACACTGAGAATTTTCCGAATGGGATTTTGTCGCTGCAGCAGATGGCGTTGTCATTATACTCGGGCGGATTCACACCAAGTCCTTCGATGCATCTATTTCATGGTTATTCTGCATACTCTAATGATTCTGTCGTAGATCTAGAGGGCTCGGATGCCGGTCGGTATATCCTTATCTTCGGGGGCTACGATCGTGCTTTACTGGACTTGAACACGACTCAGCAATATCCGCTGGTCAAGACAATGATAAAAGGGAACGATAATGAGAAGGACGACAACTCCACCACCAATCCTCTCCCCTCATCCCAAGACGTCGGATACCGGATGGAAGTATTACTCGAAGACCTTGTCTATCGGTGGACAATCGGCGGTAAAACTGATAATTCCCTCATCACCGCGCCAACACTTGCAATAATAGACTCTACAACTCCGTACCTCTGGCTACCAAAGTCGGTTCTAGCGGTGCTTGTCAGTGTCTCGGGTGTGACCTGGAATGACACCCTCAAGGTTTACCAGCTCCCCTACTGCGGAAAGTGCACGGAAGCGCAATCCAATGCAGAACTTGCAGTTCTGGACTTCAAGTTCGAAAACAACGATGGTGTACCGATAACCATTGCTTTTAAGGATTACCTGACCGTAAAGTACGTTCCATATTCTGGCTGGAGCAGCGACGCAGTGAACATGTTACCGGTACGGGAACTGCCAGACGGTAGTCCCATAATTCTGGGGCGACCTTTCCTGGCGGTGGTCCATCTGTGGGTAGACTACGCCGAGAAGTGGTTTGCCATGAGTGAGGGCTACCAAGGTAATTTGCCGCTCGTGAAGTCTGAAGTTGTACCCTGGGCCCGGAAAAACCATCCTCCCATCACAAATTCCTCGGTGCTTTTAGTAAAGTCCTCAGAAGATGTTTCCCCTGCAGGATCATCTCCCTCTTCATCAAACTCCCCCTCTCCACCAAAGCTCAAAACCGGCGTCATAATTGTCATTGCCACCAGCGGCGCGGCTCTCCTATTAGTAGGTGGGTTCCTCATCTACCGCTGCTGCCGCCGACCGGAACCGCCAATTCTCCCAAATCCATACGATCGCTACGAACTCCACAACACCTCTGCCTCAGCCCCCTCAACTGCACATATACCAGAACTCAGCTCCCATCTACAGCCTCCGCCCCGACAATCCCTCAGCGCCAGGGTGCAAGAGATCGGTTCTTCCTACAGACAGATACCCGAGTTGCCAACTGCGGTATATTACCCACCTCCCCCTACCCACACACCACATCGGCAACAAGGGGGGTACCCCCAGAGTGGGGTGGGCGCGCCAAGTCCGGTGTATGAAATAGGTCCGGATAAGAGGCACTATTAGGACATCTTTGATGTGTTGGGGTAGTCACGTGGGGTTTTTTTTTCATGTTTAGCGAATGTCATTTCATGATTGGCGTTTGTTCTTTTCGGTGGGAACGGGGTTGGGTTTCCTTTGGGGGGTGGCATAGGGAGATACTACCATTTTTTATTTTATTTATTTTTGAAGATTTTGGATAATCTGTAGTTGATCGAGCATGTTATATAGTTCCCGTATCTGGGATTAATCTGTGGGACTGCTGCTAGGATAGATAAAGGCGAATTACTTGGAGACAGCTTCGATGTAAACCTTCAATGCCGCTAGTGAATCGGGATTCAGTTGTGGGATTAAGTATAACTTATCAGCCCTCTAAATATAGTGGCCCTTCTTCGCCGCCAGTGAGTGCCGAGCATCTCACCCCCACGGAAGAAGTGTGCAATGTCGGAGGTGGTCCGAGTGGTTCGAGGGGCATGGGATTGGAAAAATACTACTGCATATACCGTCTCCTTATGATAGAAAGCCAGAGGAGCGAATCGCCAATATTGGTGTGTTGATTCCAGAAGAAATAGCAGCGAGGGGGGGTTAGGTAAATATAAGAAGCAACCTCTAAAGAAGATAAACTTGACGGCAGTGGAGGTTTACCGGCAGTTATAATACCCTGCGGTCTCTCGGTTGGCGCGATCCCCATGTGTGGCTCATGATCCCTCGACACACTTCAAACCTCAGCCTTTTTTACCCGTCCCTTAGAGGGGAGTATCATATCATACTAATAATCCCCACAAGAAACTTGTGGTGTCGGTATCGTCCGTTTGAAAATACACTTTCTGGGTCGGTATTTTAGACTATTTGTCCTTCGGCATGCTTTATCACTCAATATTTTCTTCTCTATCTCAGGAAAGTTATATACGGAACACGAATTAAAAAAGACGTGGGAGTCGTATGAAATCTGATCTAAGCAATATGTCCCGGATTGTGAGGCTTGAAAGAAGTTAGCTGATTAGGTCTACCGAGAAACAACAAAGCTGGACCCGTTTATCAAATTGATACTGTTCAAATTGGGTGTTCCAAGCCAGTCACCAGCGACTATCATATCCGTCTTCCAATACACCCACTCAGGTCATAATATTTTCACTATGGTGTCAAAGCTAATATTTTGCTAGATCTTCTATCATACTAGCAGCAGGGTATTGTTCTGATATATTAACACCGTGTGATATCTCATGAAAATCCGCGCCCAAACTAAATCTAATAAGTATCTAGATACAGAGCCGTGAAAATGGAATACTATCTAATCGTAAGATAAACCGAACTTATCCGCCCATCTAAGAAAGCCAATGTACAGTGAACAAAAACAAACTGAATCCAGGCCAAATCTTAAAGCTACGCTTTTGCGCAGAGGGATATGTCGGTAAAATAAAAGCCACGGGAGGAAGGGGTGGGAATAAAAAAACCCCATTTCCACAGATTCCCCAGGAGGGAATTTAAGATAGGATACTATGATGGTTACCGGGATAGTACTGTAGAGTTTGAAAGAGTGGGCTCAGGTAGAGCATCGCGCGTTTTTTGGGTGCCTCTTTTGCCTACGATGAGTTTCATACCTACTTTCTGTCAGCGCATCTCTCCGACTGAATCACAAATGGAGCAGGAGTAGGAGGAGAAATATACCAGCAGTAAAGGCCACAGCCCAAGACTGACTCAGCCCATCATCCAACAGCATCTTATCAAATCCCGTACCACTAAAGAACTCCCATGCAGCCCCGGGATCAAATGTGGCCACATTCATCGCCCAAATACTCTTCCAGGGATTAACAGGCATCTTACCCAACCTCCCCCCGTACGTGCCCTGAAACTCTGCCCTCGCGAAAGCGGGATCCCTAACGTACTCGCTAATCGGCGTGGTAGGGATCATGTGAATTCCCTGAATGGCTTCAGTAGCAGGGCTAAACCAAGTAGCATAATCAACGCTATTCTCCCAGAGAATCCCGCATACAAAGTTTCCTTTCACCTCCTGAGGTTGCACGGAGAGTTGGCTGCCAGTCAACATGTACATGTTGATGCTCTTCCTCATAACGCCGAGCATCAGGAGGCCACGGCCCTCGATGGCCTTGTCGTTTATAGCGGCGCCCCAAAGCCGCATCCCGTAGGCGTAATTGTAGTCTTCCGAACTGGATTCTTCGTTTCTGCCGTCGCCGAATTCGTATAGACCGGCGGCCCAACTGTGTCCGTGGAACCAGTCGAAATTGCGGAAGGGAATGTACTTGGTGTCCCCCGGGGAAGGGTTGGCCGTCTCGCGGATGAAGGTGTTTATGTAGTCTTTGTTTTTTGCTACCCAACTATCCTTGTTGTTGATCTTGGCCTTCTTGTCGATCTGTGCGTCTAACCAGGCGATCACTGCCCCGGCTTGAATAAAATAAGAGTAGTGGAAGTGATGGTCATTATAAAACATATTTCCGAAATCAGCGTTGACTTTGTCGGCTGGCTTGCCGGCTTGCGTGTAGTAGGCGTCTGAGACTATTCCCCCGAACATCGAGTCGTAGAGGAGTTTTGGATTCACAGTGTTTTTGGCAAAAGGGTCGAAAGCTGCCTTGACCTTGTCCAGGCATTCTTTCGTCAGGCTTTCGTCTCCTACAGCATCCCAGGCTGAGAGACAGATGTATGCTGATCGGGCGAGTTTCTTGCCTTTGAAATATGTTCCTTCTGCTCTCGCGGCTGTTAGGTCTTCTGCTATCTCTTTCTTGACAATCTCTTTGATGATGTCTTTGTCTGTCCGTGGTATATCTTTTTCCAACCCTAACCCGAAGGTAACCTTGCTCGGAAGTCCATCTTCGGTCACCTCTAGATTAGCACTAGAGACGGCAGTCATTGGCCCATTCACCCTGCTGTCCAACATAAGCCCTGTCCTCTTCTCCCTGGAATATCCAGATAGCGCTGCGATATGATGTGGTAGTCCGTAAACTAGTGGCTCGCCAAATATTCCGTCCTTTAGGATATTCTCTCGGTAGTAACTGATAGTGTATGACCCTGTGTTCTCACTATTCAATCTCATAGATGACAGCGCTGCTGACCCTGGATACCAGCCTGCCGCCTTATCGTACACTGATTCATCCTCTTTTATGGTCTTTGAGAGTTTTGAAACTTTAGCACCCTGGACAATGGCTCCTTCATATTTATCCTTCATCACAATTTCTACTGTGTCTCCCACAGCTTTAAACTGCGCGTCACCACCAGTAGTCCACTTTTTTCCGTCAGAGAAGATATACAAAAGGACAATATTTCCGTCTGTCAGCTGTGTTCTAATCTTCAGGAACCTGCTGTTGCTCCCCGCAGCTTGGGTAATCGCGTATCCAGGCGGAGCGCGAATGAATATCCTTGGCGTAAGTTTTGTATAGACCGCCGTTGCGAATGCCATGCCCTGACATACTGGCATTCGGATATTCCCATCACCAGCTGATAAAGTCACATTCAAGCAGAACTGATCTGTGGGACGGCTTGCGCTAAATTTCGGCGGTGGGGTGAACTCTTTCGCAGAAAAGTTTATCAGTGCCGGGTCGCCTAGGGGTAAATCGTAACGCTTCGACGCTGCGGAACTAGTGGTTGACTTTATGAATACCTATTCGATTTCCACAAACAATGGATTAACTTTCGACTGCACTACGATATTTATGTCTAGGATCAGTTAGAACTTTCGAATGAGCACATACCCTCGCGTCGGCCTCGTGATGCACCACCGCCATTCCCACCTGATCAGGGCCGGACCCGCCAATTCCATCATCCCACCGAATCCCATACGGTAGAGGAAATACGGTCTGATTCTGAAATCCCATCACGAAATTCTGATAATACTTATTCGTGTGCATAGGGCCCTGGCCCTCCGCTATATGGCATACATTCTGTGGCTCCTGTTTCGGCTCCGTGCATGGATGTTTTGGCTGCGTCTGAAAAATAGGTAAGGGGTTGTCATTAGATACCGGGATTAATAGGTCTATCGGCTGTTTGAGGGGATCCACTATTTCACTAAATAGCGGCACGGCCTGTACTGCCGTTATTAGCAATCCTACCACGAGGATCGTGGGAAGCATGATTCCTTCTGTTTGTTGTGGAGTTTGAGCTGCTTTGCAGGTATATTTGTAGTAATGAATGCCAGGGGGGCTAGCGAGAGCCCGCCAGAGTAAACAAGAAAAGAAAAGAGTAAAGGAATGTGGGGGGGTGAAAAATTCCACAGTTGAATGTTTCAACCACCTATGATTGGAAGTGGTTGAAACGAGGAATGCAATAGGCTCGGGAGGGCACTGGTACATTGGAACTTCACAGAGAGGAAAGATAGATAGAAGCAGTCATGAGATGTCTCCGCTGGTTTGGGGCTTTTTTTCTTCCCACATTCCCCTCTGGTGGACCATCTGTTTGGCCAAACACTGTGCTGGTAAAGGAACACCGCCCAGTAAGGATACATTGACACCTGCGGGCATGACAGCGATAGCTGTTACGGGCTTGAACTGCGCACCGATACTCAACGATGGGTTTTGTGCCTGCACGCCCGCAAGGCCGATTAAAAGATGCTTGAAAGCTGAATAATTCCCGGTGAAACGGTCAGAATACTTATACCGAGGGTGGCGTCTGGTGTCTTTTTCTTGTGGGTCCCTCTCACACCTCCACACCGCCTAGGTGGCCATGACCGAGTGCATTCCCCGAGCATTCCGACAACATGTCTATGCCTACCTCTGCCTAGGTCATGGAAAATTAATACTCCTCACACAAAGATGCAGCACTGAAACTCTATTTTGGTTCGACACTGTTATGCTTGATCCTTAATCAAGTACCGTAAGAACTTGAATAATTTGACTATGTGCTGGGTAGTCAATAATATCCTCTTCTGGGGAAGGGATGAAAAACACACCTAAAAACCTGATATCTGAGAGAAATAAAAAGGAAAGAAGAGCCAAACTTTACTGGGAGAGGCAACTCTAACGCCCTAGGACATAGTCAAATTATTCGAGTCCCACTATAGTGATGCCGAGTTCCAGTTAATCTACCCCAAGCTTCCTCACTCCGGCCCTTGTTCAAAGGGCGGAACTGCCCAGGTCCTTCTAGAAGGCAAAGCAATCGTTGAGAGGACTTCCCCGGAAGGTAACCATTCCAATTCCTCAAAGAGCTACTTCAAGACAGAGTGCTTACTTTTTAGCACATCCCGGAGAAGGCCATCAGCATATCCTACATATCTTATTTCTCCGGTGAGTCTTTACAAGGCCCAGCATAGTGATTTCTTCTCTGCTTCTTCCGGTGTATCGGGGGTTGGCAGTCCCTCGAAATCCCTCCGGTAAATCCAGGCTTAACTTGTGAGCCATATGATGGAACTGATACCGGAAAAACTGTGACGTTGTGCTCTCAGTGTAGTACTGGAGTTCAGAAGTAAGCTCAACTATCGCTGAATAATTAGCAGTGGCTACACTGAATCCTGGTTAGTTACCGGTGACTTGCTGTAACTATTGAGTGAAGTTACACAAATAGCGTACCGAGAGTGAGTATTGGACCGTATTGATTATATTAGGGTACGAGCACCTCTTTTCCCCACTGCGGAATTTTTAACCGAATCCCCCTATGTATTCTAAGAATGGCTCGAGTATTGAAGAACTTGAAATAAAGTCGAAGAGATATCTTAGTTATGATACCCGCAAAATCAGGTTCCTTCGGCAGGAACATAAAGCAACTGACCATATCCTTTAAGCTGAGGTGGTTTTTGTCACTTGGCAGATTAAAGCCGGTGGGAAGTGATAGGATTAAATAAGCCTCAGCCCTGCTCGACAAGTAATTCTTGGCTCACCAAAGAAAACAGGAGGTGGATCCGCACAGGGGTCTGCAGCGCTCGCGTGCCCAATGAAACTTGGCCATCAGTAGCCACAGGGGCCGATATAGATAGTATCCCAAATACATAAATAACTACAGAATAAAAAAGTACCTATCTTGGATTCGGAAAAATGTGTACAGTACTCGAGTACAGTATACCGGGCTTTCGGGCAGCCACACTCACAGCCCATCTCCGATCCTGGCGAACCCACCAGAGAAAATCTTGAGCACCAGTAACCACCATAAAAGGACAAACTAAGCGAGGTCGGGAACCCCCAGCGCCTAGTATCCACCACGAGTGACGGCCCATGGTTCGGATCACTTGGGGGGAGCTCCAGCCTAGGATCCGCTCCTCTCTTCAATTCATAGGCCCAGCAAGTAACACAATATCCATAGACCAGCCCAATGATTTATCTAGAATAGACGGGGAGAGCGAGAGAGTAGAATGGGAATCTATCTTGCCTTGTACGGGTGGTTTAGTGGTGGCTGTCGGTGTGGTATGTGTGTAACAGTGTTGGGAGGAGAGGGAAATAATGAAAAAAATATTTTGGTATGATAGCTTAAGGGCGATCTAGGTAGCTCCAGGTTTGGAGCTTAGAAGTGGGAGGGGAGCGGTGGGTGTCGCGTTCAAATGGTTAAGGCCGGGGGTGCGTTTTATTGGGAGAGTGTTCGGGGTGGCGGAGAGAGTGACGGGGCAGGAATGTCTCCGGGGCTTTGGTGTTTCTGAGGAAAGACAACAAATACGGCATTACCTGGTTAAACACGAAATAAGACAACTTATGGAGCAGCTAAACGAATCGTGGCCCAATAGGTGAGTGAGAGAAGAGCCGTCCAATAAGCTCTTCCCCCAGTAACGTAAAAAACTTGAGTAGAAATAGTATCATACCCTGAAGTAAATTGCCGCTAAACCTGATTCTAGGAGAAGCTTTCCTGCGAATCTCGCCAGCCTATTGGGACAAATTTTGTTTGGCTGTTCTAGCTGCATTCCGACTCTAGCCAGATAATGCATTGGAGGAAGGTAGGTTAGGACAGACGGTAAAGGGGTCTCTCAGTTTAGGAGTTTTGTTGCGATATTCGGGGGATTTGGCTATTCCCTGCGGTTTTCCAGATTTTTTCGGGCCCTTCCAAAGCACGTGATAACTACAAGTTACAGGTATATAGAGCCCGAACACGTTGGTCCGAATTTTGTATGGGCAGTGAGATACGAATAGAGAATTTACCATACAAAAGTCTTATCCCTGCCCCTCCCTGTACTAATGAATAGTTATATCGGGGATACTAGCTACGGAATTAGGGGAATACCCGTCCTCTGACAAAGAAAGCGGGTGTTTCGGAGGGCGCAGATATATATCGGAACCCCCCCGTTCCTCGCTCTATCGATATCATGAGAGTAGTATGATTGGATACCGATGTCATTTTTTTACCAATGATAAAGTATCAGGCGCCTGAACTGTCTATTTTCTGAAGTAGCAGTTAAAGGATCAAGAAGAAAGAATATTATCGGCCAGTTCTTATGGCCTAATGGCTTAGGAGCTGGCCGGCTAATTTGAAACAGAGACCATTATGCGTTCGAATCCGGGGGCAGTGGAGTAGTCGAGCATTAAAAATAATGCTCGGCGAACCACTTTTTTTGCTGGGGGTAGGTCTAGGGTTGGAAATGCCCTCGTGTCAATTCCCGCCAAATGTTGCGGTGGGACTGCTGGCTAGTGTTTGGGTACTATATGCCCGTAACTTGTGGCGTGTGATCCAAGTTTCTGGTGGTGGCTGGTGATTGGTTCCAATTGTGGTTGATGTTTGGGGTGTCATGAAGTCTCGTCGTAGGTCAAAACTGAAAGCTCGCGAGTCAGACATCCTGGTTGCAGGATGATTGATGCTGCCACCGAGCAGAGAATCTTCTAGGAGGATTAAAAGCATCATCCCGACACTAGAGCTATGCCACTCCGGGATTTGAGGACAGTTGCATTAACAATACATACTGGCGTAAATCTTGTGTCACATTCAAACGTACCATAGAATTCGCAGGAGATGTTGTCCGGAACGTATTGAAGTTGTTGTTGGAGCGGCTGGTGTCATATCAGTAGTGGTATGAGCTGTATACTGGGAATGATCATTGGCATGGGAATGGCGGAATGGCGGAATCCCTGGAATGCGGAAGTGGTATGTGTGCGAGTTTGAAATGTTGAAATGTTGGAATGTTGGAATTCTGGGGGCTGCGCTGAACTTGGAAACTTGTATATATTGACTATTGTTGTTGTTATGACGGGTGAGAGTAATTGAGATGTTATAAGGGTCAATTTCGGATTTCAGTAGAGCGAAAGGTGATATCGAGTGAGACTTTGTGAATTATTTGAAAAGTTCAGTTCTTAAGTATCTTGAAAATATCCTGACAGAGGTTAAAAGTCCAGCCAATCCCCACCACTGATCCCGTATCCTCTTAGTTTTAGTGTACTACAGTATCTAATACCATACCCACCTAAATTCACAATTGAGAAGCCAATAACGCACCAACCCTTTTTTTGCAAATCAAAATGACATTTGGGCAAAACACCATCTTGGAGAGTCATGAGCATGATCATTGATACCATGGATGTCATCTACTGTGACATCTTTGATATAGTCAACTATACAGCATCATTACAAGATCACATTTTCCCCCAATACCTCATGAGGCAAGTGAGGAATGGGGGGCCAAATTATAAAACTCTGGTTGGTGTAAGGAGTGACAATAATAAAAGAAACCAGGTATTTACCAGGAAGAGTGCACAATTTTAGAAGAGGTGAGATTCAGGGGTAGTCCAAGGTGAGGGAGATGCACAGAGTCTGATTTGGGACTCAAGGAAACCTCCAGGGTACTTTGAGGTAATGTCAACTTCCCCAGAGGGACCAAATCCATAACAGAAAAATACTGGAAAATTTCACAAAGGCCTCTCAGGGTCTCAAATAGTCTTTAGGTTACTATGTTTAACCTATAGAAAAGCCTAGTAAGACATGTTTCAGGTCACAATGTTGTATCCCATTACCTAATCAGGCTAGTATTATACTATATTTATAAGCTTGTATAAATTTAAATTTTTTTTTTTGTATATTAAACTACCAGCCAGGTAAACTAAGCTACAACTAATACTAGTATATGAAAGATAGCCAGAAGGCCTAGAAATGGTGCAAATGGGACGTTCAAAGGCGTAAAGGAATACTCTCGAGGAGGTGAATCCAACCCAGGTATCCACTTGGCGATTGTATGCTTGTAGCCTAAGTAAACATATGAGATAGTCAGTGGTTCAAAAGTTCGCTCAAGTGTAAAAGTGTAAAGAAGTGATCTTGAAAATAGTGCAAATAGGACATTTAACAGCTCAAATGAATTCTATCAATAAGGGCAATCCAACTCAGGTATCCGCTTAGCAATCGCATGCCTGTAGCCTAAGTAACTATATGAGATAGTCAGAGGTTGAAAAATCTCCTCAAGTGTAAAAGTTTGAAGAAGGAACATTCAAAATGATCCAAATGGGACTTTCAAAGGCTCAAAAGCATGCACTCGATGAGAGGAATCCAACCCAAGTATCTGCCTGACAATTAGATGCCTATAGTATATGTAAATAGATGAGATAGGGAGAGATTGAAAATTTCACCCAAGTGCAAAAGTGTGAAGAAGCCACCTTGAAAACAGTGCAAATGTGATGTTTAATGGTGCAAATGAATGCTCTCAATTAGGGGAATCCAACGGTGGTATTCCCATCTTAATTGAAGCTATATAGCCTGAGATATTTGGTAGGATACAAGTATCAACCTATAAGGAAGCAACATCAGAAAGAAGAAAGCGTGGAAGGGGCCTTTCAGTTAGACAAATACAGGAGAAATGAGAGGTATATTTTAAAATCTCGGCACTACTTACAAATTAAGTAAGCCTCCCAGAGTTCTATTTGAGCCTCCCAGAGTTCTATTTGAGCCTCCCAGAGTCCCATTGAGTCTTTTCTGAGTCTTTTTCTAACTTGTGTGACAGCTATTCTATAAAAAGGCCTAAGCACAATGATAAAATGTGATTTAAGTAACGGCTAAAAATCTTGGAACTATTGTACTCCCACACACAGGGACCTTAGAATGAACAAAGTCCCCCAGGGAACTCCAGTGGGTCATTGTCTATAATGGAAAAACTCAGCAGTAGTATGTCCATAACAGAAAAACTCATAGAGAAGTCTGGTGTTACTGGAGGCGTGCGGGACTTCAGACAGTGCCAGACTGCCCAGATGTTACCTCTGAATTATGTGCCTAGTTCAATACTCCATGGATTTGCCCTGCATATCTTGACTCAAGTGGTGACGCCCTGGATTATTAGTAAACTATAGGTGTCTCTTGGGGGCCCCTGGGGTCCCAATCAATACTTAATGCTTTATGAGGTATGAGAGGTATACAGCTCCCTGGTTATACCACCTGCTACATGAATCAAAGCGTGATATACAGGAGGTAAAATCTTTTTTACTGATGTCAGAAGTCCAAGTGTATAACTATAGTCTCTTACACCCCTTCCGGTCCTCATCTTTCCGGACATAGTGTGTCCTATCACCACAAACAAGAAGGGCTATAAGCCGTAGTCCATGCTATCCTCCCCTGGAGACTGAAAGACTAGAGGGCTTAGATAACCAGATTCAAATAGTGTCATTGTTTGCTACAGCTAAGAATTATCTTTCCTAATAAGAGATAGTATCACTTCGATGGGGGTTTAAACTCATATCAGCAAAGAGTATAGGAAATAGATTTACTCAGACACAAAATTCATGACAAATGCCTAACCAACAGAACCCAGGACGAGCACTAGAGCAAGATGAGATTCTACAACTCCATCCGAAATTACATGATCGAAACAAGGTGTAAAGCTGAAGCATTGCGGCTATGATAGAACCTAATATCACACGAAGAGCCCTAGATCTAGATTACATAGATGTGGGTGACTCTGCCCCCTTTTCTCAGGGATGCATAATGGCTCCACCATCCTCCACTAAGGGTAAGCTGTACTAATAAACTAAAGCACCCAATGTAAACGCCGTAAGTCGGATGAACAAAATCTCAGAAAAATATCTGCAGTAATCCTGAAGACAGTGTTTATGGAAGTACATGAGAGCCAAATTTGAATGCAACAGGGTGGTCAGTGCTTTGACTCCCAGTCGCTTCATGAGGCGGGAACCCAGCATACTCTAAAGATCTTCCATTTCTCTGGTATTGCTTCTGTTGGTGTTTTGCTTTTTTGGAGTTCCCGGTAGTGAGGAAATCATTACATCTTAGAAGGTTATTTGCATTCCTATCATCATGTGAACGCTAAATAACAGATATCAATGAGTGACGTACAAGATTCGGCAGCTGTAGGATTGAAAATGCTTATTTGGAAGATGACTGTTTCCCTCCCCCTCTCCAGCCATACAAGATCACTCACCTCTCAAACTAATTCAATGTATAAAACCTTGGTTGCAGAGGTTATCATTAACCATGGGAATTTTATGCAGTGGACTGAAACCGCTTGGGTAGAGATGAGAATCATGATTGATTGATAACAACTTGGTGGAAGAAAAGATTGGAGAAAAGTTGTGAACGGGAAGGAACTATATGTTGTGCGTAGTAGGTAAGAGGAAAGTAAAAACAAGTAGGGTGAAAACATTGTGAGAGCTTGCGTGTCCATTGACTAGTGAGTATGTATGCCTCTGCAACTACAGAGAATGGGTATATCCAACACCATGGTGGCTATCAACTGCTATTTCTAATACTCGCTCTGGCTTGAAGATTTCACAGATCAAAGAATCATACAAATTAGGCTAGCACTTAACATGATATTCATGTAAAACAAAACAAAAGAAGGAGAGCAAGTCTGACAGCCTCATTAAAAGCCCCTGCTGTGGAAAACGTTCATGGGAAAAAACCATCAGTAGTAGGCAAAAATAGTACTCTGACAAGGGACATCAAAGAGTAAAAGCAATAATCCAAGAGACATAAAAATGTAAATAAAATGTCAAGCACTACAGAAATGAATTGAAACAACAGATATAAAGAGACAAAGTGTAAGAGAGTTAAGACAGGTCTAGTTTATGGAGATGCTTCTAGTCGGTCTCCTGGACAAAGGCCTTGGTAAGTATATCGGCTGTCATTTGATATCTGCTGAGATGCTGAATTGAAACAAGTCCTTGGGCAATCGTATCACAGACATGGTGATAAATCCTATCTATATGGTGAGTGCACTTATGAAATCAATTGTTTTTAACAAGTAGAACAGCTCTCTGGTTACCAGCATAGAGGAGAATAGATATAGAGAGGGCATGAATTGCTGGCAGTTCAGAGAAAAGACAGCGAATAAAAATAGCTTCCTTAGCCACTTCTGAACAGGCAATATATTCAGCCTCTGTGGATCAAATGACCAGAATATTCTGTTTCTTGAACTTCCAAGATACAGCTGCATTGGCCAGGAGGAATGTATATTCTCTAGTTGATTTCTGGTCACTAGTATCTCCATCCCAGTCTGAGTCAGTAAATCCATATGACATTGTGAACCTGGAATCCTGCAACCTGGAGTACAAAAGATAAATATTCTTGGTGTGCTTCAAATATCAGTATACACGTTTGGCCATGGCAAGATGGCACCACCTCTGAGGTGAGGCCAGATACTTTCTCAGAAAAGAGATGGAATTGGGGAGATCCGGTCTGGTTTCTGTCATCACATTCATGATACTCTTAATCATAGACTGGTAAAGCTAGTGATTCTTGGTTGAGAGTTGTTGCCTGTTCTCTCCCGGAGCAGGCCAAAGCTGTCTAGGATCTATAGAAGTAAATAGGCAATTACAGTTCTTGGGTCCAAATCATCTTAAAATAGTTGTTATAAATTTCTCCTGTAAGACCTGGATTCTTCCACTTGAGTGATAGAACTCAAGACCCAGGAACTGTCGTACTGGTGCTAAATGTGGCATTTTATACTCCAGCAGGAATATTTTCTTAATCGCCTATAGCTCAGGAATAGAAGAACTTGTCAAAAGCACTTTATCAACATAGTGAACCAAGATGACGGCTGGTGAGATATAGTGGTTGGAGTAGGCGATTGAGGACTTGAAGCCTATAGAGTACAGGTAGGCATTAATATTACTAAATCAAAGCCAGAAGGCTTTTTCGATCAATAAAGGGCTTTCTGAACTCTCAAAACCTGAGAACTGACTTGACTATGCAAGTCAGGATCTAGCCACTCAAACCCAGCAGGTGAGCGAATGTAAACAGGCTCATTCCCAATAGATAGATTGAGAAAAGCAGTAGTAATCTCTATATGATGTACTTGCCAATTTTTCAAAGGACTCACATCCAGTAGCGTGCCTCCAGTGGGCCGGGCGAGCCACCAGACCAAATGTGTCTCGATGCTCAACTTGTTGAAAACCTCTTGCAATTAGGCAGGCTTTATGATGGATTGAACCATCAGCCTCAACCTTGGTATCATACTATAAATCTACTTAGCGTTCGTTACGGGGCCCCGTTTGTGACAAACGGGGCGCCAAGAGCAGGTTATTAACTGCAGATTAAAAAAATAATCGTCCAAATTGGACAAAAACTGAGTGAGATAGGGTTCTTTGAAGTTGTCTAACTTCAAAGAGCTCTATCTCTGTCAGTTCTGGTCCGATTTGGATGGCTTTTTCGGCCAGTTAATCAGAATAACCTAGGTTATTGTGTCCCCGCTCCTCGGAAACGGGGCCCCGTAACGAAGCCTAAATCTACTTGCAACTCAGGATTGGTACAGTAAAACTTGTCAGCATCATCGGCGTCCATGTTTTGTTGCCTAATAGCAATTTATACCTGCAGCACAATGCTGCTCTCTAATGCTTATCTCCTGCAGCATTGGCATAAGAAGCTGGATCCTCCCCACGACTGCCCTTATAGTTATTGCTAGTAGATCTAGCCCTATCAGTATAAGCAACCTGTGAAACCTGTAATTTAATACCACCAAATCCTCACAGTGGGGGAACTGCTCATGATGCTTGAGGTGGCATCTGTGCTGGTCTGGAATCCAAGCATACTGCAGGTGTAGGCTGCATTTGTACGCTCTCTGCTACAGGTGTATGCTGTTTTTTATGATATACCACAGGTCTCGCAAAGATAGAGGACTCTGTACAACCCATGTTTTCAATCAGGTGCCCAGGCAGCCTAGCAGATTTGTCAAGTATGCTAACAGTATGAAACTGTTCTATACGGGACTCAGTATGACGCATGTTAATATCGTGGTAGTTAACCGGATCCTCCACATTCGCATCAACTAAGAGAATATCCTGAGGAAGTAGATGCTTCAAAATATCATTCCCAGTTGAGTACTCAAAAGAGTTAGCCACTGAGGGTTGATCAAATATGATGTCAGAGAAGTGAAAGGGTTTTTTCGGTTTAATATCCCAAAGCTTCCAGATCTGACTGGTATTGTGAACATAGCCTGGCATGGCATACTTCTTAGATTTTGACCCAAATTTCCTTTCTCTTCTTTGTGCCTCTGGAACTAGCTTGAAGGCAAGGTAGCTAAAGTGGCAAATATATAGAAGAGATGGTTTATCACCACAGAGCACTGCGTAAGGGCTTTTATTTTCTAGTACTTGAGAAGAGGAACATGCTTGCAGATAGGTAGGTGTATTAATAGGTTCAGCCCAGAGCTCTGGACCAATCTTTAAGTCTAGTCATAACCTTTGCCCTTTTGTAGCTATTATTCTTATTATTTGCTCTGACAAGCCATTCTTGTCTGTGGCATAAGGTGGAGCAGGTTTGAACAAGACACCTGAGGCTTTGGGTGTTCTGTGGAAAAACGTGTTGGAATATTCACCACGGCCATTAGGACACTGGAATCTCATAACTGAGTATTCAGCATACCACTTTTCAATTCTAGTTATGAACTTTTGGAAACAGCCAGTGATATCGGTGGCTTCCTTAGTTCTTAGAAAATAGCCAGAGGTATACCGTGTATGATTATCAATATAGATGATGAAATAGGGTAGGCCAGAACAGGATGTTGGAGTGATCGGTCCTCCAAGATGGGAGTGTATAATTTTGAAAGGACAAGCAGTTCTTGAAACTGGCTGTCAAATAATCTTGCTGTGCTGTTTTGCTTGAATACAGATAGTACAAGCAACAAGGTCATACTCTTCTACTTCTGTTGCCATTAAAAGAGAATTAACTAAGACCATCTTCATCGATTGAAGGTTTAAATGAGCTAGCCGGCAATGCCACAAATTCCAGGATGATTTTGAGATCCAGCTACCAGATCTAGCCAAGGCGGTACGCATAGTAGGTATAGTAATTAGTACTACAGAGAGCCACCAAAGCCTATCGCGAAGAACACCTAACTGGTGTGATTGTGTTGCCTTGGCCTCAATCTAACAAGTTGTAGATGAACAGGTGATTGTATATTTTTCGCATAGGCAAGCAACCAAAAGAGCTAATATTGGACCTTGGGATCATACTAGTTCTATTGCTAATGTATACTCGGATAGGTGATGGAAGTGACTGGATATTGGGAAAGGCTCTTGGGTCTGGCATCAAGCTGTCTGATAATCCACTGTCAATAATCGACTCATTTCTTCCAACTGATTATTAGTAGTGACAACTGTGAGAGCATTGTGAGAACTAGAGGAAGTCATGAGACCCTTTTGAGCTTCATTTTCGAGGTTTTGACTGGATCTAGATCATTGGAAATTGCTTCAGATAGTGGTATTGAAATTCCCTCTTCTGCATTTGGCTCTTTGTTTGATATAACAGTTGTGCTCAAGGTGACCTCTCTCTTCGCATACTAGTTGCAGACAATAGTGTGGCTCGTCTCTTGATTATGGTTAGATCTGTCCCTGGAGCTACAATTCTGGAACCTTTCTCTCATACCAGAATAGCGTCGCTGATACCCTGTTGTCCTCCCTTAGTCTGTATTCGAGTCAGACAAGTTTGTGACAAGGGCTCTCATGAAGAGTCCAGCAGTGTTTGATCAGCTAACATCATCTTTCCTTTCCCAAACAAATTGCTACTTCTGTAGAATAGCTTCTACAAGCTGGTCAGTTGTCAGGTCGGACTCAGCAACATACGATCCATCATTTTAAGATACTCTTTTGGAAGATGTGTGTTCAAAAGCAAGATAAAAGAGTTGGGTGAAATGTCCATATCAGTTCCTAATAGCCTTGACTGCAAAGATTTCATTTTAGAAATTAAGTCGCTAATTATCATACCTGGCTCAACTTTGAGGAGATGAACTACCTTTGGAGAGTTGATCTTCCAATTCACGAAGCTGTAATATCATACTTGTTTTTGAGTGAAGCCCACATCGCTATTGGGCAGTCAAGCCTACAAATATGGTAGTTTCCTTGTTGAGTACAGGAGGTAAAAATCATGCGAAGGGCATGGTTGATATTAGTCCAGTACTCAGCATACTTGAGTTGTTGATCTGCAGTTGAAGGGTTAATTCTATTGAATATAACATTATATGTTTAATCAGCTCACATGAAGGCTTTAAGATCTTCACTCAAGTGATGGAAGTTAGTCTCATTGACTTTTTGTGTAGTTCTGAAGTTACAGGTAAAGGTCTGCACCAAAACAGCCAAGCCACATGGAATAGTAGGCTGATACCCAGTTGACATTGTAGTATAAAGGTAGAAAAGAAATTAAAAGAGCATATGTGAGAGGGGAAAATCGCTTAATGTAAAGGATAGAGTGGCGGTTGGTTCCTGCGCAGTACCTGAACTCAGACCCATAACCTGTTGAAAATCTTGATTTCAGAGGTAATGATTTACAGTCACGATTTTACACAGTGGACTGAAACCGCTGAGATGGATATGAGAATCATGATTGACTAATGACCACATGGAGGAAGGAAAGACTTGAGGAAAGTTGTATACAGAAAGGAAAATATGTTGTGTGCAGTACTAGGTGAGAGGAAAGGAAAAACAAGCAGGGTGAAAATATTCTAAGAGCTTGTCTTCTTTGCTAGTGCGTATGAATGCCTCAGCACCAAAAAGAGCGAGCACATTCCGCACCAAGTGTGACTATCAATTGCTATTTTCAATACTCAACTTCAGTAGGTAATGTCCTCTGCAGGCAGGGGTGGCAGGACTGCATTGCTCTAGGGCCAAAACACGAGATTTTAATAGAGGAACATAGCTAATGACTTGTAGTAGGTTATAACCTACATTATTCAAAAGGCCTGGCTGGGTGGACGATTGGGCATGATCCCGTCTTACCTCCAAACAAGGGGCAATCTGGAATTCTCACTGTTTTTATCGCACCAAATAGACAGTTTTTGTAATAGTTTATTTTTCAGGTATGCTCAAGTTGAGCCAGAAGATCACTACTTCCTTCTCATTGAACCTTTGATCATCCAAGAATAATCTCCATAGGTTGTGAACTGAGGTGGGCCTTTAAAGTCTCTAACTGGACCAGAATTTTATGAAAGTACAGGCAAGATCATTTTCAAGACCTTTATCCTGCAAGATTAGATATTTCCTAGAAGGCGGTACTGGTACTGGCTGGCAGTTGGACAAACAGTACAGGGGAGGACAGGATGACTGGTACAGTTGTCGACTCGGAAGATAGTGATGCAAGTGCCAGTGATTCGGGTTCCTCAGGGTTAAGTAGTTGGATCACCGATCAAGTTCATTCCTATTACCAGGACCAATATCACACTTTTGGCTTTATTGCTCCTTTGTGACTGAAACCAGCCAAAATAAGCTCAAAGGGCCAGTGAGCAAATTAAGGAAGAATTCTGTTATCCTTGCCAGAATATTTGCAACAAATTCACAAGATTTGACTAAGCGCCAAGGTTTCAGAAATACAATATTGAGCAGCAGCCAACTCCATATCTGGAAAGAGAAAAGCTAAAATCTGTCTCAAATCATGACTAAGCAAGGCAGATTTTGCATGACTAATACTTATTAGTCATAAGATATATTGGTTTCAAAAATAAGAGATCACTTGACTCATTGTATCTCTTACTAGTATGACTGTGCATTGGTGAGTTATTATTATGTTATGATTGCTCTATTGTTTCTGGACTCACGATTGTGATATTAGCTGAGGTAATGACTTTTGCACATGACTCATATTATGAGTTATGAGTTTCACCCATGTGACTCATTTGAGCAGATGACTTGTTTGATGGGTTTTGATTGGTTAATGGAAGTGATGAAGTTGACTCAGAAGAGTCAGCTGATAGATTTTAGGCTATGACTCGCTATGAGACATAGAGGTCACATGATGAGAGGCGATGAGTCACCAAGGTTTGGGTTGTGGGACGATGCATATAAAAGGCTTGGCCTTAGGCTAGGAGGATATGGTCTTCACGTAACTCTCTTAGTACTTTTCTATACTAGAAGTTTCAATACAATTACTCTTTTCTCTTTAAATACACTCCTGTTATATGAGGACCAATAAGTAAGACCTGGAGACTATTGTAATAATCTCAAAGTACGGGTTGATAACATAAAAGTAAGGTGATAGTCCTTCAAGCACGACGATCAACCCTTCTTACAATCTGAAGAGATAATATCTCTGACCCCCTTGGTAGAGGAAAATGACACTCTCTTACCTAGGAGATAACTGTTCTTGCGTGTTACACACATATTCAACAATAGATTTGTTACAAAATCATCCTGTTAGCCTCATGGTTCATCTGTTTTTATTTCTTTTTCTTTTTTCTTTTGGACAAAAAGAAGAATGTATTTCAACATCTTCAAGACCAGAATGAACACTCAATTTTCTATTACATGATATGCTCTTGGCTGCACTACTCATCTAAGTATGAGTGGCAGGGGCATTAGTACGTCAAGCACTCTAATGGAGTGTGAGATGAGGCATCTACAGCTAGGAGGTACAGCTCAGACTCTATTCTGCAGGTCAGGCTCTATTCTCTATCTCACTCAAGAGTGTAAACTCACAAGTATAAACTGTTATCTCTTTTCTGAGTTAAAATGAAGACCCAATTTTCCAAGGCAAATGAATACCCTCTAGTCCATGGTAAACAGGTGCCCTCTATCAGAGGTAAAAGGATCTCCTTCCCTGCTAGGTAAACTAACCTTCACTTGTAACAGGTGAACAAACACCCTCTTTTCCAAGATTAACGGCAAAGTAAGAATGCTATTAGAGTTCTTCCATATTATTTAATACAAAGGTTGAGGCTAACAGGAAGTCTATAGAATGGTCACAAGTGCGAAATGGCCTAGGAACTAATCAATATCAACTTCAAGTTTGTTACTGGCTATCCTCTATCATCTTCAGTGTTCTCAACAATCCAGGGTGCCAGGAGGCCCCTATACGTCGACTTCCAAGAACCCTGGATGAGATGACATAGTACAAGGTAGTCCGTCCTTGTCTGTGGACTGGCAGGATGGTCATTATCATAACGGTAAATAGGCCACAAGATGTGAGACAATTTCACATTGAGGACGGCCAGAGACGATACAATATTGTCCATCCTGGCAGTAGGCTCTTACATGTCAGGTAAGTTCAGTAAATGACTGGGTGGGATAAGACAATATCATAAGTCCTTGTCCTGGCCCAGGAGAGACAGACTGTTTGTGGAGAACACAGATTATGTTTGGTGGAATCACTGCTCTGTGCAGCTGTCTAACCCCAACTAGGCTGCTTAAGCAGTTAAGGAATAACTCAGTGGCTGGGTACTGTAAAGCACGAACCTTGTTTTCTAGCATGTTAATTGTTTACATGTTTATATAGTTATCGAGAAGCTCTGAGGGTGGATAGGTGCACATAGGTATGGCTGATATGGTAACGGTGGTTGTCATGAAGGCTATGGGTTGGTTATTAGTATAGAGGACGATGACCTCTACCAACACCTCAGTGAATGAAAATTTTCGGCATCGTGACCGTTGGATTTCTGCTCTTCTGCGGTGACTTCCTTTACGAATTTATCTTGAGACTTGAGAGATATCGGTAGTGTGAGCAGTGTTTGCCCATACCAGTTTATCCTGTTTCTGAGCCCTCTTTGTTGTTTGTCCTCGGATCCGATTACTGCACTTAGAGAAGACAATTTTCTGCCTTCGAGAGGGACTCTCTCTCTGCTGCTATTTCGTCCTTTCAGTACTTCCTATAGTGCCTATATCAGATTGGAGGTTATTTGGGAAAGTTTTATATCCAGAGGGAATATACTTCAGGTCTTGGAATAGACCTCAATACTGAGAGTAATGTCAAATGATAATTGTTCTTTCTAAAGATATTGTGTATATCTATTCCTAACCTGATAGAAGAATGAAGATAGCTTTGGCAATGAGTTTATTTCTCAGTCATACTTGAAAAATTCATTTCCTGGGTCAGACTTCATGTTGTATTTACAACAGGCAACTGTAGTGAGTAATATGTAAATTTGCTAATTATCATATCAGATTATTACTTCAACTAGGCTTCTTTATAGGGCCCAGGTTACGAGGAGCGGAGACAAAATAACCTAGGTTATTCTGATTAACTGGCTGAAAAAATCATCCAAATCGAACCAAAACTGACAGAGATATAGCTCTTTAAAGTTAGACAACTTTAAAGTGCCCTATCTCACTCAGTTTTGGTCTGATTTGGATGATTCGATTTTTAATCTGCAATTTATAACCTGCTCTTGGTGCCCTGTTTGTCAGAAATAAGCCTGTAATGATCACTAACTTCAACTGCAAACAAGAAAGACCACATTTGAGACTAATGTGACTGCTTTTCTAACTATGACTATATTCTGGAAAGTCAACCTTGACTTCCTTTACTTTTCTTTCAAAAGTCAACCAGACTTCTGTTACTATACTCTAGCAAGTCAACCTTGACATTGCTTACTATATCCTACTAGCAAGTTAATATTCACTGTTCCAAGTTGCCATAAACCATTCCCAAGCAACACACATTTCACATAACTAATACTTATAAGTCATGCTAGTTGGTATGTTAGGTTGAGCACTATGAAGTTGGTTAACTAATTGTATCCCAGATGACTATGCAATAGCGAGTAATTATTATGTTATGATTAGTTGATTGTTGTATAACTTACGATTGTGACATCAGATAATGTAATGCCTTCCACACATGACTCACTTGATGAGGCATATGTTTCATGCATGTTACTCACTCAAGAACATAACTTGATTTATAAGTTATAATTAGATAATGATTGTTGCGCAGATGACTTATAAGAGTCAGCTGATGGATTTTATACTATGACTTATGATGAATTATGAGGGTTGGATAACTAATATGGATAAGTTATCAGGGTAAGGGTAGAGTAAAGACCTAGAATAAATAGGGAACTTTTCACTCGAGGGAGAAGATCTGCATGCTACATCTAACTACTACTAATAAGAATTATAAATAAAAGATTACTCTATATTCTTTTATTCACTAATGCATTTCAGTTCCAATTGATTGGGTGATCAATTCAAGCCTACTTGTAACAAATGCAATAACACCAAAAGCCACCAAGTAGTTTTATAGAGTATATTATTGTTTGGTAGGAGGAGAGTTCCCATCATAACTACTGAATATATGATTAGGAGAGTTGTCACCTGCTAATTAAGATGTTATACTATCAAGATAATCCAGACTAGAACCAACTTCCGAGGATCAATAGGAATTGTTACCAAAGTCACCTTTCATTGAAATTCTACCCTTACTATCAAAGTTAAAGTCAGCCTTTACAAATGAAAGTCAATTTTCTTGCATTGAATCTACAGCTGCGGATTAGTCTTTCTTTACTATTCAAAGTTAATTTCTCCAATTGCAGCTAGTATTGTGACTTAGTACGGCTTTACTCTTCAAAGTAAAGGTCAACTATTGGAAAGTCAACCTTAGTTGAAATTTAGCTTTAATTCTTGAAATTGAACCTTGCCGAATAGGATCTCAGCCTACAGTCAATGTCCAATACAGGTGAAATGGAGAAACAGATATGCGACCAATATAAGGAGTTATGGGAGAGGTAAGGATCACATATGAAAGAGTTGAGGTGCGAGTACCTATTGGTAACTATGATATCTAGCCTGGATATAAAATCACTATGATGTTATGAGAAAAGACATTTGTTAATCAATAATTGGGTTGAAAAGAAAAAAGCAAGTGTTCAGAATGGTAGAGGTTGCAGTCAATCTGCCATATGGGGTGAAGAAGTTGCTGGTTTTGCGAGAATATGATAAAGTTCACCAACATCTGGTTGAAGTAGAAGAGTGGAGATAGGTAGAAGTTAGCCCAGGAAGTAAGAAACTGGTTGTTTATTTAAAATTGGATTATGAAATATATGATCAGCCTGGCACAGGTATGTTCTCTCAATGATGATAGTTATATAGAACTTCTAATCTAGAAATAGGAAAAATGTGTTTCTTATAATACCTACTAGTGTGTAGACTGTACAAATACGAGCCAACAGTTTATGGAATAGATGACAAGTCATATTTTGTTTTTGATAAAGATAATGCAGGGAAAAGAATTGATGCTAAGACATTAGAGCAAATTTCACGAGCAAAGAAGTAGTGTTTGTGGATTTTGACAGATAGGGTACTCGAGAGTTCACCATCGCATCAATGTATCTATGAATAGTTTATTGTGCTAGCAGTGGCAGCCTCCCTGCAGAAACTAAAAGTATTAAGAAAGTGGGACAAGGAGGGCAACATTTGGCTATATGTTATAAGTGTTTGGACATGAGAAGAAATTTGTGCTATGTGCTAGTATTGTATCTTCCTTGAAACAAATGAATACCTTAAACTAACACAATTATTAATGGGTTAGAACTCAAGAAACCTTCAATGCAAGACAATCAATAAAGGATTTACAGTATTTACATGTTTGGTATAGTTCCGGAAAACTAGACTCTACACCCATTTTGAGTCAAAAAGTGTGACGTCTTGGCTGCAACGCCAAGTGTAACGCTCCCAAAATGTGATACCCTAATTCCAATATTATATAACCCTGATCTGTAAAATTAGAAAATATAACCACTTTATCATATTATATATATAATTATTCCACTAGCCTATCCTGCCCCATTTTCTACATTTTTGTCAATGGTGAGTGATTTATCTCCAAGTTCTATTATAATTCAATTCAAACATTATGATTAACTGAAAGACTGTTTTAACAAGTATGTACAGATACCTAGAAAGTGCAAAAATGGAATCCCTAGTACCCTCAGAGGTGAGTTCTCGACTAGAACAAAAGCGAGGGGCAACCAGAGCACGAGTTCGAAAGCACCGAGCTGTAAATAAGACTACTGTCACTGAACGTAGCCCTCCGATGTCGAATACAGAACGGTCCCGCAAAAGGCGTCTTGAGAAAAAGAGACTCAGACTTGACAGTCAGGCTGCTCATCAGGGACTCGATCAATCCCAGCCTAATAGAACCGAAAGATCAGTTCCAGCTTCCTCGTTAGAGAGAACACGGCAATATCGCCTCTGTCTTAGACGTCGAACTCGTTATGTAAAACCTAAGCCACTTACAAAAAGTGAGCATAACTACCGATCTTATGCGAAGCAGAAACAGCTAAAGCTGCAGAGTCAGCTAGCCCTAAGGGCAACTGGAGAGGTAAGAGATAACATGGAGATCCTGTAGAAGTAAAAATAGCTAAAAGGTAATTGACAGGAGTGTGAAATACGGGAACAAGCATATCGGAGCTGGCTCCGCCTGGCTGGCCTACTCAGAATAATGAAAGAAGAAATTCTTGAATCAGCCTTAAATAGGCTCAAGGGTATTGTCAAGTCCCATCCTGGGCCTAAATCTATGCCGCAAACCAATTTGCAACTAGATTGGAATACCAAACTGTACTTATTTGTAAAGTTACAGTTGAAGGCTGAGAGGCAGTGGAAGTTGGCGGAACACAGAAGAGAGCCAACAGCAAGTTTTGAGACCCAGAAGTCACGAAAGGCTTTAGCACTAACCATTGCTATGGCAGGTGGATGGGGTACATGGGTGATGAAGCGTATTTTGAGGCAAGAGGTTGAGTATATTCGGTCTGGAAAGCTCCCAGTACCAAGACAAGGCAAGCATTCAAAAATTGCCAGCTGGCTTACCGACGAAGGAACAATGCTGGCAATGAGGGAATACATGTCAGTAGCAGGAGAAGGTAAGGCCTAATATCCAGGATCTAGTATTTGATTATAAAAGCTAATTAGTTGTTTGCATAGCAATGGATTCAGCAGGCTTGGCACAGGCTATCACAACCTACTGGAGTCAAACCTTTGAGCACCAGGGCCAGGGTTCCGAGTCACCACAGACAGATGAGACAGTATTGCCAATGATCTCGATAGCAGGTATTCACCGGAGAATCAAGAGAGCTTTGAGTAGTCGCTCTGCACGAGCATGGTTGTTGAAGCTCGGAAGGAACTGGAAAGAGGTTAAAAAAGGAGTCTATAGAGATGGTCATGAGCGGGAGGACATCAAAGAGTACCGCGATAATGTCTTTCTTCCAAGAATGCAGTCATGTAACATATGTACATGTTCCGGTAACGGTACACACTGGCAGGAGCGGGCAGTGCAGGATCTCCTATGTTTAGTTGATTTATATTTGGTTTATTTGATTTGATTTCAGCTTCGCCACTGCCTCTGAGTCAGATAGGCTATGCTATCGTATTGCTATATTTAGTTTGCTTTATTGGAAGTTTATAATTAGGATTCCGGGTATGGAATGATCATGTAACACTGGTGAAGGCTGAGCATTGTTTGTTTGTTTCTTTCTTTGGTCTTGCAGGATTACAGGATTACGGTATGTGCGCAGCTACTGGTAATGATCGTGATTGCAGGAAGGCTATCGCTCTTGGGTTTTGTATTTAAACCAGTCTCCTGGCTAGCAGGAGACAGCCGACTTTGACAGACCTTCAGTCTAGGAATACACTTGGTTGAACCACAATCCCTGAGTCCCCAAGCCCAATCTGTCCTTCAACTATTATCTCTTACCTCCGGTCTGCTGAAGCCTCCCTTAGCACCAGCGCTAGCAGGTCTATCGCCGGTCCTATTGTATTTTCGTTAAACAGGAATAAACCTGTTACAAGTCACTAGAGCCTCAGATGGTCGAACGGGATGAGAATCTTGAGGTTATAGCAAAGCCACTAGAGCCTGGAGTCCGCCCAATTGTTTTCATCACCCATGACGAGCGCACCTTTAATTCAAATGATGGACGCAAGAAAATCTGGATCCACGAGGACCATGCTCCAATTAGAAAGAAAGGTCGGGGTCAAGGGCTACATGTCTCAGACTTCCTTACTCCAGTAGGACGTCTCAATAGTGGGAAAGTCTGCGAAGTGTTAAAGTGTGGTGGTGAGATATGGTGGACTGGTGAGCTGTTGTTACAACAGTTACAGGTGAACGCACTTCCGGCATTTGAATCTGCATTCCCTAGATGCCAGGGATTGTGGACATTTGATAATGCCAAAATCCATCAAAAGTATGCCCCAGATGCCCTTTTGGTTGGCAATATGAACCTTACTCCAGGAGGAAAGAATTCAGTTCCTATGAGGAATGGCTACTATACCAAATCAGATGATCCACATACAGTTCATCAACAGTCAATGATGCTTCCAGATGGTCAGCTTAAAGGATTGTGAATTGTTCTCCAAGAACTTGGTCTTTGGCCCCAAGATCAAAAACTCCTTACTCAATGTTCGGTTGCTGGAAATAAGCCAGAAGAAAGGAAACCTAACCCTGCCTGCAAGCATGCAACCAATGCACAGTGTTGTGCTCAAGGCTTACTCTCTTCACAACCTGACTTCAAGGCCCGGAAGTGTCAGTTGCAGGAAACAATAGAAGCTGCCGAACATCAGGTAATCTTTTATCCTGTATTCCACTGTGAACTAAACTTCATTGAGTACTTTTGGGGCCGTGCAAAGGTGTATACCCGAGCACATTGTGAATATTCCTTTCCAGCACTAGTTCAAACTGTGCCAGAGGCTCTTGCTCAAATCCCGAACCAACTGATTTGGAAATATTACAAGCGAACCTTACGCATGATGGATGTATATAGAAATCATATTGTATATGGTTCAGAAGACTTTAAAAGACATGTATATACAAGATACTCATCACATAGACGCATTGCAGAATCCCAAGTTCATGTAGACTAATTAAATTAAACTATGATTACTTCTTACCTACTCCTTTACATAATCTTATTTGCCTCTATGATATAATACATCACATATGTTGTAAATTAATATGTTAGGGTTGTATAAATTGTGTACTAGGGTTGTATGCTTTTAAGGCGTTACACTTAGTGTTGCAGCCAAGACGTCACACTTTTTGACTGAAAATTGGGGTAGAGTCTAGTCTTCCGGAACCATACCAGTTGCAATAATAAGTTTCAAGAAAATAAATATAGCATAAGATAGTAAGTTGTATAATGCCCGTCTCAAAATCTACCTTAGAGAGGTAGATGAAGAAATGTGAGCATTTATCAGTAATGGAGGACGAGAAATACTAGCACACTCTGTGGACCAGCATGCTTTCTATTGAATAGCTATTATGAGTCATTCATAGAGTGGATTTTTATATATGGCAAGAATCATTACATGTTGGATTACCTATAGGCTATATGTGAAAGTACAGGAATGCTGACAGCTTGATTGGTGGATTTTGTTCAAACAACCTTCATGTCAAAGCACGATGAGAAGGGTAGCAGGATGGTTCTTTAAAGACTATATCCATGACTGGTTTCTTCATGGAGGTAGATTGAAAGCTTATAAAATAAGAATAATGTAAAGTGCAATACTTTCATTTAAATGCAATACAATCAGTGCGAGATCTGAAGCTCCAAATTATTTTACAACTCATAGCACCTGAGGGATCAGGTTAAGGTGATGTGTAGTCACCATGGTATCAACACAGTGGTTATAAAACGATATTTTCTACCCTATAGCCGCCATTAAACATCTGTTGATGGACTTCTCTTCAAGAATTCAACATCTTTACTATTATACCAAATCCTAATGCCTCAACACTATAAGATAAAATTAGCTAACATCATTTAACTTCTCAAATGTTTGCTGGAAATAATTAAAAATAGCTACTTTGTTTTAATTGTTGCAGAGGATTGTGCAGATGACTAGTGCACACCTCAGCTCATTTCAGACTCTGGATCGATTAGCCCCTTGAATGAAATTTTCAACCTACAACAGTGGGTAATATTCGATGAAGCAAATATGCATGTAGTGGTGATTCAGGGTATTAAGGAAAGTAAAAAGATGGATGAATCAGATTATAAAGATAGTGAGTAATTAATGTTACAGGAAAAAGCATTGCCAACAGGAAAGCCAGTTGGATCAATATTCCCGTATCCTATTGAAGTTTCAAGCATGCAGATTTCGGACACCCTATTAAATGAGGGCAGCATACTTCTCCATGGTAACACTCAAGATCAATCCTCTAACAGCCTTGATTTGAGATTAAATTCTGTTAATTAATCAGTGTATTGAGAGTGGAAACAGATACCGGATTCAGAAGGCTGAGAATCTGCCTATCTCATCTGTCCATTCGATAGGGAATTGTTTATTATTATTTAGAAACTGTAATAGTACGTTGCGTGGAAACAAAGAATTATCTGGCAAATGATGTGTGTGTCTGCTCGACCAGATGGAGGTTGAGGAGGGAAGGGACTCGGTAAGGGATCTATGGCTTTTGGACATCTTACTACAAGACCTCATGCATTTGACAACTGTGGGCAGGAATGCATGAATTAGGTGTAGCACAGGTTCAGGTTTCTGTGGAAGCACAACTGCCAGGCAGATTGGTATGCAAGTGCTATCGAGTTAAAACTCTTGACCCGATGGGTTCACTATAGAGGGAGATACAAGGCTACTGCATTTTCTTGTTAAACTCATTTTCAAGCTAAGAGGCTAGAATAAGGAATAAGTCGGGATTTTTCACAAAGCAATCCTTTCCAGTGAGTGGTTTCCTTGAAGTGGGGAACGATCAACACCTATAGTAAATATTCGTGAAATATATACCTCAAGAGCTACCCCCTATCCAAAGGTGCTTGTCAGTATCGCCTCGCTTTCTTTCGACACCCTCCGATGAAAAGGACTTTCATTAGAAAATGCGGTGGGTTTTGTACTAGTCATCCTGTAACCGGCGAATACAGCCCAACTGAAGTGTCGCGGGCCTCCTCTAGCTATGCTAACCCTATCAGAACTGCCACTTATAGAACTAACCCTTGTCCTCACATAACCACTCACAGAACCACCGCATTAATAGCCAGTAACATCACCCCACCTGAAATAAATCTGGGACTAGGGGTTGTATGGGGCATCAAATGCCTCCTCAAATGCCTAGCCCATGCCACCGCACTAAGCGCAATCACAGAATGATACAGCATGTAAGTAGCTACGGCCACTGAATGGCGGACAGTGTGGATTGATGGCCAGTGGAGAAGACGTGGGGGTTTCCCGGGATCCCCAGGATTATGAGGTCAATGGCGGAGGCGGAGGGAGAAAGAGTGTGTATGAGTTCTAGCAGAAAGAGAATATGCCACAAAAAGAGACCCATTGACGCACCACCCATGGCCTTTTGTAGCAGGATTAACACTATGGACCAGGATATTAGCAGTATGAAGTAGCTGGAGCCGTGTAAGTTTGATGTGCCAAGGAGGCGAACAATGGGCTTCGAACTCTGGGGTGGGGGAGATCTGGCCTCGCCGTCATCAGGGCAGATGGTGGGTGGGTTAGCGAGTGGACTCCGGAGACCGACATCTATGCATACGGAAGAGCATGTATATGCTAATGTTCCAGCGGGGAAGCCCATCGGGATGACGATTTGGCCGACAGTGGTCACCAGTGGCTGCAATACTCCCTCGAAGAGGTCTGGGATCCAGTTCCCGTTATCAGCAGAGCCGAGGGCCTAATAGAGCGAGCTAAGGAAAAGCCCCAGATGGGAGCTAAAGACAATGTATACTGGAGCCGGGCCGGCGAAGGAATTGGTATGGCGGTGACAAGAACCGACACTCGATGGTAATCCTAGTGCCATGGCGAATAGGATGACAAGAGTGGGGGAGCTGAACCAGAGAAGTATGCAGAGGAGCAAAATGTCGATTTACAGAAAGGTATCTATCCCTCCCGAATCCATCCTGAGATACTAAAACAACAGCAGAATTCCAGTTCCAGTTCCTCCGGTATTCCCATCTCTCTTCCGCTCTGCCTACAGGTCATTGCCGTCAATATACCGCAAAAACACAAATAATTGGCCCATGTGCTGTGTCGTCGAAAATTCCCTATTCTGGAAAACTGGCGAAAAACCACAGCAAACGGTGAGCGGCTTAGCCCCTCAAGGAGAAGTAGAAAAAACAAAAAAACACCAGACCCTGCCGGAGGAGGCAACTCCAACGGATAGCACGTGGCCCATCGTCTAAGTTCTTACTATATGAAAATCCTCGTATTATATAATACAAACCGGGTAGGTCAAGTCTTCCGCTCTGATTCATAATGGGTGACAAAGGGGTCTGTTAACCAATGATCAACAAGATTAGGAAGGTACAAAGGAAACCCTTTGGCCGGGAGTCATCGCCCGTGATTTTCAACAATAGTCAGACAGGAACTTGAAGGCAGAGAGAAGATATCTGCGGTACCGTACTCGAGTACTGCGCTCCAGTACCGTATCATACCCATGTCGGTAGTGGGCTTAATTGAACATTGCCAACCACAAACCGCAGAGCCTCTCTCTCTCGTCACTCCCTATAACCAGAAGGCAATGAACCCCCCACAGCAATCCATACAAAATCTCCGGGACAAAAAGCACCCCCCGCGACTCACTCCCAGAATAATGAGTCCAGCGAAACTAAGGCTTCCACCGCTCCTAAGCTCTCAATTTTTACATTCTCCGAGAATCCCCCCCACGAGTATTAATGGCCGGAGCATACACTCGCTATCCATCCCCGGCAAACAAACCCGATCAGAAACGCAGGAGACTCATCCCAACCACTACTACTTCCACCACATCCTCCCTCCCTCAACCAACGCTTCAAATAAAGACAGTACCACGACAGCTCCCACAGCTCCCACAGCTCCCACAACTCCACGCACCCTCGCCCTCTCGCCAGAGGAAGCCACCGTACTCAAGCTTACTCCCGACGCTGCCCAAGAAATCTGCAAAGATAGATCCGAGGATGGTCGCCTGCCTAGCATTATGCTTAACTGGTGGCGGGGTCTATAATAGGCTCCTCGGTGCCCGAAGTGCGGATGTCGGCGTGGGAATAAACAATATGAACTGATGCCATTTCGCAACTCGGCTCTCCAAGTACATCAGGGCAAACATGGAGAAATTCGGCTACGCAGTGTGAACAAGATCGAGAGCAATCCCGAGGAGTCTAAGCATTTAAAGCCTACTACCACAAAGACTCTAGGGCTGGATATCGACCCCGTCAATATAAGGAGAGGGAACTATTCTGATCATAGTCGGATCCAGCACATGATTTGTTCCACTTTATCTTCAACTATTACATGGGGGATATTGACTGCGGCCCCAGGAATTCGGAAAGGCAGAAAAGGATGCCCTCCGCCGTGACTGTACCATCAACGCCCTGTTTTACATCCTACACACTGAACCAGCCGAAGACCTCACCGGATTCGGCCTACAGGACACCGCCGCCCGATTATTCGGCACCCGAATACCCCCGAAGAAACCTTCGCCGATGATCCCCCTCGCGTACTCCGCTTAATCTGGTTTACTCCACGCCTCGACTTCATCGCAGTTACCGAAGTCATGGGCGCCATGAAACTCCCGGAATTCAAGGCATACAATCCCTCCTCCCCTTAGACATGGATTATCACTCACACAAACTAACACGTCCTACCTGTTCAGCCCGCCCTCAAAACCGAAATCTCCCGCGAGCCCGTCGGCAGTGAGATGGAAAGAATGATCAAAGGGCGCAATCCCCATGTCGCCCTGAGCCTAATCCACGAACTAGATCACTGTAACGAGATATTCTTCCCACCATTCCAAGATGCCCCCACCCTCCATTTGCGAGATATGGAGATCTCCGCGGATATAGTGCGCTATCACTCCTCGGATACACCCCTTCACAACCACACATTTCCGTGCCCCTATTGGCCAATAACGAAAGGTTCCTCGCACGGCCCATCACCGCCATGAGCCCCTAGAATGCCTTACCAGCCTTCCAGGCTGGCAAGAAGAACATCCCCACCACCGCCACGGCAATAAAAGAAAGAGGCACCCCAAGCTAACGACTACAGGACAACCTATGTGAAAGAGGTCCAAGTACTACAGTCAAGATTTGTTCTCAATAGTTCTTGGGTTAGTGGTGTATCGTCATTTGGATAACTAGAATGGTACAAGATGGTGGTGATAATAATAACACCACCACTCGTATTCTAGCAATACAAGAAAAATAACTCTTTTACAGGCTCTCAAACACTAATACAAACCCCCCTGTGAGGTGGAAAAATGGCAACCGGGCGAAAAAAACACGAGGCGCGAGAATCAGGGGGAGGAAAGAATAAGAGAGTTCTCACCGTGACAGCCTAGTAACCCTGCGACAACTGCGATAAGGCCAAGGAGGAGGGAGGGGGAATGGCGGTTTAGAGGCGGACATGGGGGGAATAAGGGCGGTGGTGCACCGTGCTTTCGGTGCTGTTCGGTTGTGCTTGGGGTGGGCGCCTGTCTCGTCTTCATTGTGACTCAAGCACTAGTACACCTCCAATCGCGGAAGGTTATCGCCTTTTGGTCTGGAGTGGCATTAGGCAAGCCGCCTCGAGATATACCCAAGACCAACGTGAATGCCCGCTCCAGAATGTCATGCAAATCGCCGGTACAATGTGGGAGAATTGAAACAATTGCATCTCCGGCGATTTGCTGAGAAGCTGCGTTCCTAGCTTCCATTAAGTTATGCTACCAATCTTCTGGGTTAATATCACGCATATGTTTAAAATATAGACTTGGCCGCTTAAAAAGCCTCCGAACGCCTTGCACTCATTGCAGTAGCCGACAGCGCAAGGAAGAATACTGCAGAACGAAAAATTTAGTGAGTGTGAGAAATTTCTTAGAGCAGGTTGCTTTTCCAAGACCTTTCTCACACCCACCAAAATTTTCCTTACGCAGTATTTTTCAGTGAGCCGTCAGGTAAGTTAATACCTCTCTCGTCACAAATGCGTCCGGAGACCTGCTAAATTGTCAAGTACCCGGTAGAAGAAAATTAAACCCTTACCACATCCGCGAAGATATCCACTTGTTCTGCATTCCTGCATCCGAAATCCCTGAACCTCTCCAGAAGCTTCCGGATTTTTGAAATCCGTTCCGAATGCCCACCTTTGGACTAGGAGTCTACAACCTTCCTGTAAACAGCTTTCAGAAGAACAGCTGTTACAATGGAAACCACCCACTTCAGATACTGTTCCTTCTCCTTTAGCCATACTTTATTCTCACCCCTTAACCTCGCTTCATGCTCCCGCTTCTCTTCATACTCCCCCCTCCACTTAATGCCCGGTATGGGGTTTCTTGTGAGTGTCGGAAGGCGGTGATAGAGCCAGTAAGATTCAGGAAAATAGGATACGGGGGGGGGCGGTTGAGTAGGAGTTGGTAGGCCGCCTCCCTATCAATTATAGCTGTATCTAGCCCATGGCGTTGAGAGGTGACAATGCTCATGACGCATCCGGGAGGCGCCACCATCAATACATTTGGGGGGCTGGGTTGTGTGCGGTGCTACGACATCGAGGCACCCAAGACAATACGAGGGAATGGTTTATGTAAACTAAAGGATTTTAAAGCTGCCAGGAATATCACTGGGAAGGTGAAGGTGATAATGTAACCTTGTTTTGCTATGGAAATCCAGGAGTCAGCAGAATGTTAATCAAGTAAGAATAGCCATTCTTGAGGGGGGGGAAGACAATAAGTGCTAATAGGCTGCGATGTCGGTTCGCTGATGGTGGAGAGGCAGTGCGATCTCGCTAGGGGACAAACCGCAGCCGCTGCAAATATCTACTTTGATTTTGAGGCCCGAAAGAAACAGCCTGGGAATGGGGATCAGTGGACCAGGGCCGCGACTTCTAGATATAGTGAAGAGGCTACAGGCCATCACGCTCTCACTTCGCCCATTTGTATGCATTGGCGCTTGGCGGCGATTCTTCAAACCAAGCTCCTTGATTTGCTAAAAAAAAAAACTTCATTGAGAAGTCCCTGCGCACACTAGTATTTATTATAGGAAAGTTTCATGTTTGGGGAGAGAGCGAGAAGCGCCTTGTGGGGAGAGTAGCAAACATGTCTGTAAGCCCTAGAAATGATGATATTATCGGATACTTCCGTTGCGGACTGAGCGAGGACTAGGCCCAGGAGTGGGGGAGAATCTGGAGGTGGGGAAGATTCTGAAAATATGTCCGAAATGCGCGTAGGGGCGGTGGCATTAGGAATCCCGGCCGTAGCACACTATATCCGCGGCGATATCCATACCTTGCAAAGGGAGGGCTGGAGTGTCTTAGACTTGTGGGAAGAATATCTCGTTGCAGAGATCTAGCTCATGGATTAGGCTCAGGGCGACATGGAGATTGAGACCTTTGAGCATTCCTTCCATCTCACTGGTGACGGGCTCGCTGGAGATTTTGGTTTTGAGGGCGGGCTGAACAGGTGGGGCGTGTTAGTTTGTGTGAGTAATAATCCGTGTCTACGGGGAGGAGGGATTGGATGCCTTGAATTCCGGGAGTTTCATGGCGTCCTTGGCTTCGGGAACTATAATGAAGTCAAGGTGGAGTAAAGCAGATCAAGCGGAGTACGCGAGGGGGATCATCGGCGAAGGTTGCTTTCGGGGGTATTGTGGTGCAGAATATGACGGCGGCGGTGTCCAAAGGCCGAATCCGGTGGAGTCTTCGACTACGATAGTTCAGTGTGTAGGTTGTAAAAGAGGGCATTGATGGTGTAGTCACGGCGGAGAGCATCCTTTTCTGCCTTTCCGAATTCTTAAGGCAGCCGTCAATATCCCTCATGTAATAGTTGAAGATAAAGTGGGACAAATCATTTGCTGAATCCGACTATCTCAAGAATAGTTCCCTCTCCTCAGATTGACAAAGTCGATATCCAGCCCTAAAGTATTTGTAGTAGTAGGCTTTAAATGCTTAGACTTCTCGGGATTGCTCTCGATCTTGTTCACACTGTACGATCGAAGTTCGCCATCTTTGCCCTGATGTACTCTGAGAGACAAGTTGCGAAATTACGCCCGCTCATATTGGTTATTCTCACCCCGACATCCACCTTTCGGGTACAGAGGGGCTTGTTTCAAACCCAGCCACCGGTTGAGCGTAAAGCTAGGCGACCATCCTCCAGTTCATCTTTGTTAATTTCTTGCGCAGAGTCGAGAAGGAACTTGAGTAAGGCAGCTTCCTCTAGCGAGAGGACTAGGGGGCGCGGAGTTGTGGGAGCTGTCGTTGTACTGTATTTATTTGAAGAGTTGGTTGAGGGGGGGAGGATATGGTGAAAGTAGTAGTGGTTGAGATGAGTCTCCGGTGTTTCTGAACTGGTTTACATGCCGTGGGTGGGGAGCGAGTGTGTACTCCGGCCAGTAATACTCGTGGAGAGAATTCTGGGAGGAAGTGAAAATTGTGACCCCAGAGGCAGTGGAAGCCTGAGTTTATCTGGACTCATTATTCGGGGAGTGAGTGGTAGGAGGTACTTTTGGTCCTAGAGATATTGTAAGGGTTGCTCTGGGGGGTTCATTGCCTCCCTAGTGTTGAAGGTCACCGGGGATATCTCAATTTTTTCCTGTTCTTTTTGTGTTCTTTCCACGCATTGGTATTATGTTTACTACAGCCGTACTGTTTCCTTGGTCTTTCGCGTTTTTACTTGTCACTCGCTTTTCTCTACCGTAACCCGGGTTGGATTGATGGAATTGGAGATGGAAATGCAACTTAGTGACTATCATTGATGCTGGGTTTGTAGCATCACAATGGTTTATTGTGTGAAATACTTTCATACGGCAGGTTCCTTTGATTGTGGGTTGGAACAACCCATTGCCAATTGGGCAAAGTGCACAGAGTGCTCTTCAGGGGTGGCGGAAATAGGTCTAGCTGGTCACGTTCTCGCCCGGAGGCCGAGGATCCATCAACACATATATGATCATGGAACCCCAGGGAGTTGGAGACCTCGAAGCTCGCTACAACTCGCATTCGCATCTCCAAGCTCGCTAGAGCTCCAGTTCTTCGTTTTTGTTTTTTGTTTTTCCCAACATTGGTGTGTTATATCCTCCAGTTCTTATCCTCTCACGATACGACTACCGAACTCCAGCCAGACAAATGAAGGGACGAAAAAGAGTTGCCACGGATGGAAAAGGGGCACTCCAGAGTGCAAGGATTAGGAGCACTCCTGGGAGTGCAGGGATCAGGACCAAAGGAGTGGTAAGGGACACTGACGGGAGTCGGAAGAACCCGGAAGCGCAGGGAGCCATAGAAAAGGAGAGCTGTGAAGCCCTCCCAGGAGTCGGAAAAACCCACCTGCAGCTGCAAAACTCTGAACCTACAACATTCCACAGGCTTTTAGTAGAACACAGTACCCCCCGTGACCAGGCATCAAACGAAAACAATAAATGCCAAGGCAAAAGCACAGGAGTATAAGTAAAAACAATGATCCCTTCCCTTCATCCAGCGAGTCCTATCCGTCTATCGATCACAAAGACGTCCACCCTCTTCCACGCATACCCCCGCTCTTCTTCGCCCCTCCCCACTTTTCTACAACTTGAATAAAGAAAAATCTTCCAGGCTCTGTAGCCTAGTCATATATGGGTTCTCCTTACCGATTGCCAGCACCTCTGCAGAGGTTTGTTGAACGATCACTGTGTTCGATTCACCAGCACTGAGCTGCATGAAAGAACTTGCTCCTGGTGGATGTATTCAGTGTTCCCAACGGGCCAGGCCGATGGTAGGCCGGCCTATAGGCCGTAGGCCGGGCTAAGGCAGGCCGCTCCGGAAGACAGCCTAGGCCCATATAGGCCGAATTCGATCGGCCTACGAAAGCCT
>Ga0307517_10000840_pt1 | contig 52764 bp, 55 predicted proteins | sample 23_EM_MG_FD_194515 | JGI IMG/M metagenome (GOLD analysis project Ga0307517, IMG submission 194515) | Populus trichocarpa ectomycorrhiza microbial communities from riparian zone in the Pacific Northwest, United States - 23_EM | ecosystem: Host-associated > Plants > Roots > Unclassified | place... | reverse complement strand
ATTATATATAACATGTTCACATATTTGAACCTTGTTCTAGCCCTTAAAATGGGAACTTTTTTTCCATATTTTTGGACCTATATAGCGAAGCCCTAACATTCAAAGTAGCTTAGCCACGTAACACTTTGTTTTCAGCCTCCTGCAGGTCTTGATCCGCACGAACCATACAAGACTTATACGAACATTGCCCTAAAGCGTGGCTGAGGATATTCATATTTGACCTAAACCACCAAGACCATAACACAATTCCTCCTATAATATTTTTCTTTCTTCTCCAGGGGAGCCATCAGGAGATGTTTAGAGCCTGTTTGATAGGAACAGTTCCATTCCGTTGGTCCATACAGATGACCGTTTCCCTTCTATTCAGAAATTGGGAATGAAACGTTTTAGACTTGGGCTCGAAACGATATACTGCACGGCGAAATGAAACGGCGAAACGAATCGGCGCCAAGGGATCACACACGACACGATCGCACACAGAAGCAGGGGAAAATCTCTTCTCTTCACAACAACAACAGTCTCTCGCACAACGACACCTGTCCACTAACTCAACTAACTAGGACAAAGACAGAAGTATATATCATCACAAACTCCTCCTATCCTCATCAGGATGTACCTTCAAACAGTTTGCTCCTTGTCCCACCTTTCCACCTTTTTCCCGAAAACTCATGCTAACAAAATGCAGAAACAATCATCACTTCATCACACCCTCCATACTTTTTTCCCTCTGGGTGTCCTCTGGGTGCAAAACCCTTTTACTACCTTTCCGCCTCCGTTCCGATCGCTCCATTCCTACATAGGAAATGCTTTCCACAAACACACGCCCGGAGCCATATCCATATGCTCGACTCCACAGCGCATGTCCAAAACCACAGCACTTCCCCGGAAGCTAGCTAAAGAACAAAGGAAATACCGGGAAAGTCTGGCGAGCAGCATTTCCAATACTCCCACTCTGCAAGCCATGCTCGTCTAAAATAAAAAATAAAATAAAAAAAATAAAAAAAACCTTTTCTCCAATGCTCCCGTGTCCCTCATGTGCCTGTGCAATTTTCTTCTCATCTCCGGTACTGCTAATTCTCACAAATCCCCGGTCTTCTTTATATCCACCGCTCACCCATGTCCACCACTCGCACATGCTCCCACTCAATGCAAGTCCATCTCAGCCCGGAACCTATTGACTTTATCGCGACTTAGATTCTTGGTGAGACAATCGGCGACCATGTCTCCGGTGTGCAAATACACCAACTCGATTTCTCCGGTTGTGACCTTTTCCTGGACGTAGTGCTCCTGTATGGCTATGTGCTTGGTGCGCGCATGAAACTCGGGGTTGTGGGCGAGTGCGATGGCGCCTTGGTTATCAATGAATATTTTTGTCGCCGGGGCTGAGGTGTGGGGTGGAGTATATTCTTCGGGGTCTTTGTTGCTAGGGTCTTCGGTGCTGGGGTCTTCGGTGTTGGGATTTTCCGGAACAGTTTGTAGTTCCGCGATAAATCGTGATACCCAGATCACTTCTTTGGCTGCTTGGGTAAGAGCCATATATTCGGCTTCGGTGGAGGATAGCGCAACCGTCTGTTGTCTTTTACTAGACCATGATACTGCTGACCGTTTAGACTCCTCCCCGGGTGACCTTTCTTCGGTCAGAACACATACATATCCTCCGGTACTTTTCTGAGTATCCAGATCGCCGGCCCAGTCGTTATCGCTATATAGAATCGGGTACAGATCTTAACGAGCGAAGGGACCGAGTCTGAGACCGAGATGTGAGGTTTTCTTAACATAACGGAGTAGGTGTTTTGCGGCATCCATATAGCTTTCCTTCGGCAAATTATTATATCGGCTCAGTGCTCCAACTGCGAATGCGATATTCGGCCGGGTACACAGCATGAGATACATGAGACTTCCGATCATACTCCGGTACGCTGTCTCATCCGCATCTGAGTCTTTGCCTTCCGCTTCCTGAATCAATGTTCTGGTTCCGGTCAAGCTCTCGAGCCTGGTTCCAGGATTTAGTGGGGTGGAGACCATGTATGTATTTGCCATATTGAAGCGCTGGAGGATTTTCTGTATATAGGTGGCTTGGTTGAGGGTAATCTGACAGGGTAGTTGAACAATTTGGATACCGAGAAAGTAGTGAGCTCTTCCTAGATCTGTAATGGGAAATTGTTTTGCTAACATAGCTTTACCTTCGTCAACCATAGCCCGAGGTCCAATCCACAGCACATCGTCGACCCAGATTAGTACCCAACAATCATCCTGGCTTTTCTGTTTCAAATATACCGCATGATCATTCTTGCTTCTTGTGAACCCGCATGTGCCTACCAAATGCCTATCCCACTCTTGATTCCAAATCCTACCAGACTGCTTCAACCCATACAGCCTCTTCAACAATTTTCATACCTTTCTCTTCCTCGAGCTACTACTCTTCTCAACTACCAAACCCTCCAGAATTTCCATATAAATTTCCTCCTCTAATTTTCCGAGCAGATATGCTGTCTTGATATCGGTCTGATCGATCTCATAATTGCGGGCAGCTGCGAGTGCGAGGATAATACGGAGGGAGGTGAGTTTGACTACCGGTGCGAAGGTCTCCAGATAATCGATTCCATAGCGCTGGGTAAATCCCTTCGCAACCAGGCGAGCCTTATACCTAATAACCTCGCCCTTAGCACCGCGCTTTACTTGAAATACCCAACGGCATTTTACCGGAGTTCGACCTCTAGGCAAATCGACGATTTCCCAGGTTCCATTATCGGTAATTGATTTTAGCTCATCAGCGATAGCGATATTCCACTCGGGTGTCATCACTGAATTTACCGCTTCAGTATAAGAGTCAGGTTCGTCAGAGTCCAGGGAGGTGGTAGCAAGAAATGCTTCATGTTGGTATCGGGTGGATGTAAATTTTCCGGTGTTTTCTCAGCGGGGTCTGAAGGAGCCTTGGATACGAGTAATTCCACCGCTAGATTTTTCAAGCCCGTTCTCATCTTCTGACTCTGAGCTGAATTGAATTACCTCTTCAACTGGCGTATCTTTCTGTATCTTTAAGCCTGTGTTCTCTGCTTCTCCATGTTTCAAGTTGACAATACGAATATCTCACACAATCTTAATTTTGCTCCCAACCAGAACTCGGTACTGATTGGTACCTTCGTATCCAAGAACTCGGCATTCCTCTCCATTTTGCTCCCACTTGCTCCGCTTCGCTTTCGGGATATGAGAAAATGCCAGTGTACCGAAAGGAATGAGGTGGGAAAGGTTAGGACATTGACCGGTCCATAGTTGGTAGGGTGTAGAATTTTTACTACGGGTTGGAGACCTATTTTTCAGGTAAAAGACAGTGTGGATCGCTTCACCCCAGAGGTTATCGTTCATCTTATTTTCAAGGATCATTGCCTTCGCTCTTCCTATAAGAGTCCGGTTGGCTCTCTCGCTAACTCCATTTTGCTCCGGTGAATATGGAGCAGTTTTCTCGTGAGAAATACCAGAGTTGCGAAGATATGTGGAAAAACTATCGCTAGTGTATTCTCCACCGTTATCGCTTCGGAGAGCCTTGATCTTCCTGTTATGATAATTCTCCACCAACGCCTTATATTCCTTGAATTTGGAAAATGTATTGGACTTCTGGTAGATAGTGAATACCGTAGTATACCTGGTGTGGTCATCAATAAACAGAAGAAAATAACGAGCACCACTGAGCGAGGGAATTTTCATAGGTCCAGCAAGATCGGTATGAATAAGCTCTAGTGGAACGGTTGTGATACGTGTAGAGGGTAAATGATTTGGAATACGGGTTTGCTTAGTTGCAACGCAGCTAAAACATGTAGGATTTGAGCGGCTGCCATCGATAGCAATTTCAGGGTGATCTTCGGAAAGGCGTTTGACGTTATCAACGCTGATATGACCTAAACGACAATGCAAATCGTGGAGTTTTCCATTCTTGGTGGTAACCTCAGCTGGCTTGGCTTCAATGTTCTCGGTCTGGAGGATATAGGCATTCTGCTCGAGCTTGGCGATGCCATAAAGCTTTTTCCCATGCCTGATACTAACAGTATTCTCGGCAAAGCTAACCACTGCTCCGGCAGCCTGGATATACCGTATTGAGACCAAACCACTACTACCCATCTCCGGGACATACAATACCTTCTTCAAGATAACGGGATTCTTAACACCTTTGACTGTCAGATTCAGAAGGACATCACCCTCACCCTCGGCCATCATGGTGGCACCGTTCGCGATATGTATCGGCGTCTGAACGGGGTTGATATGTTGAAACTGAGTACGATCGGATGTCATATGGTTGGTAGCACCGGAATCTAGAACCCACTTCGACTGCGAAACCTTCGCTGACTTGTCGTCCATCGCGGTCCATGCTTGGGGAGTTCCGGTACGTTTATCTCTTTCTACTATAGCACTGTGAGCACTTGGTCGACTGGCATTACCCCAACCTTCTCGGTGACCACCTCTGCCTTTTCCTGGCCTTCGCTTGTTTTGCAGCTTCACTGGGCACTTATTTGCCCAGTGACCTTTCTCCTTGCAAAAGAAACAACTATCTTTCCCGACCTGCTCTTTGTCTCGCCCGGGACCTTTACCAAATCCACCTCTTCCACTTTTACCACGCACATAAAAAGCATTTGTGGTCTCCGATTCACCCCCGGCCTGACCCTATGCTAGTGTCAACTGCTGGTGCTCAAGAACCAGACGGTCGCATATCGCATCATATGTGGTCTTATCATAATCAGCGTTATTGCAGATGGAGGTACGGAAGGGGTGGTAGGACTGTGGCAGCTTCGATAGTAGGAGGTATTTTTTATCCTTCTCAGCTTGGACTTCACCGGCGGCAGCTAACTGATGAAACAGTTTTTCGAGACTGGAGATATAGTCAACAAGGTTATCATCGCGATACTCTACCTTGGACAACTCCTTCCGCAGGAACCAAATCCTGGCTTGGTCCTTCCCCGCATACTACTTTTCCAACTTGGCCCACAAGTCCTTGGGGTCACGATCCTCGGCGTAGAGCTCGCGATGGGCACTATCCAAGAGTCGGCCCAGCATACCCCGGGCCTTACTGGACTTCTGCTCCCACAGAGATTTGGCCTCACCGGTCTCACCGGGGCACTCTGATTTACCGGAGGCGATTTGCCGGTAGCCCTTCTCGGCGGGGGTATTGGTGGCGGCGAGTCTCCACTCGCGATAGTTCGAAGCCCTAGACAAGGGTTTGATGCCGAGCGAGGCGAGGACGTTAACCTCCTGGCCGATTTTCGACATCTAGTAGGAGGATTTGCAACACGTGGGCAACGTGCGGGGTTCTGTGTGACGGCAACAATGAAGTATCATGAACTTTGTTTCGATAGTGGAATGGCAATGGCAACGGTATCGTTCGATCGTATATCGTAGGATAGCGTCAATCCGGGCTCATAACTTTTTAGACTTGGGCTCGAAACGATATACTGCACGGCGAAACGAAACGGCGAAACGAAACGGCGAAACGAAACGGCGCCAAGGGATCACACACGACACGATCGCACACAGAAGCGGGAGAAAATCTCTTCTCTTCACAACAACAACAGTCTCTCGCACAACGACACCTGTCCACTAACTCAACTAACTAGGGCAAAGACAGAAGTATATATCATCACAAACTCCTCCTATCCTCATCAGGAGGTACCTTCAAACAGTTTGCTCCTTGTCCCACCTTTCCACCTTTTTCCCGAAAACTCATGCTAACAAAATGCAGAAACAATCATCACTTCATCACACCCTCCATACTTTTTTCCCTCTGGGTGTCCTCTGGGTGTAAAACCCTTTTTCTACCTTTCCGCCTCCGTTCCGATCGCTGCATTCCTACATAGGAAATGCTTTCCACAAACACACGCCCGGAGCCATATCCATATGCCCGACTTCACAGTGCATGTCCAAAACCACAGCACTTCCCTGGAAGCTAGCTAAAGAACAAAGGAAATACTGGGAAAGTCTGGCGAGCAGCATTTCCAATAGAACGGCCGTTTGGCAACCATGAAATGCATCAACCATTCCGTTCCCAAATAGCCATAGCACAACGGTTGCCCTTCCATTCCCAAACACCCATGACAAACAATTGCCATTGAATAATGTGAGAAAAAAACAGTTAAAAAATTGATGTTAAATCAATTATTATTAAATATATTAATTCCACTTTGTTATTATGGCGGTATTTAATGTGGATAAAACTTTATCTTCTGCAGTGTGAATTTAGATAGGATCTTGTTTAGATGACCAGGCTAAGAGTGCTTATTATTATTGTTATAATATAATATTATTATCATTAAGCATAGAGCTATTAGGCTATGAAAGTGATTAACTGAGAGTGCTTCTTACTTGATAAACGGTTTTCTCCAAAACAACGAACGGTTGACTGGTGAGAAACTGTCCAAAATTGACAACAACCGTTCCTCCAAATCAAACTGTTTCCCAACGGAACGGTTGCACCTCCTTCCGTTCCTACCAAACAGGCTCTTATAGCCATTGAGTGTACATAAGCAATAGTAGTATATACTCCCACCCAACTTTGCAGCACAAGAGCTTCATAGAAAACGATACATTCATAATCCTGATGTTAGCTGTGGCGCATACCATCACATCACATCTGCGATAGATCTTGACCAAAGCTCCAAGAGGTGTACGATCAAATTCTATATGAAAAGTCCCTGCTATGCTGTATGTGTTATAAGGGCTCTTATTCTCATTTACTCTCTGAGCATGTTCGTTCGGTCTGCCGAGTTGGATACTTCCTGTGGAAGGTTCGGAGGGCACTGGGATCTTTTCAATAGACTGGTTGTGTAGGAAGGGTATATGTGCTATATTGCAATTATTGGGGGGAGGTGTGTGTAAGGCTGGGCTAGGTTTATGAATGAACAGACAAAAAAGGTCACCTATCCATACCGAGCCAAGCCAAGTGGGGCAAGTGCCGTGCAGTTGCTGACCTGCCTGCCATATCAGTGCCGCAATTGGTAAGATTTGCTTGTTATGTTAGTGTCTTGAATGATATTTGGTTAATTGAGAAACTTCATTGTTAGTGGAACTTGTTATGGCCTGGGATTGTCTGTAGCCTGGGCTACGAGTAGGGGGCACGATTGAAAAGTTTGGTGTGGCATGGCTATCGAGAAAAGTAAATAGAGTGTTTGGCCCAAGTGGTAGTTGTCAATGGTGTTGTCGCTCGTATTGAGCGATTACACAGTCGCTAATTCTCAAGTATCTTGAAACCATCCCTTTTAAAATTATATTTAGGGAGCAGGGTTGAAAATCAGGCCCCCACAAAGGCATAAAAGTCTGGGGGAAGTTGACATTTAGGGCTCTCAATTCCATGTTAGAATTCACAGCTTTGCAACACATGCAGGTGGGATCGAGGAACTAGGTCGCTGGGCCTTGTAATCAACGTGTATTGACATCACGTGAGTCTCTGCGCAAGCCCTCTAGTGTCCAACCAAAAGCCATAACATAGAGACACCGGGGATGGGTGTCAGTAGTAGGCGTGATTTTTTCTAAAGGCAGTAAAAAAATAATAGCTACAGTAATCGGACGGAGCCCGCCAGAGAAGAGACCATACTCAACGTAGGCGTTTAAGTGCCTCTAGAATATCCACCACATCCTGAACACTGACTCCCAAGTTGTCCACCGCTTTCCCATTTCCTTGAACGACAGCATTCGCAATATCGTCAGGTAAATACAGGAAAGTCTCGATGAAATTTCCATCGACAAATCGCATTGGCCCTTTGCTCGAGTCATCCGGGGGCGTCAACGTTGCCGGGGGTGTCGACATTGCCCGGTAGGTTAGGAAATCGAGGTCCCCTAGTCCCTTAACAGCGTTTGAGAGGTTCGTCTGAAGATTCATTAATAGATCCACCTCAGCGGATTGAATCTCGCCAAGGAGAAACATAGATCCGTCAACCTACTCAAGCTATTAGAGTGATTGTAATGTGTTATATTATTGGGGGTATGTTACCGTCGAGAAGTAAGCTTTTGGTTGAACCTTGCTTCCAGCCAAGGTCTGGTCAGAGACTTTAAAATTTTAGTGTTATATTTGCAGGTAAATACAGAGAGGTACTAGAGGAGATAGGAACACATACTCCTTCTGATCCTGTTAACATATTCTCCAATTTTCATGGATGAAATCTGCCGGAGTTGCTTCTTGTCATCCACAGTGACCCCAGAGAATTGTCGCTCCCAAACAACCAAATTGCCGTCTGTATCAGAACAAAAAACGGTATTTTCATCCAACAGCTCAAGGGCTGTTAGCCAACTGGGCTTGAATGACCTTGCGACCTCAACAAACTCAGCACCTGTGTTTTCTTTATCTGGTCTATACTCGAGGATCGAAGGACCATGCATGAAATCACAGACAGCGATGACGTCATTATAGGCCGCAACATCGAGAGGTGAACTATGGGCGTTGAAGCTTGCTAGCTTGGTGATTGTGCATCCTGTACCACCCACTGGCTTGCCTGCTGCTGTTTTGCTCTGAAAGTCCGAGTATTCAATAGCGAAAAGCTCAACCTATTTGAAATGAGTAACAGTTTGATTATTTAAATCCAATAGGGAGTCATTGTGGTAATCGTACCGTACGGCCCGTCGCGGCCACGAATCTTCTTTCCCCAAGCATCTGTATTCCATTTACCGCCCCCAAAGTATCATGAGATGCTGTGAACTTGATGCGTTTCGCTTCGCTCACGCTGAAAGCAATAATCCTACCCTTTTCGCTTTCGTCCTCTCTCCTATTTAGATATGCGGTTCCTACCAAAAACCCCTCAGAGAGTGACCCGTTTCCATTACAGAGCCTACCAGAGGCAAGGCTTTCGGCAAGCTCTAGTTCGTCTAGCTCATAAGAGTCAACTACGGTAAAAGAGGTGTTATCAATGAGGCGGATATAAGACGTGTGAAGGTCGTCGCCTGTTTTCAGATCAGAGACTCTTTGCACCGTGACCGCCGCAATAATATTTTTTCCCTTGGAGTATGCTATCCTCCGGACAACATCCCCAACCGGTAACGACTGCACATGCATAGTCCTGAGAGGGTCCACAACGGAAAGCTTCAAGTCATCCTCACTGGCTATAACAACAGCATCTGGATAGTTGGGAGAGTTAAAGGAGGTAACGTAGGTTGATTTGTCGGCTGTAACAGAGGCGTACACAATTCTCCCATCGCTACCGTATATAACGCTCGGATGGTCACAGGTTGCAAAGACTGTAATTTTTCCGTTCCCTCCTAGTATTGGCTGAAACCGTATCGGTTGTGTGCCTAAGATTATATTCTTCTTTTCGTATAAGGCGCCAGTTATTTCATTTAATGCGAAAGTGAACATACTGCCGTCACCCAAGGCGACAAGCAAGGTCGGTGGTCCATTCTCTAGAATCCTCGTAAGAAGCAAGGAGCGGGGAGTAGCAACACTATCCTCTTTAGACAATACCTCCTGAGACAAAATGGAGAAAGATTCCAGGCTAAGAATTAGGACAGATGACACAGTCCAGAAGCCAACTGCGCAGATTCTGGATGGCGAAGCAGGCATGTTAATGCAGCTTATTTCGTTCTCGAAAGTCTGTCTAATACGCTCTTTCAAATCTTGCATGAAATCCAAAAGAACCAAGGTAGGGCCCATGGCATAAATCAGCAAGTCTTGATTTGCACTTGCCATAGTTATAGTGAAGCCATCGTCCGGACAACTCTCTGCAATAACAGTACCGCTATCCGCATCAACAAGCCTTACTGCAGTGGGGGTTACCTGCAAGAACCGGTCACCCATAATATTATGAGCGATAATAGTTCTTTGGTTAAGTGCAAACCCCATAAAGTCGTCCAATTCTTCAATATCTCCAGCATTGTCGAACTTAAATATCCTAGTTTCCTCCACAAAGGAGACAACCAGCACATCATCAGAGCTAATGGGGAATAAGTTAGTTTTTTCCCTCTCTTTTCCTCCAAATTATTCCATAATATAGATAAGAATATAGCATACCTGCTTGTAGGAGTCGACTGCAAGCTCCACAGACCTCGGATTCCTCTCATCTCTCCAAGAACGCCTAAATCATCCAAACCAACCCCACTTCTTATGTTCCTTAGGTGGCCCTGCTTGTGGCCACCGCTCGCTGATAAAAATCTGATATGGCCGGGCGAATATTGCCGAACTCCTTCCTCAGACCTCGAGTAGTCTAAATCCATTACTTTGAAATCGACCATTGGACCTATGTTGTCGAATACTTGCTGAACTCGGACCATCGGCTCATCGTCACGAATCAGAAGAAGTTGTGAATCACCAAAATGAGAGCCCAAAAACAAAAGTCCTTGACCTAAGTGAACCAATGTTTCTGGTATGGAGGCCTAAAGCTATTAGCCAGAGCTATGCACTTGTAGAGTTTCTATGTGGCTCACGTTTCCGATGTGGTTTAAGCGCAAACGGACTTTCCTAGTTCTAACATCAACCGATAACAGTAGTAAATGAAGTCCACCCTCTTCGTCTCCTAAAATATATCTCTCTGGGCCCAACATCTCCCAAGTCGTCCACACAATAGGAGGATCCACAGGCTGGAAGGTTTTGTTCCCAACATTGTTGAAATATTGTATCTTTGTCACCCCAATGAGCAATAATCCACTCAGGGGTTGCTGGACAGGTATAAGAAATAGGGCCTCCTGCCCACCCTTCAAATCCTGGATCGACCAGTCCGAAAATCTAACCTCACCTGATCTTACTGACACTTCATATGTATTAACTGCCATTTCGTCACCCTTGAAGGGCTTGTGGAGAACAGCTAGTACAGGCAGAACTGTACCAAACAGAAACTTCATATCAAGGATTTCCAGCTCCTTGAACCTCCCAAAGCAATGCTCCCTGATATTGCCTACATCTGAATCCGCCTGCGACCTTCTGCCACCCTTAATTGGTGGCTGAGTTCGTGGAATAGCCAGGAATACCCCTTTGTAGATGTGCAACCCAAACATATTTTTCTTTGGGTCTGGCAAACATATAAAAGAATCCGATAGTTGGGCGTGGTTGTCGGAGAAATCTACCGCGGCTTGTTCGTTTCTGGGTTTTTTGGCTACAGGGTCCCACGATATTGTGAAATATTGGTAATTGACTTGACCAACCACAATTAAAAGATGATCTGTTTCGGACTTCTCTGGCCTGAAGGCTGAAAGAGCTATCACTCTTCCGTAGATAGGAAATTTCTCTTGGAGAATGATGCTGGGACCAGCAACTTTGTATGCCTCTATGTGGGACGATTTCCTAACAGGTTCGAAATTATTGTAAGCGTATACAAATAGAATAAACAGTGGAGTAAACAAGTGCGGGAGATATACGCGACAATGAGAGAGGTTTCCCCTGCAGCTAAGAATTCTGCTTTTATAGCAATCCGGACACTGCTTGCCTCGTAAAGGGTCGCAACGTAAGACATGGTTGGGCAATCGGTGTGGATACAGCGTAAAGATAGTTTCAGTAACAAAGGCCCAAAGAAGGGGTGAAAGAAAGGATGGTGGAAGCGAAGTTGATGAAAGGGCGACTCTGAAGGGTCTAGAGGGGTATGATAAGTAAAAGGTCAGGCTGGTTGTCGACCCAAGTTAAGTTATTGAGCCCCCAACTGACCCCCGTCATGATGGCGCCAAGCCCGACGAATCTGGGGATGGTTACTTCCGTCCGGGGCTTTATCCTTGTTGTAAAACAAAGAAGTGAGTTACGAGTGCTTAGGCTTTGGTCCCAGGAGATATCGGACATAATGGCGGCACCTAATTATTGCCATTACCGGTAGATTGTTGCCATCGAATTGTTAGATCCGGTGGGGGATTTCACGGTGCAGCAGCCCATCTTCAGGCAAACACCCGTATTAGTATGATACCTAGTGTTACTCTACCTTATGTAACAACTCTACGACTAGCATCACCACGGTATTCCAAACAAGGCCAGACCTTGAACATGGGTCTCGTAGGGTATAGAGTTGATGAGTACGGGGAGGGCGTATCGTATGTGCTTTCGAGCACTTAAAGACAGGGAGAATTGGGAATATTAGAGCGAAAGCAGAGAGGTATGAATTAAGGTACGAAACATTAAGTGGCGAGAGAAGCGCTTCATCAATCGGGCCTCTCGCGTTTCCACAATTATAAACCAACATCTCTTTGTTAGCACCTTGGCCACGCAATATCGGAGACATACCTCACTATCAATTAAGTCCTCTACCCCGTGCCACAGATTTCATGCATGGAAGCTTTAACAGGAAGGCACCTCAAAGTCACGATCAAGTTGGTGTGAGCACCATCATAATATCACAGATAGCCGAGACGACCTTGAACTGCATTCCAGCTCCTGGAATTAAAGTTATGCTTCATCAATTCTCCTATCTTCCACTGTATCGCAGTTGCACCTGAAACCCCTTTATGGAGGAATGATGGTGGTGCAGTACCGCACAGGTGCTTGTATAAGCTATACCTTACAGAGACTGCAGGGTTCCACTCTCCTGATAATTAATGGTGCATTGAAACGGATTTTGGCCAACTGACAATATGAGTACGCCTTGTGCTGCCACCGGACAATGACATACTGTATGTCCTACTACATATCGGTCCCTCGAGTAAAATGCTGTATTACAAGTCTTGGGAGCCGATTCAAAGACTATATAGTGCTATTGCGGGAAGCCCCATTGATGCTTTGAAATTGAAACTAGGGTAATATCAGTCACGTACTGATAAACTGGGGGATCATTAGTTTCTTACAGCAGAAAACCTCAGGAGCTCGGGCATCTGAGCGCCTAAACTAACTCGGAAATATGGGAACCCCACACCTCGAAAACTTGAAGGGTAAAATGGAATTATAGCATACATGCGAATAATCAACGATTGAAAGTTTAAAGGCGGAACAAGTTCCAGGTGAAGAACCCCAGACAAAAGAAACGTAAAAAAGCAAATAATAACAAAAAGAGAAGGTAAAAATAGAAATCCTAAACAGGTGAGGCTCAGAGTCTAAGGCCACTGGGCTCTTAACAAAGCCCTCTGAACACGAAAAGGCCCTTTGAGATAGACAATAAAGAACCAGAAAATAGAAGAAAAGAAAAACAGAGTGAAAGCAAATATATCTGGGGCTAACGATAGTTTTTGAAAATTCAAGGAGTTTAGAAAATGAGAATAGAAAGAAAAAAAATCGACAAGAAATGTTATACCAAGGACAGAAAAGAAACGAAGGACGCAAAAACTATGAGCATACCATGACAGGGTCGACTCGTGAAAACTTAACACCGGTACACGAGGAATCGCATTCCTCACATAACCTAGGATAATATTCGTAAAACCGAAAGTCATGTCAGGCAAAAGCCTCCCACGCTACAGAACGTAGGGGAATAGGGCCCTGCTCACATGCGTTAGTCTGCCAGTCCACAGGCCGTTCGGTAGGATAAAGAAACTAACCCAATGGCCAAGGCGGCTGTCAGTCCAATTAATGCCTTATTCTTAACTTTCTCTCTTTTCAATTCTTCCTCCAGAACCTTTGACCTCTTGACGTGCCTGTGGTCGGACTCCCTATCGGCTCCAGCTTCTTCAGCATGTTCGATATCCTCGGCCTTTCGCTTTCTGCCGGAACCACTGACGGGAGCGGCATCGGAACCGCCGTCAAGGCGTTGGGCCTCGGCTACCACTTCTCTAGCCTTAGCAATCATTTCCTGCGCAGTCTCTGCTAGTGGGATCGTGATCTCGCCAGCTGGGAGTTCGAGCTCGCCAGATGCAAGTTGGAGTTTAACGCTATTTCTTGCAACCTTAACATCTCCTTTCTCCTCGCTTTCCCGGTCAACCTGAAGTTTAATTGTTGGCTCGCCCTTGACTGGTGTGGTTAAACTCGTTTCGATTCCATTACCGTTGGTCAATACGGGGGCGGTCTCGGTAGAAGTCAGAGTCGTCTTCTCGGTCGTTGTTAGGGTGACGACCTTGGTCTCTTCTTCCATAGCCTCTGCGATCGGCGGAACTTCTTTTTTTAAAGGGCTATCCTTGGCTGCTTTTGCGCGTGTTTTTCGCGGAGTTGATCCAAGACGTTTGCTAGGGGATGCCGATCGTGTAGACCGTCTTCGGGGAGCGGGAGCGGTGCTGGACGCAACGGATCCCGCGTCAGATTCGGCTGGCTTGAAATAAGGGGGTGGAGGAGTAATATTTCGTTTGCGATGGTCAGAGGGGATCACAGACTCGTTATCCAGTAGGGCTTCAATCCACAGTCTCATTCCATAGCTGAGAGAATACGTGTGTCAGTCATGCAGCTCGGTTGGCTCGAGAGGGGAGAGGGGCACTCGGGTTACACGTACTCGTCGGCCAAAGCCAGGGCTATTCAATAATGTTAGCTACTGGTCCAGAACATAATTATGCACCTAAAAAAATGGAGAGACTTACCATCGGAGGGGTGAATCCACAAATTTCCTGCAGTTTCGTCTGAGGATGTTTTCTCGAAATGTTCTCGCACGTACTGCCTCTCGTGATCCTCTTCCTTCTTTTTAGCCCAGGGGAAAGAGGCCTTAAACCTACATTGAGCCAAAAACGAGTCAACTTCCTGCCTCCTGCGAGATGCTAACGCAGATCCGGCTTTCGGTTCATATATCCATTCGGCGAGATAAATAAACCTGATGGAACAAAATATCCAGAAACATAAGGGGGAGGAGGAGAAACTCCCCGAGAATGCAACAAAAGAATAACCGAGACTCACATTCCCGTAGAGCTCACGTATCCATCTTGACTCCTGCGCATCAAGAAGTAGGACTCAGGAGCCACCGATCCAAAGATTTCCGAGCCTTCCAAAGGCTGTGGGAGAGGCGCTCGAAGATGTACATAGGAAAAAAGAACCGCGTCATTTCCACCTTTGTTTCCCAAATTGGTCTGTCCAAGGCGGCGCATGTCAACGAGCTCATTGTCTGTAGGATTCAAATATGGTGTTTGGGTCAGCGACGGGAAACAGCCATGAAGTAGTGATGACAAGGGGATGAATGGGTGTTGCGACAACGGCCGCGCGACAGAGAGGAGAGCGTACAAGGTGGAATATCAGCTCCCTGAAGCAACGGGTTTCTCTGTGATGGCAGAGAGCGTTCCTTAATCTTCTTCTCGCTAGGCATAGCTTAGGTTAATGCAACCTGTAGATTCGTGATGGAGTTATGAGTATTGTCTCAGAGTATAGAACTTAGAGCGCAGGAAAAAAAAGAGAAGGTTACTGCTTCGACACTGATTACCCTAGAGCTAAGAGTGAGAAAACAGGATTCTGAATAACGAAGCAAAGGTTATAATCGCAAGCCCGCCCCAGGCTTAACAATTAGGTCTATCGGTTGAAAAGCGGGACGATTGAATAAACCAAAGAACCAGAATGGAGCAGGAGAAATGCAAGTAGAATAGTGAAGATACTGTACGCGATGCGGAGATAGTTGGCAGGGAAAAGCGGGAAGAGTTTGGCCTGGAACGGTAGGGGGGAAGCGCGCAACACTCTTGGATGGTCCAAGTAAGAGGGTCGCGCCCATTCCCGGCCCTGGCAGCAGTCGGTATGAAAGTTACCCCACGCAACTGTACTATTCCTCCCCGCACTTCCGATTTAACGTTGCTCTGGTTACCTGGAGGCTCCGTGCCCAACAAACCCTTCCGTTTGTATCTTTGATCCGCGAACACTTTGATACAATGTGCTACAGGATAATGAATTTTCTTCAATTTCTCTAGGTGAACGTTTAAAGTCTGAAGCTATATTTGGGGGAGGCACCGCTTCACCCCGCTCAATCCATTTGAGCACTTGCACAGTCTTCAACCGGGGCGTGCGGCGAAAAGGGATCGTGACAGGCTCTCCCCCTGTTCATGTTGCCCTGCTTTGACGAATTCACTCTTTTGCCTATGATATGATAATATTATGATACCAAATACTCCTCCGTTCGTTGCTCTCTGCCCTTCGTCCTGCCTCCAATTCCAATTGAAGGGCGTACCCTACCGCTGCTCGAGCATATAAGTATGATAGTCCGCATCTAATCAGGTACGGTATGCGCCTAACACCTCACCATATCGGCACCCTACACTGTACCTTGCTCTGTGGGGGTTATCCCCTCTACCCCACCGAGCACATGCCGGGTGTCATAGATTTTCGATCCGGCTACCATGATACGTTACCACGTCCTATGCACAGTATTTTTCTCCCGCTGATAGGCTTTGGGTACTGCACAGTACAGTACGGTACTCGAGTACGGCATGCAGGAGGAAAAAAGGTGGGGGGAGGGGGACAAGGGGATCTCCGCAACTGGGCAATTTGCTCCGCATAGCAGACCCTCAATGGGGTAATCAACCATTCTGTTTTCGCTCCTGCCAGATAGCGGGGCAGAAGCCACAGAAAGCAATGGAAATTTGTTCGTCTACTGCAGTGGGAGCTGTCGTGGTAAACCCATAACTTGGTTAAGGTTCCTGGGCCTGCGGCGAGTGCTCGAGTACTGGCAAGTGTATCTGTGCAATTCATAACCTGTACTGTACTCGAGTATATACGCCCTTCAAAACATAGAGGCGTGTCCCGCCCTACGGTATGCCTGGAGGTTGAAAAGTCTCCTCCCGAAACCGCCGTGCTCGTCGGTCAGTTAGCATAGTAGGGTACGGTTCGATAACCTCGAGACTGCAAAGTATAATAAGTCTTTGAAGAGAATTAGGTTGAACTCCATGTATAAATAGTCGACCTTCTCCGAACCCTTCGTCACTGAATAATACGACGCTGACCACCCTGTCTTCTTCGCCCACCAACAGCTGGTAGGTAAACAACTCCACCCCTTCCAGCCTCTCCCACCATTTCTCCCCAACCCAGTTATCCATCCATCTTTCCGAGCAGGAAAAAAAAAATACCCCACACAAAGTGTTCCAGAAACTCAACGATAAAAATTTTCACACACCCAACACGATGGCTTCCCACGCAGATGACGAGCTTAAGCCATCCACCACCGAAGGGTAAGTTGCCCGGTTTTTATCTTGGTGGGCCTGGTGATCCCTTCCCCGCACCTTGGTCTGCGGGGCTTGGTGCTTCGCCGTCGCGGGGGCGTATGATTTCACGATAATGGCTAACAGATATACCGTAACACAGGTACAAGGTGGGGGAAAAGAAGTCAGTTGATGAATACGCAAAGCTAGGTCCGATTAAACCGCTCCGATTGTCTGCTTTCTCCGGTGGCTGCCTACAGCAATGCCAGTACTATTGAGGCCGTATTGGGCAAAGCTGACTTTAGATTTTAGATGCCGAGGATGAGTCTCTCGCCCGCTGGAAGAAGTCCCTGGGCATCGGTGCTGGTAGCACCGGTGGCTCTCTTGGAGAACCCGGTGATATGCGAAAGGTTTCATTATATTCCAGGAAGCTATCATGACGGCCAGATATCTAACATTAAACCTTAATTAGGTTGTTATCCTCCAACTCTGCTTATTGATCACCGGTCGTCCAGATGTCGTCATCAACCTCGATTCTGCTGAAGCCCTACGGGCCCTGGAGAAGAACCCTTTTACCATTAAGGAAGGTGCTGAATACCGGATGAAAGTCAGATTCCGGGTTCAGCATGAAGTTATCTCCGGATTGAGATATCTGCAGCTTGTGAAGAGGAAGGGGATCAAGGTCGATAAATCTGACGAAATGATGGTCAGTACGCACCTTGGTTATTAGGAATTTAGGGTCGGGCTCTAACCGTTGGTTTCGGTGGATAGGGGAGCTACGGACCAAATACCCCCGAAACCCCTCACTACGAGAAAACTTGTGAGTACAATTATCCTTATTAATCTAAATATTTCAGTGGGGGTACCAGAGTCCCGGGGCTAACAACTATGAACAGTTGCTGAGGAGGAGGCGCCCTCTGGAATGCTCTACCGTGGCTCCTACAGCGCTCTCAGCAAGTTTATGGACGACGACCATAATACCCACTTGGAGTTTAACTGGAGTTTTGAGATCAAAAAGAGCTGGGATTAAGTCCTCGACTCAATTGTTTCCCCACTTTTCACTACTCATTCTTAGTGCGGCTGAGCTAGTTACCTTGAACTACTTACTGGGGCGTTTGTCATCGTATTACTTTTTTTCCTCCTTTTGAAATATCAATGTCGGGTCTCTCGATTTCTTAGTCTGGAGAACATGCATGGTCTGTGTGGTATGTACTGGGTAGTTTTTTCTTCTTCGGACGGCGGCATTTTGTTGAGCAGGGTGCAATAAATATTTTGCGCTATTGACGAGAAAAAAGAGTATTGAATGATGTTATTCCTTCAATAATCCGTGTCCGCCACAAACCACCGCCGGTCCCCGAAGTTCTGCCCATTTAAAGTAATACCGGTTGCCCATGAGCCGTTACAGTATGGTATAAGTACTCGAGTACATGAGGGAAAGCCTCTTGGTTAGGAATTGATGAGATACGAGAAGTGCAGCAACATCGGCACCTCAGCGCCATTTCACGGGCCTGGGTACACAATCAACGTTTTAGGGCCTGCTTAGCAGCGACGGTTTCCCGGGGAACGAGCGGTGCCAAATTGGCAACAGCTGGTTAAACTGTTTCATGACGGAACGGTCTTGAATGGAACTATCGTACCATATCGCAACTAAACAGGCTTTTAGGAATGTGGTAACGGAGGAGCTCTCAGGTGTGGCGGCTGCCTGAGCTCCGAACTCCGAAGAAAGAATACAACGGCCAGCGGTCCTGGGGAGCTAGCCCCAAGTAGGGCAGGACTTGTGCTGACAGAAAGGGTTTCCGCGGCGATGAGTGGTGCCCCAAATCAAAATGGCCATAGATTTACAGTATCATACGAGTACCGTATGTTCGTTCTTCTCTCTCTAATTAGTCATTAGATCCTGTCTACTTTTTAGGCAAAACACCCATTCTTTCCTCCCAATTTAAATAGAGCACATTGCGTGACATCATGCTCTATTTTTCTAACTCCAACAAACTTCAAAGAGTAATGGGAACTGTTTGGGGCGGAAAATATTAGAATCACCCTTTGAAATTGCAAACCGGATCTCTCTTTTTCACCCTAGTTATGCCAGTGTTTGTTATTTTTCTGGCCGAGGGACTGTCCCTAAACCCCTTGTTTTTAACTCCGCAGAGTTTCAAATATCATACTGTAGTTAGACCCCCTTATTATATAGGTTTCCCCCCAGAAATAACTACCGCATTCTATGACATTTTTCTGTTCACACTAGGGTAATATTTGTGCCTAGTGGTTTGTTGCAACATAGAGGCTTGGTAACATAGAATCAGAGGTCTGAGCTCATATTTCTCACGTCCCTTCCATCGACGTGGGTTCTTCCTTCCCTGTGCCCTGCCGTAGTCTACTCGGGAGCAAAAGTGAGAAGCGATAAGGTGCCGATACAAAGTACGATAGGGGTACGGTAGTGAAAATGAGGCCCTGCATTTGTAATCTCGGAAGGAACCCTATCGAGACCTCTTATCAGTGCGAAGTGTGCACACTGCACAAGGCTGATACTTTGACGGAACATATATATGAAGCCTAGGTCCTTCCCAATCGTTCTTAAGGACTTATAAAAAAAAAAATTCCAATCGCTCTCAGAAAAAAGCCATCCCATAGCCCACCAGACCTTCGTTCACCGACACCAATTGTGGGGCTAAGATCACTGGAATCCTCGGGCTTAGGTTCATAGGCCCGACCTATCCCCGTTCTACGGGCTTCATGTTGGTCGGGATTTGAAGAAGAAAAAGAAAAGAGAAAGGTGCTCCAATGGACCCCCACTTCCTTTCTCTTTCTTGCAATTTGAAATGCTCAACTAATGCTAAAACGTTTCTCTTTCTAGTCGCTACCATGGCCTCTTGCCTTCGAGATTTCAGTGGAAAACTAATGCATGATATTCGAGACACAACTCAGTATTGAAACAAAACGGTTCAGTCTGTGCCAAGACAGAGTATGAATTGTCTCCGCGAAGCGAACCGAAGAGCGGGAAAAGTTGCTGGTCGGGATTGAAAGACCATCTTCGCTCTTTGGCCCATCATGCGGCCGTACCTTACAGGTCGCCGGCTGCAGGGTCCATATGCATCTTTCTCAGAGCTCCCTCCAGGAGCCTGCCAACACCTCGGCTTTTTCGGCTGAATTTCTCATCGTGATGGTCAGGCGCTCCTTTCCTAGAAGGACCGGGAGTCCGTCATCCTGCGTCACAAGACCGCCCCTCTCACGTACCCGGTATGGTCATGAAGCGGTGAGACTTGCTGCTAGCCACGTAAGAATCAAGAATCAGCTATCGCACATGAGAGGATCAGTCTTGCGGACCACCGGAGCTTGTCAGCTAGACTATTCACTCACGATGAATGCCCTGCCCACTTTCCCCACTTCCCCCCGAAATACAAAGCTCCCAGCTTCCCCCCAAATTTGGGGGGCGAAAAGAGCCCCATCAACCAGCGGTCTTCTTGAGTTCTACCCATTTTATTCCCCACGACGAACCTGAACCAAGCGACGACCTCCATAACATAACAGCTTGATGGATTGCGGCAACGACAACTCTCTCTGATTCCATTCTTCTGGGGGCTTCAGTACATAGGACTACCAGAAATACTATAACATTGTTTCCTATACAAGAGAGATACCTATTTCTTTCTAGCTATACAGCTTGACTTGGGCCCCTCCTCCCCCCCCCCTCCTCCAGCTTCCATCGTTTCATTCCCAGCAGCCTTCTTACTTTCATACAATGGTTTTCCCTGGGTCCGTTCTGATCCTTGTTGCTGCTCTGGGATATTGTTCCGGTTTCGCCGCCGCTTACGTCGCCACCGGACACCGTCCAGACGCTCGACAGCTCACCTTCTCAAGCGGTGACCCCCTGCCCTACGAGCATGACGCTACAACGTGGTACACGGCCTCACCACAGCCCGTGAAGAACCTCGAAGACTGGATCGATATTGAAAAAGGTCTAGCTTTTGAGTATCTTCTCGACAATATCGCCCCAAATGGTACCAATACTAAAGGAGCTGCGGACGGAACGGTCATTGCCTCTCCCTCTAAAGCTTACCCTAATTATTTCTACCAGTGGGTTCGTGATGCTGCGATAACAATTCAAGGCGTCATCGATGAGTATGAGAAATCGGAAGATTTGGCGCTGAGGGATATAATCGATAATTATGCAAATGTGCAAGCTCAAATACAGGGCACATTTAACCCGAGTGGGGGGTTTGCAACCGGTGGACTTGGCGAGCCAAAATTTATGGTCGATGGTACCCCCTTCACCGGGTAAATTCCCTTTGCTCTGTGGGGGGTTTATTTCGCAAAGTGCTGATCGTGTGGATGAATAGATCGTGGGCAAGGCCCCAGAGAGACGGGCCCGCCCTTAGAGCTCTTACTCTCATAAACTTCATCAGAGCAGTTAACCAAACACACCCGGAGCTCGTCACTTTACAGTGGATTGGCAAACTCTACGATCCCGATCTTTCAGCGAGATCTATCGTCAAATCTGACTTGGAGTATGTCTCTCACCACTGGGACGCCATCGGGTTCGACCTCTGGGAGGAAATTCGGGATTTACATTTCTTCACTGCTCTTGTTCAACATAAAGCCTTGGTACAGGGCAGAGATCTTGCTCTTTCGCTTGATGACTATGGAGCTGCGTCATGGTATGACAGTCAGCAAGTGGCATTGAAGCGCTTCATCAAGACCGAGTTCTGGGATGGACGGCATGGGCACCTGAAGGCATACCAACACACACCCTATAGATCTGGACTAGACTGTAGCATAATGCTTGGCTCCATTCACGGTGGTCAGAGCGACTTATATCCACCCTGGTCGGATGAGGTGCTTGTGAGTACTCAAATGTTTATCAACCAAATGCAGGTCCTGCATCCCGTCAATAAGCAAAGGCCACCCCACTACCCTGAGGACGAGAGGCTCCGGGGCGTCGGCCTTGGAAGATATATTGAGGATGTTTACGATGGTGTCGGCACCAGTGAGGGCAATCCTTGGTAAGTTTTTCTTACTTCTTGTGTTCCGGATTGCCGAGCAATGCGTTGACATCGCCAACTTAGGTTCCTTTGCACCTCAAGTGCATCTGAAATTTTCTACACCGCCATCGCGCACTTCATTGACGAGGATGAATTCCAAATCACTCGCATCAATCGCCCCTTCTTCAACAGACTCCATCCTACCGGGAGAGCCAGGCTGGGGAGGGTCAGATCGGGCGATCCCGACTTTCGTAACTACTTGCAAGCCATGTTCACATATGCCGACAGTTTCCTCAACGTTATCCGTTACCACGCAAAGGAAGGCGGCCGACTGAGCGAGCAATTCGGCAAGTACGACGGATTCCAGAGGGGAGCTCACGATCTTACCTGGAGTTACGGAAGCTTCCTGATGGCGGCTGATAAGAGAGAGACAGCTAGGAGGAGATTGTTTGGCTCGCAGCACTAGAGAGCGTCTTTTTGAGTGTATGCGTCGTTAAGGTGGAAAAAGTCATCATTTTTAGTATTCTGGAGTTTTGTTGTCTTCGGTCTTTATTTCCATGCTACATTGAATTACTGTACTATGCTGCTTTTTTTCCTTTCTGTTTTAAGTAAGGATTACCCCGCATGGCTTGCATCCGTTTTTGCGAAAATGGCGCATTAGGGGTTTGGTTTTTTTCTTTTCTTTGTCGGATAACAGGGATTGATTGGTGGTCCAAGACCAAAACCGAGATTACAGTCGAGGCTGAAAAGTTCTCGGAATGAAGAAAGTTCGGATTTCCCTTGAATTCGGTCCGATAGGAATATCATGGCCTGTCTATCTGTACTATACCAGCCTGAGGTGGGATTACTGTGTGCTGAAAAGATGTCGGGGGGTCCCGTGGTGGGTTCAGCACCATAGGGCGCCTAAGACGCTGTACGAGTGCTGCGGGGAGTCCAAGTGACCTACTGGTAGTTCGTACCAGCACCCACTAGCTGAACTATTCGCTGGATACAGAAGTTAGAGTGTCAGGTGTTGCGGAAGGAAGGAAAGGGAGCAAGGGGTGGAGGGAAGAGGGGTATTGGTGGATATGTACGATAGAGTGCTCGCACTTGTCTTTTAGGTGCCATGGCGTATCACCGGTTCCTACTCGAGTCAGTGGTTTACGCATGACATGGGGGGCTGGGAGAGTAATTGGTTATTTCAGGCGAGAGCAACCATAGCGTGCCGCAAGTGTGAGCTGAGTTCTTGAACAGTACTGCGTGGTGCTCTGTACTCTCTGGTCTGCTGTAATCTGCTGTGCCCGCAACCCGCTCGATATAAATTTATATCCAAAATCAAAGTGCCAGTTCACAAACCCCATCACACCACCACCACCACCACCACCACCACCACCACTGCGGCAGGAGAAACTGCTGAGAAACTCACTGTAGATACGGACCTACGTAAATTAGTCTACTCGGGCAGAGAAAGAAGGAATCTGTCTGTGACATACGCCGAGGTCTGGGTGTACTCGTAAGTGCGAGATCGACGTTAGATACAAGAGATATTTTGCATGTGACTCTTCGCCCCCCCCTTGGCCCCCGTGATGGTGGTCATAAGCGGGAGGGCGGAGAGGGTCTTCTTGGCTAGCTGACCGCCGTTGTGAGTGGGTGGGCGGCTGATCCTTCTCTTTTTCTTCTTTGTTCGTTTTGTTTACTCGTAGAGATTGCTTCTATTTATGGAGTTCGGGTGAGTGAGCTCACCCTCCCTCCCTCCACTATGTTTACTCTACTAGTAGGCTCGACTGAAAGTTAAAGAAAGCAACGGAGAATACGGGTAGGTCAAGCACATTTGCCATTATTGCCGAAGCGGGGGGTCTTTTTTTAAGGAGCCGCTAGACTACATTGCATAATACCTGGTTCCAAGCAAAAGAAGCCATACTAGTATTGGCATTGATCCTCATCACAACCATGCCCCACTCTTATCTCCATCTACTCGTAGAGGTGTGGGGAACACAATGCGATGAAACGCTTAGTCTACAAGTAAAAGTAACTGGTGCTCGAGTATGGGTATCGTAATTGGTGCGAACACAGCCCAGCTCAGCCATGCCAAAAAAAAACCCCCCATTTACCATAATCAAAAAACTAAAATCGAGATGCCAAGACCAGTATTCGAGATGAGCGGCGAATCTCCCTTCATGGTTGGCTGTGGTGATGGTGGTGGAGGGGTTCCTTTATTTATTTACAGTTATCTATTTGTTATGTCTCGCCTATTGTGATGATAATAATAATATTGTTATTACTCGAGTATTACCACCCTCATTATTTACCCGCCAACCACCATCACCACACCGCCACGAGCATTGCCGCCGTTAACACGAATCCAGCCCGACTCGTACTTTGCTCACGGAAACCCTGACTGTCTCACTTCCCTTCCCTTTGCCTCTCCCGCTTCCGCCCTTTTTTTTTCACTCCTTCCGTTTTCACAGTTTCCGCCGTTTACAGTACCGTGCTCGTGTATCGTACCTCTCTCTCTCTCTCTCTCTTTCTTTTCTTTTTTTCCTTCTTCTTCTTTTCTTCCTTCTCTACAGACAGCTTTTCTCATAGTACCGTTTGGTGAGGGGAATCATCGTTATTCGTCCGTCCGTTTGAGTTTGCTTTTGGTAAACTTTCACATCCGCTCTTTGGGATAGGAGGAAGGGTTCCTGAAGGTTCTTGCTTATCCGGTCGCCCGTTATGCCTGGGAAGTGTGAGTTTCCCCCCCCTCTTTTCTCTCATTTAACCCCCCCCCCATTTGGATCCGATTGCTGATTGATTGATTGATGTAGACGGAGTGATACTTGACGCCGGCTCGAGCGGGACTCGTATTCATATCTATAACTGGGAGGATCCCGCAAAGACACGGAAGAAGGGGAGGAAGGGTGGGCTGCAGAAGTTACCCGAGATAAAGACAAACAAGAAATGGACCAAGAAGATCAATCCCGGTTCGTTTGCCAATTCCTTCCTTCCGGCACTTTTGAATTCTAACGGTTCTTTCAGGTATTTCGACGTTCGGCGAGCATCCGGAGCGGGTTGGAGAGGATCATCTCAAGGGTTTGTTCAAGCACGCACTCAGCCAGATACCAAAGGATGTCATTGCCGATACACCATTATTCTTGCTCGCCACTGCTGGGATGAGGTTGTTGCCGGACTTACAGCGGAAAACATTGCTGGAGGAGATTTGCGCTTATGCTCGTAAGACGACACAGTTTCTCCTCCCCGATTGCGGCCTTCACATCCAGGTTATCGCTGGCGAGACGGAAGGGTTGTATGGCTGGATTTCGGCAAACTACCTGCTGGGTGGTTTCGATGACCCGGAAAAGCACGCACACGGGAAGGGACATCACACATATGGGTTCCTGGATATGGGAGGGGCTAGCGCGCAGATTGCTTTTGCACCGAATGCAACGGAGGCAGAGAAGCATGCTGATGATCTGGTATTGCTGAAAATGAGGAATTTGAATGGCGATCCGGTGGATTATAAGGTGTTTGTGACCACTTGGCTGGGGTTCGGGGTGAACCAGGCAAGGAGCAGGTATATCGATGCTTTGGTTGGAGCAAGTTCCGGTGGTGGTATCACTGAATTGCCGGACCCTTGTTTGCCCAAGGGGTTGAAGTCCACATTAAAAGGGAAGAAAATTGGTGACGCCGATGTGTCTGATGAGAAAATTCATTTGGTTGGAACCGGAAAATTCGAGGAATGCCTGCGTCAGACCTACCCGTTGTTAGGGAAGGATCACTTGCCATGTAAGGAGGTTTCCTGCCTGCTCAAGGAGGGTCATGCCCCGGCCATCGACTTTGATATCAACCACTTTGTTGGTGTATCTGAATACTGGCACACTACTCACGAGATTTTCGAGACGGAGCATGATGCGAAAGCATACGACTTCGCGACCTATCAACAAAGGGTGGGGGATTTTTGTAATCAAGATTGGGGTACCATTGAAGAGCTTGTAGGGAAGAAAAAGTGGGGAAATAAGGTTGACGAGGAAAAGGCCATGCAGACTTGTTTTAAGGCGAGTTGGCTGATTAATGTTTTACACAATGGCATTGGCATTCCACGTGTTGGACTCGAGACCAGTGGCAATTCAAACCACAACGGAACCGAAGAAGTTATTGAGGCTGCCAAATCGAAGGGATTCCTCGACCCGTTTCAACCGGTCAATAAAATCGCCGATGTGGAGGTTTCGTGGACTCTGGGAAAGATGGTTCTATACGCAGCGAGTCAGATCCCTCCATCTGATGGTGAAGTGAATGCTGTTGGTTTTGGGAAGAACGTTATAGGCGATAATGGTCTTCCCAATGATTTCGAGTACGCCGCATCTCAGAGAGCATCGTACCATCCCGATAAGTCGGGTGGTTCTGGGGGATCAAATTCTAGCATGGAAGGTAGTAACGATCAGGCCCACTGGCACGATTCGCTCTGGAGAGAAGGCGATAAGACCCCCAGACGTATCCCCGGACTCCTGCTGTTCCTCATCATATTCTGTCTCGCCGCTTTCCTCCTGATGGGCCGGGAGCGCAGAAGAAGGTTCTGGAGAGCCATCAAAATCTCTAGCAAGCGCGGGAAGCGGAAGATCCTGGGCAGCCATGGTGTTATCATGTACGAAAGGGTTATGGAAGAAGGGCACAACCAATTCACAGACTTTGAACTCGGCAGCGTGTCTTCCTCTTCATCGGATGATGAAACTGGTGGTTGGAGGACTAAGGGATCTTTATATGACCCTCCGACTGGAGGAACGGGTGCCGATGCAGTTAGGTCTGGGTTGGGCACTCGAGTTGGTAGTAGGGAGAGATTGCCAATGACCACGAGAAGTGGAGACATCTCTCCGCGAGGAGGTAGCAGTGCTAGGGCCCGAAGTCCAATGCCGCCACGATAGCGTCTATATTAGGCGTTTTGCTTTCTTGATTAAGTTGCTCTTTTTTAGCCCTTTTCTCTCTTCTTCTCTCCTATTATAGCTTGCGTTTTACTCTTCATTTTTAATATTTCGGTTTTTTTGTCTTTTTTTCATTTTCCTTTTCCGTTGGCGTTGTAGATGGAACGACAAAATGGGATGTGTGTATATATAGTTATAGAGCTACGAACGAGCAAAAAGGAAAAGATGTTTTTATTTTACCGTATCGTACCGTATTAAGCGTTTTAACTCTCACCTTGGTTATTAAGAATCGAAAGTAGCCCCCCCCCCCCCAGAAACACCTCTTCCCATCTAAAAACACCCCCACATTGAACCTTACATGCACACCCACAATTAACAAGGCACACGAACGCAACTCCCCTCAATTCAATCCTCCCTCTCCAAAAACCCCGGATCTAACTCGACCTTCTTCTCAAACTTGACCCACCAATCATTAAACACCCTCAACGGGACCATCTCCTCCCCACCACCACCCCCAGAAAACGAACTCAAAAAGTTGAACGCATCCTGAATAATCCTCCTAGCCAAAACCACCGTCTCGACCCGTCCCTTCCCCGCCCCTACCCCTGCCCCCGCCCCCATCCCTACCCCCGCTCCCACCCCCACCCCAGCACCCAACTGCGAAGCCACATTCCCCACCTCCTCAATGCTAACCCCAACCACAACCTGGCCCTGCAACCCCTTAGCGTCAACACGGAATATAGCACTCGGCTTGGCGGCCGAGATGGCGCCCAGGAGGCGAAAGGGCTGGCCGGGGAATTGTATGTGCACGCTGGCCGCGTGGGTCTCGGGGATCTGCGTGTCGGGCAGGAGGAAGACTACTATGTGGTTCAGCGGCAGGGCGAGGGCGTGGATGAAGGTTGTCGCGTTCAGGGCGTTGAGGGGGGCTTGGACTGTTTGAGGGGTTTTGTATGTTAGTTAAATAGGTGGGGTTGTGGTTGTGGTTGTGGTTATGGTTGGTTGGTGAGTGGGTGAGGTGAGGTGAGGTGAGGTGAGGTGAGGTAAGGGAGGGAGGGCGGGAGGGAGGGATATATATACCGGGTCGGCCGGGGCAGATTATTGCGAACATTTGGTTGGTGGTTGCGGTTGGTCGGTTGTGGTTGGGTGGGGTGGGGTGGAAAGGGGTTATGGTGGATTTGTGAGGGTTTTGGGGTTTGTAGCGGTAGGGTTTTCTCTCTCTTGATGGAGTTTCTCTTTTGTTCTGCGTTCGAGGGAGTAGGGTAGGTGGTTGGTTGGTTGGTTGGTCGCGGTGCTGGTGGGGTGAAAGGGGGGGTTGTTGTGTTCTGCCTGGTACCTACGGTACCCTGGTTGACTTATATGTACGTATCGCGTTAGGCTACCCGTATGTTGTTATCTCGGGGGCTGCGAAGGGCGGGACGTCCTTCCAAGGCGTTCTGGAAGATACATAGCGACGGAGCATAAAGTATCACTCGCCAGATTTGTGATTTTGACAGGGACGAGCGCGTGGGAACACAAAGTATCATATTATTATTATTATCATGGCAGAAGATCCACAAGTCATGGCACGCCCCCAATTTGCGCTCAATCAGTCATCTATTAATTCTCTCTCTCTCTAACGCCCTCATGACTGCAGAAAAATAAACTTCCCAAAACAAAAGGAAAAAAATAGATAAATATAGAAAGAGAGAATGGGGAGAAAAGGAGAAGCGGTTTAACCCCTGTGGGATGAGTGAAATGCCAAGTCAAGGAAACATATTTCTCGAATGGGATCGTGTGCTTTCAATTTTATGCTATCATGACCCTCCCGCTGCGATGGGGCAGTGAAGACGGAAAGAGAGGGATAACGAAGAGGTTCGGGAAGAGAGAGGAGAGGAAGAACGAAGGAAAAAAAAGGTGTGGTAATACATATGGGGGTAAGAATTTTTAAAGTCGTCCAGAGTGTTCTAACATGTAGAGATACCATAAAGACGGGAATAATTGAGAATGGCACTGGGACATCCGGAATCTCCCCCTTTTACAGGTAGTGGGGGGAGAAACACAGCAAAAAGGTCCCCTTCAGCCCTTAGTTGGGCCAAATAAAAAGAAAAAAAGTGCGACAAGCCCCACTAGGGGAGGGGACCCAATCCTGGCGGGTCTCACAATTGTTCCAATTTCTATGGTAAGCCTCTTGTAAAATATATTGCAAAATTGAAAAGAAGGAAAAGAGAGGTAGGATATTTCACTGCCCCTACAAACTACCGTAAAATGAATCCACAGGTTCCGTTCTAAAAAAGCTTGCGACATCCGCCTCCATCTGCCTTGTGAGTGCCTCGTCATCGCTTGGCTGTTGGTCTTCCTGAGGCACGTAGTCGTCATCTTCACCAGTCAAGTCCACCATTTCTGCTGGGGCCGCTGCAGCTGGGGGTTGCTGCTGCGGCTGCTGCGTCGGAATCTGAACCGCAAATCCAGGTTGCACACCCTGACTATTCGTGGCGGAGTCCTTCTCAAGGACAAAGCCTCTGGGAACGGCTTTAGTAAGGACCTCATCCCGTCTAGCGTTTCTCAGCCACCCACGGGCAGAAGCCTGCCCTGCATTTCCCATCTCGTTCATCTGGGTTGCCAATTCATCCCATTTCCCACTTTGCACATCCTGGCCGAATTTCTCGTGGCCTTTGAGCTCCGGTATGAGAATTGAAGACTCGTACCATCTCCCCTTGATGTCTTCCAATCTTACAGAGTACTCATTTTGAATACAGCGCCAGGTTCCCACAGTTGGGCTGTTGGAGGCGTGCGAAGTGACTTTGTTCTTGAGCTTGGTTTCGTTGATCAGTCTTACCGGGAGCCACTGGGGGATTTGTGGAGGTGGCGAGGTGGCTGCTGAATAGGTGACGAATTCGTATATATCGCCCATTACTGTGATGTCCGTGCTGGGGGTTCTGGTCTTGTTCGGGGGCTGTTTTCGGTGGTCTTGAATGCTCACAACTACCATGATTTCGAGGCCCGTTAAATTTGCTTGAGGGACAGCATGTCTTTTGAGCCTAACAATCTCTCCTATCCAGATCTTCTCGGCCCCGTAGAAGACGCCAGCATAGAAATTGGCGTGGGGGTAGTCGATCTTATCAACTAGGCAGTAAGACGTATCAATATCCCTAGACTTTATAATGCTAGCGTCAACTTCAAGACCACGAACTGCTCGAAATTGGCCCCAATTTATGGATTCAAACTCCATGATAATGCGCAGGGATGGTATTGTAATTTCGGGGGTGCTCCAAGCCAGCCAGGGCCTTAGCTCGCTAAGTGTAATTCTAGGGTAAGGTCTAGACATCTCAGCCTCTAGTGGTGACTTTAAAACTTGGACAGTGTAACCGGGGGACTCAGGCTCAGGTCGGGCTACGATAACGCCCAAAGACCAAGCTTCTGTACAGTGGCACCAAACCAGCTCACCAGGGCGAAAAATGTTTTTCCCTATAGCGGCATCAAGGGCACGTTCTACAGCGGTATATGAGGAAGACATGTGACTTGGAGGGAATGGTGCAGGAGTTGGAAGTGTAGGGGCAGGCGTGGAACTACTCAAGCGAGGGTTCACTGCTGTGGCCGTCGATCGGCGAGGAGCTGTGGGGGCTGCCGGGGCAGGGGCTGCTGCAGCCAGAGCTGCATTCGCAGCAGCTCTCCTGGTGACCTTCGCTCTAGGAGAGGCTGTTTGGGCGGTGGTAGAAGATCGCTCCTTAGTGGCAGCGCCCCTGGTACTCATGCCCGAAGTTTGAGCAGAGGTGTCCACAATTGGCTCTGCCGGAACCTCACTCTTCCCGCAGCAAATCCTACACTCGCAATTCTTGGGGTTCCTGGTCGCGTCGGAAGCCAGCCATAGAAAATGTTGCCTAAACTCCGTAATCGATCTGTATCGTTTTCGAGGACCTTTAGGATGGCCGTAGAGGTATGTGTCTGTACGCGCTTTTATTGACGAGTTCTGCGTAAGGTTAGTCACAACCCGAGGGGGTCGGGAAAGGAATCAAGATAGAGCTCACAGGTCCTGGTACTCTAACGTGTTCGTAGAGCCGGTAACCAGCTGGTAGTTCGGCCAAAACAAACTTTCTCCCCTTTTTGAAGAGCTCCGGATCTTGAGTTTCTACTAGCCACATCGCTAACTTCTGAAGCCAATGAATCTCCTTAGGGCTACAGCGCTCTACGGGGCGAAAGTAATCTTGATCGCCATTGGCCTCTGGTGTTGTATCCAACATGTCATCCGTTGGACCATTTGCGCCATCTTGCCATGTTGTAACGCCGTCTGACCAGTGAAGAGATAGAATTAGGGGAGGTTCGTCGGGCAATACCATTCTTGAATCTTGCTAGGGAGTTAATGCTACCCGAATTGGAGAGTAAGTGGAGGTGGTGTATCCCGTGAAGAGAGAGTTCGTGAAGCAATATTCCTGAAAAGCAATGACAATTGTGGCGATGGGTGTTACAACCGGGAGTGTAGGGTGCAGAAGTGGGGGAGACCAGCGAATACTTGCCAACGAGTTTGGCTGATCTGCTTAGGTGAAGAAGAGCGAGAGATTGATAGGGAGAGAAAAGCCTCGCGGTGTATCTTTCGAGAAAGCGGTCCTCCCCTCCACCTCTATTGAAACTCGAGTGATGTTTTCACCGAGCAAGAAGTTGTTGGATGCTGCTCCTCGGGCTGTCGATGGGTGAAACAAACTCAGCAGGCTCATGCGCGGAGCAGGCCCAGGCAAAAGATGTTGACACAAGAGCCTCAAGCTCCAGAAAGGGAGCAGGTCTGGGATGATCATCCAGGCACATGCATAAATCAATAAGGATTACCCGGCCGTTATTCTCCGTCTACCTCAAGCACCCAGTGCAATTCCCAAGCGATTTCAAGACACCAAATAATTCAATGTATCATAGAATACAAGTATTACCAGTATATGGATAAGTATTGTAGTTTGTTATCAAGTTCATCTATCTTAGAAACGCATCGGTGGCCCTCGTACTTATGCTTTACAGTAGTTGAAATTAATATTGTATCATACTTGGGTTGTTGTGGATGGCAATAGGTTAAGTATGCTACCGTACCTGTAGAATCGTGTCGGGTGGTATGTGGCTTCGGCAGATATATCGGGAGACCGGGTATGCAGATGGTGTATGTTCGAGTACTAGGAGATAACCTATCAACTCCACATGATTGGATCTTGAGGAAGACACCCCCAATTACTCCCCATGCATTTACCCGAAACAAGACGATATTTTTCCAAAACAAAAATGTACAGAGAGGTTCATTAGAGGTCGGAAAGATAGAGAGACCCCTGTTGGGATAACTGAGCAACGGGGGCTCAGAAAACTTGGAAAGTTGTAACGGGGGGCAGCTCCCCATAAGGATAGACAGAGCAAGAAGTCAATGATGTTTGCTGAGTATTAACATGATGAAACTTTGCGCATCGTGATGTGCAACAAGTATACTTTTAAGGTGTCCTGTAACACCATCAGTCTTTCCAGCTATTTATGATCGCCCAATTTCCTGACCCTGTTAGTTTCCGAACTTTAGTGAACCTCTCTATAGATAGATATAGAGCTCTATAGGTTATATCAGCACGATGCCTGTATCGGTACTCGGAAGGGTCATTAAAAACGGGGGGACATAACCCTTGTCTCAACAGAGAATCGTATGGGATCAGCAGAAATACCATTGAACCATCCAAGTACAGTACCTAAGCTCCCGAAATACCTGCCAAACCTACATGCCACCCGACACCACTCTATTGGTGCCTAATTTGGTCGACGGAAGAACGAAATCCTTGCATACTGTGCTCGCGCGGTCGAGTTGAAGCCGAACACCTAAGGTGGACATTTCCACACCCATACAAAGTGTCCGACTTTAATTGGGCTGCGAGAGTGTCCGAGATGAGACAAGCCAAGCTGCAGCCTCCACGTGATCCGGGCAGCCTTACTCGCAACAAAGTGCATTTTGGTGAAAACAAAAATAAGAAAATCCCGGAGGGAGGAGGAAATAGTGAAGAGAAGTGGGTAAGAATAATAAGCATAAGAATGGAGCCGCAATACACTAGCCGTGATGAAGGTTCCTAGCAGTGAAACTTTCGGACACCACGACCCGGGAAACATAACCATTGAAAAAGTGACAGAACCACCTTGCCTTTAGCCCTTTCTAAAATGGCAAAGAAAGATTTTTAAAAAAAACAGTTAGATTATTTGTTTTCTCACCGTCGGAGGGGGATTCCTGTGTCTGACCGGCCCCACTCAAAAGTGGTGTATTTTTAGGCCGGTCAGCTGGCAAAAAATTCCGGGGACCAATTGCTAAAACCTCCACCCTAGGACTTGGACCAACGTTCAAAAAAGGATTGCAGAAAAATGTTTAAAAAGTATCTGGATGCTTCAAGTCGTTCTCAAGAATTTCCGCACTTTCTATCGAAATTTATTTGGGATAAAGGACGAGTGATAGTCTGCGGATATTTTTCTTTTCCTTGCTATCTGGAGCCTTTTGGGTGGTACAGTACTTGTGCAGTCGCACCTCATTGTCCCGGATGGCCAAAATCCGGGGAATCACTCAGGGACAACGAGGTGCGACTGTATGTCTCGGCCAAGAGTGGTATTGGAAAGGTATGCGCGGGAATCCATCGTATGGAAAGGGGTTTTCTCCTTCGATTTTGCACGCAAGCCATTCGGTGGGCAAGGGGGTTACGCAACTTCCCACCCGTTCCTGCTGGCTCCATAGAAAGCTTATTATGGTGAGGGAACTCTGCGCGCGGACTGCTTCCCCAAGAAAATATTGTCCATCTCCGCCCACCAGAGGATTATCAACCACAAGTCTAATGAGAATTATAGCTCCATTAGGTCATAGAGTGGGTGATCCTCTACACCACTAATAGAAATGTCTCAAGTTTTCATGAAGATATTGGGGTTTAAAATTTGGGTAGGAGTAGGGAGAATGTCCAGGATACCGGTAGGTTAATTACTGTTCCATAACTTCTTACCGGGCCCTACACCATCTAGTTGCAGTGCCCTTAGATAGGGCACGTGACTGATATCTATCGGCCGCTCTCGTACAAGTACCCTCGCACTCGAGTAGAACCATTTAAGTTAGCATTTATCTTTTACTCGGGAAATGCAAATTCTGAGTTAAAAATGTCTAGTTTATTGGCGTGCACGGACAAAATTTGTATGGGGTGGTGACTTGGAGGGGGGTTTGGAGTGCCTCCTCACACCTCCATGACCCCCACATGCGAGGAGATTTGTTCGTGCAGAAGTGCTAAAACAGAATGAAAGTGCATTTGTCATCCGCCAGAGAAAGTGCTGGTTATGATATTATTGGAGGAAGGCAACCTAAGCCCCGCACATCCTGCGCCAGGGACTGTTACCTTGATCCTAAGGCCCGGAGGAGCGCGCAGCACAACTCAACCTCGACAATGGGGCAAGGCTAGATTACTTCTTTTGGAAATGCATCCTTCTATGATATATATTAGTCTATTAAGACCTTTAATTACTTCAAAAAAAAAGACTTAAAAAAAACCAAAAGAACTCTGCACGGTTCTTAATATTCTACAATCCAGCGGTTTCTTCAATCCATTTGTTGGCTTAGTAGGAGCGTATAATGGATTAAAACCGGCCAAAATACCGTGCTCGTAGTTGATACGTTGTTTGGGCGGTAGGGGGAACCGGGGGAGAACCGAATGAACGATGATGTTGGTTTTGTGATTGATGCTGGGACTCTTCAAGAATGAAATCGGTTGTCCAGAACGCCCGAGAAAGAGGAAACACAAGCCACGAAGCAAGGAATACAGGTTGGCGTAGTGTGAATAATTGTGTTGTGGATGTCTCAGGGGCGAAGGAAGGGAGGGAATTATTATAGAAATTATATGAACCAATCCCAAATGAAAACGACTCCGGAAAACGCTACAGCGCCCCAGAAAGCTGACCTAGCCATCGAGATCTTTTCTCCCGCCTTCTTCAGCTCCTTATTCCCTTTTTGGACATTATGGACGATCAACATCGAATCAGCAACGAGGTTGTCTATATGTGCATTCTGGGTAGCGAGGTTTGTCGCTAGCTGGGTTTGTAGAGAGGATATTTCGATGAGTGATTTCTCGGCCGACCTGAGGAGGGAGTGGTTAACCTCATGTGGGACAAAGAAAGGGTGTTAGCAAGTGCTTACCTGACTTGATCCAGAGTATCTTCATAATGTTTCACCAAGTCTCCGTTCTCTTGCTCGAAAAGTTGGAGCTGCTCTTTAGTGAGAAGATTCTCTATATTCTTCCGTTCCTCATCTTCTAACCAGATATTCCTCCCTACCGGTGCGGCGGACTTAGAAGAGCTGATAGCTGGCAAGCTTGTATGGTTCGGCGGTAGAAAGCTGGGCGGAGCTTTGTGGAGGATACTCTTCCCTCTTTCGACCTGTCGCTGAAGCCGAATTTCCTGTTGCCCTCTCTGCAACTCACTGGCCTTTTCCAGTCGTGTTTTTAGTAGCCAAAGTACCCCTTCCCTATGGAAATTCAGTGTCCTAAGTTTATCTTCCTCCCTTTCTCGTTCCTCCGTCTCATCACGAAAGATACCGCGTAATCCTGAGGTGTAGCGCTTCCGAAGTAGCGCTTCTTCCGTTTGCGCTCTGACTTTCTCGGTGCTTTCTAGTCGAGAAATGATGGCTAAGAGTTCTTGAACAACGCCCTTCGTCTCTGCATCGATAGCGTCGCGCTGTGCATCTGTCAGTGACGTCGACTGATTGTTACGGGTGAGCAACGGGGCGGTTGTTCGGGAGAGGTTCGGCCGGCCAGAGGTTGTGGAGAGATATGCTTGTCGGACGGAAAGGAGGTATTTTGTTAAGGATGATATGTGTGATTCCTGGAATGCTTGTGTCAACTATCGAGACTTTTTGGTTGCGTCAGAGTAGGAGATGTCCTCACGATTCGGAATGCCTCCTTGAGAAACTCATCTTTGGGCGGAGGGGGCCTTCGGTCTAGGGGGATCACAGCAGTTGCTGGGTGGGTCGAAAGAAATGTGTTGAATACAGAAGTTACGTTCGTCATGACTCTGTGCTTTTCATGGTGAAGGAGTAATGATGGTGGTGGTGGTGGTGGTGGTGGTGGTGGGGGTGGTAAATGGTGGTATGTAGTAGGGGCACCTCGTGTCCCCACGCAGCACAATTCCCTAAACAAGATATGTGTGCCTATATACCGTACTCCAGTCGAGGCTAGCTGTACTCGCACAAGTAGAATAGGGGGACAGTCCCAACCGCATCCGAAACGAAACTGGGGGGGTCACAGTCGGGGTATTTGGCGGTAAATAAGAGAAACTGTCAAGGCTAGGGTTAATCCGAACTTCAGGCAATTGATCCCTTGTCGCCCGCCTAGTCGCCCGCCTAGTTTCGTAGTGGGCAGTGTACGGTAGAGACTGTACACGTACAGTCTGAAAGCTTTGTATACTCACTCCAAGCAGGAAGTACCTGGGCACCGGGGTTAGGAAAATACTTGTGTATGGGATTCACAAGTACGTATTTGTGCGCGCAAACAGAGTTATCCACAATGTCCAGTTACTTTTTTTTGGAGGATTTTACTGGTAGGGGGCAATGGCCAGCACCGGGGAGAGCAAAGTATGCAGATGGGATTCTCCCAGCCTAGCTGACAAAAATCGGGATCAAAGTGTTTGGTGATTCTAGCCAATGAAATTTTTGCGGATCCAACCCCTGTCCCCCCTCCCGTTCTAGAGTCCTCTGGATCGTCTAGTGGTAGAGAAAGCATGTTACAGTAACATACCTTAGGGGCAAAGCAGGATTTTCTTCCACCCTCCGGATAAGCTACCTAGTGTGGAGAGTTAGCACAGATGAAATATGATATCATATTGTGCTAGTACTACGCAAGTTCCATGGGTGATGTTTTCATCCAGGACAGGACTTATCTTGCGGTTAACCTAAAATAACGGTTTGAATATTATATTATTAATTTTTATTTTTTTAATAAAAAAAAAGAGCTATCCATAAAGCCCTGTTGAGCACGCAGGAAAACTAACATTTTCTGACTTATGCCATTGTTTTTGCAAATGAAATATTGCAAAATTGTGCCCTTTTGATTATAGCTCATATACGGTACAGGCCTTCTAGTGCACTATTCTTTTCATTACAATAGTTAGAACCGCGGACAAAACACTGCGGTTTCATGTTTTTACTTGGACTTCGCGGCCCGAAAGGAAGAGTCCGCAACCAATGTGCTTGGTTCCTTGCTAAACCAGATAGTTAGCGGAATGAAAAGGGTTCCGGAAGAAATACTGCGGGCCTTTCAACAGCAGAAAACGACCATCGGTGGATGCAGACCACAACTTGTTGATATCGTGAGGATGCTACAGCTCGTCACCTCCAACCAGCCTACATTTATGTGTTTTGACGCTGTGGATGAATGTGATCGAGTGCAAAGGGCCAGGATCCTTGATTCACTCAAACAAATTCTCGAGAAGTCACCGCGCGCTCGGGTCTTTGCGATGGGGAGGCCTCATATTTAAGTTGAGATCGAGAAGCTGACTAGTGTCTCTGTTGGTCCCACCAGAGGCGACATCACTAGGTTCCTTCGTGTTAGACTCGGAGAGGACGACATACTAGATGCCATGGACGCCAGTCTAGAGGCAGAAATCCTGCCGAAGATTCCTGAAAATATGTCACAAATGTGCGTGGGGCCGAGGTTGCCGAGAATCACACTCTACGTTATCCGCAGCCGGTACCTGGATATCAATCCTTTTATACCTGTTGGCCAAAGAGGGTTGAGTTTTAGCAAAAATGAAGTTTTTAGGAAAAATGGCATTTTTTTCAACGGTGGCATGCCAAACAGGGCCTTATCCCTTAGTCTGTCAACGCGCTCAAGAAAACTGGTAGAGTGGGTCTCAGTTTGGAGCCTTCAGTAATTTATTTCCAGTTAGGGAAGGATACTTCTCACATCCGGTGATTTCTTGGCCGGATTTGGTATTTTCTAAACCGGTTTTCTTGGGTCTGCGTCCGCCTACACAACTCTCACCCTCCGGCCACAAATGTTGCGAAACATCTCCCCTCGCACTCGTACCCAAATAGGCCCTGTCCTATAAAAATTCCATGCGTGTTCTCTCTTCACAGCGAGTTTCTGCCAGCCAATCCCAGGCCCTCCGGACACCCGAGCACGATACCAGTATTGTATTTTTAGCCGAGGGAACAGCAAACGTTTTGCCCGGAGCCAAGAAAATTGCACTTCAACCTCTAAGCAAGAAAACACAGACATAGAAAATCTACTCGGTGCAAACTAAAGATTGGGAATCAGTTACAGGCACTAGCGGCCAGCGACGGGCAAAACTTTTTCGTAGCAACTCCCGCGATGCCAACCACGATATCATGGACTGCTATTCAATACAGCCCAATAGTTACGATAATTATGAGTAAAAATGAATTATTCTCCTCTCATGTCATTGAATAACAATCGTTTAGACAAAGTTTCAGAAAGAAGTCTTCAAATGAGGGGAATAGTTGATGAAATTGGAGTTCACGATGATTAGTTTCAAATTACCAAAGCTGACATGGCCATGCCTACTGTGTTGAAAAGGGTTTCCCTCCCAGAGGCAGAGGCCAGCGCTGGTGATAGTGGACTAAACGCTGGAACAAAAACTGCAAAACCTTTCAACTCAGGGTATTTGGATCTCCTTTCCTACCAGGAACTGCTTTGTTAGCATCTTCGGAGCCGTTTTGTGCCGTTGGTAGTTTCTGTCTCAGGACATTTACAAGTACAAGTAATCTCACCCCAAGGAAGAACCAAAATCTCTTTGGATTAAAAACAACATCTGATAGATTCCTGACCTTCCCAATTAAGGTGTGGCGCAGTGACCTTGGCTGGCAAACTCACGTGATTGTTGGGGGGAGGGGGCAGGGCGGGTATGATAATATTATGATAATATATGATATAACTCATAATGAGTCATACAAGATTATGTAGTGCGAGGTGAAGAGTCACCAGGGTTAGGGTTGTGAATATGCCTTTTTAAGATGCAAAGGACTGACAAGTAGATAGCTTCTTCACTCAACTTGAACAATCCAAGTACTACAACACTTGGGTCTTGAGGCACGCACCAAGCCCTTTGACAATGACTATCCAGTCGTGCAAGATATACGATCCTTTTACTCTACCTTTTATTATTACACCTTTGACTTGAATGTAGGTTCCAAGTCATTTCACAATAGAACCTTGTATCTCCCAGACTTATTGTGATAAAACTATTTGATAACGAGACTATAATGATAGTTAACGATCCCGACATCCACAAGAATCATTACTGGTCCTTCATTAAATGAAACGCCTAGGAGATTTTCTTAGTTACATAATAATGGGCGCAGAATCACAATAGGAATCTGTAGAGGGGTAGAGAGGGCTACTTTAAGCCCAGAAATCTCCCAAACCTGTTTCCAAACACATCTCTAATTCCATAACACCTAATAACTATAAACATCCCCAATCAACTGACATGCTAGAGGGATTCATCAGTAAGTCAAAACTTTATCCGTATTCTACAATATTGAGATTGCTAACTCAGTTTGGATGCTTTACGAAGCCATCCTAAAGAAGTCTGTCAAACCAGTCATTAGTATTTAGACCCTGCTGGGAGTGCCTTCAGGTCGAATGGTAATTAATATCATTGAAAAAGGCAAGTACTGCGAGGAAGACATGTTATGCAAGGAAGATATGTTATGCAAGGAAGACATGTTATGTAAGGAAGACATGTTATACAAGGACCTTTGTGCCACACACCCTGCCTCAAACTCTATCAACTCACTCCGTCATGAAAAAGAGGCTTGCAAGGTTGAAATTTTGAAGAGAACACTTGACAATATAGCCAATGAAGCAAAGGCAGTCACAAGCCCGAACCTGGAATTCAAACCCCCTAGCCGTCAGGATTAAAGATTGGACAGGGCACAGAAGAAAGACAGAGCCGAGTGTGGAGCAACTAGAGTAGTGGGGGGCCATGTGGGGGAAGAGGAGCAGGGAAGAGACAGGAGTGGCAGGAACAACAACTAGGCGGGTGGAGAGGGTGGCCTCAGTGCAAAAAGGAACAGAGCACCCCTGATGTTGTGCTTTTTCCTGTGTGCCAATTTTTAGTATTATTATAGGAGAACAGAAACTTTGATCAAAAATTTTGCTCTTCAATTTCTACAATGTCACACTCATGAAGTAAAGTTGCAAATATCTAATAGAAATCTACGAATAAATAGTTCAACCAATAGCAAAGCAGAAATTGTTCCAGGAATTTTGCTAGCGTTTAACATACCTCAATTAGCACTTCCACTATTCCCCATATCACGCTCTCATCACTTTGCTATTCGCGGACTAACTCTGGCAGCAAAGTACCACTGTAGCAAGTTCCCACAACTTTTGTCCAGCCCCAGTATTTTGAGTCCCACTGTCCCACGGGCTTCAGGCTTTATTGTCAAGGTTAAAGCAAAATATTTTTAGGTTCACATTAGTGCAGGCTGGTACTGTATAGTACAGGTTCACAAGCAAAATTATTAACACAACCAATTCACAAGCAGTATATTGGAGACAAGTTATTTTAGGTTGTGCTAGGCATAGCAAACCCTTCAGATTGTAAACCTTTACCATGAAGCCTACTACCAAACTTGAATGTTGTAGTGCAAAGTGTGTAAAACCAGGTCCTCAAAACAGGCAAACGCGATATGGAACTAGTTCACCAAAACAAAGAATAAAAAATAAAAAAACCTCAGAGAGGAGGGCATTCAGGAGTAGAGGAGGCCTGAGGTTTTCTTGTTTTAATTAAAAATCATAAGAACAAGTAGTTTAAGTTTAAAAAGTGAAAATTTTGGTGAGAGTGAAACAGGTGATAGAATGTACATAGTAACAGACTGAAAAATACTGAAGAGTGTGAATGACTAATAAGTATGAATAATCAATGAGAATTAATTTATCAGTCTGAGTATAGTATAGTGCATGAGTGTAACAATCCTATTGTTGAACGGTAATGCAACAGGCAACGATAGTCGTCCCTTGCGTAAGCGAGTCTCGCTTTTCGGCACCAGAGTGTAGGGAAGTACTATCGCTTCAGATAGTACGGAACTGGGTTGCTTGTCTTGGGCGATTTGTCGAAGGATACTATCTCTTCAGCTAGTAAGATGGGTGGATTGTCATGCCTGATAGAACTATCACAATAGTCCTATGTTCGGGTGACCCGCCTCTGAGACTATCCCAATAGTCTCCGGGTTCTTTCGTAGAGCGTAGGCTCTTGTCGAGGAGGAGTGTATGTAAAGAGAGTAGAGTGTAATTGTATTGCAATATCTTAAGCATAGAAAAGTCCTTAGATGGTTGCGTGAAGATCCTATCTCTTGGTTGGGGGGGGTTTTTTTTTTGATATCATGCGTTATTTGTTTTTAGGTACAAAAAGCCTTATGCAGTGTGAGCTATGAAGAGAAAAAAACCTATAAGTCACAACAACAGCCCGGTTCCCCTCTTCATGGGAAAAATCAAACACTCCGAAACCATAGGAAAAGCCTCCCTCGCCTAGCACCTAAGATACTAATACTCCAAACACGTAAGGAAACAATTCAAAGAAACGTATAGGTAGAGAGACCCAAATCCTTCCGCAGGCTCCCCAGAACAAAAGAAAGTATCGCTAAGGCCTCGAAATGCGGGCCTGAGGGAGAGAATAGTGATCGCGCATGAGAGAAAAACCACAGGAATGTGGGCCAACACTGTAACCGCAAACAACGGTCGCGCCGGTAATGACATCGTTCAATCAAAGCGTTGGCGGCAGCCACGGAGGCAGTGCAATACCATGGCTGGGCGTAACCGAGGAGGAGCGCATCGATCGGAGAGGATAGAGAGGCGAGCGGAGCCACAGGGCAGTAGGGTGCCAGCTGGTGAGTAGCAGTAGGGTGCCAGCTGGTGAGTAGTAGTAGGGTGCCAGCCGAGGGGAAGGTAAGCAGTAAGGTGCCAGCTAAAGAGGCAGTACAGTGCGAGCGGAAGGAACCGGGAGGAGGGAGGAGGAAGGATTGCGAGCGGGCTAGGCAAAACCGACAAATTGACCATAGCAAGGGGTTTACGGACGACGACGGGACCAGGACGAGACCATGATGTTACTAACCGAGCCTTTCCCCAATAGAGGCACAAGCCCCGCAAACCGAGGCCTACTTTGACCGAGAGTCCGACACCGTAACGCCCACCGTGAACCAAGCGAGAAGCTTTCCAACCGTGCAAAATGCTAAGTGAGGTGCAGAGCACGTGTGGGGTAAGGGGGAGAACAGGACATCATGAGTGGGAGTCAACGACGAACGGGAATAAGAACCCTAAGGAGGGGAGGCTAAGGGGCCCTAGAAGAGGAGGGAAGATGACTTAATGTAACCGGTACAGGTACTTTGGTTACTGATGCATTTCCTTTAGAATTAGTTTGGTTTCAGGATACGAGCCTTGTGGCTGTAGCCTTGTTATGTAGGAGGTATCGTTTGATACCTAGGTTGTTTTATGTTTGGTTTCGGGATATGAGGTTGTGGCTATCCCTGATTGTGTTTCGGAAGTATTAGTTGATACTCCGGTTGGTTGAAGTTTTGTTTCAAGGGATCCTTTGATACCTTGAATGTTTTATGTATTGTTTGATGGTATTGATTTGATACCATAGTTGTTTTAGGATACGAGGTGTGCTCGTAGGAGTAAGGCTTTAGGAAAAGCTGGCCATGTATTTAAAGGCCTCATCTTTCAGATTTAGAAAGACCAGCCTTCGACGGACAGAGTTTTCAATATACTTGGTTGGATAGTTACCTCTTCAGTTCGCCACAATTGTGAGAAGCCGCCAAACACTTCAAGACCTTAGCGATATAGTAAAAGGTTTTATCTAACAACCTTTCAGAGCCGCCGCTTGATCAATCCGCCTAGGCCACTCTTTGGCTACGAGTGCAAGTGCACAACCCGGGGCGGTTCCTTAGAGGGTCTCAGTGTACTGAGAACCGATAAGGAAACGTTACACTTAACGTCAACCCCTAGGCAGTAGCCATCGTGGGAGAAGAGAGGTGGGTGGGGGCAAGTGACAATGATTTCCCGTGGCGTTGAGATTTCAATGGCTGGAGGTGGAGGAGAGATGGTTCCTGTCCGATCTTGTGGTCGTTTTTTCTTTCTTTCTTTTTTTGTAATCATTCGTTCATTGTTTTAGATACAAAAGCCTCATGTAGCGCGAGCTATGGAGAAAACAAAACCTATAAATCCAAACAAATAACAACAGAGAGTCACGGTACCGGTAAATATCCACACTCAGGGGGTTCTCCTCCGCGGGGCCAAAGGCCACTCTAACAGTAAGGAATGAAAAGTCATACGACTTACACGAAAGGAAAGCCTACATAAGTTACAGGAAAGAAAAACCTAACACACTAAACCTCAGCCAAGGAAAATACTCAAAACACTGGGGGCGGCGGGGTGGGGGGAGAGAGGGGGAAGGGCGGGGAGGAGGGGGGAGTGGTGGGCGGGAACATTGTTGGAGGGAAGCCCGTGGAGGTGACGCTGATGTAGGTAGCGAGCCTTTTTAGTAGGGGGAGAGAGGACCAGAGGGGGGCCTCATGACCGACATCCGTTACGCAGTGGAGGAGACGTGTGCGGGTGCCCTGTCTAGAGGGGCATGTGAGTATGGCGTGTGCGAAAGACTCTGGTTCCAAACCACAGCGGGGGCAGGAGGTATCAGCCTCAGGGGCCCTCCAGGCGGGGTGCGCCGCCAGGTAGCTTTTCAAGGCTCTCATTTGGTGGATCCGTCCTGCCATGATATGCTCAGGCCCATAAAGTGGCGAGGGTGTAGGGCTGGGGGGTGGACCCTATCTCTTGGTCATTTTTTTTTTTTGTAATCATGCGTTCATTGTTTTTAGGTAGAAAAAGCCTCATGCAGCGCTAGCTATGGAGAGAACAAAACCTATAAATCATAAACAAATAACAAAGGAAAGTCACGGCACCAGTAAATATTCACTAACGCGCAGGTTTCTCCTCCGCTGGACCATCGGCCACATATAACAAGGAAAGCACAAACTAACAATTTAGTCGTCTAGAAAGGAAAGCTTATACAAAACGAGGGAAAAAACTCCGGCGACCTTATACCTCAGCCAGCGAAAAAACACGAAAGACCGGGGGGGGCACCCTCTGGGGGGAGAGAGAGAACGGGGGGGAAGAGGGGGGGGTAGAGGGCGGGAACATCGTAGGGGGAAATCCCGTGGAGGGGACGCCTATGAAGGTGGCGAATCTTTTTAGCAGCGGGAGGGATGACCAAAGTGGGGCTTCGGGGCTGACATCAGTAACGCCGTGGAGGAGGCGCGACCTGCTGTGTTGCCTCGAGGGGCAGGATAGGATGGCGTGTTCGAAGGTTTCAGGCTCCAAACCACAGCGGGGGCAGGAGGTATCGGCGTCGGGGAACCTCCAGGTCGGGTGGGCAGCCAGATAACATTTTCCGGCTCTCATCTGGTGGATTCTCCCAGCAACGAACTTGCCTAAGCCCATGAAGGGCCTTGGAAACAGGGCAGGAGGGTGCAGGTAGTACCTCGGGGTCGGGAAAAGGGAGGCCCACTCCGCGAGGAGCTTCTCTCTTACCCGCTTCGTCAGCGTGGAATTGGTGCTGTCCATCAAGGACTTCGGCGGGAGGGTGGGGGTCGGGCAGACAAGGTGCGAATTGCTCATGGGCATCCTAGATAGCCCGTGGGTGAAGGTTATTGTGCGGTGAGCCACCGCATCCACCGGGAGGTGGTTCCTCATCGAAGGGACAGGGCGGGGCGTTTTCCAGTGTAGGGGGAGGTAGACGGATAATAGGTCTTTGGTTATGGCCCGCGAGGAGTCAGGTGCCAGGTACACCGAGAGCGAAGGGATGGAGGGGTGAACGCGGGCCGTTGCCGGGTTCACACTAGGAGGGGAGCAGACAACCCTGAGCGCCGCCAGCCTTTGCCGGTGAGCGACCAGGAGGGAGACGGGTGGGAGGCATGACTCCACCGACAGTATCCCGGTGGGCGTAGCCGAGATGCAGTTTGTGGTCCACCTCTGGACCTTCCGCCAGAATGTATCGAGGCGGGTTGTTGTGCCCACGCTAGGTGTGAACAGATCTGCGCCGTAGACAAGGATGCGGGCAATCAATGATGTCGCCAATCTGTGGCATAGGTAGGGGGGGAGGCCCGCTCCGGGCGGACTGAGGCGACGAATGAGGGCTAACGCACCCTGGGCAAGGGCCAAGCGACGCGAGAAATGTGCAGCGGGGTCAAGGGCCGGAGTGAACCAGTACCCGAGCCATCGAACGGAGTTGCCAGGGTGAAACACTTCCCCTTTAATTTGAATGGGTGAGACACTTGGGTGAGTACCTCTGACTGGGGATCCTCTAGTGTAGCAGTTCCGTTTTTGCGACCGAAAAGGAGACGCCCAGGTGGGACGCCTTTCTTTCAAGCCTTGCGAAGAGTTCCTGGAGCCGGCGGATGTTGCCACGATAGGAGAGGGAGGCTACTGTGAGGGTGAAGTCGTCCACATACGAGACCATCAGACCCCGAGGGATCCTGAAATGCAGTGGCGCCACGTAGAGAAGAAAGATGAGCGGGGAGATCAGTGAGCCTTGGGGGGCACCGACATTGACGGGGGCTGGGGTCTCTTGGGCCCCTTGGAAGATTAGGGTGCAGCTTCGCTCCCCTAGGAAAGACGAAACCCAGGAGACCAAGTAGGGGGGTATCCCGCCTTCCCCCAGGATCCGGGCCAAAGTGTTGTTGTCGACGTTGTCGAACCCTGCCTTTATATCCAGAAACAGGGAGGAGACCTTGAGACGGGGCCTCTGCAGGGTTTTGACGTCATTGGTGAGGGTGAGGCACGCATCATAGGCGCTGAGCCCAGGGAGCTAACCGCATTGGTTGGGGTGCAACAGCCCTCTAAGCCGGGCTGCCGTAAGTAGGCGGGCTGCTATAATCCTTTCGAGGATCTTTGAGAACGTGCGGATCAGGACGATTATCCTAAAGGAGGAGGGTGATTCATAGGAGGGCTTCCCTGGCTCATCAAGTACCACTCCGTTCGAGCTTTTCAGCGATGCGGGGTGATACCCCAGGAGGACCAGCGGGGCAAGTATTTGGAGGAGGATTGACAGGTTGATTTTGTTGACCTGTTTCCAAGTAGAGTAGGGTATCCCGTCCGGGGCCGGGGCCGAGGTCGGAGAGCACTTGGAGAGAGCTGCAGCTATCTCGTCTGTCGTTAGGGGGGGTACCGACTTGTGTGGCCTAAGCCTAGGCTGTGGGGAGAAGGGTTCCTTAGGGGGGAAGCAGTGGTCCAGAAGGACATTGTTCATTTGGAGTGGGGTCTCGGCCCCTGGGAGGGTGGGGAATCAAGGCTGGGCACGCCCGTAGGGGAACCTCTTAGCCGTCCAAAGGCTCTGGGGGGTAGCGGTCAGCGGAAAGGAGGACCAGTGTTTGTTCTTAGCGGCCTTGATTGCCTTGAAATACCCCGCCTTGGAGGTGCCGGCAACTTCCCGCATGTGTGGGGTGTCGTGCTTTCTGGCCGCTCTAGCGGCCTTGTGATATTCACGACGGAGGACAGTCAGGTGGGGGGTCCACCAAGGTTTGGAGTGATGGGAAGGTCGGGATACTGGCGTGTGTTCCTTGAGGAGAGCCACTAGACGGTTTAGCGATTCAGACATCCACTCGTCCAGTTTCAAGGGGGTGGGGCATGATGGTACGGCCGGGACCTTGAAACCCTTAATGATGGGGTCCAGGGTTTCCCAGTCCGTGTCCGCCCATCGCGGGCGTGGAGGCTTCCTGTTCAGGGAGGGCGCGGCGAGAGTGATTGTTATTGGTATGTGGTAGGAACGCGTAGAGGGGAGGGAGGCTTCCCAGCTTTTAACCAGAAGGAGGAGAGGGGGGTTTGCAAAGGCGAGATCTATAACCGAAGGGCGAGCATTGCCCACTAGGGGGAACCTTGTGTACTCATCTGGGGGATTGAGGAGCGCGAAGCCGGATTCTGCTGCCATCTCGAAATAGGGACTCGCGGACGAGATCTCCCTTGGTGAGAAGTGCCGTAGAGGGTCAGAGAGGGGGTTATGGATGTTGAGGTCTCCCACAACTAGGAGGGGGAACCCAAGATTGGGGAAAAGAACGTCTGGTGGGACGGAGTGAAACCTGTGGTCAACAGTATTGGTGGAGTAAGCGTTAATAACCCTGAAGGAGTGGAAGGCGGTGCCAAAAAGAGACTCATTGGAGGAGATGTCGAGGGTGAGAACATCCCCTATCTCTTGGTTGGTTTTTTTTTTTTTCTTTTTTTTTTTTTGTAATCATGCGTTATTTGTTTCTAGGTACAAAAAGCCTTATGCAGCGCTAGCTATGAAGAGAAAAAAACCTATAAATGCAAACCCACCGCCCGCTTCACCTCTTCATAGGAAAACACAAACACCCCGAGTACATAGGAAAAGTCTCCCACGCCTAGCACCTAAGATAATATACCCCAGACACGTAAGGAAACAATACATAAAAACATACAGGTAGAGAGACCCAAACCCTTCAGGAGGGTCCCCAAAACAAAAAAAACGAGGGCTGTTCTAAGGCCCTTTCGGGGCCCGAGGGAGAGGATAGATGATCGCCGATGCGGGAAAACACGGAAGCCGTGGGCCCACATGAACCACTTGCGCGGTTGTGCAGGTCATTACATCGATCCAAGGCGTTAGTCCATAGCCACGGGGGCAGTGCTATACCACGACTAGGCGTAACCGAGGAAGGGTCGAACGATCGGAGGGGGAGGAGGGCGAGCGGAGCCACCGAGCAGAGGGGATGCCAGCCAGGAAGGTGAGCAGTAGGGTGCCAGCCGGTGAGTAGCAGTAGGATGCCAGCCAGAGGGGGGGGAGCAGTAGGGTGCCAGCCGGGGGAGGAGTTTTAGCAGTAAGGTGCCAGCTTAAGGGGCAGTACGGTGCCAGCGGACAGAACCGGGAGGGGAGTAGAGGAAGGATCGCGAACGGGCTAGCCACAACTGACTAACGGGCCATAGCAAGGGCTTTTGGGACGACAGCGAAACCAAGCGGGACAGTGATGTTACTAACCGAAGCTTTCCCCATCAGAGGTACAAGCCCAGCAGAACCGAAGCCTTACTTTGACCGAGAGTCCGGACGCCATATCGCCGACCGTGAACGAAGCGAGAAGCTTTCCGACCGAGCAAAATGCTAAGCGAGGTGCAGAGCAAGTGCGGGGTAAGGGGGAGAACCGAACTTCATGAGCGGGTGTCAACGATGAACGGGAACAAGAACCCCAAGGAGGGGAGGCATGCGTGCCTCAGGAGAGGAGGAAAGATGGCTTAACGTCAACCCCTAGGCAGTAGCCATGATGGGGGTAGAGAGGTGGGTGGGGGAAAGTGACGATGATTTCCCGTGGTGTTGAGATTACAATCGCCGGAGGTGTAGGAGAGATGGTTCGTGCCCCTATCTCTTGGTCGAATTCTTTTTTCTTTTTTTTGTAATCATGCGTTATTTGTTTTAGGTACAAAAAGCCTTATGCAGCGCTAGCTATGAAGAGAAAAAAACCTATAAGCCCAATAACAACCGCCCGCTTCACATCATCATAGGAAAAATCAAACCCCCCGAGACCATTGAAGAAACCTCCCTCTCCTAGCACCTAAGACTAGCACGTCAGACACGTAGGGAAACAACTCATGGAAATGTACAGGAGAGAGACCCAAACCCTTCAGCAGGCCCCCTGGTAACACTAGGAAAAGAATCAAAGAAATGACGAGATGTAACTACTATTGCAAATATGCCTAACCAAAAGGCCCCGCGGCTAGTCGCCGTAAGGGGCAGGCCGGTCGACGGTCGAGACTGACTGGAAGATGGCGACGCGTCGGCGTTTAGGAGAGACCAAGGAGGCAGTGCAGTACCATGATCAACCGTAACCTAAGCGAGGTTTGCGACCGTAGAGTAAATCGTAGGGGGGAGAGAGAAGGTAGGCGAGTGGAGCCACCGGGCAGAGGGGGTGCCAGCCAACGACGATGAGCAGTAGGGTGCCAGCTAGTGAGTAGCAGTAGGGTACCAGCCGGTGAGTAGCAGTAGGGTGCCAGCCGGTGGGGAGCAGTAGGGTGCCAGCCGGTGGGGAGGATTAGCAGTAAGGTGCCAGCTTATGGGGCAGTACGGTGCCAGCGGACGGAACCGGGAGGGGGGTAGAGGAAGGATCGCGAGCGGGCTAGCCACAACCGACAAACAGACCATGGCAAGGGCTTTTGGGACGACGACGAGACCGGGATGAGACCGTGATGTTACTAACCGAGACTTTCCCCATCAGAGGTACAAGCCCAGCAAGCCGGGGCCTACTGTGACCGAGAGTCCGACACCGTAATGCGGACCGTCAGCGTAGCGAGAAGCTTTCCGACTGTGCAAAATGCTAAGCGAGGTGCAAAGCAAGTGCGGGGTAAGGGGGAGAACCGAACTTCATGAGCGGGTGTCAACGATGAACGGGAACAAGAACCCCAAGGCGAGGAGGCAAGCGTGCCCCAGAGGAGGAGGGTAGATGGCTTAACGTCAACCCCTAGGCAGTAGCCATCGTGGGAGAAGAGAGGTGGGTGGGGGAGGGTGATGATGATTTCCCGTGGGGTTGAGATTTCAATCGCTGGAGGTGAAGGAGAGATGGTTCGTGCCCCTATCTCTTGGTCGATTTTTTTTTCTTTTTTTTTAATTCATATATTCTTTGTTAGGTACCAGAACTCGCATGCAGCGCTAGCTATGGCGTGAACAAAACCTTAATCCCAACAACGGCCCGCTTCACCTCTTCATGGGAAAAATCAAACACCCTGAATCCATAGGAAAAATCCCCCTCGCCTAGCACCTGAGACAAAAAACCCCAGACACGTAAGGAAACAATTCATAGAGACGTACAGGAGAGAGAACCAAACCCTTCAGCAGGCTCCTCTAAAACAAAAGAAAGGATTAGCTCGTGAAGGCCCGATAGGGCCCAGGGGGGAGGATGTGTAATCGCCGTTGCGAGAGAAAACCACTGGACTTGTGGGCCGACATTGTAACCATAAACATACGGTCGCGCCAGTAAGTACATCGATCCAAGGAATTGGACACCAGGCAGGGAGATAGTGCAATAGCACGACTGGGCGTAACCGAGGAGTGGACGAACAATCGGGGAGGATGAGGAGGCAGTAAGGTGCCAGCTGCTGTAGCAGTCACGGTGCAAGCAGACAGAACCGGGAGGTAGGAGAAGGAAGGATCGCGAACAGGCTAGCCACAAGCGACAAACGGGCCATAGCAAGGGCTTTTGGGACGACGACAGAACTGAGGCGAGACCGAGATATTACTAACCGAGGCTTTCCCCATCAGAGGTACAAGCCCAGCAAGCCAAGACCTACTTTGACCGAGAGTCCGACACCGTAACGCCGACCGTGAACGAAGCGAGAAGCTTTCCGACCGTGCAAAATGCTAAGTGAGGTGCAAAGCAAGTGCGGGCTAAGGGGGAGAACTGAACATCAAGAGCGGATCAACGACGAACGAGAACAAGAACCCCAAGGAGGGGAGGCCGACAGGCCTCGGACGAGGAGGGAGGTTGGCTTAACGTCAACTCCTAGGCAGTAGCTATCATGGGAGAGGAGAGGTGGGTAGGGGAAAGTGACGAGAATTTCTCATGGTGTTGAGATTTCAATCGTCGGAGGTGTAGGAGAGATGGTTTGTGCCTATCTCTTGGTCGGTTTTTTTTTCTTTTTTTTTTTCTTTTTTTGTAATCATGTATTCATTGTTGTAAGGTACAAAAAACTGCATGCAGCGCTAGCTATGGCAAAAACAAAACCTATAAACAATAACCACGACCCGCTTCACCTCTTTATGGGAAAAATCAAATACCCGGAATCCATAGGAAATGTCCCCCCCGCCTACCACCTAAGATGAAAACCTCAGACACGTAAGGAAACAATACATAGAAACGTACAGGTAGAGAGACCCAAACCCTTCCGCAGGCACAGCAAAACAAAAGAACAGACTCTAACGGCCAGAAAGGCTGCCCGCGGGGAGAGGATTGTTGATCGGCGACATAGGAAAACTCCCGTAGAGGGCCCACCGAAACCGTGATGTACGGTCAGGCAGGTCATGACATCGATCCAAGGCGTTGGACAATAGCCACGGAGGCAGTGCTATACCACGACTTGGCGTAACCGAGGAGGGACCAACCGATCAGAAGGGTAGAAGGCGAGCGGAGCCGCCCGGCAGAGGGGATGCCAGCCAACGATGATGAGCAGTAGGGTGCCAGCCGGTGAGTAGCAGTAGGGTGCCAGCCGGAGGGGGGGAGCAGTAGGGTGCCAGTCGGGGGGGATTTTTAGCAGTAAGGTGCCAGCTTATGGGGCAGTACGGTGCCAGCGGACGGAACCGGGAGGGGGGTGGAGGAAGGATCGCGATGGGCTAGCCACAACAGACAAACGGGTCATAGCAAGGGCTTTTGGGATGACGACGAGACCGGGACGAGACCGTGATGTTACTAACCGAGGCTTTCCCCATCAGATGTACAAGCCCAGCAAGCCGGGGCCTACTTCGACCGAGAGTCCGACACCGTAACGCCGACCGTGAGCGTAGCGAGAAGCTTTCCAACCGTGCAAAATCCTAAGCGAGGTGCGAAGGAAGTGGGGGGTAAGGGGGAGAACCGGACATCATGAGCGGGTGTCAACGACGAACTTGAACAAGAACCCCAAGGAGGGGAGGCAGGCGTGCCTCAGGAGAGGAGGGTAGATGGCATAACCTCAACTCCTAGGCAGTAGCCATGATGGGAGAAGAGAGGTGGGTGGGGGAAAGTGACGATGATTTCCCGTGGTGTTGAGATTTCAATCGCCGGAGGTGGAGGAGAGATGGTTCGTGCCCTATCTCTTGGTCGTTTTTTTTTTCTTTTTTTTTTGTAATCATGGGTTATTTGTTTCTAGGTACAAAAAGCCTTATGCAGTGCTAGCTATGAAGAGAAAAAAACCTATAAATGCAAACCCACCGCCCGCTTCACCTCTTCATGGGAAAAATCAAACACCCCGAGTCCATAGGAAAAGTCTCCCCCGCCTAGCACCTAAGATAATATACCCCACACACGTAAGGAAACAATACATAGAAACATACAGGTAGAGAGACCCAAACCCTTCAGCAGGCTCCCCAAAACAAAAGAAATGACGGCTGTTCTAAGGCCCTTTCGGGGCGTGGGGGAGAGGATAGGTGATCGCCAACCCGGGAAAACTCATAAGTTGAGGGCCCACCAAAAACCATGATGTACGGTCGGGCAGGTCATTACATCGATCCCAGGTGTTGGACAAAGCCACTGAGGCAGTGCTATACCACGACTAGGGGTAACCGAGGAGGGCCCGAACGATTGGAGGGGGAGGAGGGCAAGCGGAGCCACCGAGCAGAGGGGATGCCAGCCAGGAAGGTGAGCAGTAGGGTGCCAGCCGCTGAGTAGCAGTAGGGTGCCAGCCAGAGGGGGGGGAGCAGTAGGGTTCCAGCCCGGGAAGGAGTATTTAGCAGTAAGGTGCCAGCTTAAGGGGCAGTACGGTGCCAGCGGACGGAACTGGGAGGGGGGTAGTGGAAGGATTGCGAACGAGCTAGGCACAACCGACTAACGGGCCATAGCCCGGGCTTTTGGGGCGACAGCGAAACCGAGCAAGACCGTGATGTTACTAACTGAAGCTTTCCCCATCAGAGGTACAAGCCCAGCAGCACCGAAGCCTTACTTTGACCGAGAGTCCGGACGCCATATCGCCGACCGTGAACGAAGCGAGAAGCTTTCCGACTGAGCAAAATGCTAAGCGAGGCGCAGAGCAAGTGCGGGGTAAGGGGAAGAACCGAACTTCATGAGCGGGTGTCAACGATGAACGGGAACAAGAACCCCAAGGAGGGGAGGCATGCGTGCCTCAGGAGAGGAGGGAAGATGGCTTAACGTGAACCCCTAGGTAGTAGCCATGATGGGGGAAGAGATGTGGGTGGGGGAAAGTGACGATGATTTCCCGTGGTGTTGAGATTTCAATCGCCGGAGGTGGAGGAGAGATGGTTTGTGCCCTATCTCTTGGTCCTTTTTTTTTTTTTTTTTTTTAATCAAATCGTTA
>Ga0307517_10000839_pt1 | contig 52857 bp, 40 predicted proteins | sample 23_EM_MG_FD_194515 | JGI IMG/M metagenome (GOLD analysis project Ga0307517, IMG submission 194515) | Populus trichocarpa ectomycorrhiza microbial communities from riparian zone in the Pacific Northwest, United States - 23_EM | ecosystem: Host-associated > Plants > Roots > Unclassified | place... | reverse complement strand
GCAGGAAGTATGCCGGGAAGGAAGGTACTCTGCAGATAAGGATATAAGGCAGCTTGTTCTTCCCTTTGTTCGTTTTAGTTAGTTTATCTCATACTCATCACATCTTTCTCTCACGGTTCTACGGTCTTGTCTTGTCTTGTTAAAGTCATTCGTTCTCGCATACGATCTCTTTACTCTTTATTGTTCTCTGATATCTTTCGTCTATTATCGTTGTTCGTATCAATACAAGTTTTGTGCCGTTCGGTAACTTAGGATTGGATCCACTGCGCCTAACCACCCAAGTAAATTGTTCAAAAAAATGTAGCTACCTGCCGTGAGAACATGCTGCGCTGTGAGTTGAGAAACTGCGGTTAGCGGTCACGAGGGGTGCTGGTAACAAAAATCATATCTCCAACCCCTAGAGAGCCGTGTATGAGGTTGCGGGCAGAGATTTATAGCATGTAACTTATCAATATCGCGAAATATTATGTGATGCTTTAAATTAGGTGCGTAGGTTTTTGACCGATTCGTTCACGAGGTTTGGGGTTCGGTGCTGGTAACCTATAGGTATAGTATAAGTATAATACCAAGCCAGCTGATTCCACTACAGGCTCCCTACAGTGTTTGTTCATCGCAGTGCAAGATTTGTGCTGCGCAGTACAGTGCTGCTAGATGGCGTTTAGAGAGGGATGGCATTTCCTGCTACCGATGCGGTAGGTATAAGCAGGGTGTTGTCGGCTGAAATTTAGGGGAGATTATTGGACTGTGCTCGAGTAGAGAGAGATTAATATTATCCATGAGGTTCCACAAAAGACCCCGCTTTTTTCAGCCCCGAGGAATTCCATCGACCAAACAACTCCATACCCCATCACCTATCCTCTACTAGTTTTCGAACACTAGAGATGTCCCATATCAACTCCTTCAATAATGTTAACTCTAATAATAACACCTGGAACAACTGTACTATCGCCGACGAGCGGTCTAAGCTCTTGACCTGGCTATCCCCACTAGATCCCAGGTTACGGCATCAGGGTATTCGAGACCATCGGGTGGGAAATGTAGGGGGATGGGTCTTACAGACCGAGGAATTTAGGAGTTGGCACGCGGGTAGTGGGGGAAGTGAATCCCATAACGGAGTTTTGTTTTGCTACGGAGATCCGGGAGTTGGCAAAACGTTTATTAGGTGACAAGGGCGAATCTTGGGGAAGGGAGAGAGAGCAAGTGCTGACAAGGTGCGGTGTTAGTTCGTTGGTGATAGATAGCTTGTGCGATTGGGCAATGCAACAAAATGCCGCGGTTGCATGGTTTTACTTTGATTTTGCGGCCCAAAAGGAGCAGTCGCCGGTGAGCGTGCTGGGCGCCCTGCTCAAACAGGTTATTAGGGGACTGGGAGAGGTTCCGGGGGAAATCGCGCAGGCCTACGAAGACCAGGAAAGGGTCGGCGGACGGGGGCCGCAGCTTGCGGATATTGTGAAGATGCTGCAGATCACGTCTTCCAGAAAGCGGACATTTGTATGCATGGACGCTCTGGATGAGTGCGTGCCAGGAAATCGAGTCAAGCTACTTGATTCGCTAAATAAAATTCTCCAACACTCTCCGGGCACTCGAGTATTTGTGACAGGGAGACCCCAAATTCGGCCTGAGATGGGGAGGCGTCTTGCGGAAAGAGTAACGAATCTATCGATAAGTCCTAGGAGAGATGATATTATTGGATATATTCATGCCAGGCTGGACGAGGACACAGACCCAGATGCGATGGATAGTAGGCTGAAGGCAGACATCCTGAGAAAAATCCCCGAAGATATTTCCGAGATGTAAGTAGAAGCAAAAATACTAGGGAAGCTGCCTCGAGTTATCCACTGACAGATATACATATAGATTCCTGCTCGTCTCGCTGAATATCGATGCGATCCTTCAAGAGCCCACCATCAGTCGCAGGCGGCAAAGGCTTAGTGTAATGACCGATGGGTTGGGGTTGGGAGATGTTTATGATGCGACGGTGGGTCGGATAAAGGGACAGGGTGGGGAGAAAGCGAGACTTGGCATAGCTGCTTTAATGTGGATCTCTCACTCGGAGCGTCCCTTGAAGCCCGATGAACTTTGCCACGCTCTAGGGGTGAGAATTGGGTCGGCCGATCTCGATGGCGACAATGTTCTTTCAATAGGGACGTTGCTGGCCTGTTGCCATGGGCTTGTTGCCGTAGATAAGGAGGCTTCCACGGTCCGATTAATCCACTTTACGGTTCAAGAATACATCCGGGCTCATCCTGAGCTTTTTGGATCGGCTCACTTGACGATAGCGGAAACTTGCTTAAGTTATCTGAATTCTCAGCAGGTCAGGGCTCTTCCGGCTGGTCCCCCTGATTTCAAAAACATACCTTTTCTCGAATATTCATCTCTATATTGGGGAGTGCACGCAAAAAGAGAGCTTTCGGATTGTGCAAAACTGCTTGCGCTGAGGCTATTTGACTGCACCAACCACATATCTACTAAAATCCTCTTGAAGGAGCAGGAGATGTACCGTTACAGGGTTGATTACTACGATTCTTACCTATTTAGTGGTCTGCACTGTGCATCTTTCTTCGGGATTGTTGAGATTGTAGCTGGTTTGGTACAGATGGAAGGTTGTGATGTCAACCGAGGAGACTGTTTTGGAAATGCGCCTCTCTTGTTGGCTGCTCAATATGGGCACAAGGGAGTGGTAGAAATACTTCTTGGACGGGACGACATTAGCCCCGACAAACCGGGCATGTTCGACCGGACGCCACTCTTTTGTGCCGCCATGAATGGGCACTCGGGAGTGGTGAAAATACTACTCGGACGGGACGACATTGACCCCAACAAATCAGATATCGACGGCGAAACGCCGCTCTGGCGTGCTGCTGCAGATGGGCACTCGGGGGTGGTGAAAATACTACTCGGACGGGACGACGTTGACCCCAACAAACCAGGAATCGGCGGCCAAACGCCGCTCTGGAGTGCTGCTGAAAATGGGCACGAGGGAGTGGTGAAAATACTACTCGGGCGGGACGACATTGACCCCAACAAATCAGATATCCACGGCGAAACGCCGCTCTGGCGTGCTGCTACCGGTGGGCACTCGGGGGTGGTGAAAATACTACTCGGACGGGACGATGTTGACCCCAACAAACCAGGAATCGGCGGCCGAACGCCGCTCTGGCGTGCTGCTGAATTTGGGCGCTCGGGAGTGGTGAAAATACTACTCACACGGGACGACGTTGACCCCAACAAGCGAGGAATCGGCGGCCAAACGCCGCTCTGGCGTGCTGCTTGGAATGGGCACTCGGGAGTGGTGAAAATACTACTCGAGCGGGACGACATTGACCCCAACAAATCAGATATCGACGGCGGAACGCCGCTCTGGCGTGCTGCTACCAATGGGCACTCGGGAGTGGTGAAAATACTACTCGGACGGGACGACATTGACCCCAACAAATCAGATATCCACGGCGAAACGCCGCTCTGGCGTGCTGCTGAAGCTGGGCACTCGGGAGTGGTGAAAATACTACTCGCACGGGACGACGTTGACCCCGGCAAGCCAGACAACTTAGGGCGAACACCGCTCAGTCGCGCTTGGGCGCGGGGCCGTGCGGGAGTGATAGCACTACTACAGCCGCAAGCATTTGCTACCCCCAGCACTTCCTAACGCTGAGAAGGAATACCCCCCTACCATCTTCAAACATGGACAACCTATCTGCTGTTTCCGCAAGGACCGTACCGGCTTCGTCGCCATGCCTGCCACTGCCATAGCCCCCCTGGCATCCCCGCCCAATCTCCTTCTCCAATTCAAAATGCCGCCTCGCGGTAATTGTCGTCTTCCTAATTAAGGCTACCTCGGAGGCTCATCTCGAATATCTTCTTTTGCCCACAGGAAATGATATGCGATGGAAACGCGCATATTTATTCTACACCCGTCTAAGAGACTATCCCGACTTTTTTCATGTCAGAATTCTTTTAGCCCACGGCTATAATCTGGAGTCTTGTGTTTGTGGGGGATATGTATATTCTATTTGATATAAGTTGTGCTTGAAATTTCTATTTTTTTGTTTCTTTTTATTATACCTTTATGGTCATAACCCTTGTCGCATATTTATTTGTTTGTACCCTTCCATTTTCATACCTTCTAAAGTATAGACGTGAGAGTTGTTTAGATATGGAGAGAAATATGAAGTGCGGGCATTCTTGGCAAATGAAGAAAAGCGAAGTAAAGGTTAATTGTTAAATAAGCTATGATTAGGACCGGTTTCCACTATGGACGAAGTTTAATGAGGGTTATGCTTATATCCCATTTCCCTCTAGATGTGAGCATGAGGGTGATGCTGGGAGGCTATCGGCTCTTTCTAGTTTTGTTTATTAAGGGAATTAATATAGTAAGGAGTTTTTTAGCTATAGTATGAGATTAATTTCCACTCTCCAGATATAGTGCACTACTATATATGCTCAAAGAACACACTATGTGGCCAAATCCTTCATGCATAGGCCTAGATGCATATCACATTCACGTGTTTGTATATTTCCTCTAACCTGGCCGGATTGCGGACCACAGTTTGGCCTCTGGGTTATCTGACTCGGCTCAGCTCTATTACCGATGTTGAAACATACTTCTGGCACTACTGTGGTGTCACTCACACTATTTGTTTTTTCTCCTTGCATCAAACCTTATCATACCTCTACACCTCCGGCACTATTGAAGATACCTCCTTGCATTTCCTTCATTCTTCTTTTATTGTTATTGTTATTGTTCGCTCGACCTATTTGTCTCGCTCCCAAATGGTAGATAGTCAGGGCTGCTCGCCCTTCTCTTTGAGATAGTTAGAGTGCTCAGTTTTTCCTCAAGCAATCAATCACTTCTTCATCATATCGTACTATCATTCCATTCAATATTACCACAACAACCGAAATTTGCAGGCTCCCGAGTGATCGATGATGATTGCTCTAATTGTGGGGAGTTTTCAGGATGTGCTTGTACATTGAGACGGACTCAACAGAACCCAGGTGTATGTGTTGGCGGTACCTACGCGATTGCACTGGCGTGAAATGTTATCTTTGCTATTGTTAGTGGCCCTAGGTTGAAAGCCCCTGGACGCAGATTTAAGTGCGGGCCGTGTGTGCACTGTGCGCTTAGATTCCCCACTAATCAGTCATATCCAACATGATGATCAGGCTCGGAAAATTGAAAATTCCGATGCAGAATTGATTGGGTGAAGAGGGTCCGGGGGACCACACGGCGGGGATGAAGGATGATATGGATTTGGAACCGGTAACAACACTGAAGTGGTGGGAGAAATCCCTTGGTGATAAAATTGTAATTGTGAATGCGCAGGTAATTTATCCGCATTTTAAGGATATATCAGGCAATAGCAGTTAAGCAGCATCCACACTATTTTCAGTGGTTGAAACCGAGAGGATGCTTTTAAGTTCTTTTGGTTTGTCGCAGGCCTAAACCATCAGATGATATCTTCAAATATTTGCAAATATCTGACGGCACCGAAAGGTATCTGCGGGCATCTATAGATATATGCTGTCGATTGGCGGTGTACATGCTAGCCTCATTGCGTATCCCGAAGGACTCGCGGCGCCACCAGGCATCCGCAAAGCCTGGGTTAGACCCCCAGACTTGGCCTGAGAGTACTGCAAATGCTCGATACCCCTCCTTGCATGCCTGGGCGCAGAGTGGGTTTCCGGGGTTTGCGGTATCACACCCTAACTTGTCAAGAGTGATCGAGCGGTCCACACCACTGTGAAATATCGACTTACGAGCGAGTTAGGATGTTCCATGTTCTCCTGGCCACCCTTCGCCTACCACAACCTTTTCCTTTGGACATTCTATCGGATGTCTGGGTCGGGCGTCACGGACCCGTATTGTCTTCCTAGCTAGCCAAGGGAAACCCTAACACTGGTGCTCAAAATAATGCTCTGCATTAGACATTGTAGCGATTGATACCGGATGGTGGATACAACTGTCGGGCATGATATTGGAGAACTGGATCTTGCGTTGTAAGGTTAGACGCCTGGTAATGGTGTCTTTCGCTATTAGAGTTCATGTTGCGGAAAATGAGGACAAATTAAGTTTCCTTGTAACGAACGGGTTTTAGATAGTCAATTTGGGGATATTAGGGGATAGTTGGATAAAGGACTTGAAGGTGAGGTTTTTGTAGCGTATAAGGAAGGCTGTGGGCAAGATGACGCTAGACCGGGTGAGGGCTCAGCGAGGCGACACCCTCAGCGAGGTTTGACAAAGATTGGTTAGTATGATAATATTATCATAGTTGGTTTGGTGCGTACCAAAATTTGGTGTCATTCCACGCCAAGCCTCGCTGAGCCCTCACCAGGTCTACCTACTGCCCAGTTCCTGATAGTTTGCTCAAGTGATCCCTCATCACTGAAAGTCTCCATCATACGCTGCTCAACATGCGCACTTTCCCAGCAATGGCACCTTACGCAACCCAGATGCAAGCAAGATCTTTAATCTCACCAGCCCATTTGATCAGGAATATGCTTCAAGTTCCTCCTCTTTCTTACTATGTCAGATACTATGTTACCAACCCGATCACACCAGTGGAAAACGACCCAACCACCCCACCGGCTACTTGTACCGTTCCACCAACAGGGCAGTCCCGCACAGCACCCAAACCCACTAGCCCACCCTCCGATGATAGTATCCCAGTCTCAGGCTATGTACACCTACTAGTACTAGATGTTCAACCAGATGACAAAGTCGCAGCCTCGAATCCATCAACGCTTTCTGGCTCTGATTGTGGTGGCCGCCTGCCATCTAAAGTACTGCATGATCCACTACCAGTTGGGGGCAACCTCCGAGAAGCTAAAGCAACGTCACAGTGGTATCAGCAGTGCAACGAGCTTGATGACAAGTGGTATAAAAGAATCCAGAAACTGGTAGCCGAACAGGATCAGAAACTGGCAGCTGAACAGGATAAGTGGTATCAGAGAAATCAGAAAATTCTGTCTCAATATGCAACTGAAATTCAGCAAAAATGCCATGAAAATGCCACCCTTACTGTTGAGTACTTTCTTCTAATTTTTCAATTATTTCTAACCTTTATTTAGAGCCTGCTTTTGCAGGAAAGAACAGAAAAGCTAAGGCTAGAAGGGAATTTCAACATCCGCGGTGCTATTGGTAAATAGTCTCCACCGTTGGTGAAAAACTAGCTAATAATGTGAATCTTCAGAGAGGACTGTGTATCAGGCTCGACTTTTGGGCAAAATCAAATGTATTCCCAAGGAGGGGATCCAGTCCAGAATCAACAAGCTCAGAAAAACAGTGGAATTCCAAACTGTTTTTAATACTGAAGTTGCACGCCATGGCCTGTCTCCACATGATGTTACCTCCTGCCTTGAAGTCGTCTATCACCAGTTGTCGAACTTGAAGTATGCACACGGAAATGATAGAATCATCACCCTTCGCGCCGAGGACCACCTTGAGAATGAACATGCTACCCTTGCAATAATCCTCTAGGTACAGGAAGACTGGCCTGATGGCCTCAGCTGGAAGGAAATGAAGAAGGGGGAAGGGGACTCGGAATAGACTTGGGGGGAATTACTTTGTTGTTTTTTGTTGGAACTACAATAGGCCTCCTTTTTTGTTCGCCTATATCTGTGGATTTCATAAAACAATAGAATTTCTCCACATGGAGCAGAGAGCACGCTCCTTCTATTCAGAAAGTAACCCGGTTGCTGTACTCAAGAATAACTTTACCCTGCCCATTTGCTAGCCCTACTGCACGGTACAGTGCTGCTAGATGGCGTTTACGGAGGTACAGGGCATAAGTTTTGTAGGTTCCACAAGCGAGGTTTGCTGCCCTCACTCCCTGTGTAACCTACAAAACTTATGCCCTGTACCTCCGTAGAGAGGGATGTCATTTCCTGCTATCGATGCGGTAGGTATCCCTTAGAGAGCTGAGACAAGAGAATTCAGTGCCCCCGCGAATTGCGCAAGGATGGGGTCCAAGACATAGGATGAATAAGCAACCCTCAGCCTCATCATAATACGAAATCAATGTAAAAAGAGGCTTGAGCTATATCATTCTGTGCAATTTTGCGGGGGCACTGAATTCTCTTGTCTCAGCGCTCTAAGGGATAAGCCGGGTGTTGTCGGCTGAAACTTAGGGGAGATCATTGGACTGTGCTCGGGTACAGAGATACCGTATAATCTCGTGAAATCCACTATCTCCGAGCTGTGACGAATATCCCTGTAAATCGCGACATCAGCCCAAGATAGGTTTAGCTGGCCAAGGTAACAAGATCCAGCACAGCCAGATGACTCAGGCTATACCGTGTCAGGAAAGCACTAACCCTTCTTAAGAACTTTTGACTTAGAATCTGGAGATTAGGGGCCGACGGAGATAGTGGATTTCACGAGTTTTTACGGTATTAATATTATCCATGAGGTTCCACAAAAGATCCCGCTTTTTTCAGCCCCGGGGAATTCCATCGACTGAACAACTCCATACCCCATCACCTGTCTTATACTAGTTTTCGAACACCAGAGATGTCCCATATCAACTCCTTTTAATACTAATATCTCTAATAATAACACCTGGAACAACTGTACTATTGTCGATGATCGGTCTAAACTCTTGACCTGGCTATCCCCACTAGATCCTAGGTTACGGCATCAGGATATTCGAGACCGTCGAGTAGAAAATGTAGGGGGATGGGTCTTACAAACCGAGGAATTTAGGAGTTGGTACGCGGGTAGTGGGGGAAGTGAATCCCATAACGGAGTCTTATTTTGCTATGGAGATCAGGGGGTTGGCAAAACGTTTATTAGGTGATAGGGACGAATCTCTGGGAATGGAGAGAGCGAGTGCTGACACGCTGCTGTATTAGTTCGTTAGTGATAGATAGCTTATATGCGATCGGGCGGGGGGACAAAATGCCGCGGTTGCATGTTTTTACTTTGATTTTGCGGCCCGAAGGGAGCAGTCGCCAGTGAGTGTGTTGGGCGTCCTGCTCAAACAGGCTATTAGGGGGCTGGGAGAGGTGCCGGGGGAAATAGTGCAGGCTTATGAAGACCAGAGAAAGGTGATTGGTGGGCGGGGACCACAGCTCGCCGATATTGTGAGAATGCTGCAGGTTACGTCTTCCAGAAAGCGGACATTTGTATGCATGGACGCTATGGACGAGTGCGTCCCGGGAAATCGGGTCAAGCTACTTGATTCGCTGGATAAAATTCTCCAACAGTCTGCGGGCACTCGAGTGTTCGTGACCGGGGGACCCCAAATTCGACCTGAGATGGGACGGGGTCTTCCTGGAAGAGTAACGAATCTATCCATAAGTCCTAAGAGAGGTGATATTATTGGATATATTCATACCAGGCTGGACTAGGACACAAACCCAGATGCGACGGATAGAAGGCCGGGGGCAACCATCCTGAAGAAGATTCCCGAAGATATTTCCGAGATGTAGGTATAAGCAACGCTGAGGAAGCCACCCCGAGGTATCCACTGACCGATACACATCTAGATTCCTGCTCGTCTCGCTGAATATCGATGCGATCCTTCAAGAGCCCACGATTAGTGGTAGGCGGCGAAGGCTGAGCGCAATGACAGATGTGTTGGGGTTGGGAGATGGTTGTGATGCAACACTGGGTCGGATAGGGGGATAAAGTGGGGAGAAAGCGAGGCTCTGCATGGCTGCTTTGATGTAGATCTCTCACACGGAGCGTCCCTTGAAGGCCAACGAACTGTGCCACGCTCTGGGAGTGAGAATAGGGTCGGCCGATCTCGATGACGACAATGTTCCTTCGATTGGGACATTGCTAGCGTGTTGTCGAGGGCTTGTTGCCGTAGACAAGGAGGCTTCCACGGTCCGGCTCATCCACTTTACGGTTCAAGAATACATCCGGGCTCACACCGAGCTTTTTAGTTCGGCTCACTCGATGATAGCGGAAACCTGCTTAAGTCATTTGAATTCTTAGCAGGTCAAGACCCCCCCGGTCTCCAAAACACACCTTTTCTCGAATATTCATCTCTATATTGGGGAGTTCATGTAAAAAGAGAGCTTTCCAATTGTGCAAAATTGCTTGCGCTGAAATTATTTGACTGTACTAACCACATATCTACTAAAATCCTCTTGGAGGAGCAGAGAAAGTACTGTTACACGGTTGAATACTACAAATCTTACCTATTTAGTGGTCTGCACTGCGCATCTTTCTTCGAGATTGTTGGGATTACGGCTGGTTTGGTAGAGATGGAAAGTTGTGATGTCAACCAAGAGGACTGCGTTGGAAATACGCCTGTCTTGCTGGCTGCTCAATATGGGCACGAGGGAGTGGTAGAAATACTGTTTGGACGGGATGACATTAGCCCCGACAAACAAGACATGTTCGACTAGATGCCGCTCTGTTATGCCGCCATGAATAGGCACGAGGAAGTGGTGAAAATACTACTCGGACGGGACGGCGTTGACCCCAATAAATCAGAAATCGGCGGCCGAATGCCGCTCTTGCGTGCTGTAGCAAATGGGCACGAGAGAGTGGTGAGAAATTGAGAATGCTGCTCGGACGGGACGACATTGACCCCAACAAATCAAAAAAACTACGGCGAAACGCCGCTCTGGTATACTGCTGAGAGTGGGCACGAGGGAGTAGTGAGAATACTACTCAGACGGGAGGACGTTAACCCCGACAAATCAGATATCGACCGCGAAGCGCTGCTCTGGCGTGCTGCTCGGAATGGGCACGAGGGAGTAGTGAAAATACTACTTGGGCGGGGTGACGTCAGCCCCAACAAACCGGATATCGACGGCCAAACGCCGCTCTGGAGTTCTGCTGAAAAGGGGCACGGGGGAGTGGTGAAAATACTACTGAGACGGGGTGACGTTGACCCCGACAAACCGGATAACCACGGCCAAACGCCGTTCATGCGTGCTGCTCGGAATGGGCACGAGGGAGTGGTGAAAATACTGCTCGGGCGAGAGGACGTCGACCTGGTAAGCCGGACAACTTAGGCCGAGCACAGCTCAGTCGCGCTTATGAACGTGGCCATACGGGAGGGATGGCACTGTTTCCTTCACTTTCTGGGTAAGTCTGCTTTAGAAACTCATCAATATCCCTTTTTGGTAGAGGGAAATCACGCACTATGGAAATGCACATATCTGCCAAACACCCGCCTGAAACCCTGCCCCAATTGTCGGGTCGGGATTTTTTATAGTTTCTGTTTATAATCTGGAGTTTGGTATTTGTGGGGGTAATTATATTCCGTTTGGTGTAAACTCTTCTGGTTGAAATTTCTATTATGTTTACTTTTATTATACCTTCATGGTTCTAAATCCTCGTCCCATATTTATTTGTTTGCCTCTTCCATTTTCATACCTTTTAAGGTATAGACATGCGGGTTGTTTAGATATAGAGAGAAATATGAAGGGCGGGCATTCTTGACAAATGAAGAAAAGCGACATAAAGGTTAATTGTTAAATAATAAGCTATAATTTGGGTTGGTTTCCACTATGGACGTAGTTTAATGAAGGTTATGCTTATATCCCATTTCCCTCTAAGTGTGAGCTTGAGGGTGAGGCTGGGAGGCTATGGACGCTTTCTAGTTTTTTATTATTAAAGGAATTCATATGGTAAGGAGTATTTTAGCTATGATATTAATTTCCATTCTGTGGATATAGTGCGCTACTATATAGGCTCGAAGAACCCACTATGTGGCCAAATCCTCCATGCGCGTCCTACTGTAGATGCATATCACATTCATGGCCCATGGTCCCGGAGAGCGGTCACCGGCCTGTATTTGTATATTTCCTCCAGCCTGACCGGACTGTACACCATAGTTCGGTCTCTGGAGTTATCTGGCTCGGCTCGGCTCTACTACCGATATTTGTAGGCTTCCGAGTGATCCAGAATGATTGCTCTAATGGTGGTGAGTTTTCAGGATGTGCGTATACATTGTCACTGATTAAGCGGAACCCTGGTGTATGCGTTGGCGGTATGATACCTGCGTGATTGAACTGGGGTGAAATGTTATCTTTGCTATTGTTGTTGGCGGATAGGTTGAAAACCCCTGGACGTAGATTTCAGTGCGGACCGTGTGTGCACTGTGCGCTCAGATTCCCCACTAATCAGTCATATCCAACAGGGTGATCAGGTTCGGAAAAATAAAACTGCCGATGTAGAATCAATTGGATGAAGAGAACCCGAGGAACCACACGGCGGGGATGAAGAATGTTATGGATTTAAGGTGGGTAACGACACTGAAGTGGTGGGAGAAATCGCTTGGTGATCAAATTATAATTGTGAATGCATGAGTAATTTGTCAACATTAATCTTTAGGAATATATCGGGCAACAGGAACCAAGCAGCATCCATACTATTTTGAATGCATGCAGCCGACGGGATGCTTTTAAGTTCTCTTGGTTTGTCGCGGCTTAAACCACCAGAGGATATCTTCAAATCTTTACAAATATCTGATGGCACTGAAGGGTATCTGCGGGCATCTGTGGATATATGCTGTTCGATTGGCGGTGTACATGCTAACCGCATTGCGTATCCCGAAGGACTCGGGGCGCCACCAGGCATCCGCAAAGCCTGGGTTAGCCCCCCAGACTTGGCCTCAGAGTACTGCAAATGCTCGATACCCCTCCCTGCATCCCTGGGTGGAGAGTGGGTTTTCCGGGTTTTGCGGTATCGCACCCTAACTTGTCAAGAGTGGTTGAGCTCCCTACGCCACTGTGAAATATCGACTTACGAGCGGGTTGGGAGGCATGTTCCATGTCACACTGGTCACCTTTTGCCAACCTCAACCTTTTCCTTAGGACATTCTATCGGATGTCTGGGTCGGGCGTCAGGGACCCGTATTCTCTTCCTAGCTAGCCAAGGGAAACCCTAACACTGGTGTTCGAAGCAATGCTCTGCGTTAGCCATTTTAGCGATTGATACCGTATGGCGGATACAACTGTCGGGCATGATATTGGAGAACTGTATCTTGCGTTGTAAGGTTAGACGCCTGGTAATGGTGTCTTTCGCTATTAGAGTTCATGTTGCGGAAAATGAGGACAAATTAAGTTTCCTTGTAACGAACGGGTTTTAGATAGTCAATTTGGGGAGATTAGGGGATAGTTGGATAAAGGACTTGAAGGTGAGGTTTTTGTAGCGTATGAGGAAGGCTGTGGGCAAGATGACGCTACAGAGGAGGAGGAGCCAAGTTGGACCTAAGATACTCTTGTTGGGAACGGCGGGGGTTGTGTGTAGCAAGGTAGGTTGGGTTTTGTTTTCCTCCAGTGTATGCCATGCGTGAGTCCTCCTCTCCTCTTGCACCGCTGAGATTTAAAGTGCTTTTTTGTACTTGCCTGGATGATGGTGATAGTGGGGTTTATTATGGGTTGCCGTGCTGTAATAAGTTACTATACTTGTGCCTTAGTGCCAAGGGTTGGAACTCTTCTCGGAATAGTTACTAAATGCCTATAGAAAGTTCAAATGGGTGCTAATTCTTTGCTCAGAGGCACAGATATTGTATAGTACAATAATATGTAAACTTACGGTTAGAACCCTATGCTTAAACAGCTGACAGTCTTTAACGCTAGTAAAAAAGTATCGGAGCAAGAGTTCTGATAACCAAGTCACCCACTCAGAGATATTAGCGCTAAAGCGTGGTAGTTTGTATGAACGGGCTGGAACAGGGTCGGATCTTCCTGTTTTTATTTTTTTGAGTGTGCTATGCTAGTTTTAGGTGTATTTGTCTATGTTGTGGGGTGCCACAAAGTTTCGGGGAATCCACCATCTCCACCAGCTCGCCCCGAAAAGCTCCAGAGGAGGGAGGCGTTTTCCTGATACCGTACGATAAGCTCAGGGCTTCTTGGACCTCATTAACTGGTATTCGAAATTCTGTTGACCAGTGAGAAAGTAAACCTATCCTGAGCCAACTGGGTGATTCCTGCAAATAATCAAAGCGGATTTCGGGAGATTTTGCGGTATAGTATTCAAGAGTGGTGTAGTTTCTTTGAGAGATCCTCACCCGAGATTTACTCTGTTGTCTGGGTTGTTTGGTTTCGTGATGAATCTTGGGTCCTGGAAAATTCTAGGCTCTGCCGGAGGGTGATTCATCGGCATATTCAATGTTTCGTTGGATCACGGCTTGGGGTTGCCGTTGAACGATATTTGTTTTGACCAATTTATTCATTAGAAGTTGGGGGGGGGGGGGGGGGTAGATCATGGTAAATATAGCGACCTGCTGTGATGCCACTTTGCTGGGTGAGAGTGTGGCTGGAGGTAACGAGGTTGTCGGTATCAAAAATTATCTTTTCTATCCCTAGAGAACCATGTATGGGGTTCCAGGGGGAGATACCCGGCATGTATCGAGACTGCGAAGGACAATTTGTTGTTTTATGTTAGGTGTGTAGGTTTCTGATCGATTCGTTGGCAAAGTTTGGTTTTCTGTGCTGGTATTGGTATAATAGTATCAAGCCGGCTGATTCCACTACAGGCTCTCCACAGTGTTGTTCATCTCAGTGCAAGAGTGCTACCGGGTGGCATTTAGAGAGGGATGGCATTTCCTGCTACTGCTGAGGTAGGTATAAGCAGGGTGTTGTCCGCTGAAATTTAGGGGAGGTCATTGGGCCCAGGTCGCCCGCAGATATCTGTGCACGAACTGCAGACTCCTAATGGCTAATCACTCAGAATATCAGAATAAAAAAGAAGCAGTTTATGGTGCTCACTTAAACAGTGGGCTCGCTTCGCCGTGCCAGTGTCACCGTAACCTGCTAGATTTATCTGCTGTTGCATGACATAAGCATGAGCAGGTACAGTAATTGATGAGTGTCTTCCTCATAGACCGGGTGAGGGCTTGGCGAGGCTTGGCAAAGATTGGTTAGTATGATATCATAGTTGGTTTGATGCGTACCAAAATTTGGTGTCAATCCACGCTAAGAGTCGCTGAGCCCTCACCAGGTCTACCTACTACTCTGTTCCTCATAGTTTGCTCAAGTGATCCCTCATCACTGAGAGTCTCCATCCTACACTGCTCAACATGCACACTTTCCCAGCAATGGCAGCTTATGCAACCCAGATCCAAGCAAGATCTTTAATCTCACCAGCCCATTTGATCAGGAATATGCTTCCTCCTCTTTCTCACAATGTCAGGTACTATGTTACCAACCCGACCACACCCACGGAAAGCGACGCTACCACCACACCGGCTATAGTTCCACCAACAGGGAAGTCCCGCACGGCACCCAAACCAACTAGCCCACTCTCTGATGGCCGTATCCGAGTCTCAGGCTATGCACACCTGCCAGATGTTCAACCAGATGACAAAGTGGCAGCCGCAAATGCATTTACGCTTTTTGGCTCTGATTGTGGTGGCCGCCTTCTGTCCAAAGTGCTGCCGGATCCTGTACCAGTTGAGAGCAAACTCCGGGAAGGTAAACCAACGTGGTATCAGTGGTGCAACGAGCTTGATGACAAGTGGTATCAAAGAACCCAGAAACTGGTAGCCGAACAGGATCAGAAACTGGCAGCTGAAGGGGACAAGTGGTATCAAAAGCTGGCAGCTGAAGGGGACAAGTGGTATCAAAAGCTGGCAGCCGAAGGGGACAAGTGGTATCAGAGAAATCAGAAAATTGCAGCTGAATATGCAACCGAAATTCAGCAAAAATGCCATGAAAATGCAACCCTTACTGTTGAGTACTTTCTTCCAATTTTTCAATTATTTCTAATCTTTATTTAGAGCCTGCTTTTGCAGGAAAGAACGGAAAAGCTCAAGCTAGAAGGGAATTTCAACATCCGCGGTGCTGTTGGTAAATAGTCTCCAACCTTGTTAAAAGACTAGCTAATAATGTGAATTTTCAGAGAGGACTGTGTATCAGGCTCGACTTTTAGGAAAAATCCATTGTTTTCCCAAAGAGGGGATACAGTCCAGAATCAACAAGCTTGCAAAAACAGTGGAATTCCAAAATGTTTTTAATGCTGAAGTTGCATGCCGTCGCCTGTGTCCGCATGATGTCACCTCCTGCCTTGAAGTCGTCTATCACGATTTGTCTAAGTAGGCACACGGAAATGATAGAATCATCACCCTTCGCGCCGAGGACCTCCTTGATAACGAACGTGCTGCTCTCGCAATAATCCTCAAGGTACAGGAGGACTGGCCTGATGGCCTCAGCTGGAAGGAAACGAAGAAGGGGGATGGGGGCTCAGAATAGACTTGGGGGTAATTACTTTGTTCTTTTTTGTTGGAACTGCGACAGACCTCCTTTTCATGTTCCCCGTGCATCTGTGGATTTCATAAAACAATAGAATTTCTCCACATGGAGCGGAGAATAGGCTCCTTCTATTTAGAAAGTAATCCAGTTGCTGTACTAAGAATCACTTTACCCTGCCCATTTGCTAGCCCTACTGCACGGTACAGTCACGGTGCTGCTAGATGGCGTTTAGAGAGGGATGGCATTTCCTGCTATCGATGTGGTAGGTATAAGCCGGGTGTTTTCGGCTGAAACTTAGGGGTGATCATTGGACTGTGCTCGGGTACAGAGATATTAATATTATCCATGAGGTTCCACAAAAGACCCCGCTTTTTTCGGCCCCGGGGAATTCCATCGACTGAACAACTCTATACCCCATCACCTGTCCTATACTAGTTTTCGAACACCAGAGATGTCCCATATCAACTCCTTTAATACTACTATCTCTAATAACAACACCTGGAACAACTGTACTATCGCCGATGAGCGGTCTAAACTCTTGACCTGGCTATCCCCACTAGATCCCAGGTTACGGCATCAGGATATTCGAGACCGTCGAGTGGAAAATGTAGCGGGATGGGTCTTACAAACCGAGGAATTTAGGAGTTGGTACGCGGGTAGTGGGGGAAGTGAATCTCATAACGGAGTCTTGTTTTGCTACGGAGATCCGGGAGTTGGCAAAACGTTTATTAGGTGACAAGGGCGAATCTTGGGGAAGGGAGAGAGAGCAAGTGCTGACAAGCGTCGGTGTTAGTTCGTTGGTGATAGATAGCTTGTGCGATCGGGCAATGCAACAAAATGCCGCGGTTGCATGTTTTTACTTTGATTTTGCGGCGCAAAAGGAGCAGTCACCGGTGAGCGTGCTGGGCGCCCTGCTCAAACAGGTTATTAGGGGACTGGGAGAGGTGCCGGGGGAAATCGCGCAGGCCTACGAAGACCAGGAAAGGGTTGGTGGACTGGGACCGCAGCTTGCCGATATTGTGAAAATGTTTCAGATCACGTCTTCCAGAAAGCGGACATTTGTATGCATAGACGCTCTGGATGAGTGCGTGCTAGGAAATCGAGTCAAGCTACTTGATTCGCTAAATAAAATTCTCCAACAGTCTCCGGGCACTCGAGTATTCGTGACCGGGAGACCCCAAATTCGGCCTGAGATGGGGAGGCGTCTTGCTGGAAGAGTTACGAGTCTATCGATAAGCCCTAAGAGAGATGACATTATTGGATATATTCATGCCAGGCTGGACGAGGACACAGACCCAGATGCGATGGACAGTAGTCTTGAGGCAGACATCCTGAGAAAGATTCCTGGGGATATTTCTGAGATGTATGTAGAAGCAAAAATACTAGGGAAGCTACCTCGAGTCATCCACTGACAGATATACTTCTAGATTCCTGCTCGTCTCGCTGAATATCGATGCGATCCTTCAAGAGCCCACCATCAGTCGCAGGCGGCAAAGGCTTAGCACAATGACCGATGGGTTGGGGATGGGAGATGCTTATGATGCGACGGTGGGTCGGATAAAGGGACAAGGTGGGGAGAAAGCGAGACTTGGCATGGCTGCTTTGATGTGGATTTCGTACTCGGAGCGTCCCTTGAAGCCCGATGAATTATGCCACGCTCTAGGAGTGACAATTGGGTCGGCCGATCTCGATGGCGACAATGTTCCTTCAATTGGGACATTACTAGCCTGTTGTCAAGGGCTTGTTTCCGTAAATAAGGAGGCTTCCACTGTCCGGCTCATCCACTTTACGGTCCAAGAATACATCCGGGCTCATCCCGAGCTCTTCAGTTCGGCTCACTCGACGATAGCGGAAACCTGTTTAAGTTATCTGAATTCTCAGCAGGTCAAGGGTCTTTCGGCCGGTGTCTCTCCCGGTCTCCAAAACACACCTTTTCTCGAATATTCGTCTCTATATTGGGGAACACATGCAAGAAGGGAGCTTTCACATTGTGCAAAATTGCTTGCGCTGAAGCTATTTGACTGTACTAACCACATATCTACTAAAATCCTCTTGGAGGGGCGGGCAGACCACGGTTACAGGGTTGGTTACCACAAATCTTACCTATTTAGTGGTCTTCACTGTGCATCTTTCTTCGGGATTGTTGAGATTGTAGCTTGTTTGGTAGAGATGGAAAGTTGTGATGTCAACCAGAAAGACTGCATTGGAAATACGCCTCTCTTGTTAGCTGCCAAAAATGGGCACAATGGAGTGGTGGAAATACTGCTTGGACGGGACGACATTGGCCCCGACAAACCAGACATGCTCGGCCGGACGCCGCTCTGGCTTGCTGCTCGGAATGGGCACGAGGAAATGGTGAAAATGCTACTCGGGCGTGGCGACGTCGACCCCGACAACGGGGGCTACCTACGCCGAACGCCGCTCTGCCATACTGCTGCAAATGGACCCGAGGGAGTAGTGGGGCTACTACTCGCACGGGACGACGTTGGCCCCAACAAACCAGGAATCGGCGGTCAAACGCCGCTCTGGTGTGCTGCTGCAAATGGGCACGAGGGAGTGGCGAAAATACTACTCGGACGGGACGATGTTGACCCCAACAAATCAAATATCGCCAGCCAAACGCCGCTCTGGCGTGCTGCACGGAATGGGCACGAGGGAGTGGTGAAAATACTACTCGGACGGGACGACGTTGACCCCAACAAATCAGATATCGACGGCGAAACGCCGCTCGGGCGTGCTGCTCGGAATGGGCACGAGGGAGTGGTGAGGGTACTACTCGGACGGGACGACATTGACCCCAACAAATCAGATATCGACGGCGAAACGCCGCTCTGGCGTGCTGTTGCAAATGGGCATGAGGGTGCGGTGAAAATACTACTCGCACGGGATGACGTTGACCCCGACAAGCAGGACGACTTAGGCCGAACACCGCTCAGTCGCGCCTATGAGTGTGGCCATGCGGGAGTGATAGCACTACTACGGTCGCTACCATCTGCTAGGCCCAGCACCGCCTAAAGCCAAGAAGGCATCCCCCCCTACCGCCTTCAACACAGACAACCTATCTGCTTCTTCCACAAGGACCGTAACGCCTCCGTCACCACTTCTGTCGCTGCCATAGCCCCCCCGGGACCCCCCCCAATCTCCTCCTGCAGTTCAAAATGCCGCCCCGTGGTAATTGCAGTCTCTCCTCTTCCTGATTGAGTCTACCACGGAGGCTCATCTTGAATATCTTCTTTTGTCCACAGGAAATGATGTGCGATAGAAACGCGCATATTTATCCTGCGCCAGTCTAAGACACTATCCCCTTTTTTATGTTGTCAGAATTTTTTTAGCCCCCGCCTATAATCTGGGGTCTTGTGTCTGTGGGGGATATGTATATCGTATTTGATATAAGTTGTGCTTGAAAGTTCTATCCCTTTTGATTCTTTTTATTATACCTTTATAGTCATAACCCTCGTCGCATATTTATTTGTTGGCCTTTTCCGTTTTCCTACCTTCTAAAGTATAGACGTGCGGGTTGTTTAGATATAGAGAGAGATATGGAGCGCGGGCATTCTTGACACATGAAGAAAAGCGAAGTAAAGGTTAATTGTTAAATAAGCCATGATTAGGGCTGGTTTCCACTATGGACGTAGTTTGAAGGTTATGCTTATATCCCATTTCCCTCGAGGTGTGAGCTTGAGGGTGATGCTAGGAGGCTATCGACTCTTTCTAGTTTTGTTTATTAAGGGAATTAATATAGTAAGGAGTTTTTTAGCTATGAGATTAATTTCCATTCTGCGGGTATAGTGCGCTGCCATATAGGCTCGAAGAACTAACTATGTGGCCAAATCCTCCATGCACACCTAGATACCTAGATCCATATCACCTTCCGGCCCATGATCCTGGAGAGCTCTACCCGGCGCGTGTTCGCATATTTCCTCTAGCTTGGCCGGACTGTGGACCACAGTTGGGCCTCTGGGGTTATCTGACTCGGTTCAGCTCTACCACCGAAATTTGCAGGCTCACGAGTGATCGATAATGATTGCTCTAATTGCGGGGAGTTTTCAGGATGTGCTTGTACATTGAGACGGACTCAACTGAACCCTGGTGTATGTGTTGGCGGTACCTACGCGATTGCACTGGCGTGAAATTTTATCTTTGCTATTGTTAGTGGCCCCAGGTTGAAAGCCCCTGGACGCAGATTTAAGTGCGGACCGTGTGTACACTGTGCGCTCAGATTCCCCCACTAAACAGTCATATCCAACATGATGATCAAGCTCGGAAAAATGAAACTTCCGATGCAGATCGATAGGATGAGGAGGGTCCGGGGAACCACACGGCGGGGATGAATGTTATGGATTTGGAGCCGGTAACAACACTCAAGTGGTGGGAGAAATCCCTTGGTGATAAAATTGTAATTGTGAATGCGCAGGTAATTTATCCAAATTTAGGAACATATCAGACAATAGCAATTAAGCAGCATCCACACTATTTTCAGTGCTCGCAACCGACAGGATGCTTTTAAGTTCTTTTGGTTTGTCGCAGGCCTAAACCATCAGATGATATCTTCAAATATTTGCAAATATCTGATGGCACCGAAAGGTATCTGCGGGCATCTATAGATATACGCTGCCCATTGGCGGTGTATATTCTAACCACATGGCATATCCCGAAGGACTGGCAGCGCCGCCAGCTATCCGCAAAGCCTGGGTTAGCCTGCCCTTGACTTTGCCTGAGAGTACTGCAAATGCTCGATACCCCTCCCTGCATCCCTTGGCGCATTGTGGGTTTTCTGGGGTTTGCGGTATCGCACCCTAACTTGTCAAGAGTGGTTGAGCTCCCCACACCACTGTGAAATATCGACTTATGAGCGAGTTGGAAGGCATGTTCCATGTCCCCCTGGTCACCTTTTGCCAACCATAACCTTTCTCTTAGGGCATTCTATCCGATGCCTGGGTCGGGCGTCAGGGACCCGTATTGTCTTCCTAGCTAGCCAAGGGAAACTCTAACACTAGTGTTCGAAATAATGCTCGGCGTTAGCCATTGTAGCAATTGATACCGTATGGCGGATGTAACTGTGGGGCATGATATTGGAAAACACTATCTTGCGCTGTAAGGGTAGGCGCCTGGTATTCGTATCTTTCACTATTAGAGTTCATGTTGCAGAAAATGAGGATAACTTAAGTTTCCTTGTAACGAACGGGTTTTAGATAGTCAATTTGGGGAGATTAGGGGATAGTTGGATAAAGGACTTGGAGGTGAGGTTTTTGTAGCGTATAAGGAAGGCTGTGGGCAAGATGATGCTACAGAGGAGGAGGAGCCAAGTTGGACCTAAGATACTCTTGTTGGGAACGGCGGGGGTTGTGTGTAGCAAGGTAGGCAGGTTGGGTTTTGTTTTCCTCCAGTGTATGCCATGCGTGAGTCCTCCTCTCTTCTTGCACCGCTGAGATCTAAAGTGCTTTTTGTACTAGCCTGGATGATGGTGACGGTGGGTTTTACCGCGGGCCCTGTAATAAATTACTTATACTTGTGTCTTAGTGCCAAGGGTTGGAACTCTTCTCGGAATAGCTACTAAAGGCCTATAGAAAATGCAAATGGGTGCTAATTCTTCGCTCAGAGGCATAGATAGTGTATAGTACGATAATATGTAAACCGTTGGAACCCTGAGCTTAAACAGCTGACGGTCTTTGACGCTAGTATGAAAGTAGCGGAGAAAGAGTTCAGATAACTAAGTCACCCACTCAGAGATATTAGCGCTAAAGCGTGGTAGTTTGTATGAACGGGCTGGACCAGGGTCGGGTCTTCCTGTTTTGTTTTTTGAGTGTGCTATGCTAGTTTTAGGTGTATTTGTCCATGTTGTGGGGTGCCACAAAGTTTTGGGAAATCCACCATCTCCACCAGCTCGCCCAGAAAAGCTCCTGAGGAGGGAGGCGTTTTCCTGATACCGTATGATAAGCTCAGGACTTCTTGGACCTCATTAACCGGTATTCGCAATTCTGGTGACCCGTGAGAAAGTAAACCTATCCTGAGCCAACGGGCTGATTCCTGCAAATAATCAGAGCGGATTTCGGGAGATTTTACGGTATAGTATTCAAGAGATGCGCACCCGAGATTTACTCTGTTTTCTGGGTTTGATTTCGTGGTGAATCTTGGGTCCTGGACAATTCAAGGCTCTGATGGAGGGTTATTCATCGGAGTATTCAATGGCTCGTTGGATCACGACCTAGGATTGCGGTTGAACGATATTTGATTTGACCAATTTATTCATTAGTAGTTGAGGGGGGGGGTAGATCATGGTAAATGTAGCCACCTGCTGTGAGAACATAGTGCGCTGGGATGTGTGAAACTGTGGTTGGCGGTCACGAGGGGTGCTGGTATCAAAAATCATATCTTCAATCCCCAGAGAACGGAGTATGAGGTTGCGGGCAGACATTTATAGCATGTATCAATATCGCGAAGGATTATGTGATGCTTTAAATTAGGTGCGTAGGTTTTCGAGCGATTCGTTCACAAGGTTTGGTGTTCGGTGCTGGTAACTTATAGGTATAGTATAGTATAATACCATGCCAGCTGGTTCCACTACAGGCTCCCTACAGTGTTTGTTCATCGCAGTGCAAGATTTGTGCTGCGCGGTACAGTGCTGCTGGATGGCGTTTAGAGAGGGATGTCATTTCCTGCTACCGATGCGGTAGGTATAAGCAGGGTGTTGTCGGCTGAAATTTAGGGGAGATCATTTGGCCCAGGTCGCCCGCAGATCTCCGTGCACGGACTGCAGACTCTTCATGCCTAATCACTCAGAATACCAGAATAAATAAGAAGTAGTTTATGGTGCTAATTGATAGATTTCACTTAAACAGTGGGCTTGCTTCACCATGTGTCACTGTAACCTTCTAGCTTTATCTGCTATTGCATGACATAAACATGAGGAGGTAATTGATAAGTGTCTTGCTCATACCTACCACCCTGTTCCTCATAGTTAGTTCAAGTAATCTCTCATTACTGAAAGTCTCTACCCTAGGCTGCGCAAGATGCGCACTTTCCTAGAAATGATACCTTATCAAGATTTCTCTAAATTCACAATTCCAAACTTTATTATGAACCTCAAAACTAGAGTGTACAATTTCGGGTTTTCAAGGCAGTATTACTTAACTCAGATACAAGTGAGATCTTTAACCTCACTAGCCCATCTGATCAGGAATTTGCTCCTTGAGTTTCTTACTTCAACAATGTTAGATGCTATGTTACCAACCTGACCAAATCAGCAGAGAGTCACCCTGCTACTGGACTAGGTACACTGTTCCCAATAGAGAAGCCCGCATAACCCTTAAACCCACAGGTCCTGCAATTATAGTATCTCACTAGCAGACTATGCATAGTTGCTGCATGTCCTACCAGATGATAAAGCTCCAGCCTTAAATGGATGATTCACGCTTTCTTGCGCAAGTTGTAGTACTCATATTCTATCTAGTACAGCACTGTGGTATACTTTACCTCTTGCTGTAACAATCCTATTGTAGAGGTATATGCAACAGGCAACGACACTCGTCTATGTACTAAGCGAGCCTTCGTCCCTTTATCTTATGGGGAAGGAGAATACTATCTCTTCAAATAGTACGGGACTGGCTTGCTTGTCTTGAGTGATCCGTCGAAGGATACTATCTCGTCAGATAGTAAGATGGGTGGTTTGTTGTGTTGGACAGAGCTATCACAATAGCTCTATGTTCGGGCGACCCTTCAAGACTATCACAATAGTCTCAGGGTTCTTAGAGCGTAGGCTTTTTGTAGAGGAGGGGTGTATGTAAAGAGAGTAAAGCGTAATCATATTGCAATATCTTAAGTGTAGGAAAGTACTTAGATGGTTGCGTGAAGATCCTATCTGTTTGTCGGTTTTTTATTTTTTTTACTTTTTTTATTTTTTATTTTTATATCATGTATTCATTGTTAAGGTACAAGAACTCGCATGCATCGTGAGATATGGCGTAAAGAAAACCTTAATTCCAACAACCGCCGGCTTCACCTCGTTATGGGAAAAATCAAACACCCCGAATCCATAGGAAAAATCCCCCTCACCTAGCACCTAAGACAATAATACCTCAGACACGTAAGGAAATAATTCATAGAGATGTACAGGAGAGAGACCCAAACCCTTCAGCAGGCTCCCCTAAAACAAAAGAAAGGATTAGCTCGCGAAGGCCCGATAGGGCCCGGGGGGGAGGATGTGTGATCGCCGTTACGAGAGAAAACCACTGGACTTGTGGGCCGACATTGTAACCATAAACGTACGGTCGCGCCGGTAATTACATAGATCCCAGGCATTGGACACCAGGCAGGGAGATAGTGCAATACCACGACTGGGCGTAACCGAGGAGTGGACGAACGATCGGGGAGGATGAGGAGGCAGTAAGGTGCCAGCTGCTGTAGCAGTAACGGTGCAAGCGGACAGAACCGGGAGGTGGGAGAAGGAAGGATCGCGAACAGGCTAGCCACAACCGACAAACGGGCCATAGCAAGGGCTTTTGGGACGACGACAAAACCGAGGCGAGACCGAGATGTTACTAACCGAGGCTTTCCCCATCAGAGGTACAAGCCCAGCAAGCCGAGGCCTACTTCGACCGAGAGTCCGACACCGTAACGCCGACCGTGAACGAAGCGAGAAGCTTTCCGACCGTGCAAAATGCTAAGCGAGGTGCGAAGCAAGTGCGGGGTAAGGGGGAGAACTGAACATCATGAGCGAGTCAACGACGAACGAGAACGAGAACCCCAAGGAGGGGAGGCCGACAGGCCTCAGAAGAGGAGGAAGGTTGGCTTAACGTCAACTCCTAGGCAGTAGCCATCGTGGGAGAAGAGAGGTGGGTGGGGGAAAATGACGATGATTTCTCGTGGTGTTGAGATTTCAATCGCCGGAGGTGGAGAGGAGATGGTTCGTGTCCTATCTCTTTGTCGGAATGAAGCGCCTTATATAGGCATCTTCCCACAACCCTAAACCACTCAACTCATTCCCTCACATTACATAGCCTCTATGACTCATAATGAGTTATAGTGCGAAATCCATCAGATGACTCGTATGAGTCACTGCGCAACATACCGTTAACCAATCATAACCCCTAAACCAAGTTATGTGCTCAAACGAGTCACATGCGTGAAACCTATGACTCATAATTCGAGTCATGTGCGAAAGTCATTATATCATATGACATCACAATCGTGAGTCATGAAACAATCAACCAATCATAATACAACGATGACTCGCAAGTGTGTAGTCTTGTGAAAGCTTATGAGTCAAGTGACGTCATAGCGTGAAACATAAACAGGGGATGACTAATAACTGATTAGTCATGTGAAAACAAATTGGCTAAGTTAGAATGTGTAACACTTGCGTACAAACTTCAAGAGAGTATCACAAATAATGACTAAGAAAGGCAGATTTCACATGACTAATACTAATTAGTCATAGGTATATTATACTTTATGCTATAATGTTACAGGCACTTAACTTATAGCATTTCATATGACTATATAATAGTATGTTGTTATATTATAATTGATTGATTGTTTTATGACTTATGATTATAAGATCACATGATATAATAACTTTTATACAAGACTCACATTGTGAGTACTAATGCCAGTGGGTTTCATCTATCCAGCACATTTAGTGTATGTGCCTCATCATGATGTTATGAGCTTTTATTAGTTAAGGAATATTGCACAGTTGACTCATAAGGATCAGCTGATGGATTTCACTCTAGGACTAATTCATAGTCATAAGGGTTAGGTGATACAAGGATATGAGTCACTAGGATTAGGGTTATGGAAAGAGAAATATATGATATAAGAGATGACCTCAGGCAAAGGAGATAGGCTTTTCACCAAATTATCAACATATTACTTTATACTTGACTTTTAATACATATCTTTCACAGCTAATCAACAAAAATTTACAAGCAAGACAATGTTCTCCTCTACCTCAAGTAGATATGAGCAACATCTGAAGACTATTGAGATAGCTGTAAGGAACAGGTTAATAATATTGGACTATTAGAATGGTTCTCAATAGTATACTATAATGATTATATTTAAGTTAAGAAGGCAAGTAAGCAAGTTGCTTCCTATCATTCCAAGAGCAAATCTGGGAAGGATTATTATGGAGAGTAAAGCAATATGGTATATTATAATGGAAGGAGCTTAACAACTTGAACGAGTGCTAGTATAAAAGGGCTCAGAAACTTGAAGCAAAAAAGGAAAAAGTGTATTAGAAACTGGCAACTGAAGAGGACAAGTAGTATCAGAAACTGACAGTTAAAGAGGACATATGGTATCAGAGAAATCAGAAACTGGACTGGGTTCAAGTTGTGTACTTGTAATCCAAGTAAAAGAGTAGCCTCAATGGATTGAACAAGAGGAGTCTTTGAATAATATTGAGATAAAATCTGAAACAGTATTGTAAAGGTATTGCATTATTTGGTAGCTTCCTACTATTATGGTGAACTGAGAAGGTAACTATTCAATCAAGTATTTTGAAAACTCTGACAGTTGAAATCTGCTCTTTCTAAGTTTGAAAGATGCAGTCTTTAAATACACTAGCTTGCTTTCACTAAGCTTTCCTTCTACAAGCATACTAGCTTGTATCTTAAAACAACTATAATATTAATTTAATACCATCAAAGAATATATAAAAGAATTAAGGGATTAAATAATCGCTTAAAATAAAACTTCACAGACCTGTGGTATGAAAGAATGTTTTTAAAACAAACTCAGGGAGAAGCACAACCTGGTATCCTGAAATCAAATATAAAACAAACTAGGTATTAGAATGATGCCCTCTGAAACCCAAGACTATCAGCGCAAACTTGTATCTTGAAACAAAACTAATTTTAAACAAAAGGTTATCAGTTACTATAATACCGGTACCAGTTACACAAACTGTTATTTAGAGCCTGCTTTTGCAGAAAACAATGGAAAAACTAAAGCTAGAAGAGAATTTTAATATCCATGATGCTATTAGTAAATAGTCACTATTCTAATTGAAAGAGTAGCTAATAATATGAATCTCCAGGGAGGACAGTATATCAGGCTCGAATTTTAGGAAAAATCAAATGTATTTCCAAGTAGGGAATATAGTCCTCAGACTCAATCAACTAGTTAACAAAAACAGTGCAATTCTAAAATGCTTTTAAAGCTGAAGTTGTAAAAAGTAGCCTGTGTCCATGTGATGTTACCTCTTTCCTTGAAGTAGATCTATCATGAGTTGTCTAACTTGAAGTACATATATGAAAATGATAGAATCATTATCCTTTGCACTAGGAACTACCTTAACAAGAACATGCTACTCTCATAACAGTCCTTAAGGTATAAGAGGATTGGCCTGAAGGCTTCAGCTGGAAGGAAATGAAGGAGAGGGAAGGGGACTAGGTATAGACTTGAGGGTGATTACTTTGTTGTTTTTTATTGGAACCACAACAGACATCCTTTTTTTGTTCACTCTCTATTAGTTAATTTCATAAAATAGTAGAATTTCTCTATATGGCACAGAGAACAGGCTTCCTCTATTCAGAAAGAAATCTAGTTTCCGTACTCAAGAATCATTTTACCCTGCCTATTCACTAACCTCTATATAGGGTAAATTGACAAAGTATCCCTTTCAAGTGAAAGCTTGGTGGCAGAGAAGGATGTCTTGATCTTGAACTTACTATATATGGATTGAAATTGATTGGTAGGTCCTTAACGCTCTCTTCTGCTTAGCTGGTTTGGGTCTTGTCCCTTAGCAGTTCAGAGATTTCTATCTTCTTCCCTGCTGGCACCCTTCTTCTAATAGTTAGCCCTTATACAAATTGGAGGTCATTCATGGCAGCTGGCTTTAAGCCCCTTCTAGAATAAAGGCTGCTCATACTACTGCAGGACAAGTTGCACCTACGACCAAAAGTTGGAAGATTGATTATGTTGTTTTGCTTTATCCTTAGAACATAGTATTCTTTCAACGTATGCTGGGCAGCTTCATGTGGAGAGTGAACAGATAGAATAGCCCAGGTTGTCCTGCTGGCCTATTCGTCTCATTGGCGTGTATTATTGCTGGGATGACTGGGGCTCGGATATGATGTGTGACAAAACCGGTAAGGGGGTTTGAGGGTCAGCGGATTGTGGAAAAAGTGGAAGCTGCAGATGGTGGAAGGGTCAGAGATAAGGGTGGGAAGTTCTGGGCAAGAGAAGAGAGAAATATTGTTGTTAATCGGTTGATCAGCGTTCCCAAGCGTCCTGTCTGTCAGTCTTAGGGTCTGGAAGGGACGGACGCAGTACTGAATGGGAGCCCGGGACGGATGGGTATCTTGGCGTCCGTTCGGATCACTGCCCGGGACGGACTAGGGGGGACTGCGGGTGTCTTAGATTATTTTCCCGGGTAACTTTGGATGACGGGCGGGCCCTGTAGGTAATTGGTGATGACGGGTGAGGACTGCAGGTACGGTTCAGTTGTTACCGATCCATAGAGGACTGAAGGGACCTACGATACAGTCACCCTCTAAGATGGCAGTCTTTCCCAAAGGACGGACGCTCTTGCCCTATGGCTTGAGACAGACGCCCGGGACCCTCGGGACTAGTGTCCTGGCGGTGCCGACAGGACGGACGAGACGCCTGGAAACACAGAGGTTGACTGGTTAGACATTTTTCCATAGTTCACTTTCTAGTCACATAAACCTAGATGATTTACGGTTCTATGTTGCAGTCCTACTCCTTACTAATATTTCTTCCCCAATACGGTATCTCGTACTGTGGATTGTGGATGATGTAGCTTAAGAATTCTTAGTACATAAAAGCCAGTGTCACGGACTATGAAACCAAGGCTAGCATGGATCCACAGCTTACCGGTACTCTTAATTGAGAGTTGGCGAAGGGAGACCTAGGTCTTCGGGTGTGGAGGTTTCACTGCGATTGTAGTAATTTTCTGATATGACACTTATGGAGCCTTTATATTGACAATTATTTTTACCTCTCTTTCCTATTGAATTAGCTACAAACTCGCTTCTATTGTCTTCTGCCATTAATAATGCTGCCGGACAAACGGGAGGAAATCGAGATCTGCTGCTGGGGGGAAAGGGTTGTGGTGAAAATTTAGTGCCTGTGTTGAATGAGGCAGTTCACATTGCTTCTCCTGCCTCATCGCCTCCACTCCCTCCCTGCAGTGTTGGAGGAAAAGGAAGGATGAAACAGAGTCATGAAACAATCAATAATTTTCCCTTATATCCCTTCCTCCTCAGCTGACGCAAGTAACAAGCGTACTGGAAAGCGCGGCTGGAGGGAGGATGGTGACACTATTTCTAGAGCAGAAAGTAGTGGTGTGGTCCTGAAAAGCATCAAGAAGACTGGGGATTTATTTTCGGGAAGAGTAAAATCTGTGTTCCTAGCCATCCAGTCCGTCCGTCTGCAGGGTATCCGGGGGTGGGCAAGACGTTTATTAGGTAATAAGGACGGGCTTCAATGGAGGGCAGAAAGAGAGCGAGTTCTGATAAGCCGTGGTATTGGTTTGATAGTGTTAGATAGCTTGTGCAATCGGGCTAGAGATCAAAATGCCGCGGTTGTATGTTTTTACTTTGATTTTACGGCCTAAAGGGAATAGTCACCGGCGAATGGACAGGGCGCCCTCCTCGAACAGGTTGTGAGGAGACTGGAAGAGGTGCAGGGGGAAATACCGGTAGTGTAGGCCTGTGAAGATCAGGAAAAGGTGATTGGTGGGCGGGGACTGCAACTTGCCGATATTGTGAAAATTTCGCGGGTCACGTCTTCCAGAAAGCGGCCATTTGTATGCATTGATGCCCTGGATGAATGAGCGCCAGGAAATCGGGTCAACCTGCTTGATTCGCTAAATAAAATTCTACAGATGTCTCCCGCCACTCAAGTATTCTTGACTGGGAGACCCCAAATTCGACCTGAGATGGGAAGGCCTCTTGATGGAAGAGTAACGAATCTATCCATAAGTCCTAAGAGAGAGGATATTATTGGATATATTCATCCAAGGCTGGACGAAGACACAGACCCGGATGCGATGGACAGTAGTCTGAAGGCAGTGATCCTAAAGAAAATTCCCGAAGATATTTCCGAGATGTAAGTAGAAGCAACAATACTAGGGAAGCTACCTCGAGTTATCACTGACAGATATACATATAGATTCCTGCTCTTGTCACTAAATATGGATGGGATCCTTCAAGAGCGCACCATGAGTGGCAGGCCGCACAATAGAGCGGCGTCCGGTCGAACGTGTCTGGCTTGTCGGGGCTAATGTCGTCCCGTCCAAGTAGTATTTCTACCACTCCCTTGTGCCCATATTTAACAGCCAACAAGAGAGGCGTATTTTCAATGCAGTCTTCTTGGTTGACATCACAACTTTCCATCTCTACCAAACCAGCTACAATCTCAACAATCCCGAAGAAAGATGCACAGTGCAGACCACTAAATAGGTAAGGGCGATCGAAATCAACCATGTAAGGGTACCATATCTGCTCCTTCAACATAATTTTGGTAGATATGTGGTTAGTACAGTCAAATAATTTCTGCGCAAGCAATTTCGCACAATCCGAAAGCTCCCTTTTTGCATGCACTCCCCAATATAGAGATGAATATTCGATAAAAGGTGTTCGTTGGAGATCGGAAGAGGAAATCGCCGAGAGAGCCTTGACCTGCTGAGAATTCAGATAACTTAGGCAAGTTTCCGCTATCGTCGAGTGAGCCGATCTAAAATGCTCAGGATGAGCCCGGATGTATTCTTGAACCGTAAAGTGGATAAGCCGGACCGTGGAAGCCTCCTTGTCTACGGAAACAAGCCCTTGACAACAGGCTAGTAATGTCCCAATTGAAGGAACATTGTCGACATCGAGATCGGCCGACCCTATTCTCACCCCTAGAGCGTGGCAAAGTTCATCGGGCTTCAATGGGCGCTCCGAGTGAGAGATCCACATCAAAGCGGCCATGCCGAGCCTCGCTTTATCCCCACCCTGTCCCTTTATCCGATCCAGTGTTGCACCGTAAGCATCTCCCAACCCCAACCCATCGGTCATTGCGCTAAGCCTTTGCCGCCTGCGACTGATGGTAGGCTCTTGAAGGATCGCATCGATATTCAGCGAGACGAGCAGGAATCTAGATGCACATCTATCAGTAGATAACTCGAGGCAGCTTCCCTAGTATTGTTGCTTCTACTTACATCTCGGAAATATCATCGGGAATTTTTCTCAGGATTTTTAAACACTTTCTGGTTATGCACAGCGGATCCGGGTTTTCAATTGCCTGAAACGACGAAGCTTTAATTGTGACGAATAATAGCAAGAGACGATAGTTATGAAGGAACTAGAAAGAAAGATGAAATATGAAATCGTATACGAAAACGAGTGACTCTGATGAGGAACAGATGACCAGATGAACAGAACGTAAAAATGCGATGAGGAACTAACAACTAACAAAGGGAAGAACATGATCTCTTATATCCTTCTCGTAACAAAACCTTTCCTCCATGGCATGCTTCCTGCGCATGCCATATCCTTCTCCGGTTTTCTCCCACGGAGTCAACCTTTCTGCCTATTCAATGGAGTCGTATCCTCGGTGAAAACACATTCACCGAGGATGTAGTTAACCGGCCAGCCGAGGATCGAGTGTATAACCGCGGATGCCGTTGAGATTCCGCTATTGCAAGTGTTTGTGTTTCGGTGTTGGTTGATGTGGGTTTGATCGTGTCGCACTAAGTAAGTAGGGTCGTGGTCGGTGTTTTGATATGAAGCTAATGGTTGTTAAACAGTCTTCAAACGGTGGCGTGTAACAGGTTGTTGTGTTCGATCCCAAGGCGCATGGGAATATATGCATGTGGTGAGCAGCAAATTTCCAACACTCCCACTCTGCGAATCCACATCTTACTCGTACATGCTCTTATGCAAACAGAAAACAAATTAAAAAACAAATATCAATACGAGATATAAGAAAGGAAACAAATAACAAAACATCATCATAGATAGGAAAGAATATGAATAAGAAAACAATCTCCCACTTATTCCTTCACCGTGAGAGCTACGCCTCAAGAACCCCCATGTATTCTCGAAATCTTTCCACCTTCTCCCGTGGCAGTGCTTTAGTTAGCAAATCGGCTGCCATATCTCCGGTAGATAGGTATTCCAAGCGTACTTCCTCCTCCTCTACCTTCTCTCGAATGAAATGTTGCTGAATGTGAATGTGTTTCGTCCGGCTGTGAAACTCGGGGTTCTTCGCCAGGGCAATACTTCCTTGGTTGTCTGCGAAGATTGTGATCGGTGGTATGGTTTGTTGTAGTTTTTGTTTGCTGATTGATTGGATTTCTCTCATGAACCGTCTAACCCACATAGCTTCCTTGCAAGCTTGCGTGAGTGCCATGTATTCCGCTTCGGTAGATGATAGAGCAACTGTAGATTGCTGCTTACTAGACCAGGAGACGGCGGTGTGAGGCGAGTTGGCTTTGCTGTCGGAAATCGTGCAAATGTAGGCTCCCGTACTACGGCGGTTGTCTTTGTCTCCCGCCCAGTCAGCATCACTAAAGATGAAGGGGGTAGGTTTACTGTGCATGTCGTAGGGGCCAAAATGTAAGCCATGGTCTCGTGCTTTCCTAATGTATCGTAGGAGTCGTTTCAGCGCCTGCATATGTTCTGAAGAAGGATTTGCGTTGAACTTGCTGAGCTTGCCTACAGCGAACGCTAGGTCGGGTCGTGTACATAACATTAGATACATGATGCTACCCAGGATGCTGCGGTATAGTGATTCGTCTTCGGTGAGGCTTGGTGTCGGATTGCTAATTAACTGTGCGCCGGGTTCAAGTGGGGTAGAGACTGTATGGCAATCCTGGAAACCAAACCGCTGTAATATCATGTCAATATACTGCCTCTGTGAGAGAATGATTTTTCGTTCTGCAGGCTTCCTCGTTATCCTCATTCCCAAAAAGAAATGCGCTGCTCCTGGATCCTTTAAGGGAAATCTAGTTCCTAGCTCCTTCTTGGCTTCGCTAATGTCTTTAGGGTCCCCGATCCAGAGTACATCATCAACCCATATAAGGGTCCAGAGAGGTGTCTGCCGTTGTCCCATACGAAAGTATACTGCATAGTCGTCGGCCGATCGTTTAAAGTTGCACTTGCCGATAAGAAAGTCGTCCCATGCACGGTTCCAGATACGCCCAGATTGCTTTAAACCATAAAGCCCACGAAACAAGCGGCACACTAATGTTTCAGTCCTCCGAGTTGTTGCTGGTACTGCGACACCTTCAGGTATCTCCATGTAGATTTCCTCCTCGAGTTCACCAAGGAGGCAGGCTGTTTTGATGTCGCCTTGATGTATCTCGTAATTGTTGAAGGCGGCGATTGCCAGGAGGATTCGAAGCGATACTAACTTTACGACTGGAGCATACGTCTCCAAGTAGTCGATCCCGTATTGCTGTGTGAATCCTTTCGCAACTAGTCTTGCCTTGTATCTTATCGTTTCTCCTTCTGCTCCCTTCTTCTCATGAAAGACCCACTTACATTTTACAGCAGTTCTTCCACTGGGTAAAGAGGTTATAATCCAGGTATTATTATCGCGAAGAGCTTGCAACTCTTCCTCAATCGCCTCCTTCCATTTCTCCTGATTTGGTCTCATAATAGCCTCTTGGTATGACGTTGGCTCTGCCATATGGGACAAATAGTAGGCATGGTACTCGGTCAGTAGTGGAGGAAGCTTCTCGTAAGCCAAGCCGGAAAAGGTTTCATCATGGAAACGAGTTGAAGAGAACTTTCCCGCAGTTGAACGGCGTGGGCGGGCAGAATATATCTCCTCTTGCGGTGGAGGTTCTGCTGGCTGGGGCGGTCGGAGGTGGATAATATCGTCGATAGGATCTTGAGGAAATGCGCCAGGAGTATAGGTTGTCTGAGGTGTTTGCGGTGGGGGAGCGAGATCATCGGCTTCTGCTGGTTTCTGTATCGGATTGTCGGGTGGTAGGGTCTCAGCCGTGGACGTTGGTATGTCGTCAATAGTTATCTCATCAACTGGAATAGGAACAAAGGGTTCCTTCAATAGCGGGATAAGTCGCTGTTCGGTTGTATAGTTATTCAGTTTCGCCACGCTTAAGTCCCTAGTAATGTGAATATTTCGTCCAATCAATACACGGAATTGATTAGTTCCACCGTATCCCGTAAATATACATGAAATACTGTTGGGTTCCCATTTTGTTCTAAGCTCCTTTGGAACATGTTTAAAAGCTTTCGCACCGAAGGGGATTAGAGAAGTTAGATTGGGTACTTCACCGGTAAACTGTTGTAATGGCGTCATGCCCTCTTGAAGGGCACTTGTTGGGCTGCGATTTTTCAAATAAACTGCGGTATGAACAGCCTCACCCCACATCTTGTCTTTCAACCCAGCAGCGAACAGCATGGCTTTCGCACGGCCAATGATTGTACGATTTGCGTGCTCTGCAACCCCATTTTGCTCCGGTGTATAAGGCGCTGTTTGTTCTCTCCGAATCCCAGAGTCGGCAAGAAGTTGGCTGAACTCATTGCTTGTATATTGTCCTCCTCCGTCGCTACGGAACCGTTTGATTTTCTTGCTTTGCTGATTTTCAACGAGAGCTTTGTACTTGCGAAAACATCCTATTACGTCGGACTTGTTTCTAATCGTATAGATGGTTGTATGTCGAGAATAGTCATCGATGAACAAGAGAAAGTACTTGGCTCCACCGAGTGAAGGTGTGACTATTGGTCCCGCAAGATCACTATGTATTAATTCGATAGGGCTGGTTGCTCAGTGAGTAGCTTGCGTGGAGTTTGGTGTTCGGGTATGTTTCGCAAGCTGACAGAATTCACAAGTAGGATTGCTCATACTTCCACTAATCTCTAATTGAATCTCAGTTTTGGCCAACTGTTTAATATCGTCAAAGCCGAGATGCCCCAAACATTGATGCCATTCGATGAGAGTCCCAGTCGGTTTCGGGTGGTGTGCTTGGTTGGCACTCGGATTTTGTGAAGTCGCTTCTTTGTCTTGCGTATGTATGTCTTTGGCTGAGGCTAACAGTACATAACTGCTTCTGCGGAGTTCAGCTACTCCCATTTCCTTTCCATCCATATGAATACCGACACGGTCTCTCGTTAATCCACCAAATACTACTGTTCCACCTGCTTGGTGAATTCATCTGACGGAAACAAGATTGTTTGGACCTAAAGCGGGAACGTATAAAACACCACGTAAACGAATTGGGGTTCTCGCTCCTTGGCTGTCCTGAACAGTAATCACAATTTCGCCGATCCCAGTTGCTTCGATTGCTTTACCGTTCGCTATGCTAATTGTTGCTTTATGCTGTGTAAAGTTGGTGAACAGCTCCCGTTCAGAGCTCATATGGTGCGTTGCACCTGAATCGAGTATCCAGAGTCCTTTGCCCGATTCTTCCCCAGCCGTAGCCATCCAGGCTCCAATTTCTTGTCCTTTAACCTCAGTCGCTGAGTTGGCCCCAGTTGTAGCCTTCCTCGGGCAATCCTTTGCCCAATGCCCTTTTTCATGACAGTGCAAACAGCTGTCTCGATCGACTGGCTGGAATCGATTTCGCTCGTACGTTGGGGCCGGTGTTGTTTTGATTGCATTTGGTCGCATGCCTGTCCTTTGTATCCGGAAACTGGTGAATCTTCGTCCTCCTCTCCCACGTCCTCTTCCTTGGCTATTCCTTGTCGAAAAGAATGCTGTTGTACTTGACTCCTTTGCCCCTAGTGGCTTTCCAGTATCGCCGATGATTTGCTGGTGCTCGAGGATGAGCCTATCGCATATATCATCGTACTTAAGATCAGCAAAGTTGGGCTATTCGAAATGGCAGTTCGAAACGGGTGGTATTGAAGGGGGAGGTTGGAAAGTAGCACATATAGCTTGTCTTTCTCGCTTTGTTTCTCACCAGCACCGGCTAGCTGGTTGAAGAGTTTCTCTAGTTTTCCTATGTAGTCAACCATGGATTCATCTTTGAATTGCACTTTGGATAATTCGCCCTTCAAATACCATATCCTCGCCTGATCCTTTCCTGCGTAGCGGCTTTCAAGCTTGGTCCAAAGCTTAGATGGATTCTGTTCGGTGGCATACAGTTCGCGGTGGTTGCTGTCCAACAGCCGTCCCAAAAGGCCTCTAGCCTTTGTTTCCTTTTCCTTTGTCGGTGTATCTGTAGTTGCCCTTGAGTCTGACTTCGAGACGATTTCCCAGTATCCTTTTTCAGCCAGGATATCTATAACAGCCAGGCGCCATTCGCGATATTCAGTTCCACGACCAAGAGGGCGGATTCCAGTTCCGGCGAGAACATTGTACTCGCTACTTGAGGTGGACATCGTTGATGGTAGAGGTAGTCTTGCATTGTTGTCGGTAGCCGTTTGTCGGTATCAGGTAGTGTTGAGCGCCGGGCTCATAACCTTTTAAACACTTTCTGGTTATGCACAGCGGATCCGGGTTTTCAATTGCCTGAAACGACGAAGCTTTAATTGTGACGAATAATAGCAAGAGACGATAGTTATGAAGGAACTAGAAAGAAAGATGAAATATGAAATCGTATACGAAAACGAGTGACTCTGATGAGGAACAGATGACCAGATGAACAGAACGTAAAAATGCGATGAGGAACTAACAACTAACAAAGGGAAGAACATGATCTCTTATATCCTTCTCGTAACAAAACCTTTCCTCCATGGCATGCTTCCTGCGCATGCTATATCCTTCTCCGGTTTTCTCCCATGGAGTCAACCTTTCTGCCTATTCAATGGAGTCGTATCCTCGGTGAAAACACATTCACCGAGGATGTAGTTAACCGGCCAGCCGAGGATCGAGTGTATAACCGCGGATGCCGAGGATCGAGTGTATAACCGCGGATGCCGTTGAGATTCCGCTATTGCAAGTGTTTGTGTTTCGGTGTTGGTTGATGTGGGTTTGATCGTGTCGCACTAAGTAAGTAGGGTCGTGGTCGGTGTTTTGATATGAAGCTAATGGTTGTTAAACAGTCTTCAAACGGTGGCGTGTAACAGGTTGTTGTGTTCGATCCCAAGGCGCATGGGAATATATGCATGTGGTGAGCAGCAAATTTCCAACAAGGATGTCTGCCTTAAGGCTACTGTCCATAGCATCTGGGTCTGTGTCCTCGTCCAGCCTGGTATGAATATATCCAATAATATCACCTCTCTTAGGACTTATGGATAGATCTGCCACCATTCTGGCAAGACGCCTTCCCATCTTAGGTCGAATTTGGGGTCTCCCGGTTATAAATACTCGAGTGCCCGGAGACATCCGGAGAATTTGATTTAGCGAATCAAGTAGCTTGACTCGATTTCCTGGGACGCACTCATCCAGAGCGTCCATGCATACAAATGTCCGCTTTCTGGAAGACGTGATCTGCAGCATTTTCACAATATCGGCAAGCTGCGGCCCCCGCCCACCAACCTTTTCCTGGTCCTCATAGGACTGCGCTATTTCCTCCGGCACCTCTCCCAGTCCCCTAATAACCTGTTTGAGCAGGGCTCCCAGCACACTCACCGGTGATTGCTCCTTTTGGGCCGCGAAATCAAAGTAAAAACATGCAATAGCGGCATTTTGTTCTCTTGCCCGGTTGCACAAGCTATCTATCACCAACGAACTAGCACCGCAGCTTGTCAGCACTCGCACTCTCCCTTCCCCAAGATTCGTCCCTATCACCTAATAAACGTCTTGCCAACCCCCGGATCTCCATAGCAAAACAAAACTCCGTTATGGGATTCACTTCCCCCACTACCCGCGTACCAATTCCTAAATTCCTCGGTTTGTAAGACCCATCCCCCTACATTTTCCACCCGATGGCCTCGAATGTCCTGATGCCGTAACCTGGGATCTAGTGGGGATAGCCAGGCTAGGATATTAGATCGGGAATCGGCGACGGTAAAGTTATTCGAGACGTTGATCGTGTTCGAGGTGTTGGTGTTGTTACTGAAATATTGTGACATTTTTTGATTTTGCTGGCCGGGATATTGCAGATGATGGATGGGTGGAGTTGTTCGGTCGATGGAATTCCAGAAGGCTGAAGCTAAGTGGGGTCTTCTATGGAACCTCACTATTTACCATCCAATGATCTCCCCCAAATTTCAGCCGCAACACCCTGCTTATACATACCGCATCGGTAGCAAGAAATGCCATCCCTCTTCAAATACCACCCAGTAGCACTGCGATGAACAAGCACTATGGAGAGCCTGTAGTGGAATCGGCTACCGTAGCTGGTACTATTATACCTATACCAGCACCCAACACCAAACCTTGCTAACGAGTCGGTCAAAAACCTACCCACCTAATCCAAACACCACATAATCCTTCGCAATATTGATACATGCTATAAATCTCTGCCCGCAACCTCATACACGGTTCTCTAGGGATTGGAGATAAGGTTTTTGATACCAGCACCCCTCGTGACCGATAACCACAGTTTCACACCCCACAGCGCACCAAGTTCACACAGCAGGTGGTTGCATCTGCCATGATCTACTAGTACCCCCCCCAATCGTTGGGGAATAAACCCGTCAGACAAAATAGACCCCCCCCCCAATGGCTAACCCAAGTTGTTCCAATGAACCATTGAATATTCCGATGAGCGACCCTCCACTCAAGCCTAGAAGTATCCAATATTCAAGATCCACCACGAAACCAAACAACCGAGGCAACAGAGTAAGTTATGTTCCGGATGTATTGTCATAGATCAAAAATAACTGAACGCGCCCGGGTAACTATTAGAATTAGATAACTAGTTGATTTTTCTGAACTCACAGCAACGAGTATTGCATCACGAACCTTCTCCTACTGCCTCCACCAGTACCGTGCGAGCGACTGTGAAAATGCCTACGCCAGAAGACCGGCTATGTATTACCACTATCCGAAAGAGTGGTCTTTCATACAGGGACATTTCAAAAAAAATAATCCTGTGTACCGTTGCGCGACCGCACATACGACCGTACACATAGTTAAGGGGGAATTGGAGGAGGCTATGGTGTGTCGCTGGGAGCTTTTAAAATTGCCTATTTTTCAAAGTTTAGTTGAGAGTATGGTGGATCGAGTATACTCGAGTACCGTAGGCTGTAATAGAGGCAAATGGTTGGTATACGAAATATTAGTGGAATGAGCATAGTAAAAGTTTTTCCGGTTGCTACCCGGGCGCGTTCAGTTATTTTTGATATGTGACAATACAACTCTCAAAGAAATTACAACATCCTTGATTACTCTGCTGTAAAATCTCTTGAAATCCACTACCGCTACCAGATTACCGCCAGGAATCAGCCCGCCAGCCTAGGATAAGTTTACAGTAGTTTGGCAAGTTAACAGAATTGCGAATACAAGTTAATGACATCCAACCGGTCTAAGGGTTGATTTTATACTGTGTTGGGAAAACGCTCACCCTTCTCAGGGGCTTCCGTCTCTGAATAGAGCTAAAGGAGATGTCTAATCTCATGAGATCTCATGACATCACAAAACTAAAACTACCAAGCAGATTGGTATAAGTTAGTAACCGCAAAAAAAAAAGGCCCGACCTCTCTCCGGCTTGTTCACACACACCCAAGCTTGAGCACTATTACTAATGGAGGTTCGCTCTCGATCGTGTGCTCAGATGTGTTGTTGGGGGGATTCAATATCTGTTTATTACTATGTAAAAGGACTGTGCCAATCCAGGCTTTGATCGTTGGAGAGGTTGTGTTGTCTACCCCCTATGGAGGTTGCTAGCTACGGTTCACCTTAAGTAGAGAAAACCCTGCTCATACATGCGATAGCCCTATGTCTCCGCATATGCCCTATGCATCCGTTCATGCCCTAGAACGTTCCTAATATCCACACTCTGGTGTTCCTTTATACACGTGAGTGTTCCCGTGCATCCGCTATCTCCGCTATCTCCGCTCTCAGGCAGTGCCCCACTACTGGGATTATCATGCCATCAATTACCTCCCAGTAGGTAACTTAATCATCACCACCATTCCTCCTACTCTTTCGTTCCACCGTCACAAACCATCACTCGCCGAGCCTCAGTGTTCGAACGCTAAGTTCACACACCCACCGATACGATACGATACTCACAAGCTAAGAGAAAATCCCCATTTCCCCTTTCTATAGGCCTCCAGTAGATATCCCACAAATGGTTCCAATCCTCAGCGTGAAAACACAGTGCAATATGACACAGCACAGCAACCCACTAACCGTGCCAAGGTTCCGACCGCTTTGAAAGACGCTAAGCGACCTTCAAAGTTTGACGGCACCTCCTTCTAGTGCCGGACAGCTCAACGAAACTTTTCTCGGTAAATCCCCATCGTACGATCACAACCGTTTCGATGTCTACCAAAACTTTCTCCACAATAGAAGCCCGAATCCAACAAAAGATTTGAAGGCTTAATGGACAAAAAAAGTCCTAATGTGGCTGCCATTGCTCAAGAGTTTAAGGTGCCTCAGGAGTGAGTCAGCACTCACTTGAGATTATGATAAAAATAGTAGAAACCAAGATCTAGAAACAACGGGAGGAAATTTCAAAACAAAAGTGGATAGCAGTAAAGGATAAGAGTAAGAAACTAAAGCCCCAGAAGCTCTTCTTTTGTGGTATTGGGCGTTTAGATGTCAATGTTTCTACTCATGTGCAATAAAGGTCTCGTTGAGCTGTCCACCTCGTTGGGTTGTCCTGCCGTCAAACTTTGAAGGTCGCTTAGCATGTTTCAAAGTGGCGGGTGCTTTGGCACAGTTATGAACCCATCAGTCGCCATCAGCCCGGCTCCTGTGAAAAAAAGACACTTTCGATCTCGGCTAAGATGTAAGAGGAGAGGGGGGTTCATGCATGACATGCACAGGAGGAAAATAAAACCCAACCTGCCTTTCTACACACAATTAATCCCCTGCATTCCGAACAAGAGTACCCTAGGCCCAACTTGGCTCCTCCTCTGTATCGCCCTGCCTACAGCCCTCCTCATACGCTGCCAAAACCCCACCCCCAAGCCCCTTGTCCAATTACCCCATAATCTCGCTAAGTTAGCTATGATATGTAAAATCCGCGGTTTATTTGTTATCTTGGAAGGGGACTTAATCTGCCAGCACCTTCTAGAACATGAACCACAATGGGAAAAGAGACCCATTACCTGGTATCTAGCCTCACAACACAAGATACCCTTTTCCAAAATCGTATTTCACAGCCGTAATTAGTGGCACTGTATGAGCTGCTACAAGGCATTAACGCAGGGGTGATTTTTGAACACTAGTCTGCCAGGACATGATAGTTTGCCTTGCTTAGCTAGGGAGACAATATAGATGCGTGATGCCGGGCCTAAGCATCGGATAGAATGCCCTAAGAAAAACTCTGTGGTAAGCGAAGGGAACTAGGGGAGTATAGAATATCCCTCCCAAATCGCTCGTAAGTCGACATTGCAGAACTATGTGAGCTAGCCGACTTACTCATAACAGGTTGAACTATGATACCGCATAGACCCGGAAAACCCACTAGCGCCTAGGGATGCCGGGATATCAAGGATTTACGGTGATCATGGGCCAAGTCGAAGAGAGGCTAACCTAGGCTTTATGAATGCCTGGCAGCGCCACGAGTCTTTCAGGATACGCCATTAGGTTAGCACATACCCCGCCAATGGGCAGCATAGATCCACAGATTCCCGCCGATATCTTTCAGTACCGGTAGATATTCGCAAATATTTGAAGATATCCTCTGACGGTTTAGCCCTGCTACAAACTAAAAGAACATAAAAACATCCCGCCGGTTGCAAACACTCAAAATAGTGTGAATGCTGCTTGATTCCTATTGCCCGATATATTCCTAGAAAATTAATGTGAATAAACTACTTACGGCATTCACAATTATAATTTTATCGCCAAGGGATTTCTCCCACCACTTCACTATCGTTACCCACCCCTAATCCATAACATTCTTCACCCCCCCGACGCGCGGTTCCCAGGGTGCTCTTCACCCTATTGTTTCTGCATTGGCAGTTTTATTTTTCCGAGCCTGGTCATCATGTTGGATATGACTGATTGGTGGGGGATTAGAGCGCATAGTGCACACACGGTCCGCATTGAAATCTGCCTCCAGGTTCTTTCAACCTACGGCCACCAGCAATTGCAAAAATAACATTTTGCACCAGTGCAGTTACGTAGGTACCGGGACCGCCAATGCATGCACCGGGGTTCCATTGAATCCGTGTCAATGTATACGCATACCGTAAAAACTAAAATAAACGAAAAATCTGCTATGTCGTTGGACTTGCTTCCTCTGGTAAGGTCTGGTGTTCCTTTGCTTTTATGTCCTTCGGGGCAGCTGAACCGCTCTTTTTTGGCAGTGTTTTTCGCCCCTTTTCCAAAGTATGGGATTCTGAACTACATAGCACATTTTTCGTTGATTTTAGTTTTTACGGTGTGGTATCCTGAAAACTCCCCACAACATAGCAATCATTACCGATCACTCGGAAGCCCGCAGATTTCTGTCATAGGGCAGGGCCGGGTCAGAAAACCCCCAGAGGCCGAACGAGAGTCCGCAGTCCGGCGGGGCTGGAGTAAATATACAAATATGCGCCGGGGACCGCTCCCTGGGATCATGGGCCATGAAGGTGATATGCATCCAGGGCCGCGCATGGAGGATTTGGCTGCATAATGAGTTCTTCGAGCTTGTACGGTGGTTCACTATATCCGCAGAATGTAAATTAATCCCACAGTTAAAAGACTCCTTCATATTGGTTCCCTTGGGGGGACTAAAAAGAGTCAATGGCCTCCAATCTTCGCCCTCAAGCTCACACCCGGAGGGAAATGGAATATGAGTATGATCTTCGTTAAACCGAGTCCGTAGTGGAAACCAGCCCTAATCATACCTTATTTAACAATTAACCTTTACGTTACTTTTCTTCATGTGTCAAGAATGCCCGCACTTCATATTTATCTCTATATCTGGACACCCTTCACGTCTATACTTTAGAAGGTAAGAAAACGGAAAAGGCAAACAAGTAAATATGCGATGGGGGCTATGACCATAAAGGTATAATAAAAAGAAACAAAAAAATAGAAATTTCATGCACAACTTATATCAAATAGGATATACACATCCCCCACAACCACAAGACTCCAGATTATAGGCGGAGAGCTAGAAGAATTCAGGCAACATAAGAAACGGGATAGTGTCATAGACTGGTGTATGATAGATATACGCGTTCCCATCGCATATCGTTTCCCGTGGGCAAAAGAAGATATTCAAGATGAGCCTCCGCGGTAGACTTAATCAGGAAGAGAAGGAGAGACAATTACCACGAGGCGGCATTTTGAACTACAGGAGGAGATTGGGCGGGGGTGCAAAGGGGGCTATGGTAGCGGCAGACATGGCGACGGAGGCATTGCGGTCCTTGCAGAAACAGCAGATAGGTTGTCCGTGTTTGAAGGTGGTAGGGGGGGGATGCCTTCTCAGCCTTAGGCGGTGCTTGGCGTAGCAGATGCTGGCGGCTGTAGTAGTGCTATCACTCCCGCATGGCCCCACTCATAAGCGCAACTGAGAGGTGTTCGGCCTAAGTCGTCCGGCTTGTCGGGGTCAACGTCTTCCCGTGCGAGTAGCACTTTCACCACTCCCTCGTGCCCAAATGTAGCAGCACGCCAGAGGGGCGTTTCACCGTCGATATCTGATTTGTTGGGATCAACGCCGTCCCGTGCGAGTAGTACCTTCACCACTCGCTCGTGCCCAAATGCAGCAGCACGCCAGAGCGGCGTTTCACCGTCGATATCTGGTTTGTTGGGGTCAGCGTCGTCCCGTGCGAGTAGTATTTTCACCATTTCCTCGCGCCCTTTCCAAGCAGCACGCCAGAGCGGAGTTTGGCCGCTGATTACTGGTTTGTTGGGGTCAACGCAGTCCCGTCCGAGTAGAATTTTCACCACTCCCTCGTGCCCGAATGCAGCAGCACGCCAGAGCGGCGTTTCGCCGCCGATATCTGATTTGTTGGGGTCAACGTCGTCCCGTCCGATTAGTATTTTCACCACTCCCTCATGCCCATTTGCTGCAGCACTCCAGAGCGGCGTTTGGCCGCCGATTCCTGGTTTGTTGAGGTCAATGTCGTCCCGTCCGAGTAGTATTTCCACCATTCCCTCGTGCCCATGCCAAGCAGCACGCAAGAGCGGCGTTTGGTGGCCAATTTGTGATTTGTTGGGGTCAACGTCGCCGTGTCCGAGCAGTATTTTCACCACTCCCTCGTGCCCATTTGCTGCAGCACGCCAGAGCGGCGTTTCGCCATTGATATCTGATCTATTGGGGTCAACGTCTTCCCGCCCAAGCAGTATTTCTACCACTCCCTCGTGCCCATCTTCAGCAGCACACCAGAGCGGCGTCCGGCCGGCGATACCCGATTTGTTGGGGTCAACGTCGCCGCGTCCGAGTAGTATTTTCACCACTTCCTCGTGCCCATTCCGAGCAGCAAGCCAGAGCGGCGTCCGGCCGAACCTGTCTGGTTTGTCGGGGCTAATGTCGTCCCGTCCAAGCAGTATTTCTACCACTCCCTCGTGCCCATATTGAGCAGCCAACAAGAGAGGTGTATTGCCAATGCAGTCTTCTTGGTTGACATCACAACTTTCCATCTCTACCAAACCAGCTACAATCTCAACAATTCCGAAGAAAGATGCACAGTGCAGACCACTAAATAGGGAAGATTTGTAGTAATCAACCCTGTAATGGCGCTCTCTATGCTTCTTCAAGAGGATTTTAGTAGATATGTGGTTAGTACAGTCAAATAATTTCTGCGCAAGCAATTTTGCACAATCCGAAAGCTCCCTTTTTGCATGCACTCCCCAATATAGAGATGAATATTCGAGAAAAGGTATGTTTTTGAAATTAGGGGGACTAGCCGGAAGAACCCTGACCTGCTGAGAATTCAGATAACTTAAGCAAGTTTCCGCTATTGTCAAGTGAGCCGATCCAAAAAGCTCAGGATGAGCCCGGATGTATTCTTGGACCGTAAAGTGGATGAGCCGGACAGTGGAACCCCCCTTGTCTACGGTAACAAGCCCTTGGCAGCAGGCCAGCAACGTCCCTATTGAAGGAACATTGTGGATATCGAGATCGGCCGACCCTATTCTCACCCCTAGAGCGTGGCACAGTTCGTCGGATTTCATGGGACGCTCCGAGTGAGAGATCCACATCAAAGCAGCCATGCCAAGTCTCGCTTTCTCCCCACCTTGTCCCTTTATCCGATCCAGTGTTGCATTGTAAGCATCTCCCAACCCCAACCCATCGGTCATTGCGCTAAGCCTTTGCCGCCTGCCACTGATGGTGGGCTCTTCCAGGATCGCATCGATATTTAGCGAGACGAGCAGGAATCTAGATGCACATCTATCAGTAGATAACTCGAGGCAGCTTCCCTAGTATTGTTGCTTCTACTTACATTTCGGAAATATCATCGGGAATTTTTCTCAGGATGTCTGCCTTAAGGCTACTGTCCATAGCATCTGGGTCTGTGTCCTCGTCCAGCCTGGTATGAATATATCCAATAATATCACCTCTCTTAGGACTTATGGATAGATCTGCCACCATTCTGGCAAGACGCCTTCCCATCTCAGGTCGAATTTGGGGTCTCCCGGTTATAAATACTCGAGTGCCCGGAGACATCCGGAGAATTTGATTTAGCGAATCAAGTAGCTTGACTCGATTTCCTGGCACGCACTCATCCAGAGCGTCCATGCATACAAATGTCCGCTTTCTGGAAGACGTGATCTGCAGCATCTTCACAATATCGGCAAGCTGCGGTCCCCGTCCACCAACCTTTTCCTGGTCTTCGTAGGCCTGCGCGATTTCCCCTGGCACCTCTCCCAGTCCCCCAATAACCTGTTTGAGCAGGGCGCCCAGCACGCTCACCGGTGACTGCTCCTTTTGGGCCGCAAAATCAAAGTAAAACCATGCAACCGCGGCATTTTGTTGCATTGCCCGATCGCACAAGCTATCTATCACCAACGAACTAACACCGACGCTCGTCAGCACTTGCTCTCTCTCCCTTCCCCAAGATTCGCCCTTGTCACCTAATAAAAGTTTTGCCAACTCCCGGATCACCGTAGCAAAACAAAACTCCGTTACCGGATTCACTTCCCCCACTACCCGCGTACCAACTCCTAAATTCCTCGGCCTGTAAGACCCATCCTCCTACATTTCCAACCCGATGGTCTCGAATATCCTGATGCCGTAACCTGGGATCTAGTGGGGATAGCCAGGCCAAGAGTTTAGACCGCTCGTCGGCGATAGTACAGTTGTTCCAGGTGTTGTTATTAGAGTTAGTGGTATTGAAGGAGTTGATATGGGACATCTCTGGTGTTCGAAAACTAGTAGAGGATAGGTGATGGGGTATGGAGTTGTTTAGTCGATGGAATTCCTCGGGGCTGAAAAAAGCGGGGTCTTTTGTGGAACTTCATGGATTATCTAATATGTACTGTACGTCGTACCTAAATGTTCTATCTCAAAATACTATCTAATCTATACCACAATGCTTACTTGCTTGCTGGGAGCGAACCACCCCCGCCAAGCAGAAATGAGGCATCCCTAGAAAGCCGGGCGGAATGCAAGCAAGAAGGAAAGAAAAGAAAAAAACCCTCCACAAAACACTAGAACGAGCAGAAGACTATAGTGAGATAACACACATGGGAGCAAGTAGGGAGGCTCGAGGTCTCGAGTGGGACTTTGCTAGCCGTATCTTACAAGAGTAACAAACGCACAAACCACTGATTCTTTTTTATACCACCGAGAATCTCTCATTAAACACCTAAGGAGTAAGAAACACCTCCGTTGGAATCTACCTGCAACTTGAGAAGAGACACACTATCTACCCATTAAAATCCCAAAGTCGGGCTTCCAGTAGGATAAGTATTAGTTTCCAGGTTGGCTTTCATGAAATACCTAGCTGGCGCAGTGGTTAACACTCCTGTCGCAATAGCGGGAGCCCAGGAGTTCAATCCATGCTGACAATCAGTTATTATTGAACGATCCGTCTTGTAGGGCAGGAGAATTAAAGAAATCCTGCCCTATGGGAACTGGGAGATTGTAGAACTTAGCCCTCATCAATAGGGCTGTGGGGTTTAACAATCCTGCTACGAGGTGGTAGTATCCGGCTCTAGACCTTAAAGGTTGGCGATCGGCGGGTAGCAGAAGCAAATGGGACGGGGGTTGGCAAAGAAACAAAGAAATAAAATTAAAAAAAGTAAAATAAAAAAAAGTAATAGGAAAAAAAAAAGTTTTTTATTTACTTCTGTTTCCTTGGGAAGGCGGATGTTACTCCTCCCTATTTATTGCCTTGTATACATAACTTTTTTTCCTAGTAAAGCGAGGTAGTATATTAAAAATCGGAAACTACCCGTGGTGAAGCAGGGGTGATGGCAATCGGGCGATCACAATGTCTAGAAAGAGTGGCGGCGTTCTGGACATCTTGAAACACCGGATACCTTGAGAAAGAAACATCATTGAGGTTCCTGCCATATGAAAGCCTCTTGCTCTACACTACACACCATCATAGGTTTCATTTCTCCTTTTTTATCCCACGGGTTTATGAAAGCAATCACTCTACGGGTTTATGAAAGCCGTTTCCTGTTCCTACTTCCCAAGTTTTCTCGAGTTCTGGTTGCCAAGCTACTTGAACAGGGATACCCCCCTCTCCGGTTTCCAACGAACCCCCCGAGTACTACTAGTATCTCTGTACCCGAGTACTGCCCAATGACCTCCCCTAAATTCCAGCCGACAACACCCTGCTTATACCTACCGCATCCGTAGCAGGAAATGCTATCCCTCTTTAAATACTTCCCACTAGCACTGTAACGCAGAGAACAACTCTTGCACTGCGATGAACAAACACTATGGAGAGCCTATAATGGAATCAGATAGCTTGGTACAATTATATCAATACCAGCACCCAAAACCAAACTTTGCGAACGAATCAACCAAAAACCTCACCTAACATAAAACATAAAATTATCCTTCGCGGTCTCGATACATGCCGGGAATCTTTCCCTGAAACCCCATACATGGTTCTCTAGGGATAGAAGATATGATTTTTGATACCGGCACTCCTCGTGACCCCCAGCCACAGTTTCACACTCTCACAGAGCAAAGTGGCACCACAGCAGGTCGCCACATTTACCATGATCCACCCCCTGTTGTCAAGGGCTTGTTGCCGTAGATAAGGCGTCGATGGTCCGGCTCATCCACTTTACGGTCCAAGAATACATCCGGGCTCATCCTGAGCTTTTTGGATCGGCTCACTTGACAATAGCGGAAACTTGCTTAAGTTATCTGAATTCTCAGCAGGCCGGGCTCTTCCAGCCGGCCCTCCTGATCTTAAAAACACACCTTTTCTCGAATATTCATCTCTATATTGGGGAGTGCACGCAAAAAGGGAGGTTTCGGATTGTGCAAAATTGCTTGCGCTGAAATTATTTGACTGCACCGACCCATATCTACTAAAATCCTCTTGAAGGAGAAGAGAGAGTACCGTTACGTAGTTGATTACTACAAATCTTACATATTTAGTGGTCTGCACTGTGCATCTTTCTTCGGGATTGTTGAGATTGTAGCTGGTTTGGGAGAGATGGAAAGTTGTGATGTGAACCAGAAAGACTGCATTGGAAATACGCCTCCTCTTGTTGGCTACTTAATATGGGCACGAGGGAGTGGTAGAAACACTACTTGGACGGGACGACATTTGCCCCGACAAACCAGACGGGTACAGCAAAACGCCACTCTGTTGTGCCGCCATAAATGGGCACGAGGAAGTGGTGAAATTACTGCTCGGACGGGGCGGCATTGGCCCCAACAAATCAGATATTGACAGCCAAACGCCGCTCTGGCGTTCTGCTGCAAATGGGCAGGAGGGATTCGTGAAAATACTACTAGGACGGGACGACGCTGACTTGAACAAATCAGATATCGACCGCGCAACGCCGCTCTGGCGAGCTGCTTGGAATGGGCATGAGGGAGTGGTGAAAATACTACTCGCACGCGACGACGTTAACCCCGACAAGCAGGACAACTCAGGCCGAACACCGCTCAGTAGCGCTTATGAGTGGAGCCATGCGGGAGTGATAGCACTACTACAGCCGCCAGTATTTACTACGCCCAGCACCGCATAGGGCTGAGAAAGCATCTCCTCCAACCACCTTCAAACACAGGCAACCTATATGCTGTTTCGGCAAGGATTGTAACGGCCCCGTCACCATGTCTGCCGCTCCCATTACCCCCCCTGGCATCCCCGCCCAATCCACTCCTGCAGTTCAAAATGTCGCCTCCTGGTAATTGTCGTCTCTCCTTCTCTTCCTGATTAAGACAACCGCGGAGGCTCGTCCCGATCCTCTCCCGTCCACAGGAAATGATGTGCGATGGAAACGCGCATATTTATCCTGCACCAGTCCAATTTAACTCCCGCCTATAATCTGGGGTCTGGTGTTTGTGGGGTATATGTATATTGTATTTGATATAAGTTGTGCTTGAAATTTCAGTTTTTTATTTCTTTTTCTTATACCTTTGTGGTCATAGCCTTTGTCGCATATTAATTTGTTTGCCTTTTCAATTGCCCTACCTTCTAAAGTATAGACGTGAGGGTTGTTTAGACATAGAGAGAAATGTGAAGTGCGGGCATTCTTGACACATGAAGAAAAGCGAAGTAAAGGTTAATTGTAAAATAAGCTGTTATTTAGGCTAGTTTCCTCTAGGGACGTAATTTAATGGGGGTTATGCTTATATGCCATTTCCCTCTAGGTATGAGCTTGAGGGTGATGCTCAGAGGCTATCGAAGCTTTCTAGTTTTGTTTATTAAGGGAATTAATATGGTAAGGAGTCTTTTAGCTATGAGATTAATTCCCTTTCTGCGGATATAGTGCGCTACCATATAAGTTCGAGGGACTTGCTCTGTGGCCAAGTCCTCAATGCACAGCTCCAGATTCATATCACATTCATGGCCCATGATCCCGGAGAGCGGTCCCCGGCGCGTGTTTGTATATTTCCTCTAGCCTGGCCGGACTGTAGAGCACGGTTCAGCCTTTGGGGTTATCTGGTTCGGCTCAGCTCCACTACCGAAATTCGCAGGCTCCCGAGTGATCGCTAACGATTGCTCTAGTCGCAGGGAGTTCCCAGGATGTCCGTATACATTGACACGGATTCAACGGAACCCTGGTGTATGCGTTGGCGGTACCTACGTGATTACGCTGGCGTGAAATGTTGTCTTTGCTGTTGTTGGTGGCCGTAGGTTCAAAGCCCCTGGACGCAGATTTCAGTGCGGACTGTGTGTGCACTGTGTGCTCATATTTCCCACTAATCGGTCATATCCAACATGATGATCAGGCTCGGAAAAATAAAAGTGTCGATACAGAATCAATAGGACGAAGAAGGCCCGGGGAACTTCACGGCGGGAATGAAGGATGTTATGGATTTGGGATGGGAAACGACACCGAAGTGGTGGGAGAAATCCTTTGATGATCAAATTATAATTGCGAATGCGCAAGTAATTTATCCACATTTGAGGAACATACCAGGCAATAGGAATTAAGCAGCATCCACACTACTTTCAGTGCTTTCAACTGACGGGATGCTTTTATGTTCTCTTAGTTTATCGTAGGCTTAAACTACCAGATGATACATCAAATATTTGCAAATATCTGATGGCACCGAAGGGTATCTGCGGGCATTACAGATATATGCTATCCACCGGAGGGGTATGTAATAACCACATGGCGTATCCCGAAGAGTTCGCTGCGCTACCAGCCATCCGTAAGGCCTGGGTTAGCCTCCCTCCGGCTTGGCCTGAGAGCCCTGCAAATGCTCGACACCCCTCTCTGCATCCCTGGGTGCATAGTGGGGTTTCTGGGTTTTGCTGTATCACATCCTAACTTGTCAAGAGGGGTTGAGCGGCCAACACCGCTATGAAATATCGACTTACGAGCGAGTTAGGAGGCATGTTCCATGTCCCCTTGGTCACCTTTTGCCTACCGCAACCTTTTCCTTAGGGAATTCTATCCGATGCCTGGGTCGGGCGCCACGGACCCGTATTGTCTTCATAGCTATCCAAGGAAAACCCTAACACTAGTGTTTGATACAATGCTCTGCGTTAGACATTGTAGCAATTGATGCCTACGGGTGATACAACTATGGGACACGATATTGGAAAACAGTATCTCGCACTGTAAAGCTAGACGCCTGGTAATGGTGTCTTTTCGCTATTAGAGTTCATGTTGTAGAAAATGAGGACAAATTAAGTTTGCTTGTACAAACGGGTTTCAGATTATTAATTTGGAGAGATTCGGGGATAATTGGATAAGGACCTGAAGGTGAGGTTTTTGTAGCGTATAAGGGAGGCTATGGGCAGGAGGACGCTACAGAGGAGGAGGAGCCAAGTTGGTTCTAAGATACTGATGTTGGGAGTGGCGGGGGTTGTGTGTAGCAAGGTATCATAGGTTGGATTTTGTTTTCCTCCAGTTTATTTCATGCGGCGTGAATCCTCCCTCCCCTCCTTACATCTCCGCTGAGATCTAAATTGCTTTTTTGTACTGGCCTGCATGATAGTGGGTTTTATTATTGGTTGCCGTGCTGTAAAAAGTTACTATACTTAGGGCTTAGCACCAAGGGTTAGAACTCTTCTCGGAATAACTACTAAAGATCTATAGAAAGGGCAACTAAGTGCTAATCCCTGGCTCGGAGGCACGAATATTGTATGGCATCATACGATAATATGTAAACTCGTTGGAACCCTGAGCTTAGACAGCTGACGGGCTTTGACGCTGTATGAAAGAAGCGGAGCAAGAGTGCTGATAACTAAGTCACCCACTTGGGGATATTAGCGCTAAAGTGTGATAGTGTGTATGAACAGGCTGGGACAGGGTTGGGTCCTCCTGGGGGTTTTTTTGAGTGTGAGATGCTAGGTTTGGGTACATTTGTTATGTTTTGGGTGCCAGAAAATGTCGGGAAATCCACCGTCTCAGTCAGCCTGCTCACACAAAAACTCCTAAGAAGGGAGGCGTTTTCCCGATACGCTATAAGCTTAGGATGTCTTGGACCTCATTAACTGGTATTCGCAATTCTGTTGACCAGTGAGAAATTAAACCTGTCCTGAGCTAGCGTACTAATTCCTGCAAGTAATCAGAGCGGATTTCAAGAGATTTTACGGTATAGTTTTTCCAGAGTGTTAATTTCTTTGAGAAATTCTCACCCGAGATTTACTGTGTTGCCTCGGCTGTTTGGTGTCGTGGCGAATCTTGGATGCTGGATAGTTGGAGGCTCTGGTGGAGGGTCATTCATCAGAATATTTAATGAGTCGTTGAATCACGACTTGGGGTGGCCGTCGAATGTTATTTTTTTGGACCAATTTGTTTCTCAGAGATTGGAAGCTATCAATGTCCCAATTGAAGGAACATTGTCGCCATCGAGATCGGGCAACCCTATTCTCACCCCTAGAGCGTGGCACAGTTTATCGGCCCTCAATGGACGCTCCAAGTGAGAGATCCACATCAACGCGGCCATGCCAAGTCTCGCTTTCTCCCCACCTTGTCCCTTTATCCGACTCAGTGTCGCATCATAAGCATCTCCCAGCCTCAAGCCATCGGTCATTGCCCAAGCCTTTGCCGCCTGCCCAGTGTTCCCAACGGGCCAGGCCGGCCAGGCTTCGGTAAAGCCGGGCCCGGCCTATCCAAATTCTCTCGGATCTAGCCTGGCCCGAGCCTGCAGGCCTGGTTAAGCCTGAGCCTGGCCTAGCCGGG
>Ga0307517_10000838_pt1 | contig 52894 bp, 49 predicted proteins | sample 23_EM_MG_FD_194515 | JGI IMG/M metagenome (GOLD analysis project Ga0307517, IMG submission 194515) | Populus trichocarpa ectomycorrhiza microbial communities from riparian zone in the Pacific Northwest, United States - 23_EM | ecosystem: Host-associated > Plants > Roots > Unclassified | place... | reverse complement strand
AAGTGGTGGGACCGTGGCGCGGAGGGGGCGCTGCGGCCGGTCCTTTCCGCATGCGCATGCGGAATTAGCGCTTGACGCACGTGTAGGCGCCGTACACGGACCCCACGAACCCCGCGTCGACGATGTCGAAGCCGGCAGCGGCGAGCATGGGCTCCAGGAGCCAGCGGTAGGTGCTGAATTCGGTGCGCAGGTGCTCCGCGTAGTCCTCGCGGGTGTAGCCCAGCGCGGGGTCCTTCACCGCGCCGTCCATCCAGCGCTCCAGGACGGTGTCGGCCTCGGACGGCCGGAAGTCGAAGATGATGTCACGCAGGCGCAGGACGCCCCCGGGGCGCAGCATGCGCGCGACGCGGTCGAGGGCGACGCCCTTCCAGAAGTCGGGCAACTGGTGCAGGGCGTTGCGGGTGTGGACGGCGTCGGCCGGCGGCCCCGGGTGCTCGTACGAGAGAAATCCGGCATGCGCGAAGCCGACGTTCGACAGCCCGGCCTCGGCGACCCGCTTGCGCAGGGCGCCCTGCATGGCCGGGGAGACGTCGACCGCCACCACCCGGGCGAAGCGGCGGGCGGCGGCGAGGGTGAACTGGCCGGTGCCGGCGGCGAGGTCGACGACGGTGGCGGTATCGCCGATGCCGTGCGCGGCGAGGGCTGCGAGGTCGTCGGCCGGGTCGGGGTGGCCCTGCTTGCGGTCGTAGCCGGCGACGAAGGCTTCGTCGAGGTGCTCGTGGCCTGCGTATGCGAGTTCGTCGATCACCCAGGGTTTGGTCATGCCCCGATTCTGGCCACCGGGCGGTGCGGGGCGCTCGCGATTTACGCGCCCGCGGTTTCACCCGCGTGTGCGCAGCTCGCCCTTCACGACCTTGCCGCTCGCGTTGCGCGGCAGTTCGGCCAGGAATTCCACTTCCCTGGGCACCTTGTAGTTGGCCATCTCTCGCCGGGCCCAGGCGATGACGTCGTCCGCCGTGAGCGAGGCGCCCTCGCGCCGGACGACATACGCCTTGCCGACCTCCCCCAGCCGCGCGTCCGGGACGCCGACGACCGCCGCGTCGACGACGTCCGGGTGGCGGGCCAGTGACTGCTCGATCTCGGCCGGGTAGGCGTTGAAGCCGCCGACGATGAACATGTCCTTGATCCGGTCGGTGATGCGCAGGTTGCCGCCCGGATCCATCACTCCGACATCGCCCGTGTGCAGCCAGCCGTCCGCGTCGATGGCGGCCGCGGTCGCCTCCGGGTCCTCCCAGTAGCCGGACATCACGTTGTAGCCGCGCACCAGCACCTCCCCCGGCTGCCCGGGACCGCCGGAGACGACCCGCACCTCGGTGTCCGGGATCGCCCGCCCGGACGTGGCGGCGATGACCTCGGCGGCATCCCCGCGCCGGCACATGGTGGCCATCCCGGTGGTCTCGCTCATGCCGTACGCGGTCAGTACGGTGGCGACCCCGAGCTCGCCGCGCAGCCGCTCCACGAGCTCCAGCGGCACGACCGCGGCGCCGGTGACCACCAGGCGCAGTGAGCCCAGGTCGTGCGCGCCCCGCGCCGGGTGGTCCAGGATCGACTGGTGCAGGGTCGGCGGGCCGGGCAGGACGGTGACGCGCTCGGCGGCGACATTGGCCAGGACGGTGCCGACGTTGAACACGGGCTGCGGGATCATCACGGCGCCGCGCATCAGGCAGGCGATGATCCCGGCCTTGTAGCCGAAGGTGTGGAAGAAGGGGTTGACGATCAGATAGCGGTCGCCCTCCGTCAGTCCCGCCAGCTCGCTCCAGGTCCCGAAGGCGCGCAGCGTCTGCTCATGGGTGATCATGGCGCCCTTGGGCCTGCCGGTGGTGCCGGAGGTGAAGACGATGTCCGAGAGGTCGCCGGGCCGCACCGCCTCGCCCCGCTCCCGTACCGCCTGCTCCGTCACCGCGTCGCCGCCCGCCAGGAAGTCCTTCCAGGTGCGGTAGCCCTCCGGGGCGGTGTCGGACAGGACCACCACCTGCTCCAGGTCCGGCAGTTCGCGCTCGGCCCGCGCCCGCCGCAGGGAGGCGACATACGAGGTCCCCAGGAACGTGCCGGTGACGAAGAGCAGCCGGGCGCGGGTGCGCGCGAGCACATACGCGGCCTCCGCGCCCTTGAAGCGGGTGTTGAGCGGCACCAGAACCCCGCCCGCGCACACCGCCCCCAGCGCGGCGCTGATCCAGTCCGCCGTGTTCGGGGCCCAGACGGCCACCCGGTCGCCGGGCTCGACCCCCGCCGCGATGCACGCGGCCGCGGCCCGCTCGACGCGCTCGCCCAGCTCCGCGTAGGAGATCCGCTGCCGCCCGTCGACCACCGCCTCGCCTCCGGCGTACCGCCCGGCCGCGTCCCGTACGAGCCGGGGGATGCTGCCCCACTCCAGGTCACCACGCATGCGACCAACTCCCCAACCCTCTAGCTGACTATCCGTCAGATTAGCGATAGCCTGACGGAATGTCAGCACTCAAGGACGCCACCGCGATAGCCGGCATAGGCCAGACCACCTTCGCCAAGCGCCTCCCCGAGTCCGAGAAGACCCTCGCCTGCCGGGCCGTCCTGGCCGCGCTCGACGACGCGGGCATCGAGCCGTCGGCCGTGGACGCCTTCGCGTCCTACACGATGGAGGAGACGGACGAGGTCGAGCTCGCCAAGGCCATCGGCGCCGGTGATGTCACCTTCTTCTCCAAAACCGGTTACGGCGGCGGCGGTTCCTGCGCCACCGTCGCCCACCTCGCCGCCGCGATCGCCACCGGCCAGGCCACCGTCGGCGTCGCCTGGCGCTCCCGCAAGCGCGGCAGCGGCCCGCGCCCGTGGACGAACACCGCCGCCCAACTGCCCACCCCCGCCCAGTGGACCAGGCCGTTCGGGCTGCTGCGCCCCGCCGACGAGATCGCGATGCTGGCCCGCCGCTACCTGCACGAGTACGGCGCGACCCGCGACCACCTGTTCAATGTCGCTCTGGCCTGCCGCAACCGCGCCAACCAGAATCCGGCAGCCGTGATGTACGACCGCCCGCTCACCCGCGAGATGTACATGACCTCCCGCTGGATCAGCGAGCCGCTCTGCCTCTTCGACAACTGCCTGGAGACCGACGGCGCCCTGGCCTGCGTCGTCGTCTCCGCCGAGCGCGCCCGGGACTGCCGCCGCCCGCCCGTCTACATCCACTCCGCCGCCCAGGGCCTGCCCGCCCAGCACCACGGAATGGTCAACTACTGGAACGACGACCCCCTCACCGGCCCCGCCTGGACCGCCGCCCGGCACCTGTGGAAGAACGCCGACCTCACCCCCGAGGACATCGACGTCGCCCAGATCTACGACGCGTTCACCCCCCTCATACCGCTCTCCCTGGAGGGCTACGGCTTCTGCGCACGCGGCGAGGGCGCCTCCTTCACCGAGGGCGGCGCCCTGGAAATCGGCGGCCGGCTCCCCCTCAACACCGGCGGCGGCGGCCTCAGCGAGGCGTACGTACACGGCTTCAACCTCATCACCGAGGGCGTCAAACAACTGCGCGGCACCTCCACCGCCCAGGTCCCGAACGCCGCCGCCTGCCTGGTCACAGCGGGCGAGGGAGTCCCCACCTCCGCCCTCCTCCTGAGGAGTTGAGATGCTCCAGCCCCTGATCGACGACGACGGCGCCCCCTTCTGGGAGTACGCCCGCGCCGGCGAACTGCGCGTCCAGGCCTGCACCGACTGCGACCGCCTGCGCTTCCCGCCCCGCCCCTGCTGCCCGCACTGCCAGTCCTTCGGCTCACGGTGGCGGCTGGTCAGCGGACGCGGCCGCGTCTGGTCCTACGTCGTCCCGCATCCGCCCCTGCTGCCGGACTACGCCGCCCAGGCCCCGTACAACGTCATCCTGGTCGAGCTCGCCGAGGACCCCCGCATCCGGCTGGTCGGCAACCTGGTCACCGCCCCGGACGCCCCCCTGAACTCCCTCGACCCGGCCCGTATCCGTATCGGCTCGGCCGTGAAGGCGGTGTTCCATGACGGCATCCCCCGCTGGCTTGCGCTGTGAGACGAAGGACGGCGTCGCGCTCGTCACCCTCGACCGGCCCGACCGCCACAACGCGATCGACCTCGCGACCGCCGCCGGACTCAAGGCCCTCTGGCAGCAGTTCAGAATGACCGACGAGATCAACGTCATCGTCCTCACCGGCTCCGGCGACCGTGCCTTCTGCACCGGCATCGACCGCGACGCCACCGCCGGCATCGCGCAGCCGGCATCCCCCTTCTGCGTCGACGACCCCCTGCACGCCATCGGGCCCAAGGCCAACGACCTCTGGAAGCCCGTCATCGCCGCCGTCAACGGCATGGCCTGCGGCGGCGCCTTCTACTTCCTCGGCGAGAGCGAGTTCATCATCGCCGCCGCGCACGCGACCTTCTTCGACCCCCACACCACCTACGGCATGGTCAGCGCCTACGAGGCCATCTCCATGGCCCAGCGCATGCCCTACGGCGAAGTCATGCGCATGTCCCTCATGGGCACCGCCGAACGCCTCACCGCGCAACGCGCCTACGAAACCGGCCTGGTCAGCGAGGTCGTCCCCGGCCCCGACCTCCTCGAAACCGCCCTGCGCACAGCGGCCGTCATCGCCTCCCACCCCACCGAAGCCGTCCAGGGCACGGTCCGCGCCGTCTGGTCCGCCCACGAGGCGGCCCGCACACACGCCCTTGCGCATGCGCCGCATCTCATCGCCCTGGGGAGCCTGCCCCTGGAACGGCAGGCGGAGCTGTTCACGGCCAGGCGCCGCGACTTCCGCGTCCGCTGACCGTCAGGAAAGGCCGGTGACCTTGCAGGTGAGGTGACCGTCATCGAGCGCCGGGTCGTCCATCTCGACCACGACCTGCGTCGTTCCGCCGGCGATGATGTACGCCGACTTCCGGCCGGTGTCGACCTTCGTCCCGTCCGCGTCGTAGAAGGTCACCTCCACGACGTAGTCCCCGCCCTTGCCGCCCGCGGTGTCATCGACCACGACCACCGAACTGCCGTCACCGTCGGCGCAGGACTTCACGCTCGCGGTCGGCTTCGTACCGCTGCCGGACGTACTGCCGGTCGTACTGCCGGACCCGGACGTGCTGCCGGACGAACCGCTGTTGTACGAGTGCGAGGTGCTGTGGCTGCTGCTGCACCCTCCGCCACTGCCGCTCCCGCTGCTGCGGTGCTTGTACACCCGCGTCTGGAACCCGGTCAACGACACGACCACGACGGCGAGTACGGCGACAAGCCGCAGCCTGCCCAATCGACGCTGCATGAGATGAACCCCCGTTGGAATGCCAAAACGGCGATCACCCTACAGCAGCCGGGCAGGCCCCCGGGCCATCACCCCCGCCGGGCAGCCGTGTCCGTCCCCTTCACCGCGTCCAGCGCGTAAACGCACCGGTCCTTGCTGCTCGCGTACACGACGCCGCCGCTCACCACCGGCGACCCCGTGATCTCGCCGCCCGTCTCGAGCTTCCAGCGCAACTGCCCGCCCACCGCGTCGACCGTGTAGAGACAGTGGTCCTTGGACCCGAAGTGCACGCGCCCGTCGGCGGCCACCGGCGAACCGACGATCTCCGACTGGGCCGCGAAGCGCCATTTCGGGGCCCCGGACACCGCGTCCAGCGTGTACAGCCCGTTCCCGGCGCCGAGCATCACCGTGCCACCGACCACCAGCACCGGCTCGACGGACTGCCGCTGCTCCGTGGCGATCCGCCAGCGGTCACGGCCGTCCACCGGATCGAGGGCGTACACGGTCCCCAGGTAGTCGGCGACATAGACGCCACCGCCCGTGACCCCGGCCCCCGGCACATACGCGGGCGGTCCGAACATCACCGCGGGCGCGTCGAAGCGCCACCGCTCACCGCCGCTGCGCGCGTCGAGCGCGATCACCCGGGCCCCGGCCGTGACGTAGACGGCTCCGTCCGCGACCACCGGCCGGGTCGGCATGCTGCCGGGCGCCGCCGAGTCCCCGGTCGGATAGGACCAGCGCTCGGCGCCCGACTCCGCGTCGAGCGCGTACAGCCGGCCGCCGCCGTGGAAGTAGACGACGCCGTCGATCACGCTCGGCCCGGACTCCGGGCTCTCGAATTCCGTCTGCGCACCGCCGCGCTCCCAGCGCAGCCGTCCGCCGCCCGCGTCCCAGGCCTGGACGCCACCGCCACGGGTGCCGGTGACGACGGTGGCCCCGTCGGCCCGCAGGGAGTAGATCCAGCCGTCCACGGTCGTACGCCAGCGCTCGGCGCCGTCCGCCGCGTCGAGCGCGTAGAGGCTGGGCCCGTCGGAGCCGTGGATGCGGCCCTGCTGCACGGCCATCGTCCACGCGACGTCGCGGGTCTTGAACTGCCGGCGCCCGGTGGCCACGTCAAGGGCGTGGACCTCGAACGACGTGACGTACAGCCGCCCGCCGGACACCACCGGCGTGCCCCACACGTCATTGGACATACGGAACCGCCACGGCCGCCATTCTCCGGCGGGCGGCGCCTGTACAGGCACAGGGGCAGGCGGGGACGCCTGCGTGGCAGCCGGACCGGGAACCGGCCCGGCACCGGGGCCTGCGCCGCCGCCACGGCCGACCCAGCCCGCGACGGGGGCCTCTGCCGGCTCCCGCTCCTTGCGGTCGGCGACCCGGAGCCCTGGCCCTATGGGCGCGGACCCGGCGAACTGCACCGGCCCGGGAACGGGCCCGGGGACGGGTCCGGGCACCGGAACCGGCTCGGCAGGGGCCGTCGCGGCGTGCCGCCCCCCGGCCGGCGGGCCGGGCAGGCCCGGCAGCATGGGCGGCGGCTTCGGCGGCATGGGCGGGACCGCGGCACCCGGGCCGGGGCGCCCGCCACTGCGGCGCTGCTCTATCAGCGCGACCGCGTTCGACGGCAGCCACGCGGACGCGGTCCCGGTGTCGTCACCGCCCGCCGACGAGAACAGGTGCGGCGCGAGCTGCGACTGCAGGTCGGCCGGGCTGGGCCGCTGATCGGCCTCCATGCGCATGCAGGCCTCGATGAGCGGCCGCAGCTCGCCCGGCAGGCCCTTCAGGTCCGGGCCCTCCCGTAGCAGCATGAAAACCGTCTCGACCGGGTTGGCCCCGTGGAAGGGCGCGTGCCCGGTCGCCGCGAAGACCAGCGTGGACCCGAGCGAGAAGACATCGCTCGCCCCGGTCACGCTCCGCGAGTCCTTCGCCTGCTCGGGCGACATGTACGCGGGCGTGCCCACCGCCACGTTCGTCATGGTCAGCCGCGTGTTGGAGACCCCGGACGCGATACCGAAATCGATCACGCGCGGGCCGTCCTCGACCACCAGCACGTTGGACGGCTTCATGTCGCGGTGCACCAGCCCCGCGCCATGGATGGACTGCAGCGCCTCCGCCACTCCGGCCGCCAGCCACCGTACGGCCTGCGCGGGCAGCGGACCGGACTCGTTGACGATCTCCTCCAGCGAGGGGGCCGGCACAAAGGCCGTGGCGAGCCACGGCACGGCAGCCCGCGGGTCCGCGTCCACGACGGCGGCCGTGTAGAAGCCGCTGACGGCTCTCGCCGCCTCGACCTCGCGGGCGAAGCGGACGCGGAACAACTGGTCCTCGGCGAGTTCCGCGCGTACGGTCTTGATCGCCACGCGTCGGCCCGACGCCGAGCGTGCGAGATACACCAGGCCCATGCCGCCGGCTCCGAGCCGGCCCAGCACTTCGAAAGGCCCGATCCGTCTCGGGTCGTGCTGCGTCAGCTGCTGCACCACTGCCCTGCCACCTCCCCGTGGGTTCCCCCCGTCCCGGGGTCCGGGAACTGATTCTTCCTGGGATGAGTATCAGTTGCGAACCCGGGGCCGTGTCGACACGGCGATTCTTGAGACGCGTAGCCGTTACCCATGGGTACGGCTGCCGTCTGTCTGAGGTTCAGCGGAACTCGACAGTGCTCAGCCCAGCTCCTGGATGATCGAGAAATTTGCCCCCTGATCGTCAGCCACCGCCGCCCAGCGGCCGTACGGCGAGTCCTCGGGGCCCCGGGTGACCCGGCCGCCGAGGCGCCGGATCGTTTCGGCGGCCCGGTCGGCGTTCTCGACCGCGAAATACACGTTGAAGTGCGCCGGAAGCTCGGCAGGGAGGTCCGGCCCCATCACGTAACGCCCCATGACGGCGCTGTCCGGGGTCGCCTTCCTGCCCTGCGGCGCGTACACCGCGTAGTCGAATCCCTCACCGCTCGCGCGACTCTCGTCGCTCGCGTCGCCTTCGGCGCTCTCGCCGGCCTCGCCACCTTCGCCGCCCTCGCCGCCTTCGACCCGGGCGCTGTCGTAGCCGAACACGGTTTCGTAGAAGCGGTCGACGCTCTCCGCCTCACGCGTGAAGATTTCCGCCCACGCGTACGACCCCGGCTCCCCGGTCTTCTCGAAGCCCTTGTGCGTACCGCTCTGCCAGGCGCCGAAAACCGCGCCCCCGGGGTCGGCGGCCATCAGCATCGTGCCGAAATCGGCCACCGCCATGGGGTCCATGACCAACTGCCCGCCCGCCTCCACGATCCGGCGGGCGGTCGCCTGCGCGTCCGCAGCCGCGAGGTAGAGGTTCCAGACGGTCGGCATGCGCCCGTCGGGTTTGGGCGCGAGCGCCGCGACGTTCTTTCCGTCCGCCGCGAACGCCTGCGTGTAGTAGCCGAACTTCTCGTCGCCGTCCTGGAAGGTCCAGCCGAACAGCTCCCCGTAGAACCGCTTGCCGGCCTCCAGGTCGGGCAGCATGGCATCCGCCCAGCAGGGGACACCGTCGGCGTAACCGGCCATGGATGAATCCTCTCGATCCGCTCCGAAATATCACTTCAGACGGAGTGTCTGACTTGACACGCTATCGGCGGATCCTGGCGCGCGCCCGGGGAGAATTCGAACACCTGACCATCCCCATTTGCAGGCACCGAATCGCGCGCTGATCACCAAGCCGTAAACTGACGGCATGACAGGACAAGTTCGTACCGTCGACGGCCGTGTGGCAGGGCGGCGAGGACAGGCGACGCGGCAGAAGCTGCTCGACTGCCTCGGCGAAATGCTCAGCACTTCGCCGTACCGGGACGTCAAGGTCATCGACGTCGCCCGGATGGCGGGTACCTCCCCCGCAACGTTCTACCAATACTTCCCCGACGTCGAGGGCGCAGTCCTCGAACTCGCCGAGGAAATGGCCAAGGAAGGCGCCGGTCTGACGGACCTCGTCGCCGGCCGCTCGTGGGTCGGCAAGTCCGGCGCCGCGGCCGCCGACGAACTCGTCGACGGCTTCCTCGCCTTCTGGCGCAAACACGACGCCATCCTGCGCGTCGTCGACCTCGGCGCGGCCGAAGGGGACAAGCGGTTCTACAAGATCCGCATGAAGATCCTCAACGCCGTCACCAACTCCCTTACGGATTCCGTCAAGGAGCTGCAGGCGAAGGGCCGGGTCGACAAGGACGTCAGCCCCGCCGCCATCGCCGGCTCCCTCGTCGCGATGCTCGCCGCCGTCGCCGCGCACCAAAAGGGCTTCCAGAGCTGGGGCGTCAAGCAGGCCGAGCTCAAGCCAAATCTCGCCCTGCTCGTGCACCTCGGCGTCACCGGCAAGAAGCCGCTGCGATAGCTCGCGGGAGCACGCGCCTTTCCGACAAGTGATCAGTAGTCCTGCCTGCACCGACGCGGGCGCCGACCGGCCCTCGGGGGAGGTTGCCGGACCGGCGCCCGTGCGGCGTTTTCAGGGGCGGCGTCAGCGCGGGGTGAGCCGGAAGAGCCTGATCTCCCTCTCGATCCGCGCCGCGTACGCCGCGTACGGCGGCCAGAACCGCAGCAACTCCCCCCAGGCCGCGGCCCGCGCGTCCCCGACCAGAAGCTCGGCCGTCACCGGAATGTCCCGCCCCTTCCAGCTCACCTCCGCCTCCGGGTGCCGCAGCAGATTCGCCGTCCAGGCCGGATGATCGGTCCGCCCGAAATTGCTGCCGACCAGCACAAACGTCCCACCGTCCTCCGGCATGCAGGCCAGCGGCGTACGTCTGGGCAGCCCGCTCTTGGCGCCGACCGCCGTCAGGACGACCCCCGGCAGCATCTGCGCGCTGAGCAGCACCTTCCCGCCGCTCAGCCGGTGCACGACCTTGTCCATCACCGGGATGACATGCGGCGCGACCTTCGCGAAGCCCCGCGTGGAGGAAACCTTCTGCACAAACGGCCTCAGCCGGTCGATGACAGTCATGCCGCAACACCCGTCCCCTCGAAAACCCCGGCCAATTCCGCCGCATGCGCACGCAGCGCATGCACCGGCCCGAACAGCAGCTCATCCGCAACGGCCCGCTTGAAGTACAGATGCGCGTGGTGCTCCCATGTGAAGCCGATTCCCCCGTGCAGCTGGATCGCCTCCCCGGCCGCCGCCCGCAGCGCCTCCAGCCCCGCCGCCAGCGCGAGCCGGGCGCTCACCGGCCCCACCTCCCACGCCGCGTAGTACACGGCGGACCTCGCCGCCGCCACCCGTACGTACAGGTCCGCGAGCCGGTGCTTGACGGCCTGGAAGGACCCCACGGGCCGCCCGAACTGCTCCCGCACCCGTACGTACTCCACGGTCGAGGCCAGCGCCTGATCCGCCGCACCGACCGCCTCGGCGGCCAGGGCTGCCGCGGCGAACACGCCCGTACGGGCGAGCGCCGGCCCGGGATCCCCGGCCTCCTCGCCGCCCAGCACCTGCGCGGGCACATCCCGGAGCTGCACGCGCGCCTGCGGCCGGGTCTCGTCCAGGGCCGTGAGCCGGGCCCGTACGAGGCCGGGGGCGCCGGCGTCGACCAGGAAAAGCAGCGTGCGCGTGCGGGCGTAACCACCGGCATGCGCGGCGACGACCAGCAGGCCCGCGCTGTGCCCGCCGAGCACCTGGTCGGCCTGCCCGTACAGGCTCCAGCCGTCACCGGCTCGCCGCGCCTGGACGCCGCCGGCCCGGCCGCCGCCCGCCCAGGAGGCGTCAGGCGGCCCGGTGAGCCCGAGCCCGGCCGTCGGCGCGGCGAAGGCCGCCGTGAGCGTGCCGTCGGCGAGGCGCGGGAGGACGGCCCGGCGCTGCGCCTGCGTGCCGAGCTCGGTGACGAGCGGCATGGCCAGCAGGGCGGTGCCGAGCAGCGGCGAGGGCAGCAGGGCCCGCCCCGTCTCCTCGCAGGCGAGCACCGCCTCCGTCGGGCCGAGACCGACGCCGCCGTAGCGGTCCTCCAGGGCCAGTCCCGGCAGGCCGAGCTGCCCAGCGAGCTGCCGCCAGAGCGCCTCGTCGTACCCGGCCTCGCCGCGCACCGCCGTCCTGACGTCGTCCGGGCCGCACCGCTTGTGCAGCAACTCCCGCAGCGTGCGCCGGATCTCACCCTGCTCGTGCGTGAACTCCGCATCCATCCGCGAGCTCCCGTCGATTCAATTCCCCAAATCTGATGTACCGTCAGATTCATGCCGCCTCAGCGTACTAGCAGCAGCCGCAGAGTCGCAGTCCTCGGCATCGCCCTTTCCGACTGCGGCCGAGTCGACGACGCGACGCCCTACGCCCTGCATGCGCAAGCCGCCCGCCGCGCCCTCGCCGACTCCGGCCTGGACCGCGCGCGCATCGACGGCTTCGCCTCCGCCGGCCTGGGCACCCTCGCCCCCGCCGAGGTCGCCGAATACCTCGGCCTGCGCCCCACCTGGGTGGATTCCACCACCGTCGGCGGCGCCACCTGGGAGGTCATGGCCGCGCATGCCGCCGACGCCATCGCCGCCGGCCACGCCAACGCCGTCCTCCTCGTCTACGGCTCCACCGCCCGCGCGGACCTCAAGGCCCGCCGCCGCACCGCCAACCTCTCCTTCGGCGCGCGCGGCCCTCTCCAGTTCGAGGTCCCCTACGGCCACACGCTGATCGCCAAGTACGCGATGGCCGCCCGCCGTCACATGCACACTTACGGCACCACGCTCGCCCAGCTAGCCGAAGTCGCCGTCCAGGCCCGGGCCAACGCCGCCCACAACCCCGACGCGATGTACCGCAGCCCGATCACCGTCGACGAGGTCCTCTCCGGCCCCGTGATCGCCGACCCCTTCACCAAACTGCACTGCTGCATCCGCTCCGACGGCGGCTGCGCGGTGCTGCTCGCCGCCGAGGAGTACGTCGCCGACGCGGCCAAGGCCCCCGTGTGGATCCTCGGCTCCGGCACCGCCGTCTCCCACACCGCCATGTCCGAGTGGGAGGACTTCACCGTCTCCCCCGCCGCCGTCTCCGGCCGCCTGGCCTTCGAGCGGGCCGGCGTCACCCCCGCCGAGATCGACCTCGCCGAGATCTACGACGCCTTCACCTACATGACCCTCGTCACCCTCGAAGACCTCGGCTTCTGCGCGAAGGGCGAGGGCGGCGCCTTCGTCTCAGACGGCAAGAACCGCCTCACGATCGACGGCGACCTCCCCGTCAACACCGACGGCGGCGGCCTCTCCGCCTGCCACCCCGGCATGCGCGGGCTGTTCCTCCTGGTCGAGGCCGTCCGCCAGCTCCGCGGCGAGGCCGGTCAACGGCAGGTCCGTAAAGCGGGAAGGCGGCTGCCGCAGCTCGCCGTCGCCTCGGGCACGGGCGGCTGGTTCTGCTCGTCCGGAACGGTGATACTCGCCCGCGATTAGGGCTTGCCCCTCAGCCCGCCTGGACCTGCTCCGCGTGCTCGACCTTCACCAGGGCGCCGTACGCCTTGCGCAGCAGCGGCTCGGCGGCCTTCGGGTCGTCCACCCGGCACACCACATGACCGCGCTCGTCCGGGGCGACCGACCGCAGGTCGAATTCCCCGTCCCAGCGGTGCCAGTCGTCGGTGATCCGCTTGGCCAGCGCGTCGATCTGCTTGTCGGACGCGGTGGTGTCGTGCAGCCGCAGCCCGACCTTGCCGGGAACTCCCTCGCAGAGCGCGGCATCGAACGCCTCGGAGGGGATGCGGTACACATCGACCCGCTGCGTCTCCATGTCGATCTCCACGCCCGTGTAGTACTTGCCGTAGCGGCTGCTCGCGGCGAGCTTGCCGACCCGGGCGACCGCCTGCTGCACCGCCGAACCGTCCACCCACGGCGAGCCCATGCCGGCCGTCTCCTGCGGCGCCGGCGTGCTCACGGACGCCGTGACGCTCGCTCCGGGCCCGGGGCAGTCCGAGCCCGCCCGCGTCGCCCCCCGGGCCGTGTCATTCCCCGGGGCCGAGGCCAGCAGCCCTGTCGCGGCCACGGCCCCGACCACGATCATGATGACGCTGTCCGCGCGAGGCCCTCTCATCGCGCGTCCGTGGCCAGCCGGGCATGCAGATGTATGTCGCGCGGCACTCCGGCCGTGTCGATCATGGCTCCCCGCAAAACACCCTCCAGCGTGTACGCACAGCGCCGCGCGACCCCGCAGGACGCGTCGTTGCCGACAGCATGGCCGAGTTCGAGCCGATGCAGACCGAGATCACGAAAAGCCCACCTCGTGGCCGCCTCAAGTGCATGTGACGCGACCCCGCGGCCGCGACCCTCCGCCAGAACCCAGTACGAGACCCGGGCATTGCGCATCGTGTGGTCGATCGCGCCGACGCCGAGCTGCCCGAGCACGGTCCCGCCCTCGGTTATCGCGAAGGAGGCACTCGTGCCGCGCTCCCAGCCCTCGGTGCGGCTGCTGATGAACGCACGGGCGCCCGCCTCGTCGGGATCGGGGGCGTGCGCGGTGTTCCAGCGCCGGAAGTCGGGGTCGGACAGGCCCCGCAGCGCGGCGTCGACGTCGGTTTCCTCCCACGGCCGCAACAGCAGTCCGTACGCTTCCAGCTCGACCGGTTTCAGCACGCCGCCCATTCAACAATCAAACAGCCGGCCGGAAGACCGGAACAGCCGGAATCCCTCCCTCCGCAGGCCCTTCCGCCGCAGGCCGGAAGCTGACCCGCAGCGGCATCCCGATCCACAGATCGCCCTCACCGCAGTCCGTGATCTCGGTCATCATGCGCGGGCCCTCCGCCAGATCGACGACAGCGGCCACATACGGCACCCGGTCGCCGAACGGCGGCAGGTCGTTGAGATGGACCACGGACCACGTGTAGAGCGTGGCCCGGCCCGAGGCCTGCTCCCAGTGGACGTCTTCGCTCCAGCAGCGCGGGCAGAACTCGCGGGGGTAGTGGTGGGGAGCGCCGCAGCCGGAGGCCCGGCAGCGCCTGATGAGGAGCCGCCCCTCGGCGGCGGCCTCCCAGTAGGGCCGCGTGAAGGCGTCGATCTCCGGGACGTCGGTCATACGAAGATCCCGAAGGCGGAGTCCAGCGACCACGTCTGCCAGCTCATCGCGAAGAGTGCGACCAGCGAGATGAGCGCCATCATCGCGTTCTGACCCTGCTCGGCCCAGTCGTGGATCATGAGCACGAGGTAGAGCAGATTGAGCAGCAGCCCTCCGACCAGGGCAATCGGTGTGAGAAGCCCCACCGTGAGCCCCAGCCCGAGGGCGAGTTCGGCGTAGACGACGACATAAGCCATCGCTTTGGGGCGGGGCGTGACCACCGCCGCGAAACCGCCCTGCACCACGCTCCAGCGGTGCTTGGCGGCGACCTCGGACGCCCAGGCGATGCCCGTGCCGCGCTCGAACCAGCCCTTCTTGTCCTTGTGCCGCCAGCTCTCCAGCCACCACAGGCCGAGGCCGATGCGCAGCACGGCGAGCCATTCGGCGCCGGTGAGCCATATCGTCTGCATGGCAGCCTCCCCTGGGCACGCGATCCACCCTGATCTGACGGTACGTCAGTTCACCGGATACGGGCATCCCGGCGCAAGGGCCCCGGGCAAAGCCGCGCTACCTTCCGATAGGACCACCACCCCCGGCCTCCTGGAGCACCCCATGCCCGACACCTCCGCAGCCCCCGCCACGCCCGCCGCACCCGACGCCGCGCCCGACGCGATCGTCATCGGCGCCGGCCCCGGCGGCCTCGCCGCCGCGGCGGCACTGCACAGACGCGGCGTGCGCACGCTCGTGCTGGAGCGGTCGGACGCCGTCGGGGCGTCCTGGAGACAGCACTACGACCGGCTGCACCTGCACACCACCAGACGGCTGTCCTCCCTGCCCGGCTTCGCGATACCCCGGGCCTACGGCCGCTGGGTCGGCCGGGACGACGTGGTCCGCTACCTGGAGCAGTACACGCAGGCCCACGGCCTCGACATCGCCACCGGCATAGAGGTGTCCCGCATCGAGCGCGCGACGGACGGGTCCGGCGGCTGGGCGCTGCCCGCCACCGGCGGCCGCCGCCTCACCGCCCGCAGCATCGTGATCGCCACCGGCACCAACCACACCCCCCGCCTCCCGGACTGGCCGGGCCTCGACACATTCGACGGCGAGCTGCTGCACGCCTCCCGCTACCGCAACGGCAAGCCCTACGAGGGCCGCGACGTGCTCGTCGTCGGTGTCGGCAACACCGGCGCGGAGATCGCCGTGGACCTGGCCGAGGCCGGCGCCTCCCGGGTGCGGCTCGCCGTCCGCACTCCCCCGCACATCATGCGGCGGTCCACGGCCGGCTGGCCGGCCCAGCGCACCGGCATCCTGGTGCGGCGGCTCCCCACCCGGCTGGTGGACCGCGTCGCCCCGTACGTGGAGCGGATCAGCGTCCCCGACCTGTCGGCGTACGGGCTGCCGCGCCCGGACAACGGCCTGTACTCGCGGGTGCGCGAAGGCTCCATCCCGGTCCAGGACGTCGGCCTCATCGCCGCCGTCCAGGCCCGCACGGTCGAGCCCGTCACGGCCGTCGAGGGCTTCGAGGGCCGCGAGGTGCTACTCGCCGACGGCTCCCGCATCACCCCGGACGCGGTGATCGCCGCGACCGGCTACCGCAACGGCCTGGAGCCGCTGGTCGGCCACCTCGGCGTCCTCAACGAGCGCGGCCGCCCCACCGTGCACGGCTCCCGGACCCCCAAGGAAGCACCCGGACTGTTCTTCACCGGCTACACCAACCCCATCAGCGGGATGTTCCGCGAGATGGCCATCGACGCCGAACGGATCGCCAGGGCAGTCGCCCGTCGATAGATCAACCCCTTCCCGGGTATGCGTACTTCAGGACCGGAGGCCAAGGGATCCTCCGATGGATCGCCGCGGGAGAACGAGTGACCCGCCGCGCCGGCGGCCGATGTCCGCAGTCGGCGACGCCGCGAGCGCCGGCAAAGCACGCGACGCCACGGAGATCCGCCGGAAGGACTCCGGGCCCTCCGTCCGCACCCCACGATCCGGCGGGCCGGCCGACCCAGCCCCCCCTCGGCCGGCCGGTCCGTCCCCCGGTTTTCGCTCTCGTACGATCCTCCACAGGTTTCCCCCAACCGCGACCATTCCTGACGGTCCGTCAGTTCAGTAACCTGACATCACGTCAGTTCTCGTGGACCTATCGGCAGGAGCGGGCGAGACCCATGCTCGGATCGACATACAGCACACGCGACCCCGACCCCGCCGGCTCCGGCCGCCTCCAGCCTCGCCCGGACGAGAAGGACGTCGGCGGCCGTCCGCTGCACGCCGCCGTCCCCGACCTCGACCGGTTCTTCCGGCCCGAGTCCGTCGCCGTCGTCGGCGCCTCGGATGCCGAGGGCCGCCCCAACACGGGCATCACCCGGCAGCTCATCGCCTGGTCCGAGCGGGTCGGCGCCCGGCTCTACCCGGTCAACCCCGGCCGCGAGACGGTGTTCGGCCTGCCCTGCCACCCTTCCGTGGCGGAACTGCCCGAAAGCGTGGACCTCGCCGTCCTCCTGGTCTCCGACCCCCTTCCTGTCATCGGGCAACTCGGCGAGGCCAAGGTGAGGTTCGCCGTGGCCTTCGCCTCCGGCTTCGCCGAGACCGGCGCGGACGGCGCCGCCGCCCAGACCCGGCTGGCCCAGGCCGCCGCCAGGGCCGGGCTGCGACTGCTCGGCCCCAACACCAACCTCAACGCCTTCGAGACCTTCCGCGAGGACCTGACCGGACCGGCCATCGCCCTGATCACCCAGTCAGGCCACCAGGGCCGGCCGATCCACACCCTCCAGGAACTCGGCATCCGGCTCAGCCACTGGGCACCCACCGGCAACGAGGCCGACCTGGAGACCGCCGACTTCATCTCCTACTTCGCCCAGCTGCCAGGGACCGGCGCCATCGCCGCATATGTGGAAGGGCTCAAGGACGGCCGCTCTTTCGCTCTCGCCGCCGACCGCGCCGCCCGCAACAAGGTGCCGGTCGTGATGGTCAAGGTCGGCCGCACCGAGACGGGCGCCCGCACCGCCGCCTCCCACACCGGCAAGCTCACCGGCTCCGACGCCGTGATCGACGCCGCCTTCCGGCAGTTCGGCGTCATCCGCGTCGACGGCCTGGACGAACTGCAGGACACCGCGGCCCTGCTGGCCCGGGCCAAGCCCCCGGCCGCCGAAGGCGTCGTCGTCTACTCCATATCCGGCGGCACCGGCGCGCACTTCGCGGACCTCGCCACCGCCGCCGGCCTCCCGCTCCCCACGCTCTCCGACGACAAGCAGGCGGAGCTGCACCAATGGATTCCGGAGTATCTGAACGTCGCCAACCCGGTCGACAACGGCGGCCACCCCGTCGGGGACTGGCGCGGCCGAAGGATCATCGACGCGATCCTCGCCGACCCCGCCGTCGGAGTCCTCATCTGCCCGATCACCGGCCCCTTCCCGCCGATGAGCGACAAGCTCGCGCAGGACCTGGCCGACGCGGCGGAAGAGACCGACAAGCTGGTGTGCGTGGTGTGGGGCTCCCCGATCGGCACCGAGGACGCCTACCGCCACACCCTGCTCGGCTCCTCCCGCCTCGCCACCTTCCGCACCTTCGGCAACTGCGTCACCGCCGTCCGTGCCTACCTCGGCCACCACCGCTTCACCGCCGGCTACCGCTCCCCCTTCGACGACGCCCCGCGCACCCCGTCCTCCTCGGCCCGCAAGGCCCGCGCACTGCTCAGCCCGGGCACGCAACTGAGCGAGCACGCGGCCAAGCAGCTGCTGCGGGCGTACGGCATCCGCGTGCCGCGCGAGCAGCTCGTCACCAGCGCAGCCGGCGCGGTGCGGGCGGCCGGCCTCGTCGGCTACCCGGTCGTCATGAAGGCCTCCGGCGCGCAGATCGCCCACAAGACCGAACTCGGCCTGGTCAAGGTCGGCCTGACCTCGGCCAGCCAGGTCCGCGACGCCTATCGCGAACTCACCGACATCGCCCGCTACGAAAGCGTCGACCTCGACGGCATCCTGGTGTGCCAGATGGTCGAGCGCGGCGTGGAGATGGTCGTCGGCGTCACCCACGACCCGCTCTTCGGCCCCACCGTCACGGCCGGGCTCGGCGGCGTGCTCGTCGAGATCCTGCGCGACTCCGCCGTCCGTGTGCCGCCCTTCGGCGACGCCACCGCGCGGGACATGCTCGGCGAACTGCGCGGCGCACGGCTGCTCGACGGCGTACGCGGCGCACCGCCCGCCGACGTCGACGGCCTCGTCGACGTCATCCTCCGCGTCCAGCGGATGGCCATGGAGCTCGGCGACAGCCTCGCCGAACTCGACATCAACCCGCTGATGGTCCTGCCGCGAGGACAGGGCGCGGTGGCGCTCGACGCGCTCGCCGTCTGTCGATGAGCCCGGCGGCCCGGCGCACCCGGGCCCGTCCGGACCTGCGAAAAGGAGCTTCTCCCCCATGACATCCTCCCCCCGGGATCCCTCCGTAGATCCGGTCGATCCCGTTGACTCAGTTGTACGGCACACCACTGACAACGGGGTGTCGTGGATCACACTCAACCGCCCGGAGGCCATGAACGCCTTGACCTGGGACCAGCGCGAGCGGGTCATCCAGCTGCTCGAAGGAGCCTCCGCCAACCCGGCCGTACGGGCCGTGGTCATCACCGCGGCCGGCCCGGCCTTCTGCGCCGGCGCGGACCTGCGGGCCGGCACCGCCGCCGGCGGCAAGCCACTGCCCGGCGATGTGGCCCGTACCATCCGGCGCGGCGCCCAGCGCCTCATCGCCGCCGTCCTCGACTGCGAGAAGCCGGTCCTCGCCGCCGTCAACGGCACCGCCGCAGGCATCGGCGCGCATCTCGCCTTCGCCTGCGACCTCGTGATCGCCGCCGATACCGCCAAGTTCGTGGAGGTCTTCCCGCGCCGCGGCCTCGTCCCAGACGGCGGCGGGGCCTATCTCCTCACTCGCCTGATCGGCCCCCAGCGGGCCAAGGAACTGCTCTTCTTCGGCGACGACCTCCCCGCGATCGCCGCCGAACGCCTCGGCCTCGTCAACCGCGTCGTCCCCGCCGACGACCTCGACAAGACCGCCCGCGCCTGGGCCGAGCGCCTCTCCGCCGGCCCGACGCGCGCGCTCGCGCTCACCAAGCAGCTCGTCAACGCCGCCCTCGACACCGACCGTACGGCCGCCTTCGCCGCCGAAGCCGCCGCCCAGGAGCTCAACATGGCCACCGCCGACGCCCAGGAAGGCGTCCGCAGCTTCGTCGAGCGCCGCCCGCCGGACTTCCGGGGGCACTGAGCCTTCCCATCTGACGATGCGTCAGCTTCAATGGGTGATGTGATGGGACACGCGGGCATGGCGGCCACCGCCGTGCGCTATCTCCGGTCGGTCGGCGCCCTTCCTGCGGCGGAGCCGCTGGACCCGCTGCCCCGCCCCGAGCTGCGGGCGGTGCGGCCGGACGAGCGCGCGCCGCTCGACCAGGGCGAGTTCCGCCGGGTGCTGGGCAACTTCGCGAGCGGGGTGGCGGTGATCACCGCGCCCGGCACGGACGGCGACGGGCCCGCCGGCTTCGCATGCCAGTCCTTCGCCTCGCTGTCGCTCGATCCGCCGCTCGTCGTCTTCATGGTGGGGCGTACGTCCGCGAGCTGGCCCCGGATCGCCCGTGCGGGCGTCTTCTGCGCCAACATCCTGGGCGCTGACCAGCAGGAGCTCTGCCGGGCGTTCGCGGTGAGCGGCGCGGACAAGTTCGCGGGGGTGACCTGGGAGCCGTCGCCCTCGACCGGCTCACCGCAACTTCATGGCGCGCCCGCGTGGATCGACTGCTCGATCCACGCGGTGCACACCGGAGGCGACCATCTGATCGTCGTCGGCCGGGTGGAGGACCTGGGCTCCGCCCCCGCGAGCCCTGGCCCGCTGCTCTTCCACCAGGGACGCTTCGGGAGCTACCTCCCCAGGTGAGCGACGATCACATCAGGCAGGCGCACTGACAGGCGCACTCACAGGCGTCGCAGTCGGCGGTACGCGCCGCCGGATCACGAGCGCCATCAAAGCGGCCACCGCGCACAGCGCGCCGGAGCTGTACCAGACGGTGTCGTACGAGCCGAACGCGTCACGCGCAACACCGCCCAGGAAGGCGACCAGCGCCGCGCCCACCTGGTGCGAGGCCAGGACCCAGCCGAAGACGATGGCGCTGTCGTCGCCGTAGTACTCGCGGCACAGGGCGATGGTGGGCGGGACGGTGGCGACCCAGTCCAGGCCGTAGAAGACGATGAACAGCACCATGGGCGGGTGCACGGTCTCGGCCATGAGCATCGGCAGGAACATCAGGGACAGCCCGCGCATGCCGTAGTAAACGGCCAGCAGCCGCCGCGGGCTGAAGCGGTCGGTGAACCACCCCGAGGCTATGGTCCCCGCGATGTCGAAGACCCCGATCACGGCGAGCAGCGAGGCGGCGGCCGTCACCGGCATCCCGTGGTCGTGGGCGGCGGGCACGAAGTGTGTCTTGATCAGGCCGTTCGTAGAGGCGCCGCAGATCGCGAAGGTGCCGGCGAGCAGCCAGAAGGGCCCGGTCCGGGCAGCCGAAGCGAGCGCCTTGAGCGCGCGCAGGGCGGCGCCGGGCACAGGTGACGGCTTCGGGGTGAATTCAGGTGCGCCGTACGCCGCGAGGCCCACGTCGGCCGGGTGGTCGCGCAGCAGGATCCACACGAAGGGCACCACGGCCAGCGCTGCGCATGCGACGGTCAGCGCGGCCGGACGCCAGCCGGAGTGCTCGACGATGACCGACAGCAGCGGCAGGAAGACCAGCTGGCCGGTCGCGCCCGCCGCCGTGAGGATGCCCGTGACCAGGCCGCGCCGGGCGACGAACCAGCGGTTGGTCACGGTCGCGGCGAAGGCGAGTGCCATGGAGCCGCTGCCGAGTCCGACGAGAACGCCCCAGCACAGCACGAGCTGCCAGGGCTCGGTCATGAAGACAGTGAGGCCGGCACCGACCGCGATGGTGGTCAGCGCACAGGCCACCACCCGCCGGATGCCGAAACGATCCATCAGCGCGGCGGCGAAGGGCGCCGTGAGCCCGTACAGCGCGAGGTTGATGGAGACCGCGAAGCCGATCATGCCGCGCGACCAGCCGAATTCGCTGTGCAGGGGGTCGATCAGCAGCGCGGGCAGGGATGCGAAGCCGGCGGCGCCGATCAGCGTCACGAAGGCGACCGCCGCCACCGACCAGGCGCGGTGGATGCGCGGCTTGCGCAGGGGCGGTCTTGTGCCGGAAGGGGCGGCGAGCTGGGGTATCTGCGTCACCGGATCAGCTTCGTCCACCGGACCGTACGAAACGAGTGGCCGGATAGCCATGATGTGCAAGGATCGGGCCATGCCCGCAGCACAGGAACGTCCTCATCGCGTCGCCGTCCTCGTCCAGCACGGCGTCATACCCTTCGAGCTGGGCATTCCCTTCCGGATCTTCCGCGGTGCGAAGAACGGGGACGGTGAGCCCCTCTACGACGTCCTGACCTGCACCCCGGAAGGCCCCGGCCAGGTCCGGGCGGACGCGGACTTCGAAATCAGCGTCGCGCATGGGCCGGAAGCGCTGGAGGACGCCGACACCGTCGTCGTACCCGCGGCTCACGAGCAGTCCAGCGCCCATACCGAAGGCCGTAACCCGGAGCCGCTCGCCGCCGCCCTCGGCCGGATCCGGCCAGGCGCGCGCCTGGTCTCCATCTGCACGGGCGCGTACTTCCTCGCCGCCGCCGGGCTGCTGGACGGCATGCGCGCAACGACGCACTGGGGCCACGCCGACCACTTCCAGCGACTGTTCCCCCAGGTCAAGGTCGAACCGGACGTCCTCTACATCGACAACGGCGACATCCTCACCTCCGCCGGCGTCGCCTCCGGCATCGACCTGTGCCTGCACCTCGTGCGCCGCGACCACGGCACCGCCGTCGCCAACGCAAGCGCCCGCGCGACCGTCGTCCCGCCGCACCGTGAGGGCGGCCAGGCGCAGTACATCCGGCGGCCCCTCCCGGAGCCGCAGCTCGCCACCACCGCCGCCGCGCGCGCCTGGGCCCTGGGCCGGCTCGACCGGCCGCTGGCGCTGCGGGAGCTGGCCGAGCGCGAGTCCATGAGCGTACGGACCTTCACCCGCCGCTTCCGTGAGGAGGTCGGCGTCAGCCCCGGGCAATGGCTGGTCGCGCAGCGCGTGGAAAGGGCCCGCGGGCTGCTGGAGACCGGCGACCTCTCCGTCGACCAGGTGGCGCGCGAGGCCGGTTTCGGCACCGCCGCGTCCATGCGGCAGCACCTGCAGTCGGCGCTCGGGGTCTCACCGACGGCGTACCGGCGCACCTTCCGAAGCTGACCGTTCAGAAGGCCCAGAAGGCTCAGAAGGTGAGGACGCCGCGCGCGACGCGGCCGTGGTGGGCGTCGTCCGCGGCCTTGGCGAAGTCCTCGACGGGATACGTCTCCGTGACGAGCTCGTCGAGGAGGAGCTGTTTGCGGCGGTAGAGCTCCGCGTAGAGCGCGATGTCGCGCTGCGGGCGCGAGGAGCCGTAGCGGCAGCCGAGAATCGCCTTGTCGAGGTACATGGACGACACTCGGAACGACGCCTCCGCGTCGGCGGGCGGGACACCCAGCAGGATGGCCTGGCCGTGGCGGTCGAGCAGGTCGATCGCCTGCCGGATGAGCGAGGTGCGGCCCACGCACTCGAAGACGTGGTCCGCGCCGGTGGGCAGCAACTCGCGTACGTCGTCGGCCGAGCCCACGAAGTCCGTGGCTCCGAAGAGCCTGGCCACCGCCTCCTTCGCGGGATTGGTCTCGACGGCGACGATCCGGACCGCCCCGGCCAGCCGCGCACCCTGCAGGACGTTGAGCCCGACGCCGCCGGTGCCGATGACGACCACGGTGTCACCCCGGCCGACTCTGGCCCGGTTGAGGGCGGCGCCGACGCCGGTGAGCACACCGCAGCCGATGAGGGCTGCGGAGGTGAAGGGGATGTCGTCGGGGATCCGGACCGCCTGGACGGCCTTGACGACGGTGCGCTCGGCGAAGGCGGAGTTGGAAGCGAAGTTGAACAGCGGCTCACCCCGGCGGGTGAACGGCCTGCCGGGGCGGCCGATCGCCTTGCGGCACATCGTCGGCCGGCCGCGGTCGCAGTCCGCGCAGGTGCCGCAGTTGGCCAGGGTGGACAGCGCGACATGGTCGCCCGGGGCGACATGGGTGACCCCGGCGCCGGTCCCCTCCACGATGCCCGCGCCCTCGTGGCCGAGCACGACGGGGACGGGGAAGGGAATCGTTCCGTCGATGACCGACAGGTCGCTGTGGCACAGGCCGGCGGCCACGATGCGGACCAGGACCTCGCCGGGACCGGGGGCGCGGATCTCCAGGTCGTCGACGACCTGGGCCTGTGTGCCGTCGAAGATCACGCCTCTCATGACCACACCACCGCCTGGAGTTCGCTGTACGCACTGAGGCCGAAGGAGCCGCCGTCGCGGCCGATTCCGCTCTCCTTGAAGCCGCCGAAGGGCGTCTCCGGGTGCCGCTGGGCGGTGTTGATGCCGACGTTTCCGCTGCGCAGACGGGCGGCGACGGCCCAGGCACGGCCGGCGTCGGCCGAGAAGACGTAGTCGTAGAGGCCGTATGCCGTGCCGTTGGCGATCTCGACGGCCTCGTCCTCGGTGTCGTAGGCGATGGCCACGACGACGGGGCCGAAGATCTCCTCCTGGGCGACGGTCATGTCCGGCGTCACATCGGCGATGAGGGTCGGGGCGGCGTAGAAGCCGGGCTTGAGGTCCGGGCGTTCACCGCCGGTGACGATACGGGCGCCCTGGTCGCGGGCTCCGGCGACATAGGCCTCGACCCGATCGCGTTGAGCGGCGCTGATGAGGGGGCCGACGACGGTGGAGTTATCCACAGGGTCCCCGATTGTCAGTGACTGAGCGTATTGTTCAAGTGTGGTGATCACCAGCTCGTACTGATCACGGTGTACCAGCACGCGTGTTGGCGCCGTGCAGATCTGACCGGAATGGAAAGCCCATGTCGAACCGACAGCAGATATCGCGGCCTTGAGGGTCCGGCCCGGCCGGCCCCCTTCCGCGACCGCGTCCTGAAGGACGATGGCCGCGCCCTTGCCGCCCAGTTCCAGCAGGGTCCGTTTCATCGCTCCGCCAGCCGACCGCGCGATCGCCTTCCCGACCGCCGTCGAGCCGGTGAAGCTGATCATGTCGATGTCCGGATGTGCGACCAGCGCCTCACCCGCGATCGCACCCGAGCCGGTGATGACGTTGAACACGCCGTCGGGCAGACCTGCTTCCTTCATGACCTCACCCAGGAGGAGGCAGGTCAGCGGGTCCTGCGGAGCCGGCTTGGCGACGACCGTATTGCCCATGGCCAGCGCGGGCGCGACCTTGCCCGCGAGATTCACGATCGGAAAGTTGTAGGAGGTGATGCATCCGACGACCCCAACAGGACGGCGTACGGCGGCGGCGCCGACGAGCCCGCCCGCCGCGAGCGGCGTGGCCCTCACGGGCTGCGGCGCCAGCGGGACGGTGTCGGGTTCGACCGCACCGCGCGCATAACGCCGGAACCGGTCGACCGCCGTAGGAATCTGCATGCTTGACGCGACCCGGATCGTCGCACCCGTCTCCGACTGGAGCAGCGGTACGAGATCCGCCGACCGCGAATCGAGGACGTCCGCGATCCTTTCCAGGACCGCCGCACGCTTCGCCGGGCTCGTACGGGACCACTGCCCGTACGCCTCCCGGGCCGCGCGCACCGCCTCGTCCACCTCCGCCGGGCCCGCTTCGGGGGCGTGCCCGACGGTCTGCTCCGTGGCCGGATTGACAACTGCATAGTGCGCTTCAGCGGGTTGCCGCCACTGTCCGCCGATCCAATGCCCGTAACGCTTCACCGGCGAGGTCATCCTCGGGGCTCCTTCGGAAGGCCGAGCACCCGCTCGGCGATGATGGTGCGCTGGATTTCGTCCGAGCCGCCGTAGATCGTGTCGGCGCGGCTGAAGAGCAACAGCCGCTGTGCCTCGTCGAGTTCATAGGGCGCCTCCTGCGCCCAGTCCGCCGGTCCGGCGGTCGCCGCCGCCCCGCGTACGGCCACCGCCAGCTCGCCGAGGCGCTGGTGCCAGCCGCCCCACAGCAGCTTGGCCACGCTGGGGGCGGCCGGGTCGGTGGTGCCGAGGGTGCGCAGGGCGTTCCATCGCATCGTCTTCAGCTCTGCCCACTGGCGGACGATGCGGTCGCGGACAGCGGGGTCACCGGTGGCGCCGGAGGTGGCGGCCCGCGCCACGACCCCGCTCAGCTCCCGCTCGAATCCGATCTGCTGGACCAGGGTGGAGACGCCGCGCTCATATCCGAGCAGGGCCATGGCCACCCGCCAGCCGTTGCCCGCTCCGCCGACGATGTGCCCGGCGTCGGCGTGCGCGCCGTCGAACCAGACCTCGTTGAATTCGGCGGTGCCGGTCAGCTGGCGGATCGGCCTGACCTCGATCCGGCCGGGCTGCCGCATCGGGACCAGGAGAAGACTCAGCCCGTGATGGCGGCGGGAGTCCGGCTCGGTCCTGGCCAGTACGAAGCACCAGTCCGCCTCGTGCGCGAGTGACGTCCAGATCTTCTGCCCCGTCACCCGGTAACCGCCGTCGCCGTCCCGCTCGGCGGTGGTCCGGATCCCGGCGAGATCCGAGCCCGCCCCCGGCTCGCTGTAGCCCTGACACCACAGTTCCTCTCCACGCGCGATCGCCGGCAGGAAGCGGTCCCGCTGCTCGCGGCTGCCATGTGCCTCCAGCGTGGGCGCGAGCAGGTTCTCCCCGATGTGACCCGCCCTGCCCGGGGCGCCCGCCCGGGCGTACTCCTCGCCCCAGGCGACCTGTTGGGCCAGGTCGGCGTGCCGGTTGCCGTACTCGCCCTTCCAGGCCAGGCCGATCCAGCCGTCGGCTCCCAGTGTCCGTTCCCACTCCTGTCCGCCGGCCCCTCCCGGGTGTGCGGCCAGCCATGCGCGGGCCTGCGCGCGGAAGGTCTCGGCCGCCGGTCCGAGGCTGAAGTCCACGTCACTCCTCCGCCGCGCCGGGGGCACGTAAGGCGCGGGACGCACGGGCGGCCGCCGTCCGCATCGCTTCGAGCTGCGCGAGCATCGGCATGGGGTCCGTCCCCACCGTCCCGGGCAGGCACTCCGCGATGCGCTGCGGCGTCCAGGAGCCGCCTTCCGCGTAGGCGGACCGCAGTTCGCGCGGCTGGGCCCACACCGCGATCTTGGGTCCGGCGACGGTGTAGACCTGCCCGGTGATGGCGGCCGCTGCGTCGCCGAGCAGGAAGACGACCATGGCGGCGACATCCTCGGGCTCGCCGATCTCCGTGAGGTCCATCGGCACGTTGGCCGACATCCGGGTCCGGGCGACGGGAGCGACGCAGTTCGCAGTCACGCCGTACCGGTGCAGGCCCAGTGCGGCGCTGCGCACGAGCGAGATGATGCCGCCCTTGGCCGCGGAGTAGTTGGCCTGCGAGACGCTGCCCTGGTGGTTGCCGCTGGTGAAGCCGATGAGGGTGCCCGCGCCCTGCTTGCGCATGACCGCGCTAGCGGCCCGGAAGACGGTGAAGGTGCCCTTCAGGTGGGTGGCGATGACGGGATCCCACTCCTCCTCGGCCATGTTGAAGAGCATCCGTTCCCGCAGGATGCCCGCGACGCAGACGACACCGTCGATCCGCCCATAGGTCTCCACGGCGGTGGAGACGATCCGCTCGCCGCCCGCCATCGTGGCCACGTCGTCCGCCACGGCGACGGCCTCGCCGCCCGCCGCCTCGATCTCCTTCACGACCGCGGCAGCGACCTCGCTCGTCGGTTCGCTGCCGTCGATGGTGACGCCGTAGTCGTTGACGACGACTTTCGCGCCCTCGGCAGCGCACGCCAAGGCCACCGCGCGCCCGATGCCGCGCCCGGCACCGGTCACCGCCACGACCTTTCCTGCAAGGAAGTTGCCCACGTCCGGTCCCGCCCCTTCTCAGAGTTTCTGACGGACCGTTAGATTCTAAGAGCAGGTACGCGCCCGAGCACAAGCCCTACGACCAGGAGGCATCGATGGCTCTCCCCGCCGAGTTCCACGACATCGCCAAACGCGTCAACAACTGGGGCCGCTGGGGCGGGGACGACGAGATCGGCACCCTCAACCTGATCACTGACGACGTGGTCCGGGCCGCGGCGCAGACCGTCCGCAGCGGGCGCCGGATCCCGCTGGCGCTTCCGCTCCAGCAGGACGGCGTACAGACCGGGATGATCCCGGGGCGGGTCAATCCGATGCACACCATGGTCATGCTCAACTACGAGATGTTCGGCGCCGGAACCGTCGCCACCAGCGACGACGCTGTCACGATGGGCCTGCAGGCGGCGACCCACTGGGACGCCCTGACCCATGTCTCGCACTCGGGGCGGATCTACAACGGCCGCCCCGCCGACTCCATCACCGCACACGGCGGCGCCGCCTTCTGCGGCATCGAGAAGGTGACCACCCTGGTCTCCCGCGGCGTACTGCTCGATGTGGCCCGCGCCCGGGGCGCCGGCCGCCTCCCCGGTGACCACGCCGTCACCCCCGAGGATCTGGACGCCGCCGAGGAACTGGCCGGCACCAGGGTCCGGTCCGGCGACATCGTGCTGGTCCGCACCGGGCAGATGCAGATCTGCCTCGCGGGCGACAAGCACGCCTACGCGTACCCGTCCCCGGGACTGTCGGTGCGCACGCCGGAGTGGTTCCACGCCCGCGATGTGGCGGCGGTCGCCAACGACACCATGACCTTCGAGATCTTCCCGCCGGAGATCGAGGACCTGTGGCTGCCGGTGCACGCGCTCGACCTCGTCGAGATGGGCATGCTCCAGGGGCAGAACTGGAATCTGGAGGCGCTGTCCGAGGCCTGCGCCGAGGCCGGGCGGTACGAATTCCTGCTGGACGCGACCCCGGAGCCGTTCGTCGGCGGCACGGGCAGCCCGGTCGCACCGGTGGCGGTTCTCTAGAGTCCCCGGAGCTCTCGGAGTCCTTCAGAGGCCGGGATCAGGCAGGCCGGGACAGCAGCCCTCCGGGCTGTTTCGGCACGGTGGCGGGCGGCAGTGCCGCGGCGCGGTCGATCTCGCACCAGATCTGCTTGCCCTCGCCCTCGGGCTCCCAGCCCCAGCGGTCGGCGAGCCCGTCCACCAGTTCCAGGCCCCGGCCCCCGGTCTCGTCGTTGTCCGCGTGCCGCGGTCTGGGCGGGCAGTCGCTGGTGTCGGCGACCTCGACCCGTACGGTGTCGCGCTCCGGGGACTGGTCCGAGCCGAAGAGCATGCGCAGCACGGCCGGACAGCCGGTGTGCACGACCGCGTTGGTGACCAGTTCGGAGATCAGCAGGATCAGCGTTTCGGCGAGCGGTTCATCGGCCCCTATTCCGGAGCCCATGAGCCGCGAGCGCGCCCACCTGCGGGCCCGCCCCACCTCGGCCGGGTCGGGACCCACTTCAAGCTGAACCTGAAGGACCTGCACCGCTCACACCATCCGAACCGGCGGACACATCGCCTCGCGCCTTGCCACGATCACCGAGCGTGACCTCGACGCAACACAGCATGATTTACCTACGGTCACCCCAACAAGCGCTTCGGGCATATTCCGGCGCAAAGGGGCATGAGTGCTGCATACTGTGCGGGGCTTATCACAGGAAATCGAACAGCGCGACGCGTGCGGCGCCTCCTTCAAGAGGGCCACGCAAATGCCGCGCCTCGCCACTACTCGCACTCGATGGAGCGTACCCGAGGCGGGCCCCGACTCCACCGCGTGACGAGTCACACCTAGGACACAACCCGATGTCGGCACTCGGTCACCACTTATCTCCGGCAAACACCTCAAAGTAGGTCAAAAACTCCATTCGGCGCCCTTCGCCAACTGCTCCGCGACGGCCTCCTCATAGCTCCGGTCGGACCGGCCCCGCAGACCAAGCACCCAACCCCGCTTGATGTGCAGATGCACTTCCGCCTCCCATGTGAAGCCCATTCCGCCGAAGACCTGAAGGCAGTCACGGGCGTTGCGGCCGGCGGCCTCGCGCGCGAGCAGCATCGCCGCGAAGTGTTCCTCCGGCAGGCCGGTGACAGCGGCCGCGTAGACCGCCGTACGCGCCATCTCAAGGCGCACCAGCATGTCGGCGCACAGATGCTTGACGGCCTGGAAGGACCCGATCGGCCGCCCGAACTGCTCTCGGGTCCGGGCGTGTTGCACTGCCAGTTCCAGGGTCCGGGCGGCGCTGCCGATCTGCTGTGCACAGGTCAGCAGTTCGGCCTCGGAGGCGGCTCTGCCGCCCGCCCCGTCATGGGGCACGCGGTGCAGCGGAGTGAGCGGATCGACCGACCGTACCGGCTCGGTCCGTGCCGGGTACGGGCCGGGGACACCGGGCTCCCCGAAGCCCTCGACGACGCAGTCCGCCTCCTCCAGCCACTCGGCGGTGCCGCCGTCCACAACGGTGACCACCACCTGGCCGTCGGCCGCGCCGGGGACGGACCCGGCGGCCAGATGCGTCGCCACCAGCGGCCCCGGCAGCAGCGTGCGGCCCGCCTCCTCGAAGACCAGGACGGCCTCCGGCATCCCGAGTCCCACCCCGCCCTCCGCCTCCGGCAGCCGCAGGGAGAACAGGCCCGCGTCGCCCAGCGCCCGCCACAGCTCCCGGTCCAGCCGGGGCGGCCCGCAGCCGGCGGCGTCCTCCCGCAGCCGCTCGGGCGGATAGAGCCGCGCCAGCAGCTCCCTGGTCGCCGCCCGCAGGGCCGTCTGGTCCTCGGTGAGCCGGAAGTCCACGGCCGCTCATGCCCCCTTCGGCAGGCCGAGTATCCGCTCGGCGATGATGTTCTTCTGGATCTGCGAGGTGCCCGCCGCGATGGTGTACGAGAGGGACGAGAGCCGGTCGGCGATCCACGGGTGCCCGACGTCGAGCGCGGCCGCCCCCGGGCCGAGAACCTGGGCCGCCGCGTCGTACAGCTCCTGCCGGGCCTGCGAATAGCGCAGCTTGAACACCGAGCCGCCCACTCCCGGCGCGCCCGCGCTGACATTCCACTGGATCAGCCGCCACAGAACCCCGAACTCGATCGCGAGCCGGGCGAGTCGGCGGCGCAGCACCGCGTCGTCGTCCCACGCACCCGTCTCCTTCGCGTGGCCCACGACCTCCGCCAGCACCCTGCGGCAGGCCACGACCTCACCGACGAAGGCCGTGCCCCGTTCGAAGGAGAGCGTGACCATGGTGACCCGCCAGCCGTCGTTCTGCGCCCCGACCCGGTTGGCGGCCGGCACCCGCACCTCGTCCAGGAACACCTCGGCGAATTCCGTCGTCCCGGCGAGGGTGCGCACCGGCCGTACCGTGATCCCGGGGGCGTCCATGGGCATCGCGAGCCAGGTGATGCCCCGGTGCCTGGGGGCGTCCGGGTCGGTCCGCACCAGGAGCTCGCACCAGTCGGCGACCTCGGCGTGCGAGGTCCAGATCTTGCTCCCGCTCACCACGTAGTCGTCCCCGTCCCGCACCGCGCGCGTGCGCAGCGCGGCCAGGTCGGAGCCCGCCTCCGGCTCGCTGAAGCCCTGGCACCACACCTGCTCGCCGCGCAGGATGCCCGGCAGCCAGCGCTCGCGCTGCCCGTCCGTCCCCTCGGCGGCGATCGTCGGCCCGGCATGGAGCAGCCCGACGAAGTTCGCACCCACATAGGGCGCCCCGGCACGCTCGGTCTCCTCGAGGAAGATCAGGCGCCGGGTCGGCGGGGCGTTCCAGTGCAGGTCGGCGTATCCGGCGTCGTAGAGCGTGCGCTGCCAGCCGGTGTCGTACGCCCGCCGGGCCGGCCAGTCCGCGGGGTCGGGCCTGCGCGGCAGGGCGGGCAGGACCCGGGCCAGCCAGGAGCGCAGTTCGTGCCGGAAGGCCTCCTCGGCTTCCGTGCAGGTCAGGTCCAACGGTCCGGCTCCAGCCCGAGCATCCGGATGGCGTTGCCGCGCATGAGCTTGTAGACGGTCTCGTCGTCGAGGCCCTTCACATGGTCGAGGGCGACCTCCTTGGTGTGCGGGAAGGTCGAGTCGACGTGCGGGTAGTCGGTCTCGAAGACCGCGTTGTCACGGCCGACGACGTCCAGGGAGGCGACGCCGTGCTTGTCGCGGAAGAAGCAGCAGAACATCTGCCGGTAGTAGTAGGTGGACGGGGGCTCGGGGATGAGGTCGCGTACGCCGCCCCAGGCGCGGTGCTCCTCCCAGACGTCGTCGGCGCGCTCCAGGGCGTAGGGGATCCAGCCCATCTGGCCCTCGCTGTAGGCGAGCTTCAGACGGGGGAACTTCACCAGGACGCCGGAGAAGAGGAAGTCCATCATCGAGGCCATCGCGTTGTTGAAGCTCAGCGAGGCCTGGACGGCGGGCGGCGCGTCCGGGGAGGCGGCGGGCATCTGCGAGGACGAGCCGATGTGCATGTTGACGACCGTGCCGGTCTCCTCGCAGACGGCGAAGAAGGGGTCCCAGTAGCCGGAGTGGATGCTGGGCAGGCCGAGGTAGGTCGGAATCTCGCTGAAGGTCACCGCGCGCACCCCGCGCGCCGCGTTGCGGCGGATCTCCGCGACCGCGAGGTCGATGTCCCACAGCGGGATCAGGCAGAGCGGGATCAGCCGGCCGCCGCTGTCGCCGCACCACTCCTCGACCATCCAGTCGTTGTAGGCGCGGACGCAGGCGAGGGCGACCTCCTTGTCGTGCGCCTCGGCGAAGGTCTGGCCGCAGAAGCGCGGGAAGGTCGGGAAGCAGAGCGAGCCCTCGACATGGTTGAGGTCCATGTCGGCCAGCCGGGCCTTGGGGTCCCAGCAGCCGCGCCGCATCTGCTCACGGGTGATGCCGTCCAGGGTCATCTCGTCCCGGTCGAAACCGACGGCCGCGATGTTCCGCTTGTACGGGAACTTCAGGTCCTCGTAGATCCACCAGTCGGTCGGCGGCCCGTCCGGGTCCATCGTGATCCGGTACTTCCCGCCGATGTACGCGAGCTCGCCGATCCCGGCGGTGAGCGGCTGCGGGCCCCGCTCCCGGTACTTGGCCGGCAGCCAGGTCGAGAAGAGGTGCGCGGGCTCGATCACATGATCGTCGACGCTGATGATCCGGGGCAGTTCCATCGGCTCCATCTGCCTCTCCACCGTTTCTGACTATCCGTCAGATTCAGCGTACGCCCCGCCCGCGCGGCCGTCCATGCGCACACCCTGGACCGGCGGGGCGAAGCCGCCTACGCTCCGGTTCGAGCAGATCTGACTAACCGTCAGCTCGATGCGCCGGGAGGCACCCCGTGGACGACACCATCAGGGCCCTGAGCGACTCGCCCACACTCTGGGCGCTCATCGCCGGCCGGGCGGCGGCAAGCCCCGACGCACCCGCGCTCCTGGAGGGGAGCACCGCCGCCGAGGACCGGCGGCTGACCTTCGGTGAGCTGGCCCGACGCGCCGAGCGGGTGGCGGCGGGGCTGTACGGGCTGGGGGTGCGGCCCGGATCGAGGTTCGCCTGGCAGCTGCCGACCCGGATCGAATCGGTCGTGCTGTCCGCCGCGCTCGCGCGCCTGGGAGCCGTGCAGACGCCCGTCATCCCCATCTACCGGGACCGCGAGGTCGACCACATCATCGGCCGGACCCGGGCGGAGTTCTTCGCGGTGCCGGGCGAGTGGCGCGGCTTCGACTTCGCCGCCATGGCCCGCCGGCTCTGCACCGGCCTCGCCGAGCCCCCGCTGCTGCTCACCGCCTACGACGAACTCCCCGACGGCGACCCCGCCGTCCTGCCCGGCCCGCCCGCCGACGGCACCGCCGTGCGCTGGATCTACTGGACCTCCGGCACCACCTCAGAGCCCAAGGGCGTGCTCCACACCGACCGCAGCCTCATCGCGGGCGGCTCATGCCTCGCCCACGCCCTGGAGATGCGCTCCGACGACGTGGGCTCGATCGCCTTCCCCTACGCCCACATCGGCGGCCCCGACTATCTCGTCATGCTGCTGCTCTACGGCTTCCCCGCGCTGCTCCTGGAGCAGTTCGCGCTCCCCGGCAGCCTGGCGGCGTACCGCAGGCACGGCGTCACCATGGCCGGCGGCAGCACCGCCTTCTACTCCCTCTTCCTCGCCGAGCAGCGCAAACAGCCCCCCGGCGAGAAACTGATCCCCACCCTGCGGCTGCTCTCCGGCGGCGGCGCCCCCAAGCCGCCCGAGCTGTACAAGGAGGTGGTCCGCGAGCTCGGCTGCCGGCTCACCCACGGCTACGGCATGACCGAGGCCCCCATGATCACCATGGGCTCGCCACGCGACCCCGAGGAACACCTCGCCACCACCGAGGGCCGCCCGCCCGCGTCCATGGAGATACGCATCGTCGACGGCGAGGTGCGACTGCGCGGCGAGGCCGTCTGCCAGGGCTACACCGACCCGCTCCTGACCGCCGAGTCCTTCGACGCCGAGGGCTGGTTCCGCACCGGCGACCTCGGGCGAATGACCGACGACGGCTATCTCGTCCTCACCGGCCGGCTCAAGGACATCATCATCCGCAAGGGCGAGAACATCTCCGCGAAGGAGATCGAGGAACTCCTCTACGCCCACCCCGGCATCGCCGACGCCGCCGTCATCGGCCTGCCCGATCCCGAGCGCGGGGAGCGCGTCTGCGCGGTCGTCGAACAGAGCGCCGGTGCCGGGCCGCTCACCCTCGCCGACATCACCGCGTATCTGCGCGAGGCCGGACTGGCCACGCAGAAACTGCCCGAGCAACTGGAGACCGTCGACGCGCTGCCGCGCAACGAGACTCTGCGCAAAGTGCTGAAGTACAAGCTCCGCGAACGCTTTGCGAAAAGCTGACCGAGAGCGAGGTTTGACCGGCCCCCGCCCGCAACATGGCGGCTGTACTCTCCTGTCGCATGCGCGGTCGAATCCGGCCGCCCGGAGGGGGCGAGCATCGTGACGGAGATATCCGCAGATCCGAACGCGGAGGCGGGGGCCGAAGCGGGGCCGGTGGCGGGCGCGGAAGCCACGGCTCAACAGGGCCTCGCCCTCCTGCGGCTCGGCGAGGCGGCGCTGGACGCCGGAGAACTGACCGACGCCCGTAAGCACTTCACCGCCGCCGAGGAACAGCTCGCGGACGGTCCCGTCGCACAGCGCGCCGCAGCCGTACGCGGCCGGGCGCTCTCCCACCTGCTGGCCGGGGAGGTGCGCTACGCCTCCCACCTGCTGGAGCAGGCCATCGGCCAACTGGAGGTCGACTCCCCGCCCGACCCCGACGCGCTGCTCCTGCTGCACGTGGCGGCCATCGGCCCCTACACCGACCTCGGCGCCTATACCCGTGCCGCGCGCGCCGCCGAGCAGGCCCTCAACCTCGCCCCCAGCGCCACCGATCCGGCGCTCATCGCGCTGATGCACCGCAGCATCGCCCGCACCCTCATCGTCGCCGGCCGCACCGAGGAGGCCGAGGCCTCCCTCGCCAAGGCCCAGGAGATCTTCCACCGCCTCGGCCTGCACACCGACCTGGCCCACGTGCACTGGATGCGCGGCTACGTCCACGCCCAGGACGGCGACCTGGAGCAGGCCGAACGCGAACTGCGCACCGCCCGCGACATGCTCGCGGCCGGCAACGCGGTCCTGTTCACCGTCCAGGCCGAGGTCGAGCTCGCCGACGTACTGCGCCGCCGGGGCAAGGGCCCCGAGGCGGAGCGCCTGCTGCTGGCCCTGCTGGACCAGCTCACCGCCTATCGCGGCGCCGTCCACGCCGGCGGGGCGCACCGCCTGCTCGGGCTCATGGCGGAGGAGCGCGGCGACAACGAGGCCGCCGAGGAACACTACGTATCGGCGCTGGCCCTGCTGGAACGCGCAGGCGCCGCAGGGGACCTGGCCGACATCTGCAGGCTGCTCGGGGATCTGCTGCGCCGTACAGGGCGCGTCGAAGCCGCACTCGACGCATACCGGACCGGCCTCGGCCACCGCGCCGCCGTCGGCACGACCACCCTGGGCCCCGCCCCCGCTGACGCCTAGGGCCGGAGGCGCTAGGCCGACAGCGGGCTCGCCGTGTCGTCCGTCGCCGCCACGAGGTCGGGGAAGACCTCGAACAGGCGCCGTACGCCCAGGGCCGACAGGACCCGGTTGACGTGGGAGCTGTCCGTACCGCCGTCCGCCGGAAGGATCAGCCGCAGCCGGCCGGCGCACGAGCGCATGAGGCGGCGGGCGGCGATGAGCACGCCGACGCCGCTGGAGTCGCAGAACTGCACGTCCGCGAGGTCGAGAACGATGTCACGGCGGCCGTCGGCCACCGCGTCGTGCACGTGTTGCCGGACGGCGGGCGAGGTCACGAGGTCCATCTCGCCCGACACCGACACGATCGCCCAGCCGTCCCGTTCGGCCTGCGTCACTTTCAGCGCCACTGTCTTGGGCCTTTCGTCCGGCAGTGGGTCCATCGACCTTATGCCCTGCCCACAGACGCTTCTCGCAATCTTCCGGTCACACCCGGATAACGCATTACCAAAACCGGTCCTCATCGGCAGCATGTTGCCGCAAAGGGGCGTACGCCGTCGGAACCGACGGTTACATTCGATCTGAGGCAGACGAGGGGACGGCCGCATGGTGACACCCGCACCACCCCGCTGGGACCGGAAGATGCAGCAGCGCCTGGCACGCGGCGAGGAAGCCGCGCTGGGTGAGCTGTACGACCGCTTCGCCTCACTCGTGCACAACCTGGCGCATCGCGTGATGGACGACGAGCACGCGGCCGCGCAGATCACCCGCGAGGTGTTCGGGTACATCTGGGAAAACCCGGACGCCTACGACCCCAAGCACGGTTCGCTGCGCTCCTGGATCGCCGGCCTCACCCAGCGGCAGGCCGTCCACCGGCTGCGACAGGCCCAGAACACCGGCGAGGGGACACCGGAGGAGGTCGAGGCCAGGGTCCGGGAGGCGTCGGCGGCCGCCCGCGCCGACTACATCGTCACCTCGATGCCCACGCCGCTGCGCGAAGCCCTGGACCGGGCCTACCGCCAGCGCCTCGACTACCGGCAGACCGCCGCCGACCTGGGCGTCACCGAGGACGAGGCCAGGCGCCGGCTGCGGCTGGGGCTGCAGTTGCTGTCCACAGCCATGGACCACCCGCCGCAGCTCGACGCCGGCCCCTCGCAGCGCAACCGCGGACGGCTGCTGTGAACGGCCCCGCCCAGAACGGCGGCACGCCCTCCCATGGCGGCGTCCCGCTGCCGCGGGTGCCCCAGCCGCGCGAGGCCGCGGACGACGCGGGCACGCTGCCGGCACTGCCCGAGCGCCCGGGACCGCCGCACCCGCCGGAGTCCGGCATGCCTGAGCTGCCCGGGCTGCCCGCGTACGACCACAACACGCTGCGCTCGCTGCTCGGCGCCTGGGCACTGACCGCCTGCTCGCACGACGAGGCCGCCGCGGTCGAGGTGCACCTCACCGACTGCGCCTCCTGCGCGGAGGAGGCGCTGCGGCTGCGCGACGCGGTCGGCCTGCTGCACCAGGAGGAGTCCCTGGACCTCGATCCGCTGCTGCGCGCCCGGGTCCTGGAGAACTGCCTCGGCCGCCGCCCGGCCCGGATCCCGGTCCCCGAGTGGGCCGCGCCCTACGACGCCGAGGCCGCTCGCCTCGACGCCTTCCTCGGCGATCTGGGCGAACCCGAGTGGAACATGCCCGTCAAGCTGCTCTGGGCGCGCGGCGAGCGCGTGCTCACCCTGCGCGGCGTCCTCGCCCACCTCGGCGCGGTCGACGGCATCGTCGCCATCTCCCTCGGCCTGGACGACCCGCTCGGCACCGGCCCGCAGCCCCGCACCACCATGGACCGCACCGATCTCGCCATCGACCTCTGCAAGGAACTCCCGCCGGTCTTCGTACGCAACAAGTGGCGCGGCCAGAGCCGCAACATCGTCCGCACCCTGTCCTTCGCCGGCTCCGGCACCGGCGGACTGCCCGTCGACTACGTCGACTTCACCCTGCCGGTGCGGGACGCCCTGATAGACCGGGCCTTCGAGTGCTGGATCCACGCCGAGGACATCGCCAACGCGCTGGACTACCCGTACAAGCCTCCGGCCCCGCGGCACCTCAACCGGATGATCGACCTCGCCGCGCGCATGCTGCCCACCGCGATCGCCGAGCGCCGCCGGGCGGGACTCGCCGCGTCCGCCGCCCGCCTGGTCGCGGCGGGCGCACCCGGGCGCGCACTGCATCTGCATGTCGAGGGCGCCGGCGGCGGCCGCTGGAACATCTCGCTGGACTCCCCGGGCGCGGTGGCCTCCGAGGACAACATCGTCGCCGAGATCGCCGTCGACCAGCTGGACTTCTGCCAGCTCGCAGCCGGCCATCTGGCGCCCGAGCGGATCGCGACAGGCGCGTACGGCGACCAGGCGGCCATCCGGGACGTGCTGTTCGCGGCGGCGAGCCTGTCGCGCCTCTGACGCGACTGTCAGGCGAAGACGACCGTACGGCGGCCGTTGAGCAGAACGCGGCGCTCGCTGTGCCACTTCACGGCACGCGCGAGCGCCTGGCACTCGACATCGCGGCCGACGGCGACCAGCTGCTCGGGCGTGACCTCGTGACCGACGCGCTCGACCTCCTGCTCGATGATCGGGCCCTCGTCCAGGTCGGCGGTGACATAGTGCGCGGTCGCGCCGATCAGCTTCACACCGCGCGCGTGCGCCTGGTGGTAGGGCTTGGCGCCCTTGAAGCTCGGCAGGAAGGAGTGGTGAATGTTGATGATCTTGCCGGACAGCTCCTTGCAGAGGTTGTCCGAGAGCACCTGCATGTAGCGGGCGAGCACGACCAGCTCGACGTTCTCCTTCTCCACCAGCGCGATGAGCTCCGCCTCCGCCTCCGCCTTGTTCTCCCTGGTCACCGGGATGTGGTGGAAGGGAACACCGTAGGAGCCGACCAGTGCCTCGAAGTCCGTGTGGTTGGAGACCACCGCCGCGATCTCCACCGGCAGCGCGCCGATCCGGGTCCGGAACAGCAGATCGTTCAGGCAGTGCCCGAACTTGCTGACCATGAGGACGACCCGCATCCGCTGCTCGGCCGGGTGGATCTGCCAGTCCATGTGATACGAGTCACCGATCGCGGCGAAGCTGGCCCGCAGTTTGCCCGCCGTCACCGGGGGCTCGGCGGAGAAGTGCACGCGCATGAAGAACAGGCCCGTGTCGCGGTCCCCGAACTGCTGGCTGTCCTCGATGTTGCACCCGGTCATGAAGAGAAAGCTCGACACGGCGTGCACGATGCCCTGCTTGTCCGGGCAGGACAGGGTCAGGACAAACTGGTCGGACTTCGGCTGCGGTGACTGCGACTCATTCACGGGCTTAGCGTCGCACACCGCCCTTGCGGCAGGCCAAAGCCGTCCGTCAGGCGGTACGCGGTCAGGCCGTACGCGGTCGGGCCGTACGGGGGTCGGGCCGACGCGGTCAGGCGCTGCGCGTGTAGATCTTCAGCACGTCCAGGGAGCGCGGCGGCGTGTCCGGGTCCTCCCCGTCGGCCGTCGCGAGGCGCACATGTGCCTCGCGGGCGGCCCGTACCGCCTCCGGCCACGCGTGGTTCTCCAGGTAGGCGCTTATCGGGGCGTCCGCGCCGACCTGGTGGAGGATCTTCAGCACGCGCAGCACCGCGACATCGACCAGCGCGGCCTCCTGCGCGTCGCGGAAGATCGTTCCGACGTATTTCTCGGCGGACCAGTTGTCGAGCCACGTGTCCTCGACCAGGCGGTAAACGGCGTCCGTGACGTCTCCGTAGCCGGGCAGGCCCGCGAGCCAGCACTCCTGCTGGAAGACCGGATCGCTGATCATGTGCAGTGCCGAGCGCACGTTACTGCGCCAGCGCCACCAGGGCATGTCATTGAGCGGCATGCCCCCCATCGTGGATGAGCGGGTACCTCGGCGGGAAGACTTTTGCTGACTCTGCACGATGCACGATCGTACGTGCCCGCGGATCCGGCGCGATTATGCATGGATCAGCACGGGCTGTTCACCTGAAAGTGACCCTCCGTTCTCCTACGGTCACTGCGGCGTTGGGGCCGGAGCGGAATCTTCGGTTGACATGAGTGACAGGCGTGACTCACGCGCGCGCAAGGCCGCCCTGCTGTCCGTCGCCACGTCCTGCGCGCTGCTGCTCGCAGGCTGCGGTGCACTCCCGGGGAGCACGGGGGACTCCCCGGGAGCCATCGTCGTCATGACCTGGGCGCCCGAACAGACCCAGGCGACCAACGAACCCGGCATGCCCGCGATGGCGAAGGCGTACGCGAAGTACGTCAACGCCCAGGGCGGCATCAACGGGCACCAGCTGAAGGTCCTCACCTGCAACGAGCACAACACCACCGCCGGTGCGGCGGCCTGCGCCCAGCGCGCGGCCGACGAGGGAGTCGCCGCGGTCGTGGGCTCGTACAGCCAGCACGGCCCGAGCTTCCTGTCCACGCTGGAGGCGGAGGGCATCCCGTACCTCGGCGGATTCGGGGTCACCGAGACCGAGTTCGACAGCCCGCTGTCCTACCCGGTCAACGGCGGCCTCAGCTCGCTGCTGGCGGGCAACGGCCAGCAACTGGCGCCCAAGTGCGAGTCGGTCACCCTCGTGCGGCCGGACACCGCCGCGGGCGACCAGTTCCCGGCCTTCCTCGACGCCGGGCTGCGTGCCGGCGGCCGCTCCGACGCCACCGACCTGCGCGCGGCCGAGGACTCCACGTACTACACCACCACCGCCGAGAAGTCGGTCGGCGATGACGGCACCGGGGACGGACGGTGTGTCACGGCCGTCCTCGGCGAGAAGACCGCGACCTTCTTCGACTCCTTCCGGCGGATCACCGTCACGGACCCGGACACGGGCAAGCAGGTCGCGCCCAGGACCCGGATCGCATCAGTCCTCGGCAGCGTCCAGCAGTCGACGGTCGACAGCTCGGGAGGCTCCGGGAGCCCGCTGGAGGACGCCCTCGTCACCGGCTGGTACCCGCCCGCGTCCGACGCCGCCTGGAACCCGATGAAGCAGGCCGTCGCCAAGTACGCCTTCGGCGACGACAGCATCGACACCGACGACCCCGGCGCGCAGACCACCTGGATCGCCTACACGGTCCTCAACGAGGTCGTCGGGTCGATGGGCGGCCAGAACATCGACGCCACCACCCTCAAGCAGGCCCTCGACAACGCCCACGGCATCTCGACCGGCGGCCTGACCCCCGCCCTCGGCTGGCGCGACCAGGACCTGGCCTCGGTCCCGGACCATCCGCGCCTGGCCAACGGCAAGGTCACGTACCAGGTCGTCACCGACGGCCGGCTCGTCGCGGCGCGCAAGGGCTTCGTCGACGTGACGCGGACGCTGGAGAAGGCCTCGGCCGGCTGACGGCGTCAGAGCTGGGTGAACTGGCGCTGCGTCAGCCCGTACTTCTCGGCGATGGCGTTCCACAGCTTGACGGCACGCTTCTTGGCCTGTGAGGCCGTGCCGCTGTCCCGGTTGCCGGCCGAGGTCTCGCCGGTGTTGCGGGCGTGGCCGCTCTTGCAGACCTTCTTCTGGTTCGCGGCCTGGTCGGCCCAGGCGGCGTAGTGCGTGTCGGCCGAGGCCGAGGCGTTCCAGGCCTTGGTGAGGGCGTCGGTGAGCGCCTCGTGGTCCGGGAGCTGGTCGACCGAGAGCGTGCCGAGCTGGCTGACCAGGCCCTGGCGCTGGGTCGCGGCCGCGCGCAGGTCCGACGCGGCCTGGCCGAGGTTCTGGCAGGACTGGATGCTCGACACCGCGCTGATCACCGAGGCCCGGCTGCTGCCGCTCTCCTTGAGCAGCGCGTCCAGCTTCTCCGCCTGCCCCTTCGCCGCGCTGTCGCCGTCCGACAGCGACCCCGCCGAGGTCGACGAGGACGCGCTCGCCGACGCCGACGCCGAACCGCCCGCCGCCTGATCGTCATCCCCGCCGCCGCTCATCACGGCACCGGCCGCCAGGCCCGCGACGGCGCAGACAGCCACCACGATGCCGACGAGCACCGCCGGGGACGGCTTCCTACGGCCCGGGCCCGGGCCGTCCGCCTGCGCCGCCAGGGGCTGCTGGGCGTACTGCTGCTGCCCGTACGGCTGTTGGGCGTATGGCTGCTGGCCGTACTGCTGCTGCGGCTGCGCGGGCTGCCGCTGCCACGGAGGCGCCTGCTGCTGGAACTGGGGCTGCTGGGGCGGCTGGGGGCCGTCCTGCCGGTAGAGGTGCGCGAAGTCGTCCTGCGGCGGTGCGGGCTGCGCGGCCTCGTAGCCGCCGCCGTACTGGTCGAAGCGCGGCAACTGCTCGGTCGGCTCCGCGGCGGGCACGGCGGCAGGCGCCTGCGGCACCGGGCGCAGGACCTGCGTGGCATCCCCCACGGCCCCCACGGCCGGCATGGCCTGCGGGTACGGCGGAAGCATCTGCGTCGCGTCGGCGGCCACGTGCGGCTGCGCGACGGGCGGCTGGGCGGGGACGGCCGGGGTCTGCGGGTAGGGCGGGAAGAGCTGGGTGGCGTCCCCGTCCGGCAGCGGCTGGGCGGGCTGCTGCCCGTAGCCGTCGAAGGGCGAGTACTGCGGCTGGGACTGCGGCAACGGCTGGGGCTGCGGCTGGCCCCAGGGCTGACCGCCCGCCGGTGCCGCTTCCCATGGCTCGCTCTGCGGAGGCAGCACTATGCCCTCACGCACCTCCGGCGTGTCCTCACCGCGCCCGCTGTGACCGCTGTGCATCACCGGAACTCCTGCCTCAACCGCACTACGGAATCGTCGGCTCACGCTACCGGTCGTATTCGCGAGTCACCACGTCGCGGCCCGCGATGCGGGCGCCCGTGACGTGATCGGGCTGTTTTTCCGCCCAATTGCTCCTGGCGGGCAGGGGGTCGGAGCAGCGGTGCAGATCACGTAACAATTCCGTGTGGGCATGGTGGAGCAGGCGGATTCGGCCTGTCAGGTGCCCGCGGCCCGCTCTCCTACGCCGTCCTACGCCGCCGCCTCCTGCTCCTCAAGGCGTGCGCCGAACTCGCGCACGACCGATTCCTGGGCGTACGGCTCAAGGCGCTGCCGCAGGTCGTCGAGATACTCCGCGCCGCGGGTGGAGCGCAGCGCGGAGAGGAGCTCGACGGCCTCGCTGCCGGAGTGGCAGGCCTGCTCGATCTCGCGTTGCTGCACCTGGGCCTGGGCGAGGACGAGGAGGCCGATGGCCCGGCGGCGGACCTTGGTGGGGCCGTGGCCGGCGAGGGACTCCTCGGCGCGGCGGACGGCGAGGGCGGGCTGGCCGAGGTCGCGGTGGCAGTGGGCGAGTTCGTCGGCGAGGTAGGCCTGGTTGAAGTGGGCGATCCAGTCGGGGTCGTCGTCGGGGGTGGCCCGCTCCAGCGCCTCGACGGCCTGTCCGGCGACCGCGTTGCAGGCCCGGGCGTCGCCCAGCAGCGCGTGGCCGCGTGCCTCGGCGGCGTAGAACATGGCCTGGGCGGTAGGGGTGACCTGGCCCCGGGCGCCTTCCTGGGCGGCGCGGGCGAGTTGGGCGATCTCGCGTGGATTGCCGAGCTGGGCGGCGAGATGGCTCATGCCGGCGGCGAGGACATAGCCGCCGTAGCCGCGGTCACCGGCGGCCTGGGCCAGCCGCAGGGCCTGGATGTAGTAGCGCTGGGCGAGTCCGGGCTGGCCGGTGTCGATGGCCATGTAGCCGGCCAGCTCGGTCAGCCGGGCCACGGCCGCGAAGAGCTGGCGGCCGGTCGACTCACGGTAGGAGCCGGCCAGCAGCCCGGAGACGACGCTGTTGAGGTAGTGCACCACCACCGGGCGCACATGCCCGCTGCCGAAGCGGTGGTCGAGGTCGGTGAGGGCCTGGGTGGTGGCGCGTACGGCCGCGACGTCGGACATGCCGACCCGGGGGCCGCCGGCCCGGGCTACGACCGCGTCGGTGCGGGTGATCAGCCAGTCCCGGCTGGGCTCGACGAGCGCGGAGGAGGCGACGGTGGAGCCGGTGAGGAAGTCACGGCGGCCGACATCGCTGCGCCACAGCTCGCAGACCTGCTCGATCGCGCCCAGCACGGTGGGCGAGAAGTGCAGGCCGACGCCGGTGGCCAGGTTCTTGCCGTTGGCCATGCCGATCTCGTCGATGGTGACCGTGCGGCCGAGCTTGCGGCCGATCGCCTCGGCGATGATGGCCGGAGCCCGCCCGCGCGGCTGCTGGCCGCGCAGCCAGCGGGCGACGGAGGTCTTGTCGTAGCGGAGGTCCAGGCCGTGCTCCGCGCCGCACATGTTGACCCGGCGGGCCAACCCGGCGTTGGAGCAGCCTGCTTCCTGGATGAGCGCCTGCAGCCGTTCGTTCGGCTGCCGCGCGACAAGTGGTCGTGCGGCCATGGGGTCCCCCTCATTCACTGCCGCTGCCGGCATATCAAGATCCATGCCCGGCGCAGGGCATCCGAATTCGCCTCAATGTCGTTTATTTGTGGCGTGACGCATGACTGCACACCCAAGGGTGATTACCCGGATCATGGGGGCATCCTTCACGCGCGCCCCCACCCGTGCATCCGTGCGCCCGCCATGAGCCGCGTGTCCGGCACGTATCAACTCGTCACTGCCCGTAACCCATGCGGTACGGCGGAGTTGTGAAGGTCGTGGAAGACACCATGGAAGCCAGCACGACCGGCGGCCAACTGCTCGACGCAGCGGTCCGATACGCCGAGGAGCGGCACTGGGACGTGCTGCCCGGCACCTGGCTGGAGGACGAGCCCGGCGGCATCGGCACGCGCTGCTCGTGCGGCGAGCCGCGCTGCGCGGCGCCCGGGGCGCACCCGGCCCGTGCCGACTGGGCGGCGCAGGCGGGCGGCAGTGGGGTGGCCGTGCGGCGGATGTGGACCAAGCAGCCACGTTGTTCGGTGCTGTTGCCGACCGGGCGCACCTTCGACGCGATCGACGTGCCCGAGGTGGCGGGCTGTCTCGCGCTGGCCCGGATGGAGCGGATGGACCTGCCGCTCGGCCCCGTGCTGGGCACCCCGGCCCGCCGGCTGGTCTTCTTCGTCCTCCCCGGCGCGGGTGTCAAAGTCCCCGACCAGCTGCGCCGTCTCGGCTGGCCCCCGGCGTCGCTGGACCTCACCGTGCACGGCGAGGGCGGCTGGGTACCGGCCCCGCCGACCCGGCTCGCGGGCGGCGCGTCCGTGCAGTGGGCCCGCCAGCCCACCGCGCTCAACCGCTGGCTGCCGGACGCCGAGGAGCTGCTCAGCCCGCTGGCGTACGCGTGCGGCCGCGAGGCGGCGGCGAACCGCGACCGGTAGGGGACCAGTAGGCGGCAGGTGGGCGGCAGGGCCCGCCGGGCACCGCCGTACGCTGGGGGCCGTGCCTAACGATGTTGTGACGCGCGGCCTCTGGAAGCGGTTCGGACAGCAGGTCGCGGTGGCGGGGGTCGACCTGACGCTGCCGTCCGGCCGCTTCATCGGGCTGGTCGGGCCGAACGGGGCCGGCAAGACCACGACCCTGTCGATGATCACGGGGCTGCTCCGCCCGGACGGCGGCACCGTACTGATCGGCGGCGCCGACGTCTGGCAGGACCCGGTCGCGGTGAAGGCGCGGATCGGTGTGCTCCCCGAGGGGCTGCGGCTGTTCGAGCGGCTGTCGGGACGCGAACTGCTCGCGTACACCGGCCGGTTGCGCGGCATCCCGGGCGCGGAGACGGACCGGCGGGCCGCCCAGCTGCTCGACGTGCTGGACCTGACGGCGGCACAGCACAAGCTGGTGGTCGACTACTCGACCGGCATGCGCAAGAAGATCGGCCTCGCCGCCGCCCTGCTCCACAATCCCGAAGTGCTGTTCCTGGACGAGCCGTTCGAAGGCGTCGATCCGGTGTCCGCGCAGGTCATCCGGGGTGTCCTGGAGCGCTTTACGGGATCCGGGGCCACGGTGGTCTTCTCCTCGCACATCATGGAGCTGGTGGAGAGCCTCTGCGACTGGGTCGCGGTGATGGCGGCCGGCCGGATCGTCGCGCAGGGCCCGCTCGCCGACGTACGGGGCCAGGCAGCCAGCCTGCAGGACGCCTTCCTGTCGCTGGTCGGAGCGACGGGGCGGGACGGCGGCCAGGACCTGGACTGGCTGGGCGGAAGCAAATGACCGCGCTGCCGGACCTCGCCGAGCCGACCGGACTGACCTGGACCTTCGTCAGGCTGAAGCTCGCGATCATCCGCAACGGCCTGCGCCAGTCCACCGGCCGCACGGTGGGCTGGATCCTCGGCACCTTCTTCACGCTGCTCTACGCCCTCGCCCTGTGTGCCGGGATGATCGCGCTGCACGGCGACAGGCACGCGCCCTCCGCCGCCATCGGCCTGGCCGTCTTCCTCGCCATCGGCTGGGCCGTCATGCCGCTCTTCCTGTTCGGCGGGGACGACACCCTCGACCCCACCCGGCTGGCGATGCTGCCGCTGCGTCCCCGCCCGCTGGTCACGGCCCTGCTGGTGTCCTCCCTGTTCGGGGTCGGCCCGGTCTTCACCCTGCTGGTGTCGGCGGGCGCGGCCACCGCCCTCGCGCGGAACGCCGCGTCGGCCGCCGTCGCGGTGGTGGCGGTGCCGCTGGTCCTGGTGCTGTGCGTCGCGCTGTCTCGGGCCGTGGCGGCGGCCAACACGCGGCTGCTCACCAGTCGCAAGGGCCGTGATCTGGCCGTGCTGAGCGGACTGTTCGTCGCGGTCGGCGTCCAGCTGGTCAACCTCGGGGTGTCCTCGCTGACCTCCTCCGGCGGCCTGGACCGGCTCGCCTCCGTCACCGACGTGCTCCGCTGGGTCCCGCCCGCCCCGGCCCTGGACGCGGTGCGGTCGGCCGCCCAGGGCTCGTACGGACTGGCGGGCGTCCAGCTCGCGTATGTCGCCGCCATTCTGGGCGCGATCCTGGTGTGGTGGCACCGCAGCCTGCGCCGGCTGATGATCACTGCGGACTCGTCCACCCTGCAGGCCGCCCCGGCCACGGCGGGCGGCGGCCGCTCGACCGGGCTGCACCGCCTGCTGCCCGACGGGCGCACCGGCACCGTGATGGAGCGCCAGCTCCGCTACGCGTGGCGCGACCCCCGCTCCAAGGCCGCCTGGGCGACCGCGCTGGCCGTCGGCCTGCTGCTGCCGGTCGTCTCCGCCGTGCAGCACGGCAGCGTCTACACCTCGTGCTGGGCGGCCGGGCTGCTCGGCCTCCAGATGTACAACCAGTTCGGCATCGACGGCTCCGCGTTCTGGACCGTGGCCGCGACCATCGCCTCCCGCGAGGACGCCCGCGCGGAGCTGCGCGGCCGGGCCCTGGCCATCGGCTGCGTCGCCGTCCCGTACGTGGTGCTGGTCACCGTCGGCGCCGCGCTGCTGCTGCGTCGCGCCGACGCCGTCCCCGAGACCCTCGGGCTGTCCTTCGGCCTCCTCGGCGCCTTCGTCGCCACCGGCGCGTACGCCAGCGTCCGGTTCGCCTACTCCATGCCCCAGGAGACCCGCCTCGGCGGTGGCAACGCCGCCCCCGGCCAGGGCGGGCTCGCCACCCTCAGCCTCTTCGGCGGCGGCGTCGTCGGCCTGCTGCTGGCCCTGCCGGTCGTCGTGCTGCTCGTCGCCCTGCATGTCGCCGAGCGGCAGGACCTGCTGTGGCTCGTGCTTCCGGCCGGGGCGCTCTACGGGGCCGGGCTCGCGGCGGCAGGCGTGCGGTTCGCCGCGCCGCGGCTGGTGCGGCGGCTGCCGGAGATCCTGGGCGCGGTCAGCAAGGGCTGAGGCCCGGGCGGCGGCGGTCCGTCACGCACCCTCCGCCAGGTCCAGCGCCGCCGACACCCGCAGCGCCACATCCTCCGCGAACGCCGCGTCCCCTCGGTCGAACGGCCGCCGCCCCACGCCCCGCAGAAACGTGAGCGCGCCCATCGTCCGCCCCCGGCTGCGCAGGACGACGCACAACCCGTGCATCGTCCCCTCGGGCCATCGCCGGGCCGCCGCCCATGCGTCGACCTGCCCCGCGCCCGCCGGTTCCGCCCCGAAGCTGGCCCGGACGGCACCGCAGCGCTCCACCGCCTGGAGGGCCGGGTGCCCGTCCCCGTACCGCACCGGAATCGCGCCGACCACGGGCAGGCAGGGCCCGGCGCCGCCGCCGGTGGGGGTGGCGGCGACGCGGACGAGCTTCGCGGGGCCGGAGGAGCCGGAGGAGCCGCCTGAACCGGCCGAGCCGCTCGACCCGGCGAGCACGTCCAGAAGGGCGTGCTCGGCGAATCCGGCCAGGGCGAAGTCCACATGGGTCGTGGCCGCCTCCAGCGGCACCTCGCACTCGGCGGCGGCGCGCGCCGCCCGGTGCAGCTGATTCGTACGGAAGCGCAGCAGCGAGCCCTCCTGCTCAGCCAGCTTGGCGTCCGTGATGTCGTGGAAGAGCCAGCCGACCCCGAGCGGCACCGGCTCCTCGCCCAGCGGTGAGCCGAGGCGTACGAAGCCGCTGCGCCAGCAGTAGCGGCGGCTGCCGCCGTCCCCGCGCAGGCTGATCCACAGGTCGGAGGGCGCGGGCGGAGCGCCCTCGGCGAGCACGTGCTGCAGCGCGTTCTCCAGTTCCTCCACGCCGTAGTCGAGCAGGTCGCCCAGCGGCCGCCCCAGCAGCGCGTCGCGGCTGCTGTGCAGCACGCGCGCGGCGTACGCGTTGACGACGGCCGGCCGCAGATCGGCGTCGATCAGCATGACGCCCGACGAGGCGTCGTCGAAGAGCGCCTCGCTCAGGGCGATCGAACGCTCCAGGTCGATCTGCGCATGCACCTCGGAGAACGCGCAGTAGACACCGGCCGGCCGCCCGTCGGCCCCCTGCACCGCCGAGGACTGGGTGCGTACGAGCACCCGCCGCCCGTCCTTCGTCAGGAGTGCGAACTCATGGACCTGCCGGCCGGGCCCGTCCATGACCCCCAGCAGCCGCGACTGCACCTCCGCCGCGTCGGCCTGCCGCGCGGCCCAGCCGGAGAACCCGTGCCGGCCGACGGCCTCCTCCGTGGACCAGCCCAGGATGCGGGCGGCTTCGGAGTTCCAGTGCGTGATGACCCCGTCGCGGTCGAAGGCGCACAGACCCGCCTCCATACCGTCGAGGAGGGCGGCGAGCAGCTGCTCGTCCCCGTCACTGAGCGGCGTCGCATCGAATGACTGCACGTCGAACCATTCAACTCCGATGTGACCCAGGACACACGCCTTTTACATAAATCGCTTGTGATGCTCCGGATCGCTTCCTAAGGTATCGAGCACACACGAAAGGAGGTGGTCCCGAGAATGAGTAGCACTCGGACGCGTGAGGTGGCTGCGGGCTAAGGCCGCGCACCTTGCCTGTGGCGCTGTGCGCGACGGGCCAAATCCAACGCAGTCATCCGACCCGCGGGCTCGCCGGTACGTTCGGCCGGTGCCCGGAGCCCAGGCTCCGGGGAGCAGCCCGCGGGTTGTCCTTTTTCGAGCTCGCGGCTTTACGGGGCGAGCCTGGCCACGGACCAGATGCCGTCCCCGTCACCGCTGTCGTACCGCAGCCGGTCGTGCAGCCGGTTCTCCCGCCCCTGCCAGAACTCCACGCGGTCCGCCCGCACCCGGAAACCGCCCCAGTGCGGCGGCACGGGCACCTCCTCACCCCCGGGGCCCTCCGGATAGCGCGCCGCCAGTTCCTCGTACCGCGCCTCCAACTCCTCCCGCGACACCGGCCGTGACTGCGCGCTGGCCCAGGCCCCCAGCTGCGAGCCGTGCGGACGGCTGCGGAAGTAGGCCTCGGTCTCCTCGCGCGAGACGCGCTCCACCGGTCCGCCGGCGATCACCTGGCGGGCGATGGGGTGCCAGGGGAAGAGCAGGGAGGCGTACGGGTTGGCGGTGAGCTCCAGCCCCTTGCGGGACTCGTAGTTGGTGAAGAAGACGAAGCCGCGGTGGTCGTAGCTCTTCAGGAGCACGGTCCGGGAACTGGGTCGGCCGTCGGCGCCGGCGGTGGAGACGACCATGGCGTTGGGCTCGACGACTCCGCCGTGGACGGCGTCGGCGAACCAATGGGCGAACTGGGTGTACGGATCGCCGGCCAGGTCGGCCTCGGTCAGTCCCTGGTCGCGGTACTGCTTGCGCATGGCGGCCGGATCATGAAGGTGCTGCACGCGCACATCCTGCCGCAGGTCCCGGCTCCGGCGCCTGCGGCCCCCGCCGCCGCCTCTGTGGACTCTTGACATCGAGAGATATCGTTTCTTCCCCGGATCCAGGCGCGAATGGAGCAGGGTGACGATCACCCTGGCGGGGCATCACCCCCACATCACCCCTGGCCAAACCTGCTGGACCCATGTCGAACACATCAAGAGGAGCCGCCTGATGTCCGACTTCGTACCCGGACTCGAAGGAATCGTCGCCTTCGAAACGGAGATCGCCGAGCCCGACAAGGAAGGCGGCTCTCTCCGCTACCGAGGCGTCGACATCGAGGACCTGGTGGGCCATGTCTCCTTCGGGAACGTGTGGGGCCTGTTGGTGGACGGCAAGTTCAACCCCGGTCTGCCGCCGGCCGAGCCCTTCCCGATCCCCGTGCACTCCGGTGACATCCGGGTGGACGTACAGTCCGCGCTCGCCATGCTCGCCCCGGTCTGGGGCCTGAAACCGCTGCTCGACATCGACGCCGAGCAGGCCCGCGAGGACCTCGCGCGGGCCGCCGTCATGGCGCTGTCGTACGTCGCCCAGTCCGCGCGCGGGCAGGGCCTGCCGATGGTGCCGCAGAGCGAGATCGACAAGGCCCACTCGGTCGTCGAGCGCTTCATGGTGCGCTGGCGGGGCGAGCCCGACCCCAAGCATGTCGCCGCCGTGGACGCGTACTGGACCTCCGCCGCCGAGCACGGCATGAACGCCTCGACCTTCACCGCCCGCGTCATCGCCTCGACCGGCGCCGATGTCGCGGCCGCGCTGTCCGGCGCGGTCGGCGCGATGTCCGGGCCGCTGCACGGCGGCGCGCCCTCCCGCGTCCTCGGCATGATCGAGGAGATCGAGCGGACCGGCGACGCGGTCGCGTACGTCAAGCAGGCCCTGGACAAGGGCGAGCGCCTCATGGGGTTCGGCCACCGCGTCTACCGCGCCGAGGACCCCCGCGCGCGCGTCCTGCGCAGGACGGCCAGGGAGCTCGGCGCCCCGCGCTTCGAGGTCGCCGAGGCCCTGGAGAAGGCGGCCCTGGAGGAGCTGCACGCGCGGCGCCCGGACCGGGTGCTGGCCACGAACGTGGAGTTCTGGGCGGCCATCGTGCTGGACTTCGCCGAGGTCCCCGCCCACATGTTCACCTCCATGTTCACGTGTGCGCGCACCGCCGGCTGGTCCGCCCACATCCTGGAGCAGAAGCGCACCGGACGGCTCGTACGCCCCTCGGCCCGCTACCTGGGCCCGGGTCCGCGCGACCCGCGCGACGTCCAGGGATACGGCGACATCTCGCACTGACCGGTGCCGGTCGGTCCTGACCGCTGCCGGTCGGTGCTGGTCATTGCTGCCAGAAAATCCGGTCCCCGTACGTCCGGATCAGCTCCGCGTTCCACGCGTGGCCGCCGTCCACGTTGCCGGAGCGCAGCATCGGCGGGGTGACGCCGCGCTCGGCCAGCACGACCGCGGCGGTGGCCACCACCGCCTGGAGCAGCCCGCTCGTCACGACGGTCGATGCGGGAGCGAACGGGGCCGGGATGCCCGGGTCCGTGAGCACCGTGTCGCCGACGGCGATCTTGGAATCCAGCACGATGTCGCAGTGATCCTTCAGGAAGGTCCCGGAGGAGTTCTGCGAAGTCGTCTCCTTCGCGTACGCGACCGATGTGACACCGATCACTTTCAGCCCGAGGGTCCGGGCATGCTGGGCCATCTCCACCGGCAGGGTGTTGCGGCCCGACAGCGAGATGACGATCAGCACGTCGCCGGCCCGGGCCGGTGACGTGTCGAGGACGACGCGGGCCAGGCCCTCGACCCGTTCCAGAGCGCTGCCCAGGGTGGCCGGCATGACGTCCACGCCGACCGCGCCGGGCACCGACAGCAGGTTGACCAGGGCAAGTCCGCCCGCGCGGTAGACGAGGTCCTGGGCGGCGAGCGAGGAGTGGCCGGCCCCGAAGGCGAAGATCCGGCCACCGCCGGCGACGGCGTCGGCGAGCGCGGCGCCCGCGGCCGTGACGGCGGCGCCCTCCTCGTCCCGTACGCGCTGTAGCAGCGTGATGGCGGAATCGATGTACTGCTGGCCCGTCTGGGCTGCCGGATCGGTCATGCGGAGAACCGTGGAGGGCCGCGCGGGCCGCTGTCAACCACGCGGCGGGGCCGGTTGTCGGCGGGATGCGTCAGAATTGGTGCAGGGCCACGCACGAGCCATCGAGGGGCACGCATGTCGGGACTCATTGACACTACGGAGATGTATCTCCGCACCATCCTGGAGCTGGAAGAGGAGGGTGTGGTCCCCATGCGCGCCCGAATCGCGGAGCGGCTCGACCAGAGCGGCCCCACGGTGAGCCAGACGGTGGCGCGGATGGAGCGGGACGGGCTTGTGCACGTCGCCGGGGACCGCCACCTGGAGCTGACGGACGAGGGCCGCCGGATCGCGACACGCGTCATGCGCAAGCACCGGCTCGCCGAATGCCTGCTGGTCGACGTGATCGGCCTGGAATGGGAGCAGGTGCACGCGGAGGCGTGCCGCTGGGAGCACGTGATGAGCGAGGCCGTCGAGCGCCGCGTTCTGGAGCTGCTGCGGCACCCGACCGAGTCGCCGTACGGGAATCCGATCCCGGGCCTGGAGGAGCTGGGCGAGAAGGACGGCGCCGACCCGTTCCTGGACGAGGGCATGGTCAGCCTGTCCGAGCTGGATCCGGGACCGGGCGGGGCCAGCGTGGTCGTACGGCGGATCGGTGAGCCGGCCCAGACGGACGCGCAGCTGATGTACACGCTGCGGCGGGCCGGCGTGCAGCCGGGCGCCGTGGTGAGCGTGACGCCTTCGGCGGGCGGCGTGCTGGTCGGCAGCGGTGGCGAGGCGGCGGAGCTGAGCTCGGAAGTCGCCTCGCATGTCTTCGTGGCCAAGCGCTGACCGGATTCCCTGCCCGGCCGTAGGCCTACCGCTTCGCTTCGAGGGCCCCGACGCTGTGCGCGCCGGGGCCCCTCCTCCCCCATTCCCTCCCCCTGCTTCCCCTGGAGTCACCCGGAACCCCGAGCTTTCCGGGTGGCTCCCCGCTGCCCGTCTTCCCCTCCGGACCGCGTCCCGCTCAAGTCCTCCCCTCGGCACGGGCCGCCAATCCTTGAGCGTTGTCACTCGAAAGAGCGGTGTTGGGCGCGTGAAGGCGCGTTTCGAACTCAAGTTCGATAGCGTGGTGACTGAGAACGTCACGAAGGGGGTGCGGCACATGGCCAGGCGCTTCGACATCACCGGAGCGGGCTCCGTCCCGCTGACCGCGTGGGAGTACGCCGCCGAACCGTCCGAGCCGACCCAGCCGTCCCCCGGGCCGTCCCGGCCCGCCGATCCGCCCGGGGTCCTGCTGCTGCACGGCCTCATGGGCCGCGCCTCCCACTGGGCCGCCACCGCCCGCCGGCTCGCCCCCCGCTACCGCGCCGTCGCCCTCGACCAGCGCGGCCACGGCGGCAGCGGCAAGCCCGAGGGCCCGTACAGCCGCGAGGCCTATGTCTCGGATGCCGAGTCGGCGATCGAACAGCTGCGCCTCGGCCCCGCTGTCCTCATCGGCCACTCCATGGGCGCCCTCACCGCCTGGCAGCTCGCCGCCCGCCGCCCCGACCTGGTCAGCGCCGTCGTCATCTGCGACATGCGCGCCTCCGCCCTCGGGGAGCAGAGCCAGCGCGCCTGGGAGACCTGGTTCAGCGCCTGGCCGCTGCCCTTCCCCACCCTCGCCGCCGCCCGCCGCTGGTTCGCCCAGGACGATCCCTGGCTGGAGCGCCCACGCCCCACCCGGGGCGACTTCTTC